>Ga0209390_10007463_pt1 | contig 13996 bp, 13 predicted proteins | sample BON01_FD_187212 | JGI IMG/M metagenome (GOLD analysis project Ga0209390, IMG submission 187212) | Freshwater microbial communities from Lake Bonney liftoff mats and glacier meltwater in Antarctica - BON-01 (SPAdes) (version 2) | ecosystem: Environmental > Aquatic > Freshwater > Ice > Glacier... | reverse complement strand
CTAGCTCATCAAAGAACGCTGCGCCCGCTGGTTGGGGCATGGGGGCTACTTCTTGTTCTACTGGGGCCTCAGTCTTGGCTCGGGGGACGGCTGGGAACTCTAACTGCCCTTCTACCCCACGTCCGGTCCGGTCCCGCACCTGTTGATTTGCAAGGTTCTGAGCCTGCCGCTGCGCAGCTAACGCACCCTCCCGCTCCTGTTCTGGGGCGGTTAGGGTGTCACCTACTACAGGGGCCTTCTCTGGGATTAGGGCTTCCAGTGGGCTCGACCCCTTGGCCTGTTCCACTTCATTGCGGGTAGTTTGCACTGCCTCTTCCGCTGCTTGTTGCTGCTCTGCGTTGAGGTATGCGGACCGTACAGCTACTGCTCGGTCTATTGTGGACAACTCTTCGGGGGTGGGGATGGCGTTAGTAAACCCTTGACGGCGCAGCTCCGCACTAAAGGCTCTGGTCAGGTCCTCAGTGTTGCCAATGCCCTTATTCTCAATAATAGGAAGCAGGACGGCACGGCGGGTTTCCACGGTGTTTTTCTGGCGTGTGGCCTCTACTTGGGCGTCGGTCGACTCTAGCTCTGCTGCCTTGCGGGCCTCTTCCTGTGCTGCTAGGGCTGCATCCTCTTCTGCCTGTAACTGCACAAGGGTATCCTCATCCACCATGTCTTGGGTCTGGCGGGTTTCCATCTCATCTATCATGTCCCGCTGAGGGGTAGGAGATTCGACGGTACTAGTCTGAGGCCCTTCAGGGGTTTGGAAGGCTTCACTGCGCAGCAAGGAGTTAACACGGCTCACTACGTCAGGCTTGTTGGTTACAACAAGGGGAGAGGCCGCGTATTGTTCCAGTATGTTTCTTGCTTGTAGGCGCTGTTCTGGGACTGCCATGTCCAGACCAAACAGACGGTTCGCAGTGCTCTTATCTAAATCTAGGCCGAGCCCGTATAAGTCATCCGCAGACAGGACTGTAGGGGAATCCTTGCGCCCAACCAAGTCGCTGTCTTCAGTACGCGGGGGTGGGGTAGGGGGGCCAACAGGTTCTGCCGCGGCTGCATCAATGCCCCGCCCACCACGGCGTCTGCCGGGGATAATAAGTTCTGTAAGCCCTTCAAGTAGCCCGCCTACCCCCGCGCCGTACCCAAACGACTGCCCAGTGTCTGTGAAGACTCCACGCTCTGGGTCATAAATCCCTTTCTGAATGAGGTTCTGAGCTATCTCACTTGTGGCTTCCTGCACACCCTCGTCTATCATAGCCTCAGTTATCCGCCCAACGGCTGAGGACTTCATACGGCGTTCGATACGGGACAGGACTGAGTTACTAATATCCTCGGCAACTTCTTTGCCCAGCTTGGGCCCTATCAGACGTTCAACACGCTTGAGTATTCGACCCGGACCAAACATCTCAAGGGCTCCGGGGATAGTTCCCCAGCCTGCCGCACTGCTAATGTCCTCTTCACTGGCCCCTCCGGCCGTAGCACGCTGGGCAGCCTCACCTGCACCTGACGCCACACCCAGAGCAGTGCCTGCAACAAGAGCTACGGGCAACCCTAAAGGCCCCAATGCTAGGAACGGGGCCGTAGACCCAAGCCCCTGCATTAAGTTTATGTAAGTGTTGTCCTCATAGGCTTTGCCCGGAGCTAAGGCTTCGCGTACTGCGTCGCCCCCACGAGTAATGCTGGCACGGGCGGCCTGCTCTTGTTCTTCAGGCAACAGGAATGAGGCACCAGTAAGGACAGTCTCCCCAAGACCTAGGGCACCACCGAGCAGGGCTTTACCTGTTTCTGGTATATACCCTAATAGGGAAGTCTCCTCTTCAGGCTCGGGAACAGTAGGGCGTCGAAGTTCACGGTACGCAGCAGCAACCTTCTCAAAGTCTGCAGACCCCTTCTTGTCCTTGTTCTCAATCAACCACTGGGCGTACGCGTGTACTGAAGCCATCAACTATACCCCTATGGTGTATTTCCAAGTCCTACTATGTCATCAGCGGTTAGAAGTCGGGATACTGGCACCCCCATACTCGCCCCCATCTGCTCCGCGGCACTGCGCTTGTTGGCAATGTCCTCTTGCAGTACTGCGATCTGGGCAGTCATCGTGGCTTTGTCCCCAATAGGATTGGTGATTAGGTCATTCAAATGGCCCTGCAGCTTGTCTGCTTGTGTAACGACAATATTGTATAGGTCTATGGCGTTGCGTCGGGATTGGGCATCAGTAGCCCCACTACGGACTACCGCTTCCATCTTAGCAATTGACAGGTCAAACACCTGTTTGTCCGTCGCTAGTTTGGCTGCTGCCGCTCTTGTCTCATCAGATACTGCTGCCTGCATGATAATCTGCATCGCTTGGGTTACCCCGGCACTAGCTTGCTCGTAGGCCGACTGGCCTGCCCTGCTACCTGCCTCGAACGCCGCTGTACGGCTTTCTCTATTTATACGTTCTTGCTCTTTAGAGTCGGCAAAGCGCCCTTCTGATTGCTGGCGGCGAGTTTCCATCGCGTTATCCCCCACTGCTGTAGTACCTTCAAGTGCGGCGATACCACTACGTGAGATCATATTAGAGCTACTAAGCCCGCGCAGGAGAGCATTTATTTTCTGGTCCCGCAGCCTTTTGGGGTCTAGCTGTGCGGTGTAATAGGCATCGCTTTCTTGTTGCCGAAGATCATACGCGGCCTTCATCTCAGGAGTCATTGCATACGCTGCTGTAGCTAGTGCGCGCTGCCTGTCTTCTTCGGCCAGTCTTTCCTGAGCTGGGTCGACGGCTACCTTTCTTCCAGCTGCCAATTCTATGTTGTCCCGTAAAGGGGAACGGGGTAGAGCTGCTAAAACAGAATCTACGCCAGCTGGGGTTGCAGTAGGCGCAGCGTCCGCTGGGGGTGCCGTAGGTGCCGGAGGGGGTGCCATAGGGGTTGCAGTAGGCGCGGGCGCGGGCGCAGGCTGTTCAGGCCGAGTCGGGAACCTAGGAGTATTCATGCTTCTCCACAGTGCTGCTAGCCCGCTCTTTCTGGGTTCCTGTGGGGCAGGGGCCTCACCCAGCACCTCAGTGGCCTTTGCTCTGGCTTCTTCAGGGCTCATCCCTGCACCTACTGCCTCCGCATATATTCTGTTTCTGTTTGCGTTGTACCCCCTCACCATATTTTCAGGGACAGGAGGGATGACTATGGAATTGACCTCCTCCCGTGCGGCCTCTGGGGTATATCCCGCTGATAGCAAGCTAACATACAAGGCATTTTTTGCCGCTGTCTGGCCACTTGTTTCTTGTACTACTGACCCATCTTCCCCACTGTAGCCCTTGGCACCACTGAACGCCCGCTCGATTACTGCGGGGTCAAAAGTGGACTTCATCTGTGCCATTTGTTGCTGGATAGCGGCCTTCTCTTGGGGGGTGGTAGCTGCCTGCATTGCTGCCTGCATTTGGCGATAGGCCTGTAGGAACCTAGACACGTCCTCATCCATGAGGCGCTTGCCAACTGAGGTGTTTTGTCTGACAACAGAACCTTCTGGCCCCGCGTAGCCAATAATCCCGCCCCTAGCCATACCACCACTACCGGTACGCAGTGCGTCTGCTTTCTGCATAATGTTAGCGTACTCATCCATACCAGCTTGGGCTTTGATACTCTCTATTTCCGCTTGGGCTTGGGCTTTATCTTGTGGGGTAGCTTGTGGGCTATTAACTATTGCCTGTGCCACCAAATACCGGCGGGCATCTGCCATGCGCTGGGATTCCATAGGGTCGACAGTAGGGGCGCTATTGGGGATAGGCCCTCCCGGTGCGTACCCAACAATACCTCCCATAGCCATACGGGCCATATTAGGCGCAGCTTGTGTAGGCAGGCCACCCATAGGACGTTGCTGTGCCGCCATGTTTCTACCCTGTTGCTGCATGCCCGGGGCAAGGCGTTGTGCTAATCCACGTAGTCCCTCTTCTGCGGCTAACTTCTTGCGTTCCACTACTGTAGGGGGCGTAGGGGTTGGTTGGTTGGCTGCCATCAGTTGGTCGGCAGCTTTCATTGCCTCTACTGCGTCATTGTACTTCATGGCGGCTAGAGTACGGGGGTCAAAAAGCTGCTCTTCCGTATCACTAGTCACTACATCCATAGCCGCAGCCATACGGGTGTTATCCGCAGGGGGTTGCATAGGGTTAGGCTGTTGCATAGGGTTAGGCTGTTGTGGCATAAGTGCGCCTAAACCTTGTTGTGGCTGTGTCATCATGGTCTCCCCCTACTTACCTTTATACTCGTTAAGTATGTCTAGAATTGATTTGGCTGTACCGGCTGTACCGGCAAGATTTTGTAACCCGCTAGGCTGGGTATACGAGTACGCTTGTGTCTCTATCGGCAAACCCTGCAACAGCGAGTTCATAAATTGCACTTGCTTGTAGGGGTAGTCCCGTTCTTGTTCGAACTGGGCCATGTCCGCCGTCATACCTTCTTGTTCGATACCACGTTGTGTGGCACCCGCTGATTGTTGTGCCTCTAGTACATTGAACCCATACCGGTTATTCACGTCTTGTACTTGGCGTGCGCGATCTTGCTCGGTATTGAACTGACTTTGGGCCTGAGTAAATGCGTCTTGGTACCCTTGGCCTGTAATGCCCGACAGGCGGTCTAATAAACCACGTTGTAACTCCGCTTCCGCAACCCCTTGACGTGATCCACCGTAAGCACCGGCTTTACCATACTGGCTCTGTAGGGTTTGGGCTTGGATTGCTGCTTGACGCATGGCGGCTTCATACTGTGGGTTAAGCACGCCCTGTAGGTAGGGAGTCATGTACTGCTGTAGGGTATCCCCAGAAGCAGGTGTATAAGTAGGCGTAGCCCCACCAGCAAGTTGCTCAGCAGTTAGTGGTTGGTATCCTGCACCAGTAAACGACATAGGGTTATACGCACCCATGTTTTCAGGTATACCTAGAGAACCGAGTCCTTGGTATACTTGGGTTTGCAACGCTGAAGGCCCAGCGGTAAGTGGGCCTTGGTATGCCGTGTAGGGCATCTGGGTAGCAAGTGCTGATCCACGACCGAGCATATTGGTTACATAGGGGCCAGCCCAACTGGATAGCGCAGACTCTTCCGCTCTTGAACTAGCGTTTCCTCCGGCTGCTGCGATTTCTGCTGCGGTTGCGGCCATAATTACCTCACACTAAATAGTTATTGGGGTCGATTTGACGACCTTGTTTGGTGGTACCAGTACGATCTTTACGTATTCTATCCATCATACTGTATAAGTTCTGAGCGCCAGCATCAGAGTTACCGTTCCCTAGATGACTTACTACATCCGCAGGTACTACAAACTCGCCATCGCTAAGTTTAGCGGGTTCCATGTTGTTGATTGTAGCAGGAATTTGATCCGCCATACCATCAGTGGGGCCGCCTAAATAGTAACCGTTTACATTACCACCTTGAGCAAACTTAGTGCCCCCCATCTTGTTATACATAGCGGTTATTTGCTGGGTGTTTAAATCTGGGTACTGCGCAGTAAGTTGCGATGGGGTCATATACCCTTGGTTTATTAATTCAAACCCAATTTCTTCCTCAGTATACTCCGGGAACATCCCGGCAATCTCTTTAACTGTAGTCTCCCCACTATTGGCTAGCCGCCCGAGTAGCTGTTCTATGGTGAGGTCGGGGGTTGCTTGTTGGTAGTAGGTTAAAAGCTCATCCGGTGTCATCATACCCGTGTTTAGTAGCCGATCTGCTACCACTTCGGGAGTAACGCCAAATTGCTTTGCGACACCGGTTATATTGGTTTTCCCCGATGCAATAAGGTCTGCAACCCTCCGGTACTCATCCGCCGTATATTCGTTATCTACGGCAATCGCGCTATAGGCATCAGCAACGTCTTTCTTATTTGTTATTCCCGTATATGCGTTCTGTATACCCGCCCCCCCACCAGAGATACCTAGACTAGCGGCTAGCTGGTCAAGGTCGTACCCACTATTTACCAGTTCCGTAATCTGAGCATCGGTAAGGGTCTTGTTATAGTACGGCCCAAGGAAGGTATTGTAGGCATCAGCGGCTGTCTGTGTACCGGTAGTTGCTGCGGCATCAGCGGCTGTCTGTGTACCGGTAGTTGCTGCGGCATCAGCGGCTGTCTGTGTACCGGTAGTTGCCCCGGTAGTTGCCCCGGTAGTTGCTGCGGCATCAAAGTTTATGCCCATACTCCCGAAATAGTTTTGCATAAACTGCGCGGCCACATCTTCCGGTAAGCCCCCCAACAACCCCGCAAGTTGGTCAGTTTGGCTTAAACCCGCAGTAGGGGCGGCGGGAGCAACGGGGGAAGCCAGCGCTTTTCCCGTAGGGGTGTAGGTAGTGTCTGTAAAATATTGACGGCCCATAGAACCCGGTCGACGTGAAATAGGAGCGCCAGTAACAGGGTCGACCTTATCGGTAGTTGTAGCGAAAGCGTTGGGGGCTAGTTCACGGTTTAGGGTATATTCAGGTATGCCCCCCATGTATCCGGTGGGCTGTGAGCTACCCCCTCCCATACCCATAAACTCCCCAATACCACTGTCTGGGTTAAGTAGCCCGTATATTCCCGCACCGGCTAGCGCGCTGGTAGCTGCTCTTGTAGGGCTAAACGCACCGTCCACGCTCCACAAATCAGATAGTTTAACTGGCATATTCTAACCTCGTAATAATTGTAAGAGTGCGTTTAGCTGGGCATCTATACTCACAGCACCACCCTCGTCATAGCCTCGTGGGTTACGACCGGCTAAAATGTTTTGAATGTTGTCGGATAAGGAGGCTCGCAAATCGAAAGGGCTGCCGATATCCGCGACACCTACTTGTTCAGTAGACATACCACCGCCGCCTCGCGTAGTAATACCACGACCACCACCACCACCACCACCACCACCACCACCAGTTTTTATACTAGCACCACCAGTTTTTATACTAGCCCCACCCGTAGTAATGGAGTCTTGTTCTAGTACCCCCAGCTCCATATAATCTTTTATGGGGGCACCCGTTTTTATACTAGCCCCACCAGTAGCAATGTCTGCTCCACCCCCAGTAATGATATCTGCCAGACCACCAGTAGTAATGTCTGCTCCACCACCAGTAGTAATGTCTGCTCCACCACCAGTAATGATATCTGCCAGACCACCAGTAGTAATGTCTGCTCCACCACCAGTAATAGTTTTGCTATCTGTAGTAGTTGTGCTATCCCCAGTAATGATATCTGTAGTAGTTTTGCTATCTGTAGTAGTTTTGCTATCCCCGGTACCAGTAGTTACGCCTATGGTAACCTTGCCTTTAGCTTCGGCTTCGGCTTCGGCTTCGGCTTCGGCTTCGGCTTCGGCTTCGGCATCGGTGGATGTTCCCGCCTTGGAGCCTCCAGTAGGAACAGTCACCCCATACCCTTCGAGTATTTCTATAATCTTATCTATGGGTATTCCAGTAGCGTCTGAAACGGTCTGTATACCAACATCCGTTACGCTAACTTCTCCACCTACGGTCTGCCCCACTGCACCTTTAATAAGGTCATCAAGCGCCGGGATACCTGTAGATATCCCCGTGTCAATCCCGCCGTAAGTGCCCGTATAGATTGCAGTGTTCTGTCCCGGTAGATAAATGCCACCGTCCCCAAATACGTAGGTACCTGTAGCAGTAGTGGGGCTTAGTACCGCACCGACTGTCCCCCCAAAAGGCGCTGGATCGGAAGGTACGGCTATCCCACGGCGGGCATACTCCGCGAATATTTTTGCTAGTTCTTCCTTTTGGTTACCGATGGCTTTAAATACTTGGTCCTGTGCCTCTTGGTCGGCCATGTTTATATCTGGGCGGGGCGCGTTGTATGCGGCATCCAATTGGCCTTGTTGTCTATATAGTGCCTCTAGTAATTCATCTTCGGTCAAGTTCCCGTAGGGGGATGCGGCAGCTTGTTGGCTAGCCAAGCCCGCAAGGTAGTCTAGGGGTGTTCGCGCACCACCCCCGTCCGTAGAAGAGCCTGATAGCCTCCCCACTCCCGAACTATAACTATTATAAGTAGAGGAAGAACTGGGTGCATAAGAAGTGTTGAAAGGTATATTTGCGGGGGGTTGACGCTGCCCCATCCCGGATAGAGAGTCGCTACCCCAAACGTAGCTGCCCTTGGTACCATCAAAACGCTTAACCATTATCTTTTCCTAGGGTCATGTTGGTAGAACAACGGGTAAGGCTGAAGCAAAAGTAACCGCTACAGAACAAGACGGTACCGCCGGGTGGTCTACAGTAGCTGCCTGTGTATCTAGCGCGGCGTCTAGGTTGTCGGAGGACCACTTGAACTCTATGTACTGCCCCGCTACCAAATCCACAACAAAGGCGGCTGCGAGGTGCCTAATGTCAGCCGCACCTACAAGGGCGTATTGCCTAGCAGTATTGGGCATGTCTACCCCATTGCGCGCTACCCACACGTATATGATCTTTGAACTCACGGAAGAACTTGCCAACTGTCCTGAAAATTCAACACTATACACCCCCGAGTACGTAGCCGTTATCCTACTATTATCGCCGCCCGTTATAGCAACAGCATTGCTCAAGTACGTATCGCCAAACGAAATAACCTGCCCCACATCTACCACTGCTATCGGCTGGTCTACGGTAGAGAAGAAAAGCCCGTTCGGCATGTCTAAAAACCGCCCACCCAGATCACCAAATACCACGTTAACCGCATTGCTTAGCAGGTTAAAAAATAGCCGCAGGATGCTGTTCAAGGCATCCAGATACTCCTTTTGCGGCGTATCCTTGGGTATCGGAAGCGCAGGCGTCTGAACTTTTTGTACCAGCCTATCCCTAATAGCCACTAGCCCCTCCTGCCATCAGGTCGCATATCTAAACGAGGGGTACCCAGCTTCCACGCCACACCCAGTTCAGTAGACTCAAACTTAAACGCCATCTGCCTACCACGTACACGGACAAATACCTGCCCGGTAAACTCTTGGATAGGTACAACCGCCGTACGGGTCACACCAGCAAAGTTAGTACCCCCGACAGAGGCAGGGTCGTTATACCCAGAACCTGAGTTTTGCAGTGGCAATAAAGTCATTACTGCGGATGGGTTTGCAGCAGTAGACCCGACAAACGTCACATCAGGCAGCATCCTGCTAACGAACATGAACTTGTCGCCATCATCCAAGTCAAACTCAGAGGAGACAAGCGTAGCTGTAATAGGAACCGCAGTTGCATTTTCTTGATTGTCGTAGCCAACTTCTTGCTCTACCAAGTTGTTGCTGTAAGTAGCAGCTAGTGGGTTTTCTCTATGGTCGGCGTCCATCCAAGCACTGCGCGACAGGTTCCCGTAATACCATATATCTTGTAAGTAGTTGTACACTACGTAGCGGTCATTCTGTGTAACCCCTGCGGAACAATAGAACCACCAAACTTCATCAAACCGCTCGTTAGTACCAGCAACAACTTGGGCGTACTGAGAGTAGTTAAAGTCGTTGAATATATAGCTGTGGATGCTGCAAGGTAGCGTTTTAATCGTACCGTCGTAGATATAGAACTTGTCCGTACCCATCCAGTAGGCGGTGTTGCTAGCGTAAACTGCTGCATTAGGGCTAGCTATAGTGATGTTGTCACCAAGTAGCTGTGCACCCCAAACCTCTGGAGCGCCTAAATATTGAAGGCCATACACTGCGCCATTCGTCCAGACTAGAATCTCTTGCCGTGCTTGGAGTGCAGTCACAATCTCACTGCCCCTTGATAAGCGTAAGCTACCGGCTTGGTTGGTAGCAGCAGGTGTCCAGTTAGCTACGTCTTCTTGGTGAGACCAGCGGATAAGCATGGGGTCAAGCACACTAGTGCCTATATCATTAGCCCCGAAGCAGAAGGCAAACCGGAAGATGTCCGACACGAAGGCTTTATTAGCTATTACAGGAACGCCTGACGCCCCAACAAGGGAAGACACATAGACCGCACGGGTACTCACCCCAGTACTTGCGGCCCAGTAGAAAAGCTCGCCCCCACGGTAGGTAAAGAATAGGTCCTCGCCAAAGTTAGCTTGACTCCACAAACGAATTGGTGCGTCTGTAGCTCCGCCAAAGCCCCACGTACCAGAACTCCAAGTACCCGCACTCCACCCAGTAAATGGCACGGCAGTCTCAGAACCCGTGTTGATTTGGTACGCCGCAGTAACAGTGCCACCCCCATTAGCAGTAGAAGAAGCGGTAGTCTCGGCAGTAATATTGTAGGAGTCCTCGTCTATGAAACTGATCTGATACTCGTTGTTTAGCGTAAGCCCGCCAACCGCAGTCGCCCCACTAAAGGTAACAAAGTCATTCTCAAGCGCACCGTGCGCAAGGTCAGTAACAAGGACAGTGGCAGAGCCGCTAGTAGTGTCGAAGGGATTAGTTAGAGTTACTGAGCTACGGATAGGGGTCACGTCAAAATAAGCACCGCCCCGCTCAATGTAGTACTTGAGGTTAGTGCCCACAGAAACAAGATTTTGGCTTTGTAGTGTTACCCAGTTCCACATAGAGCGGCAGACACCTAGGTAAAGTGCATTTGACAGGCGAACCCACCCACCGATCTTCTGAGGCATACCCCGTCTGAAACGCACTTTGTCGGTCTCGTACCAACCACCCTCTGCGGTATAGCGAGTATTCTCGCGGTCAACCCCGGGCTTTAGCTGTAGTTTCTGAAGCGGCATGCACTAGCTCCGTAAAAATTTAGCTTCGGCTGCGCGTCTACGCACAAGCCCTTGAAGTACTGTACCCCCACCTCGACGCCACTTATACAACTCGACTATAGCCTCGGACCAGTTATCTTCGTTAATTTTTATTCGCAGGGTGCTAGCCCGGTATCTTGCAGTGCCTAAGTTATACGCGAAATCTGTTATTGCGCCAAGGGCTTGCGGGTATTTTAGCAGGTTTGGGGAGGCTTTGAGCACCCCCACAACGTAATCATTCCGTAGAGTGTGTTCTAACCACTGTAGGGCAGTTGCTTCACCTATGGGGGCATCGTGTTCTGTGACCCTGCTACCATCAGGTTTATACACAGTACCATACCCTTGCGTCCAGTATTGGGCGGGGCATAAGTATGGTTTAGCCCGGAACCCCTCGAAGTGTTTACACAAAGCAGTCGCGACCCGCAGTGCTTCACTTATCGGCGCGGTCATGCCTGTCTGTCCTTGCGTCATGTAAAGTAGCAAAAGTTCGTTCCGGGGTCCAACCGTACCTATTAAGCCGGTCCTTAGCCGTGTCGTACTTTACCCCGCTCTCCTCACAGGCCTGAGCTAACGTAATTTGCCTCCCGTGGTACTGCACAATATGATTGTCCCTCCGGTTCCTACGCTGTGTCTTGTCGTCCGCCCACCGGCAGTTTGCTACGGTGTAGTTCCCGCTATTGTCAATACGGTCCAACGTAGTGCGTTCAGGTCTAAGCCCCATATCAGCTAGGAAAATTGTAAACTCTCCCCACCGAGGGTCAAAAGTAATCCCCCTACCGCCGTAGTCTTTGTACTGCTTATCTGCTTCCCACGTGCACCTAACCCGCATCATCTTCCAACTTCTATAGGTCGGAGACGAGTAGCCGTGTCCGTGTTTGTATGTAGGGTAGTTCACGTCTTTCACTGCGCGATTCTCCTGTTATCTCGATCTATCGACCTTCCGACAAACCAAAAACTTAGAATCATGTTCATCACAGCCATGTCATCTACTGACCAGAGAGTAATTAGAACGTTCTGCCAATTACCCCCCTGCTGCAACGCTATTGTGAAAGCCGCTATTTTTACCAGCGCGTACAGCCCTACGAACAGATAAGTCACCATGGGTCGTACAAGAGCTGATATCCCCGCGATGAATTTACCGGCGGCCTTGGCTGTGCTGGCTTGCTCTTTAAATGCCCCGCCTATAGCGTCCAGCTCCGCTATGGTCATCGCCGCTTCAGTCTGCCGCATGGCAATCTCACCGCGCACTTTGGAGAACTCCATCTCAGCATTGAGCATCGCAAGCTCGTGCTTATGGTCGCTCCCCTTAGAGAATATCTTCATGACCTCTGGTGCTAGGCGCAGCACCCCACCGAACACACCGCCGAGTAGAGTCTCTAACATTATTTATCCACTTTATTGTCCAGCTTGTCCAAAAGTTTACCCAGCAGTACCTTTATGTCTTTTATGTCATCGCGGTAATCAGTCTTACTCACATAGTTCTCCGGAATCGCCCTCACATCAGCATCCAGCCTATCCAGCGCCGTGAATACCCGATTCAGCACAATGCCGACCAGAATGCCTACGATGCCCACTGCACCATTGAACAATACTTGATAATCTAGCATTTACTTCTCCTTTGAGGGATAATCCCTTATTTTATTTTCACCGCAATAGCGACTGTTAGGATCGTTTGCTGTTTTGGCGCTGGTGTTCTTAGCCCCCTTTATAGGCCTTACCCTCTTTACGTGCCCGCGCGGGCGTTTTAGCCATTGTTTAGACCTCCACAATTCTATTTATTGTGCCATTGACGGCTTGAAAAATCCCTGCCTGAAAGGAACCCATGCAGCATAAACCGCGTTAAAATTCTCGTCAGTAACCGTCAGCGTGTTGCCGTTGGAGAACTCAAACAGAGTCGGTGAGAAGATAAAGCTATCACCTGCCGCCGCTGCCTTCTCTATTAACTGCTCTATCTGTGCTTCGGTCATGGTGCTGCTCCATTACTGCGGGCTGGTAGGCCAATCTATTGTATCGGGGAAACCTGCTTGGGAAGGTACATCTCGAAGGGCTTGACGGTAAGTACCCCACGCCACAGACATAGTTCCGTCACTAAGACCCATGTAGTCGCTCTGAGCTAGTTTACTGTCACGTTCTGCACGTGCCGCGCTTGCTGCGTCTGCCAAGGACAGAACCCGATGAGCTTCAACCGCTGCTGCCTTTTCTGTTGGGTCTGAATACTTCTCTTTAACTTTCCATTGCTGTGTCCATAGACCATCAACTAATGCAGTAGGTGCCTTAACCACTTCTTGCGTAAGCTCATCAACTGCGGGCTTGGCCCACTGACGCACGAGAGCGTATTCATTTTCATTAGGCTTGAAATTTATGTTTGGAATTGTGGTGAGCGGGTCAATGTCCTGCTCAGTCATTTCTAATCCGTCTGATAGTCTGATAAATGTATTCATATTAGTTCAGCCCTTCTGTTATGCCTGCGAAATCTTGTGTGACGTTTGTGCTTGGGAATTCGCGCCCTGTGCCCCATATAATACGTACGGCACCCTTACCGCCTAGCCCATAACTATAACCGCCGGACAGTCCAAAGCCGCCAGCACCCCCGCCGTAAATGGCGCCGTTAACGCTTCCGCTTCCATCACCTCCCGGCGAAGTTCCGTTGGCCCCTCCGCTACCGCCATCACCTCCGTCACCACCGGCGTAAATGCCGGGGTAAGTGCCACCTGCACCAGAGCTACCCTGTCCATAAACACCAACACCGCCCCCCGGAGCGCCAAGTACCCACCCATCTACGCCGTCATGCCAATACCCGCCAGACCCGCCACCTGCTCCGCCGCCAGCGCCAGTACTTCCAGACGAGCTTTCATTGACCCCGGCAGCGCCTCCATTGCCAGCATACCCGCCAGCACCCCCTCCGGCTCTAGTACCGCCTTTAGCACCGCCATCACCGCCGCCATCACCCGTATGTGTTCCACCCGCTGTAGACCCGCCACCGCCTTTAACTGTTGTGGTATTAACAAACGAAGAATCGCCCCCGGCATAACCGACATTATCAAACGCACTAGCTCCGCCAGCGCCCACAGTTACGCTATAGCTATTCCCTGGAATGACTGTGTAAGAGTTTATATACCCTAGCCCGCCACCTGAGCACTTATTTCCTGAGCCGCCAGCACCAATACATAACACTGATACTTTCGTAACACCTTCGGGCGCTGTCCAACTATGGGCTCCAGTAGTGGTATAAAGATGTCCCCCTATGGGCCCTCCTCCCAAACTAGTCATAATCTGTTGAGAAGGATTCATTATGTAAGCCCCGTTCCAGAGATAATCCATTGAGTAGCTGTCAGCTTCAATGCAGTACAAATACCGTTAGCGGCAA
>Ga0209390_10007461_pt1 | contig 13998 bp, 14 predicted proteins | sample BON01_FD_187212 | JGI IMG/M metagenome (GOLD analysis project Ga0209390, IMG submission 187212) | Freshwater microbial communities from Lake Bonney liftoff mats and glacier meltwater in Antarctica - BON-01 (SPAdes) (version 2) | ecosystem: Environmental > Aquatic > Freshwater > Ice > Glacier... | reverse complement strand
GTGACTACTCCCCCTCTCTCCCCTCTCTCCTCCTCCCCCCCCTCCTCCTCCTCCTCCCCCCCCAGCAGCAACAGCAGTACCAGCAGTACCAGCCATCGTCGAGAGCTTCCTCCTCATCCAACTCCTCTTGGCCTTAAACGCCACTATTGACCGACCATATCTAATCCGTACCCATTGATTATATGGCAACTTCATCGGCCTCCTCAAATTCAGCATCGAGCCATTACTACTACTCAGATCCCTAAAGAAAAACCCACCCTTCCTAAACGTCACTGTTGCATGCTGCGTTGACACCGTTCGGTAATCCAACACCATATGGCAATTCCTGGAGCGTCCTATCAAAATCTGCATATTCTCCGCGAAGGATAATTGGAATTGAGTGTTGAACAACTCCTCCGCCGTCTCATGTTTCGTGACGACTAAAAAACAAATAAAGGGCGGAGGAAGCTGATGCCCCAAAAGGGGGAGGAGCCGCCCGTCCTTGGCGCGGACGTGGGTTTTGTATTTAGATTTACAGATCTTACAGGTGTTTTTAACCTCGGCGCTGGTGGTGATGACGCAGTCCTTGTCGTCGCCTGCTGAGGCTTGCCATTTTTGAAGGCAGGTAAGGTGGACGTAGCGCGTGCCGCCCTTGCAAAGACAGGGTGCCACCAGAGGATTTTCCATCGTGTCTTCGTCATCGAAGCACATGTAGCATTGCGCGATGCGAGGGGAGCGGCCTGGGGAGAGACCACGGGCAGCGGCAGCGAGGCTTTCCTCGGCGGCGGTTGCTGCTAATTCTTGGGCAAAGAGGTCGTCGCGGAGCTCACCCACGTCTTCACGCAGGTAGAAAAGGTCTTCTTCGGTGATGGCTGAGGGGACGGAGTGGTGGTTGGTGGTACTGCTGCTGGTGCTGTTGCCGTTGCTGTTGGATTTAGGTCGTTGCCCTCCTCCATTCGTTGCTCCAAAGCCTCCTTCCACGCTGCTGTTCCCACTGCTGCTGCTGGCGCTGCTGCGTGCGTGGCTGGCACTTGAGCTGCTTCCTTCCCCACCCGCCGCACCGGTGCTTCTACTGCTGCTGCTGCTGCTGCTCCCACCACCACTACCACCATTCCCCCCTTTCTCCCCCGTGTGCAGCTCCGACACAATCAACCCCACGGAGCCAATCCTCAAGAAATCCCCCACCTGTAATTGATAATCAGTCGTCCGTTGATGCTTGTCACCCAACACACGACACGTGCCCGTATGCCGTGAAAAGAGCTCAGGCGCAGGCACTACATAATAATCTTCCCCGACGCACAAAACGAGGAGTTGCTGCGCCCGGCGGTCGTCGATCTGAATGCGGGAGAGGGCGTGGCTGGTAATTATTTCGTATTCCCGGGCAATGTCACGAATTTCGGGGGCCATCCCTCCTTCGAGCACGGCGCCGCTGGAAGAGATTTTGAAGGTTTTGACGTCCCGATTGGCTTTGCCGGGGACGAGGGGCATGATTTTGACTTGCACGCTGTTTTTTCGGGGGTAGAAGATGGATTAGAAGGGTGGAGATAAGTGAGTAAATGTTGATTGGCGGGAGCAGGAGGGCTCTTGGGAAACCGAAATGCGAGCTAGCTCTCTGCCTCCTCCTCTCCATAGAACAAGACGTACCAGGTCGCGCCATCGTCCCCACCGCTCGCGCGAAGAGTGGTCCGACCCCAGCTCTGCCCGCTGCTGCCTCCCGAGGCCCCGCCCTGCTGCATGCGATCCGATGAGGCGTGGTCCTGGGCGCTGCTGCTTGCCGCCCCCATGGTGCTCGATGCCACCCCCATTTTGTCTGAGGCGCTCCGACGAAGGAGGAGGAATCAAGCGGAGGGGAGAGGAAACCCGCCTTGCGGCAAATGCCTATGGGCTACCGCCAGGCGTGGGTCGTTGTTGTGGTTGTCCGCGCGCCGCCTGCCTCTGGGGAGCGAGAGGGGCGTCGCTTCGTGGCCTATGTGTATTGTATTGGGATTGGGAAGGAGGAGGCGGAACGTCCGTTGGGTGAGATGGCGAAGGTCGAAATGCCAGGACATTTCAGGCCTGGGATTTTACGCCTTTTGCACTTGGGCATGCAGATGTTGTGTACAAGGCAGACGCGGGCCTGATGGACACAGGGTGGCGTTGCTTAGGTGGTTTGGGATGCGAAAGGGGCGACACCGCGCGGCTCCGTCCGAGGCAGTCCTCTCGACGCGTTTGAGGGGGGGGCTCGCCGACCTTGGACTCGCTCATTCTGAACGTGCAGCAGCCCATTCTGGTCCACTTGGCCTATTAGAAGAGCTGTGTAATGTGTGTGAGTGGCGGGGTGTGTCTGTTGTCCCTGAAAAGCAGCAAACACGCAAAGGAAAATGCCTCTTTCTGAAGGGAGAAGCAACTTGCAGAGTCTCCCTCTCTTGTCGTCGCCCTCGAGCTGCACACGAAGCAAGTCATGGGTTCCGCACTCCAAAGCAAATGCACACTCACACACCACTCCACCACACCCACCCACAACATACACAGCACCACACAAGCAGCAGGGTGTGTGCTTCATATCCTATCCATTAGCTGGTTTTGCCAAGCCTGTCCCTGTCTGTGGCGCCGCCTAGCACCACCATCTCCTCAACCCCGACACGCCCATCATTCCTCACACCCGCCCTCCCCCTCCCCCTCCAAAGCAAAACCATGGACGTCATCAAGCGGGCCTTAGACTTCAATGTCAAGGGCACGGAAAGCGTGCAGGTCCGGACCGCGGTGGGCGGCTTGGTGACGATGGCCAGCGCCTGCCTGTGCTTCTTGCTCCTCGTCTCGGAACTGGTGGCCTACTCGAGGGTGGAGGTCGTGAACCACATGACAGTCGACTCCACCCCGCCTTCCCTCGAGACGACCGTGCCCATCAACTTCCACATAACCTTTCCCTTGGTCCCCTGCAAAGACATTAGCTTCGACGCCGAGTCCACGCGAGGCGACGCGGTCGTGCACCTGAAAGCCCAAGACGTCCGCAAGACCCCAGCCACAGGCAGCGAATCGAGCTTGACCGCCCCAGGAGGCCAAACAGGCTGCACCGTGGAAGGCACCCTCTTCACCGGCAAGGTCGCGGGAGAGTTCCGAATCAATTTGGGGGAGGATGTGCCTGTGCACCTTGCGCCCATGGTGGCGGTGGAAACCAAGACGAATTTCACGGCCCACAAGATCCATCATTTCTCCGTTGGGGAGCGGAAAGACCGCAAGTCCTACCCTTTGGATGGACTAGAGACGATCCCGGATGGGGAAGGGCATTATTTGTATAACTTGCGGATTATCCCGACGGTGGAACAGCCTCTATATGGGCCTTCGGAGCAAAATTATGAGTTTGCTTTTCAAGAGTCGCTGCACAAGGGAGTAAGGCTCTCGCCAGGTATGACTGCCTTGACGATGACAGCGCCGGGGATTCATTTCTTTTATGAATTTTACCCGGTCATGGTGGAGTATACGCATCAAAGGACGCCGTTTTTGCAGTTTGTCACTCAGGTGCTTGCGGTGGTGGGCGGGATTTTCACGATGTCGAATATTTTGGACTCGATCTTGTATCAATCTGCACGCGCAATGAAGAAGCTGGCTTAAGGGGGAAGACGTAGAGGTGGAGGAAGGGGAGGGGTTGTGGTTTATGTGTGTGTGAGAGAGAGAAAGTAATGGAGAATTGTGTATAGTGAGGGAGGGAGGGTTGGAGGGAAGGGGAATGAAGAATCTAGAGTACAGCAAGGGGAAAGTGAAAGGCGGAGCCCACACCACAAGAAGCAGTCCAACCAACCAACTAACAAAGAGTGAAAGCAGAAAGAGAAAGAAAATAAAGGACCCAACAATGACAGATTCAAAACATCTATCTGTTCGTGAGTTTCCCATAATTACTCTCTCCTTTCTTTTCCCCCAATGCCCATGACATCCCTTCATTAAAAAACAATCAAAAATGATGCCCAGCCCTCCTCCCTCCCTCCCTCCCTCCCTCCCTCCCTGCCCCCTACTTTCGCATAAACTCCTCATACGCCCCCCCAAGCAACCGGACCACATCCCTCCTCACCTCCCCCCTCGTGACCTTCCACCCCGTCATCCCCACCAACGCATACTCCTCCATCAAGACCTCCCCAATCACCCTTCGAGAATGTGTCCACTTATAAAGCAACTGATCCAAAACCCTTGCATCCGAATGCTGGGCCGTGAATCCCGTCCCCAATATCTCTAACCTCATCGTCGTTATCTCTTTGATCATACTAGGGTTATTACAATACCACCAACAACCATACAGATGCAGATTCGGGAATTTATTCGCCAACACAGCAGCTTCATGCTGACTAATCCTCGCTAAAAAGGTAGCCAAAAACTTCACCTGTGGGTACGTCGAACAAAGCCTTCGTAAATCTCCCACATCAGCAGCAACGACTCCATCCCCGCCCGTGCGCAAGGTAGGGTTGACGGCTCTATGTGCCCCAACCTTCATAGCGATGGGTAAAGATAGCTCTTGCGCTACGGAAATCAGGACTTTCTCCAGCAGCTCCGCCCCTCGCGGAGAGGTGTCTAGCATGGTGACTCCACACCCCTCTCCATGCTCATGCCCGTTGCTACTGCTGCTGCTGCTGCTGCTGCTGCTGCTGCTGCTGCTACTGCTGCTACTGCTGCTGCTACTGCTGCACCCCTCTTTGCCAGCAAAATGAAAATCATGCGGGGTGGAAGCCATAAAATATTCAGGTTGCATCGTGGTCGCCCAATCTCTTAAATACTGCTTCGCCCCCTCCAAAGTCATTGGGTAATCCGCCGCTTTCAAACAAGCGCTCACTGTCTCCCAATCCCCTTTTAAGAGAGGATCCACCCGCAACGCCGAACGAAACCGACGTGAGTAGCTCTTCTTCTCCGGCCGCCAATGCTGGGCCTCGATAGGATCAAACGGAATGTTAGTCATCACGCAATACTTAACCCCCGCCAGCTGAAACACCTTCTCGCAGTACTCTTCCGGGTCTTGCGCCGCAAACCACCCCCTAACAGAACCTAAATCCCTCCCCCGCAACTCCTCCCGCAAGCCGAGTTTTTCCAACGTGGTGAGCACGCCTTTACAGGCCTCCGACAAGGGCGAACGGTGTATAAAAAGCGCCTCCCAAATCAAATCCGCTTGTCCGCCTTTGGACAAGGCAAAGAACCGGTCAGGGGTCATGGCACGGGGGGCAGTTTGAAAGAACTCGGCGATAAGATAGTGGTAAGTGAGGAGTTCATCGATCCCCCACAGCATCAAGTCACCATGGGAGGGAGGGAAGAGGTGCGTGTGCAAGTCAATCACTTGGACCTTGCGCATTTCCTCTGCTACCACCCCCGCAATATCCCCGAGCCTCAGAGGCCGCGACAACTCCTCCTCCTCCTCCCCTCCCTCCGTGCTGCTGCTGCTGCTACTATTGCTGCTACTACCCTCAACGATTGGTCGAAGCACATCCATACACGGCGTGCCCTCCACCATCTTCACATACAACGTCGCCACCAACGACACAAACGACGCAGCCTTCGCATTCACCTCATCCAACCCCACCTGCAACCCCAAGACCCTTCCCACCACCTGACGAAGCACCATGACCTTCCCTGCAGATCCTGCTCCGCTTTCTACATCCACAAGTCCAGCAGCATCAGCAGCAGTCTTAGCAGCATACAACAACCGAGGGACGGTCCCATCACCATCCTTGAAATCATACCTCCCCGCAACAAAATCCGCCTTCATATCCCCCGAATAAAAAATCCCACTGCTGCTGACCTTCAGCCTCGTGCTGCTGCTACTACTGCTGCTGCTGTCCTCCTCGTCCAAATTATTCACATCCTGATAAACAGGCAATTCATCCATCCTCCCCCTGAAAACATTCTGCGCCAGCCTAGGCTGCGGTCCCAGAGGGGTCAAAAACCTCAACATGGCGGCAACAGCAAACGCAAACGCCGGCCCCGGCAGTCCTTTGGATTGGATAGAAGCAGCAATAGTGGGCATGAGACGGATCCCCAATTTTGGCGAGGCATTCTGACAGACAAACAAGCAACTTAACCCAAACTGGGGGTGTTGCAGACGCCGAACCCAGTCGTCATACACGGCTTGGACCTCCTCCTGAGGCACACCACTCCTGGTGGACATGGGCAAAATGTCTTCTTGGTAAAGTGCGTGGATATAAGGTAAAATCAAAGGGTGGCCAATACAGGCCGAGGTATCAGGCATCCGCCCCAAAGCCATACAATACACCATCGCTGTATGAATCGCATTCGCAATCCGAAGCTTCAGCTGGTGGTCCACCTCAATCTCGCCTGCCACCCTTCGCACCACCACCCCCGGGGCCTGCTCGAGGGAGGGAGGGAGGACGCCCGTCAAGTCCTCAATGACCAAGGCCTTCTTCGGCAGGGGCTCCGCGCGGGGCACGTCGCCATCGCCGGTCCGTTGAGAAGTAATGCGATCGACCATGGTGCTGTGAAAGACAACCTTGGCTTGGAGGTAGGAGAGGAAGGCTGCTTTGTCTTCTTCTGGTTGCTGCAGCTCGGCTAGCACGGCGGGGTCCGTGACAAAGGTCTGAATCTTGGGGCCATTTCCAGGCATGTTGTCCGTGTTGATGACGCTCACAGGCCCTTGCACGTTGGCTTCGAAGCACTTAAGCAAAAAGCGAGCCAAGTCCTTCATGGCGGGCGAGCCAGCCGCCAGCCCTGCCTCGGTCACACCCACGCCGATGACTCTCAGATTAGGCAACTGCGCCGGCAAGCTCAGCCAGGCCGCTTGCCCCTCAGCATTGCCCAACGTACCCGCCGCCACCACCGGATGCGTGGACGTCAAGACGCGCCCATCGAACTCCACCGTGTCCACTTCGTAGGTCCCCAAGGCTTTGCGGGGACAGTATATCATGGAAGGGAAGGAATCGCCTCGGGTCTGAAATACGATGCTCTTGAGGCCTGCCGCTTCCACGGCTGGGACGAGGACGGCCCGCAGGAAGCGCCCGCTCCCCAAGCAGACGCACGAGGCGTCGGAGAGGCTGGCGCCGCCGAGAGGCTCCATGTTGTGGGGTGCTGTGTGGTGTGTGTGGTGTGTATGCAGTGGTTGAAGAGCATGAGCGACGGGAGATGAGGATGATGGTGGCGGCGGGGTGGTGTGGAGTGCTCGGTTGCAGAACGATGACGACGCCGGCCCATTGTTCGCCATTTTAAGCTCTACCTCCCACCCGAAGTATTACCCAAAGGAATATAAACAACTGCTGCAAAAACTCTCGAAGTTTCATGCAATTACTTTATTATTTCTTTTTTTCGCAATTCTCACGCTTTGCCTTTATACCCGCCCTTCCACCGCCGCCCACTGCTTTTGCGTCGACCTCCCCCTGCCCCACTCCCTCCCTCGTCCTCCCCGTCGTCGTCCCCACCTCGGCCATGCACATCTGTCCTCAGCCCATGAAAAATCCGGAGTATTTGCTCCTCGGATTCGTCAGTGGCAAATTTGCCTTCCTTGATGTCGAGCAGGTAGTAGAAAGAGTCGCCTTTGACCTTGGCGGCGATGTAGCTGTGGAGTGAGGGTTGGTAGGGTGGACGGAGGGGAGGGAGGGGAGAAATAGTTTAAAGAAGAGGAATGATGAGTGTGCTGCTGGAAAGGAAGAAGACGAAGATGTTGCTTGAAAGGGAGAAGACGAAGATGTAAAAGAAACTCATTTACAGTTTTGGTACACATGCATCAAATTTAAGACATAGCCATAATAATGCGTGGGCTTTCCGAGAAAAGGAAAGACAAGCATATGACACCCATTCTTACCGCGATGTGTGTTGGCACTTGGTCGTGCCTATTTGCACAATGCGTTCGGGCCCCTTGTTGCCCCAAAAGGTGTGAGCACAGATCCGGAAGGCGACGGGCGAGATCTGGTCCATCTCCCACACGTAATGCTGTAGGAATGAGAGGGGATACGAGAGAGAGCAGAGAGCGTGGTGAGAAATGAGTACGCGGTGCCCAAGGAAGCATGCATAACATACTGCCGACTGACAAATTGATAGGAGACCTCGTGCTGGCGGCTGCTCGTTGCAGTCATATAAGTAAGTTATATCAACCAAACATCAAAGTCCGGCCCACCTCATCTCCCCTCCTTCCCAAAGCACCACACACACAGACACATGCCAAACCTACGTACGTACCATCGCGAAGTGACGGGCAATCAAAACAAAGGCCCCCGAGCCAAAAATACCCCAATAGCCCATGCTTCCACTCAATTCGGCGGGTAGGAAGGCATAGGAGGTCCAGAAGGCCACTTGGGTCAGGGAGGCGCCAGCGAGGAGGCGGAAGAAACGCTGGATGGCGGTAGGGGTAGGGGAGTTTGTGAGCAATGGATTGTTATTTTGAGGAAATTGTACTCTCATTCACGTACCGGTGCCGGACTTGAAAAGAGCGGTGTCGGAGGCTCTGGCGTCGTTGCTGGCTCCTCCTCTTCTGATTTGCTGGCTGCCGCCTTGTCCCCCAGCTTCTCCTCCTCCTGCACGGTTGGGGATGTGGGGCTTGGTGCTGAAGCAAACGCCCTACTTGCTCTGGCACCGTAATACTGGAAACGTGCCGCCGTGAGCATGGTGTGTTGCTTATGACAGGAAGGTGGTTGGATGCTTGATGGTCGGGGGAAGGGGGAGAGGGCTAGTAGGGCAGGAGGATGGCTGCTGCTGCTGCAAAGATGAAGGCCCCGTCGCGCGCCCACGTCGCAGTGGATAGCTAGTCGCTGTCCCCCCTGCCATGCTCCCCGCCGCAGCATCATGCTTGCTTGATTGCCCTTGTCTGTGTGTGTCGTGGATTGTGTAGAATGGCGTGGATGAGCTCGGGCAAGATGCTAGAAGACCTCCTCACCCCAGCCAAGACAAGAGAAGAAGGGCTTTGAGTACAAGACGCAGCCTAGCCAGTAGTCCTGAAATTCACACCGTCTAGCGACACACACAGAGGGGGCACTGGCATCAAGACGACCCAGCACACCGTTTCTTCCCGCCGCCCGCCGTTAGATTTAACCTCCTGCCTCAAGGACTATTACAATAGCAGCAACTAAATCGTGTGATTACCAAGGCCGAGCATCATGGACGAGCAAAACACAGCTTGGCAAGACAATATTTTTTCTGCAACAGCCTTTGCTCAACAACAAACACATACGGACAGACACACACATCAAACCGCAGCAGCGGAAAGCAGCAGCAGCAACAGAAGCTGCAGCAGCAGCAGCACCACCACCACCACCACATGCCATTACCTTCACCAAAACTTAGCAGAGGTACGTGTGTGCTGAGAACCGTTATTTCTCCCTACTCTCGTGTCACCAGTATAATTGTACAGCAACTTACTTTTCGTCGAGCTCGTCATTCTTCTTTAATCCTTCTGGTGTTCTTTGAGCTACTAGCGAAGCGGCAAGACACCAGAAGTTAGGGTACGAAAGGACACTCAATGATTCTTTTATTTACAATTTTACAGTCATCCCAGCACATTCTACACTAAATACAAATTCGTACACGAGGCATCCACACGGAAGGCCGCCAGACGCAGCATTACTTTACAGACCATCCCCACCACAAAAGGCAGTGCCGCCGCATCCATCTCTACCATTCTATTCCCCTTTTCGCCCTTTTGTCTACCCTCTTCATCACCCAATGCCACTACTGCAGAAACCACAGTCCGAAGGGCTTGCCATTGGGAGGAAAGGACGAGGAGACTAATGAGATTGGCGACGACAATCGCAGGATCCCAGATCATGACAAACACGACGATAAAACGTCCAAAGGTCGGGTACAGAAGGCCTTGCACAAGTTTACGTGCCATGAAAGAGGAGAAGGAGGAGTTTGGTGCTTTTGATGGTGTTACTTTGGAGGAGGAAGAGGGTGCCTTGACCGACGACGAGGAGGAGGAGGAGGAGGAGGAGGAGGAGGAGGAGGAGGACGGCAGGGCAGCACTCGGGACCCGTCGACCGCCCAATCTCCACATGACCATCGCCGCTACCATCCCAATAAAAACCACGTGCTCGAGGAACGAAAGGAGGAGGATGCGAAGCAGGAGGGCGACTTGGTAAGTGGGTGTGTCGGTGGGGTCGATGTGGTTGGGGGGCTGTGTGGCAGCGGCAGCGAGGGAGGAGTAGTGCACATAGACGGCGTACTTGATGTGGGTGTCTATCAGGACGAGGACGACCGCCATGCGTAAGAGCTGCCGTTGTGTCGGGGTCGAATGGAAGGAAGAGGAAGGGGTAGGAAGGGTTGAGTGGGAAGGAAGGGCTCATGTCGTCGTTCCTTATTCTTCTCGCACGCACTATTGATCAGAAGTTGAAAGCTGATAAAACTGAGCTATTCCTACTCGATCACAAATCGCATCCTAAAGCTTCCGATCCGCCTCCAAACGTACCTGAGGCCATTGCAGCTTGGCATGGGGTTGTCTATTGAATAGAATATGTCTCCAGGCCGGCAATCGATGCAACGCCAAGTCCAGCCCCACTAGGATGAGCTCGTATTCAATCAACCGGTCGGCGACAGTGCCGCAGTTTTCCTGGGGATATACGTGGTGAGCATGATTTAGGGTGAGGAGTGGAGATCGGGAGGGAGACGGGGGAGAGCGGGAGGGAGGGGGACAGGGGAAGGGGAAGAAAAAACACGTACGCATCTCGAGAGCCGGATGTTATCCTTGGAGTACTGCTTGTACAGGCCTTCCGTGGCGGGTTGGCCACACTCAATGCACAAGCTGTAGCCGTCCCCGCCGTGGACCGTGACTGCTGGAGCTGGAGGGGGAGAAGCAGGAGGAGGGGTAGGAGAGGAGGCGGCTAGGGCAGCTTGGGAGGACGCTGGGGTGGCCGCAGACCGCGGCATGAGGTCGAATGGCTTCCAGACTTCCGATTACTGTGCATGTGTGGTGAATGAGTGTATGTAGAGCGTGGTGACGAGGAGGGTCGTGATGGGCGGCATGTTTTGGGCGAGGCCGTGCCGCAACGGAGGAGCAGGAGTTGCCTTGCTTTGTCAAGCAATGCCATTTGCTCCAACACACACCTAGCCTTTCACGACTCCAAACACAAACAATACGACGACAAGAAGCCCGAGCTTGAAACGAGGGTATTGCGGCTTCATCCCGGGGTCCCTGACAATTTCTTGCTGCTTGATCTCGTCGACCTCCCCCACCCCTCTTCTCTGCCACCTCAGTTCACTCATCGCACCCTTTCTCCTCAAAAAAGACACATGCTACGCCTGGGCGGCCTCATGGCACCCGTCGCACTGCGGCGAAGCGTCCTACCAGGCACTCGACTCGCAGCGCGCTCGTCCCGGTCACCATGGGTTCAGGTAAGGGCTTGCATGCCGCTGTATGTCCATCTTGCTTGCTTCGTCAGATTCTCCTCCCTCCTGAAAGTGTATGCCTTTGAGCCATCAAGCACGCACCACGCCAGCAGTCACAAGCACATACTGCATCCTCATGCCTCAGTCATTCAGGCTTGCGCCGGGCTGGATTGAGACCAGCGTAGTGGCGCTAGCGTTGGAACATGCATGTTGAGGAGCTCCCCCCTCTCCTTCCCCAGTGCTTTTGACGTTGCCACGTCAATGCACCCCCTCCATACGCACAAGCCTTCATTATCTCCTCTCCCATTACCCACACGCCTCCTCACCATCCCCTCCACCCCACCACCCCACCCCACACAGCAGCAGCCTCGCCGTCGCCTGGCCACCACCACCCTCCCTCCCGAGCACCAACCCTTCGCCCGCTCCCCCACCACTTTCTCCTCCTCCTCTGCCTCCGCTTCCTCCCCCTCCTCCTCCTCCTCGAACATCAATGTCCGTCCCTTGGCCTACTGGCTGCTGGGCACGGGGGTCCTGGTGGCAGGGATGGTGACGGTGGGTGGGATCACCCGCTTAACTAAATCGGGTTTAGCAATGACGGATTGGAGGGTCCAAGGTTCGTTGCCGCCTTTGAATGACGCGGAGTGGCAAGCGGAATTCTCAAGATATAAGCAATTTCCGGAGTACCAGCAACGCCAGAGCATGACCTTGGAAGATTTCAAATTTATTTATTACTGGGAGTGGGGCCATAGGATGATGGGTCGGTTCATCGGGTTGGCCTACGGAGTCCCGTTAATGTATTTTGCGGCACGTGGACGGATTCCGCGCAGCCTGTATCCGCGCCTGGCGACCTTGTTTGCACTAGGAGGAGGCCAAGGGTTGATTGGATGGTGGATGGTGAAGAGTGGTTTGGAGATGGACCCCCAACAGAGGAAGGAGATCAGGGTTAGTCCTTACCGACTAGCAGCACACCTAGGCATGGCATTCACCACTTTCTCGCTTCTCATCTGGACGGGGCTCGATCTCCTCCATCCCCCCGAGAAGGCTCTGCGGGCTGCTGCTGTGCTTCAAGAGCAACTTACCGCTGCTGCTGCTTCTTCTCCCCAAGCCTCCCAACAGTTGCTGCAGCGGGTCTCCCGCTTACGTACCTTAGGAATAGTCTCTGCTGCCTTGCTTGCTACTACCATCGTGTCTGGTGCCTTTGTCGCGGGTAATGACGCCGGGCACGCCTATAACGAGTTCCCCAAGATGTTGCCTGATGCGTGGATTGCGCCTGAAGTATTTGAATTTTCAAATTTCGACCCGAAATGGCGCAACTTCTTTGAAAATACCGCCCTGGTGCAACTTGACCATCGTATCCTCGCCTTGTCCACCGCTGGGTTGATCGGCGCTACGCTTGTCGCGGCCCGCCGAGGGCAGGTATGGGCGGTTCTACCTTCAGAGACTAAGACCGCATTGATTGCTACTGTTGGCATGGCAGGCGCTCAGGTAGCTCTAGGGATTTCGACATTGTTGCTGTATGTGCCTATCCCGCTGGCGGCGGCTCACCAAGCGGGGTCATTGGTGTTGTTGACCTTGTTGTCATGGTCGGTGCATTCGATGCGGTTTGTGAAGAAGCTGCCTGCAGGCACGATGACACAGTTGGTACAGCAGCAGGGACGGAGGGTGGGAGGAGCTGCCGTGGGGGGAGGGAAGGTTGTGGGGAAGGTGGTTGAGTAGGGAGTAAGGATGGGAAAGGGAGGGAGGGAGGGAGGGAGGGAGGGAGGGGGGGGATGTACAAGGACAAGAAGACAAATATGCGTGTAGTATCAACATTCATTGTTAGGAATTTGTTTTTTGAAAGTGAGGGCGAAGTTTATATCCTCTCGTCGTTTGTGGCCCGTGATTTTCGTTTTTGTTTCTTCGTTTTTGGGTCTTCTTCTCCTTCGTGGTCAATCTACTTCTATCTCTCGTTTGTCTCCGTCAAATCTTTTTTACATCAACACGCGCAACCTAGGCAAAAAAGCCGCGCATTCTAAACAGTGTACAATTGTAATGCTAATTACTCCTCCCTTCCTACCTTCCCTCCCTCCCTCCTTTTCTCACACAAAAATAAGAACCCAGCTCCCTTCTCCCTCCCTCCCTCCCTCCCTCCCTATCACCTAAAAAACGTACTCGCCAGTACCCACTCCACCAAATCTCGTGGCTGGCCATCCAACAACGTTGCACTTATCTCCTTCCCTGTCACCGGCTCAAAGAACGTCCTCCTCCCCTCCCTCCCTGCGTCCACCCCTCCCTCCCTCCCTCCCTCCTCCTGCTCCTTCAACCACTCCACCATCAAAGCATTCACTGCCTGTGGTGTCTCATGGTGCGGACAATGCCCCGCAGGACTCAGTTCAAAATAGGTAGCTTCAGGCACTTGTCTCTTGACCCTCTGACCCCAGGAAGGGAAAATCCAAGGGTCTTCCTTCCCATAGAGGAGAAGAAGGGGAATATTGGCTTTTTGGAGGCTCGTCAGAGTTTCCTCGAATGTGTGTTCGGGCTTAGGAGCGAATAGGATGGAGGTGAAGACTGATTGCCCGTGTTTATTTTCGGTTGGAGCCATTATTTGCTCGACCAAGCGGTCGCCCCACGCTTTGTCGTCGGCGTAGACGGCGCCCAGCATACTCTTGACGGCTTGTTCGTTGCGGAGGGAGTTGTACCAGCGGGAGCCGATCTCGTAGAGGGGTTGGGGGGCGGGGAGGACGCCGTCGTAGGGGATGATGG
>Ga0209390_10007460_pt1 | contig 14000 bp, 15 predicted proteins | sample BON01_FD_187212 | JGI IMG/M metagenome (GOLD analysis project Ga0209390, IMG submission 187212) | Freshwater microbial communities from Lake Bonney liftoff mats and glacier meltwater in Antarctica - BON-01 (SPAdes) (version 2) | ecosystem: Environmental > Aquatic > Freshwater > Ice > Glacier... | reverse complement strand
GGGGGGGGGGGGGGGGTGGTAGTGTGTAGTATGGTGATGATAAGGGAGGAGATATGAAAATAAATGAAGAAAGTGAGAGCTCGTTGAGGGCGTTCCGCAGCAGTAGCAGCAGCAGCAGGAGGCAAGGTTGAATTGAGTATGAGAAAGAAAGAGGAGAAGGAATAAGAGAGTAAAGAATTATACGCGTGTACAGAAACTGAGACGCAAGGAGAGTTTTCGATTCTATTTATTTCTATTCTCGATCTGTGCTTTTATTTACATGCCATTTGCTCTGCCGCCTTGCTCCTTTCCAATCCCTGCCCTCCGCAAGTCAATCTACTTTGTTTTTCTACCCGTCGTCGTCCTCTGGCCGATGGATGCGTACCACCTTGTAGTTGCTCTCCGGCTTAAGCTTGGCCATCATTTGCTTGTGTTCCTCCTCAATGTTGAATTCTCGCTCGCTCTTACTTTGGAGGCGGTTGTCCTTGGCTTCCACTCGGCCTTGCACAAACTGTTGGGGTGGGCAGGGAGGGAGGGAGGGAGGAAGGATGGATGTCATTACAGGACAGAGCTAAGGGCAGCGGATTCACAAATATGCGGAACAAAAGCGACGAATTGCTGCATGGCGCCCGAAGCAGTGCTGCTGCATCGATCAGCCAAAGGGGTAGGAGGCTAAGGGCTGGAAGACCTCGCACAGACGTACGTACCTTGGCCAAGAAAACAGAGCCGCCCGCCAAGAAGACCACCAAAGGCAAGCCCGCGCTCACCTTCTTCAAGAGCTGCGGCGAGATCATGGGTGGACGTGACTGCACGCGCCGCGCCTGTGTGGTGGTGTGTGTGGGGATGATGGCGGTGGTGTGTTGAGTTGGGAGGTCGAGCTTGCTGGTGCTGGGTTAGCTAAGTCAAGGCCGGCCAAGCAAACCGGCCACCAGCGCAAGCAGCACCGTCAATGCTCTCTGGCTTTGTCCTGGGCACGCCACATGGAGCTTGAGGACGTGTGCAGGGCGTGTGCGTGATGTGGTAAATGCGCCGTCATCGCATTCGCCCACTTCAAAGCACTGCTCCCCCATGAGCCCAAACCACGCCGCACACAAGGGCCTCACACACACACACCATCCCCAACACTTACAGGAGCTCCTCCGTCGACTTCGGCTTCTGTATTTGGAGCGCACGTAAGTGGTGGCGGTCCTTGAATGTGCCAACGTCTTGCCCATCTCTCGCAGCACCTCTTGTTCCGCCGCAGCACAACACAACCCTTCCACGCCGCGACCAAGACTCTCTGCAGCAGCAGCACGCGCTTTCTTTCCAGCGGCGGCCAAAAGACCAAGCAAATGGTTGACGAAGTGGGAGAGGCGCGCAAAGCTGCGGCCAAGCAGATGGAGGAAGCGGCGGACGCCGGCACGGTAAGTCACAGGGAGACGCGAGTACAGGAGAGGGTGTGTGTGTGTGAGGGCAGTGTGTGCTGGGAGGGCAAGCTCTCTTAACAGCAGAAATTGGGGGCTTTTAGTATAAATTAATTGCTAAGGTGCCTGCGTGTCTTCCTGCGATGGCGATGCTGACTTGCCTAGACAGCACGATGGCTTTCACTCTCAGGCAGCAAATGGAAGCACTCGCCGTCCTCCCTTCTGACCCTCATCGATTCTTTAATCTTGATTCTTTCTCTCACCCCTCCACCCACCTTCCCCACACCCACAAACATACCACACACATTACACACAGCCCACCATTTTCGACAAGATAGCACAAAAGCAAATCCCCACCAATTTCATCTACGAGGACGATCAATGCGTCGCCTTTCATGACCTGGGCCCTCAGGGTCCTGTGCATTTCTTGGTCATCCCCAAGGAGAAGCAAGGGTTGACGCGATTGAGCAAGGCGACTGAGGGGAGTAAGGCTTTGTTGGGGCATCTCCTGTATGTGGCGCAGCACGTCGCGAAAGAACAGGTATGACTATCTGTGTGTATGTATGTGTGTGTGTGTGTGTGTTTCCTTTTGGGAGTTTACTACGCTCATCAGCAGGATATTTTAAGTAGATAGGCGCATACCTACCGATGTGATAAGCTTCCATTGTAAATACCATTTATGCTCGAGCAAACAAATATTTTCCTCTTTTTCACAACCTCACTTTTTATTTCATTACAGGGTTTGGTGCCGGGAGGCTTTCGAGTGGTCATTAATGACGGCCCTGACGGGATCCAGTCGGTGTACCATTTGCATTTGCATGTGATTGGTGGGCGGCAGGTAAGAACTGTGGATGATCGGGGGGGGGGATGTGTGGGGGGGTTGAGGGAAGAGGGGAACTCGCCCGGGAGGCAGGATGAGGGACATCGGGCTAACTTCTACTTTCGCTCATGTATACAGATGAAATGGCCGCCTGGGTAAGACTACTGGGGAAATGGCTCTCAATGTAAGGAAAGGCCGTGAGCTCGTATGCAGCGGAGCAAAGCAGGGGGGAATGGGGAAAACCTCCTCTGTCGCGTGGTGGTGTGTTTGGTAGGAGGCTGACTAGACATAAGAAAAGGGAAGGGAGAGCGCAAGCAAACGATCGAAGAAGATGAAAAGTAAAGACAGAAATAAGCTCGATTCTAATTCGCCTCCGTTTCCTTTGCTTTGTGTTGCTTTGTATGTGCCAAAGACGAGGAACTCACACGATTTGGCAAACGGTTGTTGTTGGTCCGTTTCAAATCCCTCTGCCGTTGGAGCTGATCGTCATCCGATGCCTCGCGTCTTGTGCATGCCCTAGTTCACAGACGTGTGCCCCCCTTTTATTTCACCATCTCTTACGATGTGCTTTGGAGGTCCTTTGTCCAACGGGGGCAGACGCCTAGGCCGGTACGGCCGTCGATCGACCTGTGTGGGGCCAGCCAAAAGGACACGAATGCTGCCTTCGACACGATTTTTTGTTCTTCGGAATCTCACGCGCCCACCACCACACACGCACACAGGCGACCCACCCCTACGCGGGATGAATGGTGAAAACGTACAACACCCTCCCGCCGCTCTCTTCTTCCGGCAGTGAGGAGAGAATGCCTGCGACCGCCCCGACACCAACACATTCCCACTTGCACCTCTTCCAAACCTCGGCTGAGACCGACGACAGCGACCTACCCCTTCGAAGCCCCTTTACGCCCGCCGACTACAAAACCATGGCCATGGAGATGGCGTACCTGACCCCACGGCGGAAGGGCCCCTCTTCCACACGCAGCCTGGGCTCCGCTTCTGGCGGTGGCGGGGGAGGGCTGGCGCCCTCATTCTTCCGCGCCAACTCCCAAGGCAGCACGACTAGCACAAAGGGTACCGGCGTTACCCACGAGCACGCGACGCTTCTAGCTGCGGGAAATGATGGTACCGTGCCCCCTCGCATGATGATCGTGCGTCGGCAGAGCTCGTCCACACGGACCTTTGCTACGTCGTCTTCCATGTCCTCCTCTGATAGCGCCGCCTCCCCCAGCAAGCTCACCTTAATCCTATTCGCTGCTTCCATCCTTTTCCTCTTTGCGGACCAAAACCTCCTAGCACCCAATTTGACAGCGGTGGCTCGGGATTTTGGCTTTGACGATGCCCAGCGGGATATCAAACTGGGCGGGCAGATTCCATTTGCGTTTTTTGTGGTGGGAGGCGCTGTCTCGGTGGTGGTGGGACCGTTGGCCGATGTGATGAATAGGAAAAACTTGTATGTCTGGACGTGTTTGGTTGGTACCATACCTTGTCTTCTGACTTATTGGGTGCAGACTTTTAATCAGTTTTTTGTGCTGCGGACGTTGACGGGGGTTGCGGTGGGGGGGGCGTTTCCATTGATTTATTCCTTGGCTGCGGACATCACCACGCCAGATCAGCGGGCGCTGGCGTCGTCGTTGATCACGATTAGTATGGGCTTGGGGAGTACGTTGGGGCAGGGAGTGGCGGGGTTTGTGGGGCCGACGCATGGGTGGCGGTTGCCGTTTGTGATTATTGCGATTCCTTCGATTTTTGTTATTTCTCTCGTAGTCTTGACTATGGAGGAGCCGCCCCGATCGACTGGCCATCATCATTATCATCATCAGCAGCAGCAGCAGCAGCAGACGCAGGATGGGGCGCGGATTATTCAGGTGGAGGAGGCGGGGGTGGTTGCCGGTAATGAGGAGGAGTGGGAGGAGGTGGAGGAGGAGGAGGAGGAGGAGGAAGAGGAGAGGGGACCGAGCTTGGCTCGCTTGCATGCAGGGGCGTGCACTGTTCAGCTGCGAAAGTTTTTGGATGTGTTTACTATTAAGACGAATCTGTTGGCGTTCTGTCAGTCGATGCCTGGCTGCCTCCCTTGGGGCGTAATATCTGCGTTCCTCACTGACTACTTGCACGAACAAAGGGGGATGACGGTTGAGGGTGCTACAACCCTTATGTTCGTCTTTGGCCTGGGCTGCTTCGCGGGTAACCTCGCCGGAGGGATCTTGGGGCAATGGGTGTATAATCGATCGAAGGAAGCAGCTGCTATTTTGATGGCGGCGACGACGGCGTTGGGTTTTTTGCCGATGGCGTGGTTGATTAATGCGAAGTCGGAAACTATAAGCACGCCTGGGGGGGGGTTCACGATGATTGCAGCCGTGGTGGCTTTTAGCGGGGGGATTGCTGCTTTCACGGGTCCGTTGGTAAGGGCGTTTGTGATGCAGGTTAATAGTAGTCGGAATCGAGGGACGGTGTTTAGTGTTTTTATGGTGGCGGATGATTTGGGGAAGGGACTGGGACCGGCGCTTGTGAGTTTGTTGATCCCTAAATGGGGGAGGCTGACGGCGTTTAACCTTTCGCTGGGGGGCTGGATTTTATGTGCGGTCTTTTTGGGGCTCTTGGCGTTTACGATTCGTCCGGATGAGGAGGCGTTGATTAAGCAATTGGCAGAGGGGGCGAGGCAGATGCAGGTGCAGCAGAACAAGCAGCAGCAGCAGCAGCAGCAGCAGGGATTGTTGGCGTTGTCGGTGGTGCGCAAGGTGAATGGGGTGCAGAGCGTGTATGTTTAGAGGATTAGAGAGAATGAGGGGGAGGGAGGAAGAGAAAGAAATAGGGAGAGGAAGAAATAGGGAGAGTGACTGCTTGTTTTAAGTGTAGACGAGCGAGAGGCTCGTGTGCCGAGGGTGAGTGGACAAAAGGAAGTAATTTGAAATAGGAAACAACAAATTTGTTTGCTTGCTGGCTTGCTGTTGATCTCTTTTTGAACTGAGCAGGCAGGGTTTAAGGCAAGGGGCACGGCCAGGGCAGGGCTGGAGGCTGTAGGTGTGTAGAAGGGAGACGGGGAGGGGGGGAGGCGGAGGAGGTCAAAGAACACCACGTACCACTACTCCTGCGCCTCAGGGGACCAGACGGGCATCTTATCGAGGGCGGGCCCGAAGCACACGCTGAGTGCATGGGCAAGCACTTCCAGGCTAAGTCCAATAGTATCACCAAAGTCACCACCCCGATGCCCGACACACCTAACGAACCTCTCACCGACTCTCTCGACGCCCTACCCCCAATGAGACCATATTTCATATGACAACAGGAGAAGAAAGCTGCCATGGCCGTTGAGGAACTCAGGCGACAAGAAGCAGCCGAGGCCTTGGCGTCACTCCAACACGGCCGACCACCGCAAGCGCCTAATAACAACATGCCCAAAAGCAAGGAACCCATCACCACACAGGAATACAAACGCGCTCTCAACAAGTGTAAGAACAACAAGAGCGCGGATAAGGACGGCCTATCAGCAGAACTGGTCAAGCTCGGAGGCGAGGCTATGGAGACGGTATTTATAAAAAAGTTTAATAGAGTACTCGAAACTGGGGAACTCCCTAGACATATGCAGATCTCGCTGCTCATCCCCATCTTCAAAAAGGGCGCTCGTGATGCGTGTGAGAATTATAGACCCATCGCCATTACAGATTTTATATATAAACTCAATGGCTATATCATCTATAACCGACTACTCCCCCAACTTGAACCTTTCCTATTGGACGGGCAGCGCGGGTTTCGACCTGACAGAGGCACGGGAGACGCCGTCTTCACCCTTCTACGCCTCGCAGAGGAATGCAGGCGTAAGGGGAAAAGGTCTGTGTCGTCTTTCTTAATAAGCCTATCACTCTGTCCCACCGGAAATTATGCTAACCATCCTGCGCCAATACTACCGTGTTGACGAGGGTCTTCTAGACCTCATCTCACTCATATACACAGATTCCCGAGGCAAAGTGTTCTTCGACGGCGCATCATCGACCAGCTTCCCCATCAATATCGGCGTCAAACAAGGGTGCATTTTATCTCCCCTCCTCTTCTCGGCCTTCCTCGACTTCGTCATGCGCCAAAGCTTGCCAGAGCTACGGCGGTGGGGAGTGAAATTGGAATATGCCCGCCAGGCCATCGCGCCTATTATGAATAGCAAAGATGGCAACGCAGCTGCCGCAGCTGCATTTTTTCGGAACACTCACACCGCAGTATGGACCAACTCTTTCGCAAAATAATAGTGGGCCTCCTATACGCGGACGACATGGCCCTAACATCCAGCTCGGCCATAGGATTACAGCACATGGTCACGGCCCTCAATGGAGCACTAAACGCCTGGGGCCTCACACTCTGCCCCAAGAAATCAAGATGTATGGTATTTGGTGAGGACGATGACACCCCTCGCCTCGACATTCGAGTCGGAGGCGAGATGATGGACCAGGTGTGAGAATTCTGCTATCTTGGCACCATTATCTCTACGGACGGAACGTGCTCAGCTGCAATTGACGACCGCACCCGGAAAGCCTGGGTCCGACTCCAGCAAAGCCATTTTATTTGGCGCCTACGCGGCCTAACATGGAAAGCGCGAGCCAATTTCTTCCGATGTATCGTGCTCACCACACTTTTCCATGGATGTGAACGCTGGACCCCCAGCGCAGCAGACATGACTAAGTTGCGCAAGAACCACCACAACATGCTGGCCAAAGCACTTAATATTCCTCTATGCCACCGAAGGAGAGTACCGCGAGCACAACTGCGACACCTTATGGACGATATAAGCGACGTGGACTCTTACTTGGAAATGCGGATGCTCCGATACACAGGCCATTTCATGCGGCGCCAAGACGAACACCAAACCCAACATCTATGGCTATGGGCGGTCAGCTGGACATGGAGGCCTTTCCCTATGACGAATTAAGCGCATCAGCGCCAGGGCCGCCACTGTGGGGTCAGCGACTTGGACGGATCCTGCGGGTGTTATTGCCCCTCAAGCCAAGGGTACGCGGGCCCTCTGGGAATGACTTTCATAGCGCCGAGGCGTATATGCAGGCGCAGAACGAGTTTAAGGCGGCTTCCCTCCAAGAGAAAGCAGCCTACAAGGTATGGTTTCAGAGCGTGGAGAGGAACAAAACGCAATGTTGGACGAGGTGGCACGTGAACGGGGAAGATGGGACGACTTGTGCGTGGAACCCCAAGTGAGGGCGCTTGCTGGGAGGGGTTTCTGCAAGCTGTGTAAGAAATTTTACGACGATAACAAAGGTCTGGAGGCCCACGAAAAACGAAGCCACCCGAGGCCATCAGTACCAAGCGATGAGATAGATGCGGACGGCGAAACGGAGGCATAATTACGGTAGGAAAATATTCGAAATTGACAAAATGTGTGTAAATTAGAGAGATTAAAATTAGTTTTTAAGACGAAGTAGGAGAAACACGGGTCAGGGGGAGTGGCTCGTCATGCCCAGTTTGGAGATCTTCTTCTTCTTCAAAGGGAGAGTTAAGAAGTATAATTTGGGAGTATTATAATTGGGATCTGGGCATTTTCTAGAGAGATGGGACTGATAGAGAGATCGGAACGTATCGTATTTTCTACAATTTTATGGTCGAGGACGGACAATACATGTGTAAGAGCCGCACAATGCCCCGAGATGGTTCAAGCGCATAAGACCTGACCACACTGCCCACGGGGATGTGATGCTCTGCACGGTACAGTGTAGGCCCGCTTCGGCATGCGCCAGAAAAAGACCCCCAGAGGGTGCACTCTAAAGAAACAAGACAAGACAAGCCGTGTAAATCGAAGGCGCGAAGGGAGAGGCAAAAGGCGGACCAAACCACAGGACATTCATGACATCTACAGCCGCTGCGGCTTCGCTAAAACATGACTTGTATTTCCTGTGCGTCTGTCTTCTTGTGTTTTGCCCCCCCGCGCCTCTTCTCAGTTTGCCTGGCCGTTTTCCGGCTTTTCGGCCGCTCTCGCTCGCCCGCCGCGGTCAGCGAGCATGATCATTCGATGCTTCTTCGTCTTCACACACACACTCCCACTTGCTCCCACACCCACAACACAACACAACCACGGGGCGCTGCAGAAGTCTCACTCACGGTCGCACCCCCACCCCTTTCCCAACCAAACGGCAGCTCAAGCCAGCCATGGAGAGACTACCACCACCAAGAATACCACGACGACGACGAGCATCAGCCCTCCTCCTCCCCTCCATCCTCTACCCCGCTCTCGTCTTCCTCCTTGTCCTCCTCCTCCTGCCTCAGTCTGCCCAGGCCTTCACCGTCGAAGTCGCCCCGGGGACGGCCGAGTGCTTTGTGGCCGTGGCCACGGAAGGCGATGATTTCCTAGGTAATTTTGAAGTGCTGACCGAAGGGAGCTATGCCCCCGTCGAGGTAACGGTGGAAGGCCCAGACGGAAAGCAGTTGTGGCGGGCGGCGGATAAGTCGGAGGAGACGTTCTCGTTCGAGGCCAAGTCGAATGGGGATTATACTTTGTGTATTGGCAATGGGGTGGGGGGGAGGGTGGATGATGGGATGACGCGCTTGGTGGGGTTCTCGTTTCGGACAGACGTGTTGGTCGACGAGGATATCGCAAGCGAAGAGAGTATTCGACGGTTGATTGAGCTGGGGAATTCGCTGACAAAGGGCTTGACGAACGTGATGGACCATCAGAGTTATATGCGGCAAAGGGAGGATTTGCATGCATCGACGATGGAGAGCATTGGGTCGCGGGTCTTGATTTGGACAGTGGTGGAGGCGGTGGTGTTGGTGGGGATGGCCGTGTGGCAGATTAGCATTATTAGCAAGTTTTTTGAGGTGCGACGGGCGGTGTAAGATTTTAAGGGGTGAGTGAGTAAGGGAGAGGAAGTGCAAGAGGGACTGGAAGGAAGGGGAGGAAAGACAGAGCACACAGACTGAAGGAAAGCAAAGAAAGAACAAAACGATTGATTGAAAGCCATGGCTAGGGGCAGACAAGAGAGTGCTTATTTTCAAGGTTTATCGTGCTGGGCATTGTCACTTTTAAGGAGAGAGGGGAAGCTTTTCCTCATAGCCGGGCTCTTGGCCCTGGCGCCCTGGCCCTCTCCCCCTCTCCCTCGAACGCCTTCTTTACCCACATGCGTTTCTACCAGCAAAATTTCATGAGAAAATGTAACTTCTGCAGGATCATTGGTAGTGTGAATACAGGCAAAATACGCGCCTTGAGGGAGCAGAGGCTGAGCGTAAGTCGGGGGGAGGACTTGGACTGGTGGACTGCCTGGGGTGGGGCGGTGGGGTCCTAGGGCTGGGGGTCCTGCCTATTTAGCTATTTAGGTCAGGTCAGCAGGCGCCATTTTTAGGGGCCTCGTTGTGTTTTCCACCCGGTACGCGGCCATCGCGGTCTAGAAACGCGCGGCGTGTCGTCTTGGAATGTCCCGTATGCGGTTTGTATGGGAACTAGGCTGTGGGAGGCCGTGTTGGGCGCACGATTTATTAGCCTCCTCTCCTTCTCGTCTTGAGAACACAAAGGCGTTTTACATTTCCTCTCCACACACACAAGAATCTCTCGCTCCCCGCGTCTCATCGGACGAGCCCCAAGCACACACACACCACAACCCCACCATGCCCTTGCCCTTCTAAAGCCAACCCCAGGGCTGCAGGCTGCAAGCCCGCGAAACGGCGACGAGCGAAATCTGTCTCATGATGACGCTGGCGCTGGGATTCTTTGCAAGGCTCGGGCCCAGACCCACGGCGCGGTTTCAAATCTCTTTCTCTTCCTGCCCCCACCACGCCCAAGCACTCATGCATGCACCTACACACATCCACACCCGTACACAGGCCCCAGGACTCGCAGCTGGACCGTCTCCAAGCACCCCGCAGCAGCATCATCCCGAAGGGCCGCTCTCCCTCCCTCCCGTGTGTTTTAATTGGGATCTGGGCATTTTCTAGAGAGATGGGACTGATAGAGAGATCGGAACGTATCGTATTTTCTACAATTTTATGGTCGAGGACGGACAATACATGTGTAAGAGCCGCACAATGCCCCGAGATGGTTCAAGCGCATAAGACCTGACCACACTGCCCACGGGGATGTGATGCTCTGCACGGTACAGTGTAGGCCCGCTTCGGCATGCGCCAGAAAAAGACCCCCAGAGGGTGCACTCTAAAGAAACAAGACAAGACAAGCCGTGTAAATCGAAGGCGCGAAGGGAGAGGCAAAAGGCGGACCAAACCACAGGACATTCATGACATCTACAGCCGCTGCGGCTTCGCTAAAACATGACTTGTATTTCCTGTGCGTCTGTCTTCTTGTGTTTTGCCCCCCCGCGCCTCTTCTCAGTTTGCCTGGCCGTTTTCCGGCTTTTCGGCCGCTCTCGCTCGCCCGCCGCGGTCAGCGAGCATGATCATTCGATGCTTCTTCGTCTTCACACACACACTCCCACTTGCTCCCACACCCACAACACAACACAACCACGGGGCGCTGCAGAAGTCTCACTCACGGTCGCACCCCCACCCCTTTCCCAACCAAACGGCAGCTCAAGCCAGCCATGGAGAGACTACCACCACCAAGAATACCACGACGACGACGAGCATCAGCCCTCCTCCTCCCCTCCATCCTCTACCCCGCTCTCGTCTTCCTCCTTGTCCTCCTCCTCCTGCCTCAGTCTGCCCAGGCCTTCACCGTCGAAGTCGCCCCGGGGACGGCCGAGTGCTTTGTGGCCGTGGCCACGGAAGGCGATGATTTCCTAGGTAATTTTGAAGTGCTGACCGAAGGGAGCTATGCCCCCGTCGAGGTAACGGTGGAAGGCCCAGACGGAAAGCAGTTGTGGCGGGCGGCGGATAAGTCGGAGGAGACGTTCTCGTTCGAGGCCAAGTCGAATGGGGATTATACTTTGTGTATTGGCAATGGGGTGGGGGGGAGGGTGGATGATGGGATGACGCGCTTGGTGGGGTTCTCGTTTCGGACAGACGTGTTGGTCGACGAGGATATCGCAAGCGAAGAGAGTATTCGACGGTTGATTGAGCTGGGGAATTCGCTGACAAAGGGCTTGACGAACGTGATGGACCATCAGAGTTATATGCGGCAAAGGGAGGATTTGCATGCATCGACGATGGAGAGCATTGGGTCGCGGGTCTTGATTTGGACAGTGGTGGAGGCGGTGGTGTTGGTGGGGATGGCCGTGTGGCAGATTAGCATTATTAGCAAGTTTTTTGAGGTGCGACGGGCGGTGTAAGATTTTAAGGGGTGAGTGAGTAAGGGAGAGGAAGTGCAAGAGGGACTGGAAGGAAGGGGAGGAAAGACAGAGCACACAGACTGAAGGAAAGCAAAGAAAGAACAAAACGATTGATTGAAAGCCATGGCTAGGGGCAGACAAGAGAGTGCTTATTTTCAAGGTTTATCGTGCTGGGCATTGTCACTTTTAAGGAGAGAGGGGAAGCTTTTCCTCATAGCCGGGCTCTTGGCCCTGGCGCCCTGGCCCTCTCCCCCTCTCCCTCGAACGCCTTCTTTACCCACATGCGTTTCTACCAGCAAAATTTCATGAGAAAATGTAACTTCTGCAGGATCATTGGTAGTGTGAATACAGGCAAAATACGCGCCTTGAGGGAGCAGAGGCTGAGCGTAAGTCGGGGGGAGGACTTGGACTGGTGGACTGCCTGGGGTGGGGCGGTGGGGTCCTAGGGCTGGGGGTCCTGCCTATTTAGCTATTTAGGTCAGGTCAGCAGGCGCCATTTTTAGGGGCCTCGTTGTGTTTTCCACCCGGTACGCGGCCATCGCGGTCTAGAAACGCGCGGCGTGTCGTCTTGGAATGTCCCGTATGCGGTTTGTATGGGAACTAGGCTGTGGGAGGCCGTGTTGGGCGCACGATTTATTAGCCTCCTCTCCTTCTCGTCTTGAGAACACAAAGGCGTTTTACATTTCCTCTCCACACACACAAGAATCTCTCGCTCCCCGCGTCTCATCGGACGAGCCCCAAGCACACACACACCACAACCCCACCATGCCCTTGCCCTTCTAAAGCCAACCCCAGGGCTGCAGGCTGCAAGCCCGCGAAACGGCGACGAGCGAAATCTGTCTCATGATGACGCTGGCGCTGGGATTCTTTGCAAGGCTCGGGCCCAGACCCACGGCGCGGTTTCAAATCTCTTTCTCTTCCTGCCCCCACCACGCCCAAGCACTCATGCATGCACCTACACACATCCACACCCGTACACAGGCCCCAGGACTCGCAGCTGGACCGTCTCCAAGCACCCCGCAGCAGCATCATCCCGAAGGGCCGCTCTCCCTCCCTCCCGTGTGTTTACGAGACGTGCGCACCTCATCTGTTATCCAGGGCCTCTGAAACCAACCAGTAACCCTACACACCCTCCACAAAGGTAAGCATCTGATGCTCTGTGGCTGCTCGGAGGTGGGAAGGAGGGGAGGGAGGCAAGGGCCATAACTCTAGATTGGAGAGGCCCATGCCCACACGGCGCGCGCGCAGCGGGCGGCATCCATGATGATGATGATGACCTTGCTTACTTGCCTGGGTGTCTAGAGAGCCTCTCCGGCAGCGCTTTCTCGTGCCGCGGTGCTTCATACTTACGACCATTGCAGAGGGGCCTGCTCTTGCTTGGCCAGATTCAGATGGAATCGTTTTCCCTCCCTCCCTCCCTCCCTCCCACGGCCCCAACCAAACAACACTACTCACGCCCTTCCCTCCTTCCCTCCCTCCCTTCCCTAGATGTTGGACATGGCCACGGTCATCGCCATGGCGGGCAATGTCGGCTCGGTCGTCGGCGTCGTCATCATGAACAAGTACATCGTCTCGATCGACGCCTTCAACTTCATGGTCTTCCTCTCCTTCACCCACTTCGTGTTCACCTACCTCGGGTGTTGCCTCCTCCTCAAATTCCGCTATTTTACCTACAAACCCGCCCCGCTTCGAGGCGTGCTCCCCGTCGCCCTGGGCTCGTTGGGCAGCGTGGCGTTTATGAATTTAAATCTCGCGCATAATTCGGTGGGGTTTTATCAGTTGAGTAAGTTAGCTTGTATCCCCGTGACTATCTTCTTGGAACGAGCTTTTTATGGCAAGACCGTGCCAGGCCCTGTGTTGCTGACCTTGATTCCGATTACCATTGGCGTGGGCATTGCGACAGTGAATGATGTGACTGTAAACTTTGTCGGAACGGTCTTCGCAGCCTTCGCTGTGTTGTTCACCTCTTTAGCGCAGATTTTCACGAGCACTTACCAGAAGCAGTTGGATTGCGATGCCTTGCAGCTGCTCTATCATTCCTCCCCGCTCATTGCCGGAGGGATGTTCTGCATGATACCCTTCTTTGATAACGTCAAGTATCTAGTCCAAACTGAGTTTTCTATTCCCTTGGTCAATCACGTCTTGTCTTCGTGCGTGCTTGCTTTAGGAGTGAATATTTCGAATTATTTGGTGTTAGGGAAGACGTCGCCATTGACCTATCAGGTGCTGGGGCACTTGAAGACGATTCTAATCTTGGTGTTGGGCTTTGTGGTGTTCCAGTATCAGAGCAATATGAGGGCTGTGGTTGGGATTTTGGTGGCGCTTGGCGGAGTGATCGCGTACACGGAATTGAAGCGACGGGTGTCACTCCAGGGGTTGGTTACGGTGATAAGTAATGGTGGATGCAGCAGCAGCAGCAGTAGGAGTGGGGTGCAGTATAGCAAGGTGGGGACGCAGGAGGTGGAGATCCCGGATGATGAGATTGGGGGGGCGGGACGGCTTGAGATGTTGTCGGGGCCGATGAAGGTCTGAGCTGTGCAGCAGCAGCAGCAGCAGCAGCAGCAGTTGTGGTGGTGGTGGTGCGATGGAAGTAGG
>Ga0209390_10007457_pt1 | contig 14003 bp, 12 predicted proteins | sample BON01_FD_187212 | JGI IMG/M metagenome (GOLD analysis project Ga0209390, IMG submission 187212) | Freshwater microbial communities from Lake Bonney liftoff mats and glacier meltwater in Antarctica - BON-01 (SPAdes) (version 2) | ecosystem: Environmental > Aquatic > Freshwater > Ice > Glacier... | reverse complement strand
CGTTCTTCTCAGCATTGAAAAACGAACGCGTCTACCGGACCGTGTACGCCACGAAAGCACAGGCCAGACGCGACGTCATCGCCTACATTGAAGGGTTCTACAACAGCCGACGCCGCCATTCCGCGCTCGACTACAAGAGGCCAAACGACGTGCACTACGGTTACATCCAGCCGGCCACGGCAGCATAAGAAAATCCATCAAATCCACTGTCCGAAATCACCACAGCAGCTCACTCACCCGTAATCCGATGATGTTCACTCGCGAGCTATGTAGATCCTTCGGAAGCGAAAAGGCGCGCCCCGCGGTTGATCTCAGCGGCTCTGCGAACGAAGTTGTCGACGCAGTCGCCCCAGGTGCGCAGCACGGTCCTCAAACGGCCCAAGAAGGTGCGCTTCCACCTCCAATCCACCAATACAGTCACCAGATGCCTACGAAATCGAAAACGGTTCAAACCAAGTTTGTTGTTGCTTCTTTGGGAGTGCTTCTCATTGGCGGTCTCGCAGGTTGCGGCAGCACCACCAACTCCGTGAGCCCCAAGTCGACTGGTAATGACGAGTCGACACTTTCCGAGTCCGAGACTTCCCCCGGAATGACGCAGGTCTATTACCCCGGAATGCCAGACAAGCTGACGGGCCTAGCAATCAACGACGGCACCTTAAGCATCTCGCAGGGCACTAGCAATGGAACCGTATTCCAATGGGACCAAAATGCGTTGCCCACCAAACCACAGTCGACTGTCGCCCAGATTCAGCCAATCAATAAGTGGACCCCAGAAATGCCCGCCAGCGTCTCGATGGGCCAGATCAACTTTGACAACAACAAGAAGTCGCTGTTGATGGGCAAGAAATCAATGAACATCAACGTCACCGGCGGCAACTCCATCTGGGAGTACACCTTCGGCGGCGCCGGCCAAGTTCGCGCCGGAAACATCACGCCAGCAGGAAACGGTGCACATTCATGGGCCGCGAATGCGAAGGCGGCCAACGAATACACGAGTTCCAACTTCCCGGTGTCCTCCGCCAAGGAACTACAGACGGTGTCGATTGGCGATGGTGCGGGTGTGTTGCAAGCCAAGAACAACTGGTACTACTTCAGTTCGTTGCAGTCAGGATGCGTCTACAAAGCTGACCTGCAATGGGACTTCGCCGCCGCTGTCTACTGCATTCCAAACTGGGGCGCTAACAACCAGAACCAGAGCGTCTACAGCTTGGCCGAGGACGCCGAGGGTAACGTCTACGCCGTCTATCAGGGCTCCGTTGACAACAACACAATCGTTCTGAAGATCGACCCGAACGGAAAGAAGGACGACACCGTTCAGGCGATGCAGGTCACTGGCTATGCCCGGACGATGGGGCTGGCTGTGAACTCGGATGCATCGAAGGTCTGGGTTACGGGTGTCTCGATGGACAACTACTCCAAGATCAACGCCAATGCCATCGTCACGGTCACGAATCCCCAGTGGGGTTCAGTCGAGAAACCCACTGCCAACAAGTCCGAAGCAGTGACTGTTGATCCACCCCATTGGCTGACTCGCCTCGCCTACGACGAGAAGCGCAACGTCCTCTACGCCGGAGACTCGACGGGCGGCTACTGGATCGACTTCCTCGGAAAATCGTAACTTACTCGCCGCGATCTACGGATCGGTATCGAGGTGACGTGTCGCTTCGCCGCATCGGGTAGTCTCGCCCCTGCAACAAACCACCGGGATTTATCGACACGGTTTTCGTCGTGCCCCCGGGCCTCTAGCTCAATTGGCAGAGCTGCGGACTTTTAATCCGTAGGTTGCGGGTTCGAGTCCCGCGGGGCCCACCGAGTATTCGCTGTCTTCACGAGGCATGAACTGCTTGCAGGTGACGATGACTTTGCCGCCTGCAACCAGTTTGGCGCTTATTGCAGCAATACGGTAGTAGTAGCTTCCTTCTCGCGACTTTGAGATGACGCGGTGCATCCCACGGGCTCCACCAACTTTGCTGGCGAAAATTTCGATGGCAAAAATGGTGCCAACGCGCTACCAGCCGAGCCCGAGGTCGTCCGGACTAGTCCGGTAGCGGGGCTACCGGTTGAGTCACGGAGTGGTTGGGGTCGGAATCCTTGGCCTCTCCGTGGACAGCCTCTGATCGCGACAACTGCACAATGCCGACGGATACTGCAGCCACCGAAATGGCGATGACCGCCAACGCGACTGGCGTATGGATGATCTCGACATTGAATAGGAACATTGCCGCCGCGGTCGCGACGACCGGGTTGACCACGATCATCGCCGCAGAGGACACCGTGATAGGCCCAGACCGGAAGGCGTAGGTAGCAAATGCCACGCCCCCGAGCGCGCTGAAAACCGCCAGCACGATGAGCACGACGAGCAAAGGCATCCCCGGGTTTCCAAACGCGCCTTTTGCGGCCACAACGTACAGAGCGTTGATAATGCCGGTCGCGGTTCCCAAGACTGCGGCGCGCGGGGTTGGATCTAGCCGTCGGCCGATGACCATCAAAATCGCGAACAGCCCGAGCATGATGCTGAGCGCGACAACCCAGCGTGATGTTGTCGCCTGACTGTTTCCCTCTGTGGGCTGAGCGACGGCCAGGAAGATGGCCAGTGAAGCCGCCACGATCAGGATCCACATCCAGTCGCGTCTCGAAACTTTGATTTTGCTGATGATTGCAGCGATCGGAGGTATGAAAATCAACTCTGTGACGATCAGCGGCTGCACGACGGCCAACGATCCCAGCGAAAGCGCAACCAGGTGGATCGCGCCAGCTACGTAGAAGAGGATCGAACCAACGAGCCACGCGGGGTGCTTTGGTGCATCTCTCAGTCGATTGACTTGCAGGTTGAGCTACCCAAATGGCTCAAGAGATTGTTACCGTCCGCTAGTGCAGTCAGGAAGCCCGGGCAGAAGCACACTACTTCCGCGAAGCAATCGATTCTGGTTGCTAGTGATCAGCGGTGGAGGGCTCGCCGGCCTTGCATGGGGTGGCGAGTATCTTTTTGGCCTCACGGAGGCAGGAATCAACGTGGGTTCGGCGGATTTAGTTGTTGGCACCTCGGCAGGTTCAATACTTGGCGCGCAAGTACAGTCCGACACGCTCAAGCGATTTGCCTCCCAGTTCCGGTTGGCGGCGAAGACACGACTCTTCGAGCGAATCCGCAACGATGACAATCCGCACCCGACCGCAGAGCGCGCGTCCGACATGTTCGAGTTCGCGGACAACGCCGACCACCAGACGCTGATATCGATCGGGCACGCGGCACTCACGGCAAAGGCTCCGCCTCAGCTAGCACTCAAGGCTCAGGTCGCCGCGTTTGTTCGGCGGCGGAAGTGGCCAGCGGGAGTTCTGCAGACCACAACCGAGTTCTGCAGACCACAACCTATGACACCACTCTGCTGAGCGGCTCGTACTGTCGCAGGCAACCGGCGTCCCGCTAATTACTGCGCTCGCGGCCAACTCCGCAGTTCCCGGACTCATGGCGCCAGTCACCATCGGGTCGCGCCATTGCATGGACGGCGGAATGGAATCTGGAGTTCATACCGACCTCGCTGCGGGTGCCGGAAAGATTTTGGTTATCGGGTTGGTTCACGATGTCAACCAAGGGAAATGGACCAATGCGCCCGGGCAGTGGGACCGGGAAATAGAGGCACTGCGCGCATCAGGCAGTGCGGTTGAGACGATCGTTCCTCAAACCGACCTGGGTGACCCGATGGACGCGAAAGGCCTGCCATTTGGGAATCAAGATGGGAGCTGCGCAGGCTCGCAGCGATGCGGAGCGGATCGCCCAGTTCTGGGCGCGCTAGGTCGACTACTTGGCTACGACTTACTCGCCACGCGCTTGGCTTTGGGTAGGAAACCGCCCAGACTGACCGGTTTACCCGTTACCTCGGCGAACCCTTGCGCCATGCACTTGACGAGTACGTCGCGATCGGGGACCGCGGCGTCATCGATTGACAGACCGATACATGCCTTCTTGTTGTAGGTCAGCATTGCAACGAACACGGCCGCCCCGATTAGCGGTGGGAACGGCACGATGTGTTCGACCTTCGCGCCTGCTATCCAGATTTGCGCTGGTGGCCCGGGAATATTGGAGGCGGTCAGGTCGCTGCTCGTCGCCGCGGAGAGCACCATATTGCCGGGTAGGAATCTGCTGGCCTCGCCGATCTGGTCGGAGTAGCCAATCACCGGTTCAGAGCGCCATTGCGACACCACCTCGTGCAGTTGGGTCATGAGGTCGACCGAATCAGGCTCATTGAGTGGTAGGTCGAAATGAGAGATCCCGACTGCGTTCCCCCCGTCGTCTGCGGATGCGCGCGTGCTGATCGGCATGCTGATGTGTAGAGCATCGACGGGGGCGCCGTGCGCCTCGTGATAGCGGCGCATCCCTGCTGCTATCGATGCGAGGAAAACGTCGTTGGCACTGTGGCCGGTCTTCTTTCCTGCCGCGCGAACGTTGGCGAAGGGAAGCTCAAATGCTTCGAAGTGGAAGTTGACGCTGCGCCTCGTCATGATCGGAGAAGCCGGAGCGCTTTCAACATTGGAAAACTTGGCGATCGATTTGGCGACATCAATGGCTTTGTTGATTGTCGCCTTCGGATCTTTGACTGCTGCAATTGTCGCTGGGCCGGCCTCTTTGGCCAGCGTGGTCGCCGTATCCGCCACCCAGCCCGCGTTGTCCCTCAGCATAGTCTTGCCAAAGGCTCGTTTCGACGAGAGATCACTACCCTCCGGCGCGTCTGGCATGGGTCCCAGGTCAGCAGGATCAGCGCTCAAATCAACGAGCGCTTCGCCAATACGCAAGGCGCCTTGCCCGTCGGCGATCGCGTGATGCAGCTTGAAGATCAACGCAGCTTTCCCCCCTGGAAGGCCCTCCAGAACGGTCACCTTCCACAGGGAGCGATCACGATCAAAATCGGCCATCCCCTCTCGTCTGCCTTCATCCAACACGTCGTTCCAACCTGAACCAGGCGGCAACTGAAACCTGTGCAGATGGAAGGAAAGATCGAAATTCTCGTCAACCACAAGTCGTGGATTCGCGATAGGAACTGGACCCTCAACCATCTTCATGCGCATCACCGGCACGAGCCTCGTGGCGCGGTCGTAGCGTTCTACGAGTAGATCCCAGTCTGGGGCGTGGTCAAGCATGTAAACGGCGATCATCGTCGAGCGAAGCATCTGGTGGTCACTTGCCGTCTTCCATGTCGCGAAATCCCACCCCGACACTCTCGTTGACTGCGCCCTCTTCTTTCCATCTCCCGATTTTGTAGAAGACTTGCTGGACTTCGTGGCAGCCACGCGGAACCTCCTTGTATCCAGTGCGGCATCAGCTGCCGCATCCAATATGGAAGCTACTCGCTAGCGGGCGCTGAAAAGCCCCTAGCGCTGGCGAATGGGTGGCCAGAATCCGGGCCACGTTCGCGTTTACCTGAGTGGCCTACGTTGCTCTCTTGGACCGAACTGCTGCTCTTCGATTTGGCTAGCTTTAAATCCGTAGGTTGCGGGTTCGAGTCCCGCGGGGCCCACTGTTGTCAAGTTTTAGTTGACAGCTACCCGTCTGTCAATGCATGGTTGACATATGACGAAAACACAATGGCCCACAGAATCGCCCTCCGACCTGTCTCATCTCACTGACAGACAACTGAGCGAACTCGCATCACAGACGTGCGACTTGCTTGCGGCCCGGGGACGCAGCATCGAGTTGTGCGAACTCGTTGCACATACCGGTCAAGCGATCGGCAAAGCGTTCCCTGCGACGGTCCAATGGGCATTCCCGGCGGCGTCCCCCACCCCGGTCAGCCCCACTCTGCGAGAATTCCCGATGACGATGTACGGGATTAACGAAGCCCAGCCCGGCAACCGGTGGAAGGCCCTATTCGACGCAACATGGGCGGGCTACAAGCAGTGGTACGAGATGCCCGATGGCACTGCGCGACCATCGCTGCGGGTTGCTCGGGCGAAGATTGAACAGCACATGCCCGAACTTGTCCCGACGTACGAAAAACTCGTCGAACTGGCAGGCAATGACGAAACAGCAGCCAAAATGTTGACGCTGTGGAACCCTCCGGTATTTGCTCCTGGGTGCTCGCAAATGGCAGTCACCGCTACAGAGCCGATGTTTGCCCGCAACTACGACTACAGCCCCGATCTTTTCGAGCAGGTTAGCTATTCGAGCGAGTTCAACAAGCGAGTACTCGGTACGTCGGATTGCTTGTGGGGACTGCTGGATGGGATGAATACTGACGGACTCGTTGTGTCGCTGACATACGGCGGGGAGAAGGGCTCTGGCGACGGATTCGGTATCCCTATCGTCGTCCGCTACCTGCTTGAGGTTGCGGCTACGGTAGAGGAAGCTCGGGCGGTGCTGCTGCGAGTACCGGTCAACATGTCGTACAACCTCACGATCATGGATGCCACCGGAGCCACGCTGACAGCTTTCGTCGCGCCAGATGCCGCACCCGATTTCAGTACCAGCCCAATCGCCACGAACCACCGCGGCGAGCGTCCTGTAGACCTCGCACACGCACGGAAGTTTCGCAGCGTCGAACGCCGTACCCGGCTCGCCAGCATCGTGGGCACCGGCCTCTCGGCCGACGCGATCGCCTCTGAATTCCTCCAACCACCACTGCGCGCGACGAACTTCAGCGCGGGCTTTGGAACCGTATACACGGTGATCTACCGCCCAACTTCGGGAGTCGCGGAATACCATTGGCCCGACCAGGTGTGGCGTCGCCGGTTCGATGACGGCGATGCCAACGTCGTCGTCACCCTTCGTGGTGACTAAGTACCCAAGGATGGGCGAGATGAATGAACGTGAGATCCACGCTGCGTCCACGGATGAGCTAGAACAACTCACCAGAGACATCGTCGACGAACTCGCGGGAAGGTCAAGCCCCGAGGCATTCTCATCTCTTCTCGCTCTCAGCAGGCATATTGGTGAGCGCATCGGAACAAGTGCTCAACAGCTATCGGCCACCATGTCGTGGGCACAAATCGGCAACCTCGCCGGAACCTCACGGCAAAATGCCTGGGCACGCTGGAACAGCTGAACTCCATTTTTTTCGTTGTGGATAGCTCGAACGCATGTTCGAATACAATGGTAGGGTTTGGACATGGCAAACAACCACTCCCGCCGTCGCGGGACCACCGACACCGCCGACGCCCCTGTGGCGCCGCGGCCGTGTGTGGACTCGTTTGTGGTGTTGGCTTCGGCGGATCCGTTTTCGCTTCCGTTGGATGCGCAGGTGGAGTTGTTGCAGGAGTTTGAGCGGCACGCGGCGTGGATGGAATCTCTTCGCCTTGATGCGTTGGTCGCGATGGCCGGGCCCGGGCCGGAGTACGCGGCCGCTGCTGGGGTGCAGGATACCCAAGCTCGGCGTCACGGACTTGAGGTCAACGATTCGGTGCGTGATGAGGCGATGGCCACTCTTCGGGTGTCGGGTCGGATGGCGGAGTTCCGGATCACGACGGCCCGGGATTTGCACTTCAAGCTGCCTCGGACCCGCCAACTCCTACGTGACGGCAAATGTTCGATGGCGCAGGTGAACGCGATCGTCAGTGAATGCGAACGCCTCTCGGTCCGTCAGGCCCGCACAGTTGAGGAGCGGGCACTGGACCGGGTTGGAGTTCAAACCCCTTCCCAAACCCGTTCCAGTGTGCGCCGGGCCGCCGCCCGGTTGTATCCAGTGACACCGGAAGAAGACCTCGATAAAGAGTTCGCCCGGCGCAAAGTCACGTTCTCCCACCAAGGAGGGGTGATGGCCACAATTACTGCGACGTTGCCAGCCCCGGATGCGACCGCGATCTGGAACGCGTTGAGCGCGTGCGCGAGTCAGGCGAACCCGCCAGGACCCAGTCACTTCATCGGTGTCGGAAACGGCACAGGGGCTCAGAGCGGCGAACTGGGCGCGGATGGGTCGACTCCGGCACCGGGGGCGGTCGATAAGCGGACCATGGACCACAAGCGGGCGGACGCGTTGGCATCATGGGCGAACCGGGCCTTCGGCGAGGAGAACCTTCCCACCATGCAGGGCAAAAAGCGCCTGGAAACCCAGGTCGTTATTGATCTGGCGACCCTGCTCGGCTTGGCAGAAAATCCCGGAGAGATCATCGGGTTCGGACCCACCCCCGCCGAACTCGCCCGACGCCTGGCCGCAGGATCGGATACGTGGCGGCGCCTGGTCACCGACCCCGTCAACGGGCACCTGCTGGACCTCGGGACCAGAAAATACGAACCATCGGCCGCATTACGCGAATACATCATCGCCCGAGACCGTACCTGCCAATTCCCAGGCTGCGCCCGCGCCGCCTACCTCTGCGATTTAGACCACGTGAAGCCATTTACCGGAACCGACGACGGTGGAGCCACTTGCGCCGACAACCTCCTGGCGTTATGCCGACGCCATCACCGATTAAAAACCCACAACCATTGGACCCTCACCATCCGAAAACCAGATAATGATCAACGCGCGAAGATGCCACGAGATCAACCCCTGGGTGACGCTGTGGAAACGATCATCGAGTGGACCAGTCCGCGTGGAGTCGTTTACAGGCGAGCTCGGTCAAGGGCACTCGAAGACTCCGGTCCGCGCGAATCTTCCGATAGAGCAACCGGCGGCGCTGCCAGTAACAATGGGATCGCTGCGGGAAGCACCCACCTCGAAAGCGCCCTCGCACTCGTCCTCTCCGCCTAGCTCTCCGGACAACTCAGGATTGTCACACCAGGAGGAACGTCCCACTCGACGTCGGCCCCGGAGGTGTTCACTGGTCGCGGCTCCGTCCACCTCAATGTCTGAAATCTTGCCGATAGATCCCGCGTCAACACGTACGGCGTTCGTTTCGGTCGCTGTGATGCTCAGGTCTCGCAACGTCGTAGATGATGACTCCAGCCTGGCGATTGTTCTTGGCCGTCACATCGATCAAGACGTTCAGGTCAGACGTTGCCGTCGCACCCAACGATCTATTCCCATCATCGATCATGAATCCAGCACCACCGTTGTTGAACGATTCGCTGGATTAAACGAGGTTGTCCTTGCAAGCCTCGCTGAAGAAGAAGCCATGGCGCCCATTGCCGCTAGCGCGCGAGTCAGAGATCAACGTGTTATTCGTAGCCGCGACACCATTACTCGCCATCCATGACGCCCCGGACGTTTCGCCCGTGTGGTAGCCGAGGTCAGACAGCACCGCCTCTTTGACATTCAGTCGACCAGCCTTACCCCTGACGAATGCTCGCCCGTCCGACATATCCGTGTCGGCAGCCCCGCTTGCCGGATCGAAAGAGGTAACACTCAGCGAGACGTCGGCAGTTCCCCGAAGCGTCATTGACGACGATGATCAACTCATCGGTCGATTCTGCGAGCCACGTATCGAGACACTGCTTCATCACCGCCTGGTCTTCACGATATGCCGGGACGACAAAGCTGACGGTTGTCTCGAAGCGGCCAGTCGTTGGCCTCGCCATATGCGACCACGTTCGGCGATAGAACCAGATCCCCAGGACAGTGAGCTCGCAAGGCCAAGTTGGGGATCGTCCTGCAAACCTCCCGGGATTTAACGGACCTGAGCGTTGTCGAATCAGCCGAACACTTCCCTGCCTACTACTCGGCCTTAACGCGCGCCCAGTTCTACTGCATCCCGGAGTTCAATGCGTCCAGCAGGGCGTTGTCGCCTGTGTCGCTAGACAACTCCCAGAACATGCCGCCACCTAGGCCCTTGCTGCGGATGTACTCGGCCTTGTAGCGCATGGATTCCGGGTCGTCGTACGAGACGAACGTCTTGGTTGCGACGTTGTACAGGTATGGGACCTTCGCGGCGTCATCCCACTGACGGGTATAGGTCGGAAGGTAGTTGGCGACAATGTCGGCGTAGTCAACAGAACCTGGTTCCCAAGTGCCCGCGCCAGCACCGGTCTGTGGCTGGAACAGACCGTTGTTGTTGGCCGTGGCCGTGACCATACTGCGGCCATAGAACGCAACGCCGACGACCAGCTTGCTGGGTGCAACACCAGAGCTCAGGTAGCCCGAGATTGCGGCGTCAACGTTGAGTCCAGCAGGGCCGGGATCGTTTGGTGACGCGTAGAGCGGCGCGTTGTGGCCAGCGACTGGGTCCCACGGTCCATGCAGGTCATAGGACATCACGTTGATCCAGTCAACGATTCCGCTGATCTTCGCGGCCTCTAGGTTCTGCCGTGTCTCGGGTCCCGCCGGGGCTGCGATCGTCAGGAGGTAGTCCTTGCCGCCGTCGGCCTGCTTCTGGCGATCTAGTTCGGTGCGTAGTGCTCCGAGCAGCAGGGTGTAGTTGGCTTTGTCGGCAGCTGTTCCGGGCTGTAGGCCACCGGATACTGGGTACTCCCAGTCGATGTCGATACCGTCGAAGCCCCAGTCCTTCATGAACTTCACGCACGAGGTTGCGAATGCCGCTCTCGACTGCTCGGTGGCAGCAGCTGCGGAGAAGTTGGCAGACCAGGTCCAGCCACCGACTGAGATGAGCGTCTCGAGTCCGGGATTGGCCGTCTTCAGCTTGTTGAGCTGATTGAAGTTACCTCGTTTGGCGCCCGCATCCCAAGAGTCGCCGGGGAAGAACTTGTCGGTGTCGGCGTAAGAATCGCCGAGGACGCATTGGCCATTGGAGACGTTCGCGAAGGCGTAATTAATGTGAGACACCTGGTCGCCCGGAATCTGGCTCACTTGATAGTTGCGGCCGTACGTCGACCAGGCGGTGTAGTAGGCGACCGACTTCATATCCGCCGGAGGCTTTGGCCGATCCGGGCTGGCCGGCTGGGTTGGGGTTGGTGTTGGGGTTGGGGTCGGCGTTGGCGTTGGGGTTGGTGTTGGGGTTGGTGTTGGGGTCGGCGTTGGGGTTGGGGTTGGTGTTGGTGTTGGTGTTGGCGTGGGCGTTGGGGTTGGCGTTGGCGTTGGCGTGGGCGTTGGGGTTGGATCGGGGACGACGATGCCGGGGAGGGCGCAGGTGACGGTTCCAGCGTTCGTTTGAGCGGTACAGCCGGTGGGTTGTCCAAGACCCGCGCTGAACACCGCCGTGAGGCCGAATGTGGTCGACGCTCCGGTCGCCAAGTTTCCGTTCCAAGACTCGTTTGACACCGAGATCGTTCCCGGCGATGAGTGGTTCACGCCAGACCAGACCGACGTTGTCGTGATGGCCCACGGGAGATCGACTCGCCATGATGGCGTGGCAGGTCCCGTGTTCTTGACCGTGACGTTGACCGTGGCTCCGCCGGACCAACCCGATGACGTGTACGTCACCTCGAGGCCGCTACCTGCTGGCGTCGGGGTTGGGGTTGGTGTTGGTGTTGGTGTTGGGGTTGGAGTTGGTGTTGGTGTCGGGGTTGGTGTTGGGGTTGGAGTTGGTGTTGGTGTCGGGGTTGGTGTTGGGGTTGGCGTCGGCGTCGGCGTTGGTGTTGGGGTTGGTGTTGCGGGCACGCCGGTGAATGCGGTGGCGTAGGCCCACTTGGGATTTGGGGTTCCTGAACATGTGGCCGACGCGTACTGGCCGTTGTCGGGGCACGCCACGTCGCGGGCCATGGACCACCACGACAGCCCACCGACGTTGTTGGCCTCTACCCACGCCGAGAGCATCGTTGCGTCGGCCAAGGTGAAGCGCTCATTCGGGACGTCGTTCTCACCGATCATCGGGGTCACGCCGACTCGTCCCAGCTTCTGTGCAGGCGACAGACCTGGATAGAGGAAGCCGATCTGACCCGCCGTTTTCGTAGTCGCGTCGATCGCTGTCTGACCCATCTCGGAGTTGTCTCCGCCGTAGTTCATCGCCATTACATTGACGAGATCGACGCGACCCCCGCCGGTAACGGTGTCATTGAGGACGCCCAGCCCGTCGTTCGTTAGTCCCGAGCGCAGTACTGGCAATGTGAATGTCACGGCGAGTGGTTTTCCTGCGGCGGTCCGATCCGCCTGTAGCGCGGCGATTGCTTGGCCACGGCGGATATTCGCAGCGTGGTCGCCTTGCGCACCGCCCTCGATGTCGAAGTCGATGCGATCCAGGCTGTAGGCGTCAATCACGCTGGCGTAGGCAGTTTTCAGTGCCGTCACATCCGTGCAGGTTTGGGCGAGCTCCGAACCATTCGCGCCACCGAAGCTGCCGATCACCTTGCCGCCGGAGGCCTGCAGATTCGCGATCGAGGAGTTCATCGTCCGCATTTGATCGTTATCCGAGGTCGGAGTCAGCGACGCGATCCCACCCCATGCCGGAGTGCATCCGCCGGCCGATGTTAGGAACGCCAGCGTGTAGTTGCTGATGCCGGTTGCGGACCGCATGTCCGACAGATTCGGGACGGGCCAGCCCGCCATATCGACGTACGGTGCGACCTTGAAATCAGTCGGTAGTCCAGTGGGGGGAGGTACCGGATTCGTTGGGGTTGGTGTCGGTGTCGGTGTCGGAGTTGGGGTTGGTGTCGGAGTTGGGGTTGGCGTGGGGGTCGGACTCGGAGTGCCGTCCCGCGGAGGAACGTTGTCGCCAGTGACCGCGCAGGTGAGTCCGGCAACGGAGCACGCGGTCGGTGCGATGAGTAGCCGTGAGGATGAGCTCCCAACCATGCCGAACGTCGCGGAGGAGTTGCGGGCCAGCTTTGGGGACCAGCTTGGGGCGGCCGCAGTGAAGCCCGTCGGCGTCGTTGTGGTCACTGCGTCCCAGGCCGAGGTGATCTTGTGCGGGAAGGCCACGTCTACTTTCCACGGGTCAAGCGCTCGGTCCGAGCGATTTGTGACCTCAACAGCAGCTTGAAATCCCGAGCCCCAGGAGTTCACGACCTTCCAGTTGACCTCGACGTCGGCGCCTGCCGCACTGCTGCTAACACCTGCGGCGGTCGCTGCGCTCGCGCTGGAATACGACGTGCCGACAACAGCTGCAGGCACAACCAAGACGGTCGCTGACACTACTGCGATCAATCGACGACGGATTCCCACAGCATTCTTGACCGGACTCGACACTGACAAACTCCCCTGATTGCGCGCCCAACTTCTGTCACAGACGAGTATCGGCAGCGCAGAGGTGCCGATTTAGCCTGCCAAGGAGAATCTTCAGAAATCAACCGTTCGATTGATAAGTCAAGTAGCCGACAAGTCACCTTCGATCAATGCGTCGTATCTGACAAGGTATGCGGATGGAAACACCTTCACGCGGGAAAACGATCGCGATTGCGATACTCATCGCCGTCATCAGCCTTCCGCTTGGTTACGTCATTCTTCAAACCCTTCAGACCCTCATCGAACTGCTCTGGGTTGAGCTGCCCAAGTCAGCACCAGACCCGGTGATCTGGGCGATCACGCTCATCATTCCAACCGTTGCCGGTGCCCTCGTTGCGATCATTCGCCAGCGTGGCAACGACGGACACAACCCGATGATGGGGATCGCGATCAACCCCGTGACGGCTCGTGACTATCCGAGCGTCATCGGAGCCATCGCCTTGACCCTTCTCGGTGGTCTCGTGCTTGGCCCCGAGGTGGCAATGGTCTCGACCGGAGCCTTCGTCGGAACGGTAATTGGCGCAAAGACCGGAATGAAGCAAAAGGTCGCCATCACTGTTGGCGCGGGATTCGCGATCCTGGCACTCTTCGTGAACCCGATTCTCAACGGCTCATTCTCGTCTCCGGGCACCTACGAGTTCGACGTCCGTGATCTCGTGGGCGCTGTCGGCGTCGCTGCGATGACAGCTCTAGTGCTAGTTGCGGGACGATTCCTGTCGATCGGCATCCTGCGACTACACGGCGGAGACCGACCAAAGATCAGCGTCATGTCCATCAGCGGATTCGTCGTCGGCGCAATCGCACTCGGCTACTACCTCGGGACTGGGAACGGGATCGCCCTCGTGCTGACCAGTGGCGAGAACGAGACGAAGACCTTGCTCGCGTTGGGCTCGGCCGGGGCCATCGCCATCACGATCGCGGCAAAGTGGGTCGTCTACTCGATCAGTATGGGAGCCGGCTTCCGCGGTGGGCCCTTCTTCCCGGCGATTTACATTGCGGCCGGAATCGGCGCAATCGCGACCC
>Ga0209390_10007455_pt1 | contig 14007 bp, 12 predicted proteins | sample BON01_FD_187212 | JGI IMG/M metagenome (GOLD analysis project Ga0209390, IMG submission 187212) | Freshwater microbial communities from Lake Bonney liftoff mats and glacier meltwater in Antarctica - BON-01 (SPAdes) (version 2) | ecosystem: Environmental > Aquatic > Freshwater > Ice > Glacier... | reverse complement strand
CACATTTAGTCGGCGCGTTGGGTAAAATTGGCGATTGTCCCGATCGTCGATCGGGTTTGATACTATCATTAATTCCCTCCGATTACCAGAATTTGGGCAACCCGCCGAGTTTAGATAGCTGCACGAGAGATACTTATAATCTAGGGACATCTTTTACAGTAACGGCAATTTTGCAGATTGCGATCGGGATTTCGTCGGCTGTGGCTCATCTTCATGCTCAGGGCATCATGCACGGCGATTTGTATGCTCACAATATTTTGGTGAATGTAACAGATCGCCATACTTTGTTAGGGGACTTTGGGGCGGCTTCTAGCTATGATTTGACCGATTCGATCGCTAGTTTGGCATTAGAAAGACTTGAAGTGAGGGCTTTTGGTTGTCTGTTAGAAGATTTATTAGATCGCGCTCGGGTGCCAGATGCTCAGGCGGAAAAATGGGTATTCTATCGATTGGATAAGTTACGACAAGACTGTTTGCAACCGATTCCTACTACAAGACCGTTATTTAGGGAGATCGATCGAGTTTTAGCTGAAATTACAACTAAAGATTAGATGTTGAATAAGTATGTCAGTAGAAATTAAAGTAAATTTCCAGACCTAATAATTTTGACAATCAACCATAAACCCAGAATACTTGCCGCGCTAAATAGCACATTACTCAGCAGTTGCAATTCAGGTGTGCGGGCATTGGCAGAAACGATCGCGGCTCCAACGATTAAGGAACCGACTACCGTACTGAAAGATCGCCGATTGGCGGCATCATCGACACTATTCTGGAGGCCGTCTAAATTTTGAATCGTGATATTTAGCTTCAATGTTTCGGAACTGAATCGATCGAGTAAAAAGCCTAATTGTCGGGGTGATTGGAGGGAGAGATTTTTTAATTCTAAGCCCGTGCGGAGGAGAGACTGCATCGGATCGTCGCCGAGCAGTTGGCGTTGAAACATGTCATTCATCAATGGGCGGACTTCTTCAAATAGATTGACTTCGGGGTTAAATTGTCGCCCGACTCCCTCTAGATTGGCTAAGGATTTGGCAAATAGTCCGATATTGCTCGGCCAGCGGAGATTGTTTCTTCTCGCCGCTTGGAGGATTTCAGCGAAGGCTTCGCTGGCATTCATATTCTGCAAGCTGATGTTGTTATATTTGTGTAGCAAGCGATCGTAATCCCATTCCAAGCGGGAGAGATTGAGTTCTCCCATCGGTTCGGCGAGTTGGAGGGTGATTTGGGCACATCGCTGGGAATCGCTATTGACGATCGCTAAGATCATTTCCATCAGAGCCGACTGGGTACGGGCATCCAGCCGCCCCATCATGCCACAATCGAGCACGGCTACTCGCCCATCATTTAGATAAAATAGATTGCCAGGATGCGGATCTGCATGGAATAAACCATCGACTAGGTATTGCTGAAAGAAGGCACGGAAACAGAGGACAGTCAGTGCTTGTCGCTCTTCCTGAATATTGCCATGATGATTTTTGCCAGTGAGCTGCGCCGCGAGAATCGGCACGCCATCAAGCCATTCTAAGACTAGTAATTTCTGGGTGGATAACTGTCGATCGATCTCTGGTACCATAATTTTGGTCGTGTCAAACCAAGTACCAGCTAATAAATTCTGGCGGAGCTTCTCTGTATATCGTGCCTCTTGGGTGAAGTCTAATTCGGCTTGGAGAGCGGTACTAAATTCTGATGCCAGGGAAACTAAATCGTAACGTTTGCCAAAGTCCGTCCCAGACAGCAGTTTGGCAATCTGCTTTATCATAGCGATATCCCTAGCCACCAAGCGATCGATCCCTGGACGCTGAACCTTCAAGGCTACTGTCCGTCCATCTTTGAGGATGGCACGATGGGTTTGAGCGATCGAACCTGCTGCAACGGGTTGAATATCGATCTCAGAGAAGATTTCTGACGGTTTTTGGGGTAGTTGCTCAATTAAGATGGCTTCGATCTCGTGCCAATGGATCGGTGGTACATTCGACTGGAGTTCGCTCAAAGCCTCAATATATTCTAGTGGCAATAGATCTGGTCGAGTACTGAGCAATTGTCCCAGCTTGACGTATACTGGTCCCAAATCGACTAAGATACTCCGCAGGATCTTAGGTGGCGGCACATCAACTCGATCTTCCGCTGGGGAGGCTTTCCCAATCGTGAGGATTTGACGCATGTAGTCCCAGCCATGATGCAGCAGGACTTCTACAATTTCCCGCTGGCGAGAACTATCGATTTTGGAAAGAGCCTGCATGGGTGAATAACTCCTAAAAATTTTGTCAATAGCGAAGTCTCGACGGTGATCGGTGAAACTATTCCCTGCAACAATCTAAATCTGGTGCCGAATCCTTACCAACTATTGTATCGACATCTAAGTTCTAACGGTTATTTGCAGTTATGACTAGCAACTTACGCTAGTAGTAGAATAGTTATGAGTCGATCTTTGGGGGAAGACTGTTCGCTGTTGACAACACGATCGGGATGACCAACATTTTAGATCCGACAATTTAATTTCAGATATTGACTCTCAGGAGTGTTCGATCGAAATGCTGGCACATATCTTAGCTGTCTTAGTCGGTACGGGTAGCGTTGGCTTGTATCTTTCAGCCTTCTTTTTTCCTGAAATCCACCGCAAACAGGATTTTATCTGGAGTGGAGTTGGTTTTTTCTATGCCCTCACCTTGTGGATTTATGCCCGTCAGTCGATGGGGGGGATTTTAGTCGGACAAATCTCCAGCGTCGTTCTACTAGGATGGTTTGCATGGCAAAACCTCAAGCTGCGCCGCCAACTTGTACCTGTGAGTCAACAAACACCCATTCCTGGCACAACTAGACTTCAAGAGCGACTAAGCAATCGATTGACTTCTAAAGTCACCAACCTCCCAACACCAACACTAGCTAAACCTGCTACTATCCCACCGCCCCCAAACAAAAATCCGACTGTTCAACCCTCAGTCAGTCAGAAAACTGCACCGGTAGAGAGCAACATACCTCTACCTCTAGCTAAAAATCCGACTGTTCAACCCTTAGTCAGTCAGAAAGCAGCACCGGTAGAGAGCAACATACCTCTACCTCTAGCTAAAAATCCGACTGTTCAACCCTTAGTCAGTCAGAAAGCAGCACCGATCGAAAGGGATTCAGCTTCTGATGTCAACCAAATCTCGCAGCTAACCAAATCCCCGCCTGATATTGACAACGATTTGGCACCGACGTTGCGTGTTGATGTCGTCGAGTCTACAGAGAAGGCTTGGATTAAATTAGAAGTAAAGTCATCTCCAGATCCAAAACCCCTGGGAACCACAGTTAAGCCACCTACTCCGCTATTGCCAACTGCTGTTAGCCCAAATCCTCAACCACCAGAAATTGTGGCTGCCTTACCCAAAATAGCCCCAATTGACACAATCCCAGCCACAGCACGATTAGATGAAGATTGGGAGTAGGCAATTGGGAGGGAGGATCGATCTAATTAGTCAATCCATGTTCTAGCGCGTAGCGTACCAGTTCGGTACGACTATTAGTGCCTGTTTTGCCAAACAGACGACTGACATATTTCTCGACATTTCGGACACTTGTCTCAAGCTGCTTGGCAATCTCTTTATTCATCAATCCAGCAGCAACAAGATCGAGGACGCTCTGCTCGCGCGGAGTCAGATCGATCCGGATTGGCGGTGGTGTTTTGATTATGCCACTAGTGGGGTTGAGCATCCCCCGCAGTTCGGCAGCGATTTGTTTAGCAATTCCTTCCATTTCAGGATTTTGAGAGGCGGCTACCGCTACAGTCCTCCGCTCGATTAGGTTTTGGACGATTGCAATCAGCTCGTCAGGATCGAAAGGTTTGGATAAATAAGCATCGACACCAGCTTGATAACCAGAAATCCGATCCGCCTTCATCCCTCTAGCAGTGAGGAAAATAACGGGTGTCGCCTTGAATCTGTCGTCTTCCCGCATTTGTTTGAGAAACTGATAGCCATCCACCTGCGGCATCATCACATCAGAAATTACCAAGTCAGGTAACTGTTGTTGCAACAGTTCCCAAGCATCTTTAGCACTACTCGCCACTTGGACGACATACCCACTATCTTCGAGGTAAGCTTGAACTGCTTCCCGCAATCCCGGCTCGTCATCTACTAATAAAAGTTTTCCTACCATCGTATTACGTTCCTATTCCCTTACTACGTGTACTTCTCACTTTAACAAAACTTGTCCGGTTTAAGCTGATTCTCGATTGGCTCAGATGGTGTCAGTACTTTGGCAGATTACATCTGAGTATTGTTTGTGATGATTGCGGGTAGGTCGATCCAATCTATGTTTTACAGATTAGAGCGCGACAGAGGCGAGTCGAAATAGCTGTAGATCTTTTATCTGTTGTGGTAGCTTTCCAAGAGTTAATCTAACCACGATCGAGGCTAAATTATCAGTCGATCGATTTAGTCAAAGCCCAATTCTATTACTCAATTAATTATTTAGATTGATGCTCCTTCCAAACATGTCAATTCCTGCATCACTAATGGTCACAATTTGGAGTTTACGCTCCGTACCCATTAGTATGTCGATCTTAATGTTTGTATTTAATAGTGGGAGTATTCATGCGCCACATCCCAATCTAAATTTCTGGTTTGATGCGATCGCGATTAGTGGCATTGTAGGGATTATTACCTATTGGAACAAGCTCAAACGCTTACATTGGAATATTAGCTTCACTATCTATTTATATATTTTTCTAGCATTAATTCTCCGTAATCCCTATAATATTTTGACTGCGATACCCGATCGACAGTTGGCGATAGTTGACTGGCGGTCAATATTAAATAGTCTGTGGGTGGGTGTGGACATTTTTACTGTCGGAATGTTAGTAGAAGTTTTAATTGTCCATTTACGTCAGTTCAAAACCTGGGCGTGGTGGGTGGCTTTATCAATCTCGATTTTGTATGTGTGTAGCATTATTTTCTTTTGCTCTGGCACATTAGGGATCTGGAGCTTACTCGATGCCGACACCAGACAAATATTTAAACGTCGTCTCCGCTCTCTCCCAAATTAATTAACTTCGTAGACTTTGTAAAAGGGAGTATCCCACTTTTTAACCCTCACCCTAAATCCCTCTCCCTTCTCCCTGAGAGAGAAGGGCTAGGGATGAGGGCAGTTAACCTCCGCAAGAAAAAGTGGGATGCTCCCTTTGTAGAATGCGTCGTGCTGTCGCCAACACATCCTACGTGGATTTTGGATTCTATTTAATCTGCGTTCATTCAGGCTCGATTCAATTTCGCCGATCTGGATGCAATCAACATATAGGTCGATCGTCAATTTCAGTTAAAATTGGGACTGTCGCTTCATCCTCCGATCCCTTTGAATATTTCATCCCCCCAGCCTAGCCTCAAGATTCTGATCCTCTCTACTCCAGTTGGTGCGCTGGGTTCCGGCTTGGGGGGCGGTGTAGAATTAACGATCGCCAATCTCGCCCGCGAATTGCAATCGCGAGGACATCGGATCGATATTATTGCCCCGATGGGTTCTGATTTAGGGGATCTACCGATGATTCAAATCCCTGGAGCACTCCAGCTTACTGCCCAAACTCAGGAAAATGTTGCATCGATTATCATGCCTGGAAATCCAGTTTTAGCTAATATGTGGGCAAAAGCGAGAGCGATCCAAGCCGATTATGACATTATTTTTAATACTGCCTTTGATTGGCTACCATTTTATCTCACGCCTTTTTTCGATCTACCGATCGCGCATTTCGTCAGTATGGGTTCGCAAATAGCCGCGATCGATGCAGCGATCGAAGGTGTCGCGATCGATTTTCCAGGTACGATTGGGGTATGTACGCGTACTCAAGCTGAGACTTTTAGTTTTGCCGATCTCTGCTGCGTGGTGGGTGGTAGTGGTGTCGATCCGGCTGTCTATCAATACTGCGACACTCCAGCAGACGCTCTAGCCTGGTTGGGACGGATTTCACCAGAGAAAGCTCTCGAAGATGCTGTCGCCGCAGCCGAGCGGACTGGTATCAAACTCAAAATTATGGGCAAAATTCAGGATCTCGCCTACTGGGAAAAAATCCAACGCGATTATCCTCATGCTCCGATTGAATATCTCGGCTTTCTACCTACTCATGAACTACAACAAGCCCTCCGGACTTGTCGGGGGATGTTAATGACTCCGCGCTGGATCGAAGCCTTTGGAAATGTGGCAATCGAAGCTCTCGCTTGTGGTGTCCCAGTCATCGCTTATCGGCGCGGGGGGCCTGCTGAAATCATCACCGATGGTAAAACAGGGTTTCTGGTCGAACCAGATAGTGTAGAAGGCTTAGTCGCAGCGATCGATCGGTTAGATGAGATCGATCGATCTGACTGTCGCCATGCAGCCGAAACTTTTTTCTCTCAATCGGCTTGGGGAAACGTGATGGAAAGTTGGTTTTATCGATTAGTAGAGTTAGATCGGAACACAACGATTGAAGCCGTCGCACATGAAGCAAAGTCTGCCTAAAGCTTTACTGACTAGTTAGTCTGTATGTTTAGCGAGACAAGATCGGCGGACTTCGCCATCCGAGCCGAGACTTCCAATCTCAGGCTCATTTAGCACAAACTAAATTACCTCGATCTCATCTTCCCGCATGTGTGCCCGGAGCTTGTCATTGTCGAACTTAACAACGAGGGGAAAATTGGCACTGACAGGGCGACCTTTCCATTCAGTGGCAATTTTATCAATGATGCCTTCTTGGTTGATAATATCGACAGCTTGACCGCGATTTTTAGGATGGTGATAGATAACTACCGATGTGCTGACACGAACGCGATCGCCTACTTGCATGTTCTTAAAATACCTATGTTTTTGATTGCCTAAATTTATCCAATAGCTCTCTATTCTCTCATGGTTTAGCACACGGCTGTCTGAACTGTGATTAGAATGATTGAAAGATTAACTACGATTGCCTCTAGTAGCTAATCATCGCAACTCGGTTAATCTCCAAAATCCCAGTTCAGATGTTATATTCTCACCTTAATATTTAGCAATTCCCTCTTCTCTGGCAGCCTTCTGTACCGCTGAAGCAACAGCAGTAGCCACCCGCTTGTCAAATACCGAAGGAACGATATATTCGCGGCTGAGTTCGTTGGGGTTAATTAGAGATGCGATCGCTTTTGCGGCTTCGAGACACATATTGATAGTAATCTGATTGGCACGACAATCGATCGCGCCGCGAAATACGCCAGGAAACGCTAAGACGTTATTAATCTGATTGGGATAATCGCTGCGTCCGGTTGCCATTACAGCTACATCATTACTGATTAATTCTGGTTGGATTTCAGGAATTGGATTAGCCATTGCAAACACGATCGCATCTTTTGCCATCGACTTCACCATCTCAACACTGACGACTCCTGGTGCGCTGACTCCGAGGAATACATCCGCACCCACCATTGCATCAGCGAGAGTACCAGTTTGCTCGACGGCAAATTCCAGCTTTTCAGGATTCAAATCGGTGCGACTATTCGAGATAATCCCCTTGGAATCACAGATACAGATATGTTCCACGCCAGCGGTGGTAAATAATTTAGCGATCGCAATCCCAGCAGCACCCGCACCGTTAATGGTAATTTTGACAGTATTCAGGGATTTTTTAACCAGTTTGAGCGAGTTCATTAGAGCCGCGAGGGTGACGATCGCGGTACCATGTTGATCGTCATGAAATACGGGAATATCCAATTCTGCCCGCAACCGCGCTTCAATTTCAAAACAACGTGGTGCGGCGATATCTTCGAGATTGATGCCCCCAAATACAGGCGCGAGATGTTTGACAGTTTTGATGATTTCTTCCGTATCTTGTGTATCCAGGCAGATCGGGAAGGCATCGAGTCCAGCAAATTCTTTAAATAACATCGCCTTCCCTTCCATTACTGGCATCGAAGCGGCGGCACCCAGATTGCCTAATCCTAATACCGCACTACCGTCGGTGACGATCGCGACCGTATTACACTTAATAGTTAGCTCATAAACTCGTTCGGGTTCATTGGCAATCGCCAGACAAACACGTCCTACCCCTGGCGTATATGCCATCGCCAAATCTGACTGACGGGTGAGCGGAATCTTGCTCTCCATCCGAATCTTACCACCGCGATGGAGTTGCATCGTCCGATCGAATGTACTCGTCAGTCGTACTTCAGGAATTGACTTAACTACTTCGACAATTTGGTCGCCATGTTCGGTACTTGTCGCATCTACAGTGACATCGATTTGGGATAAGATCCGAGTCTGCTCGGTAATATCGAGGGAACTGATATTTCCACCGACAGAAGCGATACCTTGAGCGATACTCGCCAGCATACCCGATCGATTGGGCACCTCCAAGTGCATGGAAATACTAAAGGAAGAAGTAGGATTTAAATTTACCATCTCAGTTTTTGAAGCGTCCACAACTAGCAGCCTTAATTATAGAGGTTCGCGTGATAGACTCGATCGGCAAGAATCGAATTACATCTATCCCAAGCTCCTAGGAGAACGAGATTTATCAGATCGAGATACAATAGACGTAAATTGGTTGTGATTGAGTGTCTAGCTATGAATATTAATTCTCCTACACCATCAACTCAGCATTTCTTGCGCTATGGCCCAGAGCAATTTGCCGAATTAGGCTAATTACTGAAACTAGCATTTAGACTCTGTGGATGTCCCCACACAATCTGTTCGTGCTTGTAGATAACCATTCCTGGTTTCGCACCTTTCGGTTTATAGACATGCTTGGTTGCTGTATATACCACTGGGACTGCTTGGCTCTGTCTGGCGCGGCTATAGTAAGCCACAGCATTCGCGGTAAATTGTAAATCTGCTTCCTCAGCCACCGCACCAGGTGTAATTCTTAATAAGCCGTGACTACCAGCTATTTCCTGAGCGTGAAACCAGAGATCGTATTCTGTTGATGTTTTAAAAGTGAGTCGATCGTTTTGACGATTATTGCGTCCGATTAGTAGTTCAAAGCCGCTGGGAGTTTTTAGAGAGCGGGGTTTGGTTTCGGCTAGTTCGGCTTTGGCGATTCTATCTGCGGCAGGGAAGTAGCCAGTATCGATTAACTCTTTCTTGATTTCTAATAGAGTTTGGAGCATTTCGCGGACATCATTCTCACTATCTTCTTCAGTTTGAAGGATGCTGGCTTCAACTTGTTCTAAATAGTCGATCTGGGCTTGGACTTCTGCAAGTAATGGATCTACGGCTAGTTTGGCACGTTTGAGTTTCTGATGACGTTTGTAGAGAAATTGGGCATTTTGGATGGCATTCTTTTCGGGTTCGAGTTTGATTTTGACTGGCTCTCCTGTCTCAAAATCATTAAGGATAATTTGTTTCATCCCTGGCTTCCACTCTTGGAGATATGCCATTAATAGATCGGCATTGGTGCGATATGCGTCAGCACCTGTAGACTCTTGCAGTTTGGCTTTGAAGGTGTTAGCTTTGACGCGTAATTTAGCTAAGATCGTGCTTAATTTTTGGGTGAGTTGATGCTTGAGTTGGCTGAATGCTTCTCGATCGAGGATCTGAGTATAATAAGTCTCAACTGCTTGATTGACGGTGGCGACTGGAATAGCTGGGTTGCTCCATCCCATGACGCTGAAGCCGTTAGTTGTCAGATGAGGATGAAATTTATATCCCTCGACTTGAGTCAGAGTTCTGAGCCAGATTTGCCAGTATTGAAATAACTTTTCCCAGTCTGCGGGAGCTAATGTATCGGTAGTTTGAATGGGATCTAGTCCAGCGGCTGTAATCAGCTCATTCATCAGGATCGTACTCAAGCCGCGATAACTTCTGACGAGTCGTTGATTGAGTTTATCGGGAATCAGACTAACCCTGTCGATCCAGCGATCGATCGATTCCTCCAAACTTGGCATTGGATCGGTTAATGATGGTGGTACTTCATACGGTCTGCCAGTTTCGATCGTCCGTACGCTAGACTGCTTATTACTAACTTGATGCGCGGTGGTGATGATTAAGTTATCAGCGTCAGTGAGGGTAAGATTGCTATATTTGCCGATCGGTTCTACATACAGATAATATAAGGCTTCTGCGCCAGGTCTTGAAGCAAATGCGAGTCGCACTAATCTTTCCCAAGGCGAAACGATTTCCATCCCAATCATCGCCAGTCCTCCCAAGATAGAGCGCAATTGCTGGCTGAGTGTGAATGTGTCGGGAATCCGTGGTGGGGGGTCTGTCAGGACGATTCGGGCAGCTTGAGGATGCCAGGAGATAGCGATCCAGCCGCGTTTGTCTAGGGTACGTAAGCTGAGTGCGAGGGTGTAGCGATCGCGTTGATATACCGTTTCGACTCGTGCAGGTATCCAATCTGGTTGTAACTCCCGTACCGCCGCCGTTAATGTCGTGAAGTCAACCTGTTGCATCTAAAATGTTGGTGATTATGTTGCGGCTAGTTGGGATAGGCTTTAGGCTTTAGGCTTTAGGAAACAAGTATCCTGTTAATTTCCTAAAACTCAATAGATCGATCCTCATTAAACGTAAATATTTACTAAATAGATATTGCCCGAAACATAGACGGTGGATTGGGGCGCGAACGTCGCTGCGGGTGCACCGCCCAGCGACGTTCGCGCCCTACTTAGAGAGTTCTAGTCTGGGCAGACTTTGCAGCCCCAGCGACGACTTCAGTCGTTGTTTATTCAGCCAACCAAGGTACTAAGGTAGGTGTCCAATCAACCAATTCTTCCTCCTTAAACCATAACGCAATCTCGCTGTGAGCGGTTTCAACTGCGTCAGAACCATGAATGAGATTCCGACCGATATTGATACCTAGATCGCCACGAATTGTACCTGGAGGGGACACTAGTGGGTTAGTTGTACCGATCGCGAGTCGGGATGCAGCTACCACACCATCGCCTTGCCACACCATTGCTACTACTGGCCCAGAAGTCATAAAGTCAACTAAACCACCAAAGAAAGGCCTTTCTTTGTGGACTGCATAATGTTGTTCGGCTAGTTCGCGGCTGGGGTGTAATAGTTTTAAGGCGACGAGGGTAAAGCCTTTAGTTTCTAAACGACGAATGATTTCGCCAACTAAGCCACGTTGAACGCCGTCGGGTTTGATTGCGAGAAATGTCCGTTCCACCGTGAACTCCTGAAATATAGATAGACTTGCCAATCGCCTATTATAGTTCTATTCGTGTTCTTTTAGGTGGTGGAATCTGAGCTTTAGATATTCGGATAAATATGCTTAAATCTCGATTCTATTCCCTTTACACTCGATCCCGACCGCACATAATTAACGATGGTGTATATATTAGTTTGTCTATTAAGCATGTACCGTCTAGATCGGCGATCGTGCTAGACGGTACATGCTTATTTATTCTCGCATTATCATTTAGCCCGTCTCGGGATATTCTAACTCTGAGGGGGTAGGGAATAGTATCAGTAGAATAACGCGATCGATAATTAATTATTTTTTTACTCCTTCGATCGATAGTCGATTATTTTCTACATCGATCCGATTGACTGAAAAATTTTGTTGCTGGATTTGGAGATCGATCGCCTGTTGAATTTTTGCTGGGGATACTCCCAGATTTTCAGCAAGTTGAGCGATCGTAAAGTTCATATTCCCGATTTTGATTTGAGTATCTGGAGAGAATTTAATTCGATCTCCCTCAATCGTTGGTTTACCGATAATTCCTACATAGACATCCCGACCTTTCAAAAATGTTAAGTTGTTAGTTAGCTTACTTAATGCCGTCGTTTGGCTGCCTGGTTTACCGTTGCGGGCTAGTTGGTCTAAATTAACCATCGCACCTGTATAGATTTTGCCGTCTTTAATATTAGTTTTGATACCTGCGATCCCAATTGGAACTTGCTTGGTTGGTTGAGATATCGCCAGTTTAGCTACTACTAAATTATTAATGTCTTTATTGCTAAGTTTAACACTCACTTTTTGTCCCGATTTAGCGCGATCGATCGGTGCTGTGATTTTCTGTTTACTGACAGCCGCTTGTTCAATAATTTGACTTTGCTGTAATGGTAGGGATTGACGATCGATTTTATCCTCGGTACTGGCTTTAGTGTATTCATCGGGTACTTTAATTGCTTCTTGCCATATATAATAAGCCCCACCAATAGCCCCGATCGAAATCACACCGAGTAACTTAATTATAAATCTCAGCATTTTTTAAAAACTAATCCTTTTAACTCAAACAAAAAATGTTATTATGATATCATATGGTCTCAAAGCTAGAGATATTCTGACTATTTGAATTAGGTATTTTGCATAGAATATGACAATCTGGGGAAATCTGATAGCGATCGCCATTATGGTATTCGGATTATGGCTCAACAATACCTGGATTGCCGCAGCCGGATGTGCGATCGCACTAGTATTATCGCTCCCAATTATCTACCGAGGCGTTCGCCAAGAACTGCTGGATTCGTTGTCGCCAGCGCAACGATTACAATTAATCGCAACGATTACCGTACTGATTGCCCTGGGTGGTCTACTCCAGATTCTGGAATTTTTTGAGTATGTCAGCAGTTTTTCCGATCGAATTGATTGGAATGCTGTTGGCGCATCAGGTGAGTGGGGCGGGGCATTCGGTCAGATTTTGATTGCTATCTTAGCAGTATATATTGCTTGGCGACAGTATATTATCTCTCGCGATCTGACGATCGAGCAAAACCGCCTAACTACTCAACAAAATATCCTCACTCAACAACAGACGATCGATGCTTATTTTCAAGGCATTTCCGATCTAGTCTTAGATGATGATGGTTTCCTCGAAGATTGGCCGCAAGAACAAGCCTTTGCCGCAGGGCGAACCGCCGCATTACTCGGTAGTATCGACGCAGCAGGTAAAGCCAAAGTACTACGATTCCTGTCCCAGTCTAAACTCCTAACGCCGCTCAGACGCGATCGCAGGCTCGGTCGGGCAATTTTGGATGGAGATGGTGGTTATGATGAAGATCGGCTGCATGGAGTCAGGGTGATCGATCTGGGGGTGATGTTGGCAGGTGCCGATGTTTCCCAAGCAGATTTACGCTGGACAGATATTAGTGATGCTAACTTAATCCGTGCCAATTTAAGTGGCTGTGACTTAGTGAAAGCAAACTTCGCTCGTACCATTTTATATGAAGCTAAATTATACGGTGCTGATGTTAAAGGTACCCGCTTTTTTTATGGTGATGCCGAACTTGCCAGCCCCCGCAGTCGGAACGAGATACCAAACTATACGACTGGTGAATTTACAGGTGCAGTGGTAGAAAATGCTGATTTTACCAACGTTCAAGAAATGTCTCAAGAACAGCGTACATACTGCTGTAGATGGTGTGGTGAAGCCTCTCGCCGGACTATTCCTGGCGGATGTGAAGGTATTCCTAGTAAGTTGCCACCTAAGCAAAAGTAGTAGTTCAAATAGTTTTCAGGCGATCGGTTCTGTGATTCAAACTCAGGGCATGGTAGTCACCGCCGCTATTGGGAGCGATATCAACTGTGGGATGCGGCTCCATGTCGTCGATGTCAGGGTTGAAGATTTCCTCGCCCAGCGCGACAAATTTGTCGAATTGATGAAGGGAGATGATTTGCTCGGTACTCGTGATGTCATGATGACGGCAGCCACCAGTCGCGCTATGTTCAACGACGGCATCCCTGGCTGGTTGGAGCAGATATCAAAAACGCTGCGGGGAAGCGTGACTCGATCGAATTTTGCTCAATTGTGGCAGGAAATCGACGCTCTAGGGGAGACGCTACGCGATCGAGTTCACTTTCTCGGCTCGATGGCGGGAAATGTGCGCTGGGCACCGAGCGAACTCATACCCGTCGCAGGATTAGTTCGTGATGGGGATCTCGGTACGATTGGTGGTGGCAAGGACTTTGTGGAAATCCAAGAGGTGGTAGAAATCCGCAATCCTCACCTTGCTTATCGATCTAATCTCAAAGTCGGGTAACTAGCAAGGGAGCCTATGCAGTCGCAGCGGGGTAATTGCTGATTACACCTGGCTCGACGGGGATACCTTCGTACCTATTGTCAGGATTAGGAAACGATCGCTATCGTG
>Ga0209390_10007450_pt1 | contig 14010 bp, 21 predicted proteins | sample BON01_FD_187212 | JGI IMG/M metagenome (GOLD analysis project Ga0209390, IMG submission 187212) | Freshwater microbial communities from Lake Bonney liftoff mats and glacier meltwater in Antarctica - BON-01 (SPAdes) (version 2) | ecosystem: Environmental > Aquatic > Freshwater > Ice > Glacier... | reverse complement strand
GTCATCACTATCCTCCACTCTCAGCATTACACACGTACATTTTTATCCGCATCTTCTCCTGCTGCTGCTCCTTCGCCTCCTCCAACCCTCCTCCTGCTCTTGCTGCTTCCGTTGCTGCTGCTGCTGCTGCTATCTGGCCGGCCTCCTCTCCCTCCCTCCCTCCTTCCTCCCCCACCCTCCCAGGCGAGTCCGACTCGGGCGTCGTCCCCCCCTTGGCACTCCCACCGGAACCCACCCCATCCTCTGATCCTGACGACTCAGGAGACGCCACGGTCGTCGTGCGCGTTGTGCTGCTGCTGCTGCTGCTGCTGCTGCCATTGCTGCTGCTGCTCTCGGTGCCGGTGCCAGCTGGCGTTATCATCGAGGGGCGGACCGAGCGATTGAATAGGGAGGAGACAGAAGACTTCTTTCTACCACCACCATTCCCACTGTCATTACTGCTGCTGCTGCTACTGCTGCTGCTGCTGCTGGCCTTCTTCCCGTTGCCGCCGCTGCCACTTCGGGGCAGGAAGCCCTTCATGAGGCCTGCAGGAAAAGTCTGGGAAAGAGATGCGGGGGGAGGGGATGATTGAGTTAGACGAGGTGACTGGGACAAGACCAGAAGGGCAAGCGCCCCGGAAGCAGGGCCTTGCTCGCCATGGTTGCGTAGTGTACAAGTGTTGTTGTGCGGCGTGGGTGCACAGCCTTTGGCAAGGGGAGGGAGGGAGGCATCGAGAAGGAGCCCATGTGCCGTGATGAGCTCGTTGAAGATTGGAGACGCGTACGTGTTGTCGAAGGGACATACTTTTGCCTTTGCTTGTCCGCAAGAAACAACAAGGACAGCACCAGTAGGAGCAACAGCAGCAAAAGGAGGACAAGGGCAAAGTTTTTGAGTGGAAGAGATAGTCTGCTTTCGAAATCAACCACAGGCACACCTTGCACGATGGCCCATTCAGCCTCGCTCGCGGTGGCTTTTTTTTTAATAAACAACAGTAAGACACACACAACGCTTTTGGGGCTGCTGGTTACTTGTACTCTTGCTCCACTTTTTTCCTTCTTTTTGGGTCGTTTTTCCCTGTTTGTTTGAGAAACCTAGACTCTCTTACTTCTCAGTTCCATTTTTCTCCCTTCTTCTCTTTCTTCCTCTTTCCCTCTTCACTTTCTCCTCTTCTTTTTATTCTGTTGCCTCTTTCCAAAAGTCTAAATTGCACAATCAGAATGACACATACATCTCTCGGACTGACTGTAAAATCATCCCTCCCTCCTTCCCTCCCTCCTTCGACCTATCCGTCTCCCCCTTTTTCCTCTGTTTTTCCCAATCCGTTACCCCATGCTGCTCCTATACCGCTGCTGCTTAACTCATCACTGCTCCTCCCTCCCTCCCTCCATTCCCTATCTGCCTCTTCCTCCTTCTCTCTTCGCCTCGGCAAGAACACACACTCTCCTCCCCTCCCTCCCTCCCTTCCTCGTCCTCTCTCTACTTCCTCTTCCCCAGCACACCCACCGCCATTGCTGCTGCCCCCACCACAGCACCAAGCAACACCGCCACTCCATTCTTGCACACCCACCCCTGCACTTTGCCCACAAGAGAGCTCTTCCCCTTTTCATCTAAAGCAACCTTAGCCAGAGTCAGAGAGCACCTACTTCCTTTTCCCCAGCACGCCCACCGCCGTTGCTGCTGCTCCCACCACAGCCCCCAGCAGCAATCCTACTCCATTCTTCCCTAACCAGCTTTGTGCTTTTCCAATGAACGAGCTCTTCCCTTTGTCGTCTAAAGCAACCTTAGCTAGAGTCAACGCGCCGACAATTCCCGCATTATCCCCCCACTCGGACGGGGTGATATATTGGTCGATGAGGGCGGGAGTGAGGAGGGGGTGCACGATATACCCTGCCAGGATCTCCAGCGTCTTGGCGCGGATTTTGGGGTAGAGGATGGAGCGGTTCAGGACACCTATGGAGGGAGGGAGGGAGGGAGGGAGGAAGGGCAAGAAAGGGTGAGAAGTGGAATGATCGGCGAAAACGCGACAACGCCAGCACGAAAGAAAAGGGTCACATGGGTCCCTCCCTCCCTCCCTCCCTCCCTCCCTCCTTCCTTACCTCCAGAAATCCACCGAGATCCTCAAGACTTGAGTAGAGCAGAGCGAGCCGAGGGCATGCGCCACTCCATCCCACACAGCATCATCATCTCCAATCGTTCAGATCAGAAATCAATCCCTCCCCACCTCCCTCCCTCCCTCCCTCCCTCCTTCCTTACCTCCCGAGATGACAATCCTCTCCACGGACACCATCAGCACCAAAGTGGCACACAGCGAGCCGAGGGCATGAGCCACTCCATCCCACACTGCATCGTCGTCCCCAATAGTCCTGAGTAAGTGCTTGTCGATTCCCTTGTTGCTGGCGATAGCGAGAGAGTTGGACAGTCCCTCAATGTCCTTGTAGAGGTCGTTGCCTGTCATGAACGAAGGAGGGAGGGAGGGAGGAAGGGAGGTAAATTTGAATGAGAAACGATTATCGATAAATTTTTTGATGAAATTGGTACCCATTCTGGCAGTAACATTAGCTACATAAGACCAGGGAGGAAGGGAGCAAAAAAGCGAGGGAAGAAATCAACAAACACGTACCTTTGATTCCGTCGTTAAGCAGACGGAAGGGGGGGACGTGCCCCCCCTCCGGGTGAACCAAGCCATGCACCGTCTTGCCATTAATCACCAGCCCGACACCCACACCGGTGCCGACAGTGATGTACGCGACCGAGGACTGGGAGGGGGAGGAAGCGTGGTAGGTGAACTCGGCGAGAGCCGGTGCATTGACGTCCGTGTCGAAGAGGACGGGTTTGCTGCCGTCTGTTTTTGCGGAGGGGGGGAGGGAGGGAAAGAGGGTGAGTAAAGGAGGGAAGGAGGGGAGGGGGAGGAGGCGTGGTAGGTGAAATCGGCGAGAGCCGGGGCGTTGACGTCCGTGTCGAGGAGAACGGGTTTGCTGCCGTCTCTTTTTAGAAAAGAAGGGGGGGAGGAAGGAGGATGAGTAAATGAGGGAAGGAGGGGAGGGGGAGGAGGCGTGGTAGGTGAACTCGGCCAGGGCGGGGGCATTGACGTCCGTATCGAAGAGGACGGGTTTGCTGCCGCCTGTTTTGAGGTGTGGTGAGAGAGGGAGGGAGGGTGAGTAAAGGAGGGAAGGAGAGGAGGGGGAGGAGGAGGCGTGGTAGGTGAACTCGGCCAGGGCGGGGGCGTTCACGTCCGTGTCGAACAGGACGGGCTTGCTGCCGTCTGTTTTGAGGTGTGGGGAGGGAGGGAGGAAGGGGTGGATTAGTAATAGGCGAAGAAAAAGTGGTGGTTTGCTTTGCTTCGAATGCTCCTTCCATAGATTGCTTGTTGTCACAAAAAGAGGATAAAATGGATGGGGAAAAGAGGGAAAGGAGGCAGGGGAGGGAGGAATTGAACACGCACCAGTCAAGGTCCCCACGACATCCACATTCTTCCAGCCAGGCTTGGGGGTGGTGGTAATGTGACCATACGTCGGCGAGGACAGCTTGGGATCCACAGGCCCAAAGGTAGCGATGCCCACGGAGTCGTACTTCTTGTCCTTGATCCAGTCCTGCAGGGAGAAGGGAGGGAGGGAGGGAACGTTAAAGGAGGTGTCATCTGAGACAATGTCAGGAGCCGAAAGGGCACAAAGAGAGCAGCAATGTCATCGAAAGACTGAAAGGACGCCGTGCAGGCAAGGCCGTGGGAAGGAAGAGCTTGTGGTCGTGTCCAGCAGCAAGGGAGGGAGGGAGGGAGATAGGAAGGCAGTGTGCCCTCGACCTACGTACCTTGATCTTGCCAAAGGTCTCTTCGGGGCTGGTCGTGTCAAAGCGGATGGACTCCGTGATGTTGTCCGGCTTGTCTTGGGCAATGGCCACCTAAGTTGGGGTGGATGCATGGGTTTAGAACAACGAGAACGACGAGACGAGGACGATGAAGAACAATGGGAGGGGAGGGACATGCACACGACGACTTGCCTTCCAGGTGGTGCCTCCGCCTTCGATGCCCAGGTAGGTCGGCATGCTTCCGACGGTGCGAGTGGTTGCTGTTGACTGTGGTTGGGTGGGGTCGGGTGTATGAGCGTGGGTTTGCTTGCATGGTGCTTGAAGGAGGAATGGAAAAGCATGACCAGACGGTCCAGCGAACGGAGAAGCAAGCAGCCGTTGCAACTTTGCGCTCTTTTGACCTCGCATTTTGAGGCCAAACATTGTCTTTGACCGGCGTTAGCGTATGAGACACAACGAGGTACATCTAAGCTTCGAATAGGACGGCTTTGGTGTGCACGACTCCCTTATTTACCCTCCTTCCGCAAATATCCGGGGAGCTAGGCCTAGAGACCCCTGGTGGGTTGTCGAGTGGTATGCGTTAGCGTAGAAATAAAACAAAAGAATAGATAAGGTGATTTAAGTCAACTTTGCTGTCAATTTCGAACTTCGAGCCGGCTCTGAGCTTTTCATCTTTTCTTTTTTCAGTGGACATGGACAAGCAACGCACTGTTGCTCATCGTCATTTTCGTCGCTGTCATCATTTGTCTCTCACGCCTCTCCCTCCTGTGTCTAGCTATGATACAAGACACGCAGTCCCCATACCCCCCCCCACTTCCTTTCCCCCCCTCCACCACACACAGTGTTCCTCCCTCCCTCCCTTCCTCCTCCCCTCAGCAAACACGCACAGTCCAAACCTTTATCTAAACAATCGAAATCCCATTCCCGTTTCCACCCACTCCTCCCGCTGCGTACGCGTGTGCATGCGACGCCCGATAATGCAGCGCAGCGCCTCCCAAAGGCGGGGAATCTCTAGAAGAAGGACCTTCGCTGCTACCATTGCTATTACCAACTGGGATAGTCAAAAGGGTGGAAGGGTGGTGCGCAGCATGCAGTTGCTGCTGCTGCTGCTGCTGCTGCGGATGGGAATGATATCTTTGATGAGGATGTCGGCCGTTGCCGCTGCTGCTGCTAGCACCACGATGATGGCTCCCGTCGTCCAGATCGATGGCGTCGCGCGCGTTCGGGCTCGGTAGCAAGCCCAACTCCTCCTCATCCCCACTATACCCATGTCCCTTCCGACCCTTCAGCCCGACATGCAGTGGCTTCTGCTGCTGCGGATGCCTTCCTACGAGCGTCGAGCGCCGCATCTCCTCCTGCACGTTCAGCTCGTCCCCAACCAGCGTGAACGCCAACAGAAACACCAACCCCCCACACAGGACCCACGAAGACAAAGTCACATTAAACGCGCCCTGTCTACTCCCACCCAAGCGCTCCATCCATGCATTAGCAATGCTAGGCCCGATGCCCTTCCCTAGGTTCGCAACTAGATTCGCGACAGACACGGCCGAGCCCCGGGTTTCGGGCAGATTAACATTTAGGAGTAAGGGGCGAACGTTGGTGCCGTTGATATTTGCTAGGATTCCTGCGAGGAATGTGCACGGGACGATGACCACGAAGATATACAGCGTGGAAGCATAGCTACTATTGATGAGAACCAGCATGGGAAGAACTCCCAAAATGGTGCTCAGCGCCATCACCACAGGCAATAGGCGCTTGTTCCGCTTGTAGGTATATTGTCCCACCAATCCTCCTCCGATTCCCCCCACTGCCGAACCGACTCCAAACAAAGAGACCAGCAACGTAGCCTGCTCTACCGGCAATCCCTTCTCTTGCGACAGAAAGTCGTTCAAGTAAGCAAAAAGCACACCCCAAGGAATCGTCCCAGGAAAGGCTTGCAGAATCAACAAAATATTCGATCTGATGTGCAACATAGCCACAAAGGCCCCCCAGTCTAACTTCCGCGCCACCCGCCCTCCCTCCCCTCCTCCCCCTCGCAGCATCTCAGCCACGGCGTTCTCACTCTGTCCGCGCATGGGTTCTGAAACATATAAACAAGTCAATACCCCCGCTGCGAGTCCCGGTAACGAGATAATGACAAACGGCGCGCGCCACCCCATATGTGGTCCCACCACTCCTGCGAGCACTTGACCAACTAGGATTCCAACGCCCATGGCGGCCGTGACGAGGGTGGAAGGCAGCGAGCGGTTGTCTGGTGGGTAGAGATCGCCGAGAAAGGAGAAGGCAATCGGAATGACGGCGTTCGTCGCGGTCCCGCTGGCGACGCGCAACCAAAAGAGAGAGGAATAGCTCTCGACATACGCAGTACAAAGCGTGGCCAACGCGCCTAGCACAACAACAATGACAAAGAGCTGTTGTCGGCTTCCGCAGTCCGCGAGCAGACCCAAGGCCATGGCTCCGGGGATTGAAAATACGCTGTAGGCCAGGGAGAGCTCCGCGCCCAAGAGGTGATCGCGCTCCTCCTTGTCAAAAGCAAATTCTTCCGCCATGCTGGTCAGATTGGGGGACATGATGTTTTGGGATGCAAAAAGGCAGGCGACGCCCACGCAAATGATGCCGAGGGTGAACCAGGTGGTGCTGCTGGTGCTGCTGCTGCTAGGGTCGACTGGTGGTGCTGTGGCGGCGGCGAGGCTGGGCGCGCTGGTCAGGTTGAAGGAAGAAGCGGGCTTGTGTGACATTAAGGGCGAAGCCGGCATCCTTCCGTTCATGTGGAAGGGCGTGGCCGTGGCCCCAGGGAGGGAGGTGGGTGGTGGGGAGGGGGCAGTGATGGTGGCCGAAGAGGAGGAGGCGGCAGCTGCAGTGTGGGAGGCCGAGGTGGAGGAAGTGGAGGAGGACAAGGACGCTCCGCCCCCTGCTGGGGGAGGCATGGCTGCTGGTGCTGTTGTGTATGTGGATGCGTGGATTTGTGCATATGAGCGTCTTGGACTGGTTATGCGCCATTAGGCCTAGGACGATGACGAATGATAATGGAGGGAGGGAGGGAGGGAGGGGAGGGCCAGAGGTCTCGTACCTTGTGCTGTTTTGGCTGCTCTGTCCCCAACCCCGCCGTGCCGGCCAGCTAGCTAGCTCCCTGCGTCGTCGTCCACGTGTCTGTGTGTGTGTGTGTGGGTGGGTGTAGCGTGTGAGGGCGTGGAGGCAAGGAATGTTGGGTGATGCTGGCTTGCTTCTTCGCGACCCGGCGTGCGAAGGCACGTCTTCCTCTTTGCCTTGTCCTTTGCTCTTGTGTTGATTATGAGCCTGGACAGTCCAGGACGCAGCGCTGTGTTGGCACCATTTATAGTAGGCCGTGCGTCTCTGTGCAGAGAGGCCTTGGGTCCAATGCCTGGCCAGGGCAGGAGCGGGAAGCCAACCTCTCTTTCAAGCCCGCGCCCCTCGCTCCTCCTTTCCTTGATGACACCCTCACTTCACCCCTTCCTTCCACTTCACCCCTCCCATAACCACAACACAGCAAAAGCACACCACGCAAGCAAGCCCAGCACCATGTTCAAGCACTTCGCCCTCCTCCTCCTCCTGTCCCTCCTCTCCTTGACCTGCTCCGAGGCCTTCCACGGCGTGCACCCTCTGCCGAACCAGGCCAAGTTCGCCTCCCCGCGGGCCAAGACCCAAGCCCAGCCTCTTTCCCGCAGCCCCCCGCAACGAGCCGCCTTGGTCCGTCGCGAGGTCATTGCCATCATCCCCCAGGTCCTCTTCGTGGCAGCGTGTGCCGGGGGTAAGTACCAAAGGGAGGGATGGAGGGAGGGGTGTGGGTGATTGAATGAGGAGGGCGCCGTGAGGCAAGCGGGATAAATGAGTATGGAAGGGCAGTGTGTAGGTGTGTGTCAATGCCAGAGGAACTTGCGCGCCAACGGTAGGTGCAGAGGGAGGGAGGGAGGGTGTGTGGGAGTAGTGGTGATGGTGCCTGCTTGAATGTTGGTCGAGGAAGGGGCCTGCGTGTACTACAAGCCCAAATACTTGTTCCATTGTGTTCTTGCCTGTCACAACCCTTTTTATATCCCGTGGATGTGACAGGCGAGATCACACATGCCAACGTGCTCCTGGGCTTTGAAGAACACACAGCCCCTCTCTCTTTTTCTCTCTCTCTGCAGGTCGGCTTTTTCCTTTTGTGTGTGTGTGTTTTTGTTGGTCACGGGACAAGGGAAGGGGCTGCGTGTCCTACAAGCCTGAGGGACTTGCTCTACTGCTTACTTCTTGCCTGTCACCTTTTTCATATATTGCGGGTTTATCCCCTTGGGTGTGATAGGTGAGATAAAGTCGCAAAAGCGTTTCTTTGGGTTTATAGAACACGCAGCCCCTCTCTCTCCTCCTCTTTCTCTCTCTTTTCGGCAGGCCGGCCTTTTGTGTGTGATTGTTGGTCAAGAACAAGGGAAGGGGTCTGCGTGTCCTACAAGCCCGAGGGACTTGCTCTTGTTGCTTACTCTTGCCTGTCACAACCCTTTTTATATGCGGTTTGAGTCCCATGGGTGTGACAGGTGAGATAGGCTTATTGCGGAGGTGAGATTCCTTGGGTTTGTAGAACACGCAGCCCCCCTCCCTCTCTCTCGGCAGGCCGGCGGTTAGTGTCGTGTATGTGTGTGTTTGTCTGATTGATTGGTGGTCAAGGGAAAGGGGAAGGGTCTGCGTGTCCTACAAGCCCAAAGTCATGTTGTACCTCTTCTTGTCTGTCACCACCCCTTTCATTGCGGCTCAGCCCCGTGGGTGTGGCGGACAAGATAAGGAATACACAATCATGAATTTGGATTTGTTGAACATGCAGCCCCTCTCTGCAGGCCGACCATCAAGGGGGGTGAAAGCGGGCGGTGCACTCACTTATCTTCTCTCTCTCTCACTCACACACACATGCACACGACCTGCGCTCTCACACACACACACACAGCGGTCTTTACATACGCGATCATGCACAAAGAAAAGACCATGACCAAGCACTAACACAAAAACAAGGACGACTCGAAAAGCAAATTACGACATACTTACGCACACACCCTCCCTTCCCCGACACCCACAGCTGTGTTCGGCTACGTGGCCACGCACATCGACGAAATCGTGGCCAAGCAAAAGGTGGCGGTCGAAAAGACAATGACCAAGCAAAACAACGACGTCAAGAGCGCGCAGCAGCAGCAGAAGGAGGCGATCGATGCCGCCATGAAGAAGCAGCAGGATGCCATTCGCAAGATCCAGGAGCAGCAGACCAAGCGTTAATTTGCTGATGTCGATTTTGAAGGGGAAAATATATGCATGGGTTGTGTGAATACAGGAAGTAAAAAGGAGGGGGAGGGGAAGGGTGGGGAAGGAAAGGGGCCGATGACGTTTTGCGGGGGGAAAGGCGGAGGCACGGCAGCCATATATCACTGAGGCACTACTGAAAGGAAGGGGAAAACAATCAAACAAATAAAAGAAAGAAACAAAGTAAAATGACCGTTTTCATCATCAACCTTTTCTCGTGTTTGTTTGTTTGTGCTTTGGTTGTAATGGCTAGCGAAGGCATCATGATGGCCCATCTTGCCTGTCGAACCCGAAGCGTTGCTTTGAAGATATGTCACTTGCGCGGCGTGCTTTTTCCTCTTGTTGCTTACTAAATCGGCGGCCTCCTGTGCACGATTTACGTTGATTGCCATAGAAACAATGACTGGACGTGCCCTTCTTTCGTGGGTGGCGCTAGTGGTTGTGCACAAAACACTATCCCAAAACGCCCTCGCTTCATCCATCTGAAGCCTTACTATTGATACTTCAACTATGGCTGCCTACTCAATCTACACCACACACCACACCACACACCACACACCACACACAGCGCCAGTCCCTGGCAGATGAATGACGCCCTTGGTCCAGCCAAGCCGGCGGTTGCCGCTTCTCGCCGCTCTACTACTGATCCCGGCCATCGCCTCTGCTTTCCTCTTGCCAGCACCCCAGCAGCATTCTCCGACGCCCTCGTCCACGGCCCCCAACCACCATGCTTCCCTTACGCAGCTCAGACGCATGTCAGCCACTGCCGCCTCGACTACAACGACCTGGCCCGAGCGATTCTGGTCAAGGCTTATCGATCCCGAGAAGGCAGCTCGCTTAGGAGCGTTCAGCTTCTCCGTCTACGGTAATCCTAGTGGTGCCCGCTACTTCCGCGCCAAGGACGGGAGCGACATTGGTTTTTCCTCTGACGTCGTGCGGAATAATTTTCAATACTTGTTGTTTGCTCATATCAAGCGGGCTAAGGACTTGCCGAAGAAGACGAATTTGGTTGATCGGGTGATGCAGGGCTCGTCTGACCCCGACCCAGTCGCCACCATTTAGGTACGTGTGCTGTGCCCGGCTGGTGGAAAGCAGCCCTTCATTCCTTCTTCCTTTCATTCTCTAGCCGCTTTTTGTCCCTCTTTCTGTCTCTCATTAAAGAAAAAGAAAAAATGAAAAAATGATGCATTAATCCTACCTCTCTTTCACACCAATTCTCCCTCCCTCCCTCCCTCCCCTCCAACAGGTGCTCTCCTCCCACGGCTCCGACGTCGCCATCACCACCAGCACCGAGTCCAGCCGAAACCCGGAATTTGACAATGCCCATTACTTTCTATATGTCGAAGACCTAGCTACTGCTAAATTGAAATTAACAGATAAAGACCACAATAACGTGGGAGGGGACGATTTGCTTGGTTCAACTGAAGTGCCTTTGGCTGATTTTTTTGCGAAGGCAAACGAAGGAGGGAAGGAGGAAGGGGGGGAGGAGAAAAAGGAGAAGTGGGAGGGGTGGATTGATATCAAGAGTCCGAATGGGAAGCCGAGGGGGAGCGTGGTGGTGGCTTTTGAGTTGGTTGCTCTGGCGACACCTGATAAGCAAGTGGAAGATGGGGCGCAGCCTGATGACCAGGAGGGGGAGGAGGGGGTTGAGGAAGGGGGGGAGGGAGAAGGTGGGCCGAAAGGACGGGTGAAGGAGCTGAATTGGGGTGTGCTGGCGGCGAAGATTAGGGGAGGGACGGTGGGTGGGTTGGGGAAGTGTAGCTTGGCGACGTTTCTGAATAATGTGGAGACGGATACACAGGGGGCGATATGGATGAATAGGAAGGAGAAGGAGTTGGTGGTTTGTTTTAGGGGGACGGAGATTGGGTGGAAGGATCTGTTGACGGATGCTTTGATTCTGCAGCAGCCTTTGGAGAAGGGGAATAAGGGGGAGAAGAGGTTGATTCATAGTGGGTTTAATCGGGCGTTTCGATCGATTAAGGAAGCGGTGTATACGGCGCTTTATTTTATTGTGAAGGATGATCGGAGGGGGTTGAAGGTGGATGTGTGTGGTCACAGTCTTGGGGGGGCGTTGGCTACATCGATGGCTCATGATTTAGCTGGGCGCTATCCGGAGCTGGCGGAGTCGGGACGGTTGCAGATGTATAGTTATGGTAAGGCAGGGAAGGCGGGAGGGAGGGAGGGGGGGGGGGGGGGAGAGAGAATGTGGGCTCGGTCAAGGATGGATGCAGGTTTATATTATATGCGTTACTTATACCTCCTTCTTTTCCTTCCTTCCCCCCCTCTTTCTCGCTCACACAGGGAGTCTCCGCGTCGGCAACACGGCATTTTGTCAGGTACGTTCTAATCCATTCCATTTTCCTCCTTCCTTCTCTATTATCTATTGACGCAAAAATCTCATTCATTTCCTCCTGTCCTCCCTCCTCCCGTTCTCCCTCCTCCAGGACTACGACTCTATACTCGGCGATGCCTCTTTCCGCGTGGTCAACAACCAAGGTACGAGATGGAATAAAGGAAAGGACGGAAGGAGGGGAGGAGGGAGAGAGTAGGGGGCGGCGTTCCTTAGCTTGATGATGCATCGTATCTCGACATGCACCAACCCTCCCTCCCTCCCTCCCCCCCTCCAGACATCGTCGCCCGCGTCCCCCGCGCCACCCGCCCCCCCTCTCTAATCGAATACGACCACTTCGACCGCACGGTCCTTTCTAATGGCTAAATCGCAGCAGCATCTCGATGAAGGAGAGCCGAGAAGGTTTCGGTTTTTGCTTGCTTGCTCTCGTCCTTCTTCGTCCTTCTTCCACGCAGCCAGCGAGCGAAGTGGGCGCGGCCTGTGGTTTTTCTTGTGCCATTGCCTCCTCCTGCTCTTTGCGGGCTTGCACGCTCTGCACTCTCAAAGCCTGGTGGTTGGGCGGGCGAAAGGGAAGAGTCCCTGCCTGGGCAAATGACTTCCATTGCACTCACACTCCAACCCACGCACACACGCACACCACACAGGCTCAACGAACAGCAAGCGTACGAATAAGCGGGTGATATGGCGGTGGCGGAGGAGCTGTTTTTCATCCCGATGAGCGAGGTGGAGCTGCGGCAGTGGGTGGAAGCCAATCCGGGACGGGTCAACGACAGAAATTCGGCGGGCTACACGCTATTGACCGCGGCGGCTTCAAAAGAGAAAGGGCTGGCGCTGGTCGTGTGGTTGCTGGACGAGAAAGGCGCGGACGTGAACGCCACCATGGCGCTTGGGACGAGCGCGCTCCATTACGCCAAAACGCTCGACATTCTGAACGCCTTGCTGGACCGTGGCGGAGGACTCCCTCGACATTCTCATTGCCTTGCTGGACCGTGGTGGGGACCCCATTCTATCAGACCTTGACTGTCAGCTACCACTCATGTTGCAGGCACAATATGGGTCGGCCGAAATTGTTGCCCGCCTGCTGGAAGACCCACGCGTCCGAGCCACCATCAACATGCAAGATGTAGGCGGCGACACAGCGCTTCATCACGCCTGCAAGAACTTCAGTTAGAGAAGCAGCTATCTGCAAAGTCAACCTCCACCTCCAAGCGGACGCTAATCCCACCATCACTGACAGAATGGGACAGCCGCCCTTGAACGTGGATCGACAAAGTTATCCTGACCACCACCCTCTCATCGCCCTCCTGAAACAATACCCAAACGCCCAGAAGGATGCGGAGAAGGCCTCCCTCCTCTTGTCAAGGCCCGCTGCCTCGCCGTTTCAGCCGTCAGTTACGCCGTGGCTCCATCTATCTGCAAGCCCGGGTGGTACGAGGTGAGCCGTTGCCGCACATGGCCTTGATGCCGCTGCCATGTGGGCAGACCGACGGCGAGGACGAGGAAGACGAGGAGGGGGAGGAAGGCCGCAAGCTCCGCACCGCCCTGGCGTTCATGTGTGGGGTACGGCGCGACGCCATGCCGTGGGATGTCTTTCGGGTGGTGATGGACTTCCTCATGCCCTCGTGTGACCCGCTGCGCTGGGCTACTGGCACTGAGCCGCTGGCGCACGGCTGAGAATTAGAGAGGGAGGAAAGGGGAGATTTTTGCCTGCAGCCGATCAGCCGATCAGACTTTTATATACGGATGATAAAAGAGTCTTGAAAGACAATGTCAAAGATGCGTATGGTGGTTGAGCAGAAGAAGCAGGAAGAAGTAAAAAGAAATAAAAGGAATACTTGAGTTGATGAAAGCTCCCACCACGTACCAGATATGCCGCCTCAGGCTCTTCAACACCTTTAATCTTGCTTGCTTTTCTATTATTGCCATTGGTGCGCACTCACACCAAACTAACTATTTAACCTTCCTCTGTCTCACGCATTCTACCACCTAAACGATCCCGCCCTCCTCCTCCTCCAAATCTACCTCCCCTACCACCTGCTCAACCTGACCCATCTCCTCCTCCTCCCTCCCTCTCTCCGTCCCTCCTCCTCCATCATTCATCCCCATCCCCTCCTCCCTCACCCTCCTCCCCACCTCCCTCCTCTTCCCCCGCGCCTCCCACTCCTCCACCCACCACCCTTCAAACCCACTCAACCTCTGTTCATAAACATCCTTCACCCTCCTCGCTCTATCAAGCACAGACCCCGGGATCCCCACCTCCTTCGCCACGACATGCCACCCCTCCATCCCTCCCACCCCCTCCCTCCCTCCCTTCCCCCCACACACCGTCTGAAACAACACATACAAATCAAGCATCACCCCACCCGCCGCAAAGGCAATCTTGGTGCTACTGCTACTGCTGCTGCTGTTGCTCCCTCCCTCCCTCCCTCCCTCCTTCCCCATATACGAAGAATACTCTCTTTGAAAGCTTGAGGCATCTAATCCCTTAGCCGCCATCGTGGCCCTCCTATTTGCCGCCGCCTTCTCCTGCCCTCCCTCCCTCCCTCCCTCCTCCTCTCCATCCACCACCACCACCAACGTAGGCAATCCTGCCATC
>Ga0209390_10007447_pt1 | contig 14012 bp, 15 predicted proteins | sample BON01_FD_187212 | JGI IMG/M metagenome (GOLD analysis project Ga0209390, IMG submission 187212) | Freshwater microbial communities from Lake Bonney liftoff mats and glacier meltwater in Antarctica - BON-01 (SPAdes) (version 2) | ecosystem: Environmental > Aquatic > Freshwater > Ice > Glacier... | reverse complement strand
CACGAATGGCTGGGAGGCTGTCAGGTTGTTTTATAATATCATTGCGGCGGAGGGGGGAATGAGGAATTATGTGGAGGGGATGGAGGGGGAGCCTTTGATTAGCGCGTATCGGAAGGTCTATTTTGCGGCTTCTCTTTTTGATTGGATGCGGCCGGCGGTGAGTCTTGTGTTGTACCTGTGGGGGGAGAAGAGGATGCGATTTATGATCAAGGGTTTTAGGAGGGAGGGGTTGCCGACGAGGGAGTATTGGCAGTACTGCCAGGAGCTGCAGGTGTACCAGGAAGCGTGGATCTGCATGCTCCAAGCGCAGGATTTGGATGGGGTTTTGTGCCCGGGGGTGGCCTTGCCGGCGTCCCCTCATGGATCTTCCCAGTCGGCGGAGAGCACTTGTAGTTATACGTTCTTTTTGAATCTTCTTCATTTTTCGGCGGGCATGGTGCCGGTCACACGGGTGAGGAAATGTTTGCTTGTGATGAAGGATTTGCAGGACGCTGTGAGGTTTAGGGACTTTCCGCCGGTGGCGGTGCGGAGGGTGTTTCGATAATGGGAAGATGGAAAGGATGGAGATGGTGGGGGGGGCAGGATGGAAAGTGATGAGATATGAGAAGGGGAGGTGAGGGCCGGTAGGTGGATGTGTAGGTCGCTTCTTTCCCGTCAGACTATAGAACTATTTGCATAAAAAAATATGATACAAAATTTGCAGGGGACGCATTCATGTGCACCGAGAAAGAAGAGCTGGCCGGCCGATCGAAGAAGAAAGGAAATGGAAGGAGAAGCGAAGCGGGTGACGGAGGGGACACATGTCGTCTTCCTGGGCGTGACTCACTGCTAATTAGACAGCTGCGAGCCACGCTTGAGAAGACGGCATATACCCTCACGATCCGCGCACCCTCCACCACCTTTTCCGCTTCTTTTGTTTTCGTCCTCTTTGAGCAGCAGCGTCGCCTTCTCATGAGGTGAGGAAGGGAAGGAGGGGAAGACGGGGGGGGAGATGGATAGGGAGGCTCACTCAAGCGAGTGGGTTTTGATTGATTGAAAGTTTGAAGGAGGGAAGGAGGGAGGAAGGAAGGCAGGATGCAGTGACGTTTACGGGGCTTGCCGCCGGTGGTGAAGCGTGCGGTGGTTTGATAAGTGAATGTGAATGCGACGAGTGTTGTGGGGTGGGGAGGATGTAAGGAGGGAGGACTGGTAGGTGGATATATAGGTCGCCTCTTTCCTTTCATGATATAAAAATACAATATGTTTGCATATGACGATAGATTTGCAGGTAATTAAGGCCGACGCGTATTTATGCAGTGTTTTGACAAGTGAAGTAAGCAGCCAGCCTTTGGGTGGAATGATGACAAGGGAGGGGAAATTAAAATGACCTGATGACGAATGGAAAAAAAGAAATAAGTGTAAACCACAGCACTGATTATAAAGAGAATAATGGCTCGGCACATTCTTCTTTTTGATTCTTTGTGTGTATTATGTCTGAAAGAAGGCATGGGCCAGCTGCAATTGCGATTACGTGCCTGCTTCCATTTGGATCGGTCGCGAATAATGCTCAATTAGGCGCACCCTCAACTTGGCCATGCCTTCCTCCGAGGTACGAGGCCGGCCAGGTTCTGCATGGTAGGGTTCGGGCTCGTGCGCCAGTTCATGTATGAGCTCCTCTTCCACCATGTACATCATGGCGTCCAAGTAGTCGTCGTCGTCGTCGTCAGAATCGGAACTGCTGCGGGTGCTGCTGTCCGAGTCAGAGCTGCTGTCCATGCCATGTATGTAGTCCATTACGAAAGGGAACATGAGTAGTAGTGGGAACGCGCTTCTGGCACAGTTTTCACCTCGCTCGCGCGTTCCCACTTCTACTAACATGTTCATGGCGTCGCCCGGTACAGCGTAGTGGATGGTTTTGGCTGTGAGTATGCGGGGGGGAAAGGGATGAGACGGCGTGGTGGTGTAGCATGGGCGTGGCCAAGGGCAAGCAATTTGAACGAGGCCCAGTCGCTCCATCATCCTGTGGCTCCCAGGAATAGGCCAAAAGAATGACAGGCGACCATGTACGGCGACCAGGCTGGCCCGGCATAATAGTGTATAATATACATCCTGTCGTTATGTATAGAGGCTTGGGATGGAGATGGTGTATTGTGTGAGCATGACCATGGCAAAGTACAGTGTTTATATCGGCTTTGCATGGGCCTGGCGAACGTTGCTTGTCATGACCGCGACAGCCGACAAGCCTGTCATGGGCCCGGGGCGGGCACCTCTTTTGCCTGTGACCTTGCCGGCGACGTTCATAAGTTTTTGCAGTACATTTGTGCTTTCATATGGTGTTATTGTTTCAATGAGGAAATGACACATTGAACGACGGCCCAAACGGCCCAATTCGCAGATAGACACTCCTTGAATCGGGCCGCGGATTCAGGCCCAAAAATTCTTCGGCAAAATCCGGGCCAAATCTCAAGATAGACACTCCCAGTCATCAGACGGGCATCTTCGACATTCAAAACAACCACCCATCACCTTGCATTAGAAACAACAGGCACAAATACCGCATAGCCAAGACAAGCTACACGCAGTACACTCACCAATCACGGCTCTGTTCCCTGGCCCTCGTTGTTCTCGTCCCGCTCTGTCGGATCAATCGACCTCGATCCTTCGAATGATCGGGGTTCAGTTTTAATAGACCCATGCCCCACTCAATACAACCCACACAGGCGCAGCAGCAGCAGGGCACCATCATGCACCAGCTCTTCACCACGATCGGTGGGGCCAGGAGCCGTCGCTTGCCCGAGCCCTCCACGTCTTCCTTGTCGTCCCCTACCGCCTCATCATCGTGTTCCACTACGACCAGCACCCCCTCCTCTCCCGCCCATGCCCCTTCCTCCAGCCCTTTTGCGTTTCCCGGGGGAAAGTGCAAGGCCGCCGCGCGCTCCCTCGGGTGGCGCAGCGTGTACATGTTTGTCTCGCTGGTGGCGTTGTTGGGGGCGTCTGGGAGCCAGAGCCGAGTCATCGAAATGATCTGCAAGAAGCTCGGTGGCAGCAACAAATGTCCGCCCATCCAAACCTGCCCGGTGGGCGAGGCCCTCTACCACAAGCCACACTCCAAGGTGCGCATCAAGTAGGGGTGATGGAGAAGGAGACGAGGGATGGTAGTAGGAAGCATGGAGAAAGGTGGGGGCATTTGGCACCTTTTTGAGTACGGAAACCAGAAACTCCCCCTCCTCTTCCTCCTCCTCCCCTAGAGCTCGTGAGATTCACCCTCATATTCGCTTTACCTTCCTTCCTCCTCTCCCACTCAAACAGCCTACCTACGACGGGTGCGGGACGCACGGCCTGAAAATCAGCTTGAGCCCCACGAATTTCAATTCCTGCTGCAACCTCCACGATTTGTGCTATGGTCAATGTGGGCGTCAGAAAAAGGAGTGCGATGACTTCTTTGAAGCTTGTATGCTGGCGCAGTGTCAGCGTGAACATCACACCAATAGCAGTAGCAGTAGCAGCAGTAGCCACCACCATCACTCTGTCAAGAAACACGGAGGAGGACAAAAGCAGCACCCGCACCAGTCGAAGGGATTGAAGAGATGCGTACGAGCGGCTAAGCTTTACTATCACGCTGTGTATGGGCTGGGTTGTTTTGCGTTCCGTCGAGCCAAAGCGAAGCACTGTGAATGTCGGCCTGTCCAGGAAGGGGAGGAGGAGGAGGAGGACGGGAGGGAGGGAGAGGTTGCTGTTGGTCGAGGTGGGAAGAAGAGGGGGAAGGAGGACAAGATTAATGATATCTGGGGGGGGTTGCTTGAAGTGATGGAAAGAGCGGCGCAGGCTGACACGCCGACGGCTGGGATAGGCCATTTCAATTGGGAGGAACTTTTGTGAAGGGTGACGTTTGTTTTGGGTGGTTTTGGTGGGAAAAGGAAAGAGGAACGAAACCTTTTGGAAGGCAACACGCCTGACGGCTTCTGGGGCCGAGCTTTGAAAGTGGGGAGGGTTTTCTGGTGAAGTAAAGGGGAAAGAGGAAGGGGAGGAAAAAGTGTGTACATATGGGAGCAAGCAGACAGAGAGGTACATTTTTTGAGAGGAAGAAATACATTTTTGACAAGCAACGGAGCAACCGGAAGGGGAAAAGAGAGGGAGTGAGGGAGGGGACGAAGGTGAAACGGAAAGAAAAGGACTGTAGAGGCGTGCATATATATAAAACAAGGGTGTATGCGGGTGTGTGATTGTGTGTGTGTGTGTGTGTGTGTGGACTCTCTCTACGTATGTGTGTGCGCGAGAGAGAGTGAGAAGGTGTGTGAGACAGAGGAAAAACAAGCTTTTGAAAACGTTCGTGTCTCTGCTTGTGTGTGTGTGTGTGTGTGTGTGTGTGTGTGTGCGTGTGTGTGATGTGTGTGAGAGAGGGAGAGGAATGACCGAAAGAAATGAGTGACTGACTGAGGGAACGGGGCCGACGTGAGAAAAACACAAAAAAAGAACGAATTGTATCATAGGAAGAAGAGAAAATTTTGCTCGTTGTTGGTGCTCGAAGCTGCTGCTGTTGCTGCTACTGTTGTTGTTGATGCGTGAAGGATGAAGAGATTGAGTTTTGGTAAGCCCCCTCTTCATTCATTCACATACGAGAGAGCTTCTTTTGCTCTTTTGTTGGAGAAAGCTTTGCTTGACAAATGTTTTGCAGTTCGATCTTTCGTGTTCTTTCCTTTCTTTCGTTTTCTTTTCGTTTTCGTTCGTTGCTTTCCCAATTGCTAGCTAAGACCTACGACCCTCCTTCCCTCCCTGCCTCCCTCCCTCCCTCCTCTCCTTCCAATCATGGCATGCCCCTAAAAAATCAAAGGGAATCAATGCCCGACCTTCTTTCCTTTTCCTCAGTCACCTTCTTCCTCTTCCCCCTGCTGATGCCGAGCTTCCTCTCCCCTCTGCTCTAGCCAGATCTCTCGTCTTCGTCGTTGTGGTGTGTGGCCTCTTTACGCGTCCTCCTGTAGTGATTAAAAAAGTGAGGGTGTGGGGGAGGGGAGAGAAGAAAATGTGAGTATGAATAAATGACAGATCTCAGCTCTCCGTCTCTCTACTAGCAAAGCTCGCTGTTCTAAGTCAAGTCTGTACTGAAACGCCGCAGAGAAACCTTGCTTCTACTAAAAGCCCTCCCTCCCTCCCTCCCTCCCTCCCTCCTTCACCTACCTTGTAAGCAATGACCTGGTCAATGCCACACGCCGACAGCACAGAGATAGACAAGGACTTCCCATCCTTGAACGCCTTCAGGATCTCCTGGTCGAACCCCTCAGGGTAGTCAGGCAGCTTGAGGTCATCGCGGGTGTCCCCCCCCTCCGTCAGCAGCGAGAGGAAACCATCCTCAATGTCCAAAAGCTGGTACTCAGAACGGTTGACATTAGGCACGTAAGTGGTGTGGGTGGTGGGGACGACGTCCTCGACCTTCTTCCCGTTGAAAATGTCGATCGCCGTAAAATTGGCCTTGGCGTGCCCGTGCTTCCCCGTCTTGGACGTGGAGACGTTGACGACCTTGCAAGGACGGTCTTTAATCATGATGTACCCGCCCTTCTTGATCTGGCCAGCCTCGGAAGGAAACACGTCGGAAGCCCCCGCCGTGGTCCCAGAGAAGTCGTAGTCCTCGATCGTCGCCGCGCCTTCCTCAGCCATGGTTTGCTTTTGGGTGGGGGGGTGGGGTGGGGGGGGTCTGTGTGGGGGAAGGGGGTGGGGTGGGGAGGTGGTGGATGTGAGAAATGAGCTGGGACAAAAGGAGATTGGGTATTGCTGGCTTGCTGCTGCCGCGGTAATGATAACAAGGCGTTGCGTGCGGCTAATGGTGGTGATGGTGGTCGTTGGTCGAAGGCGTGGCACGCACCGCACCGCGAGAGGATCGTCACCACCCTCCCCCTCCCAAGGCGGCGCGGCGCAGCGACCATCATCACTCCCGATGCCAGGAGGACAACCCGTCTTTCTCCCACAGAGCCATTCAGCCACCGCTGCCAATGAAGAGCGTGTAGATGCGTCGCCCTGCCCCAGCACTCTGCTCGTGCGCGACGCTGGAAATGGCAGCAGCAGCAGCAGGAGCAGAGGCAGCGCAGGAGGGGAGGGAGGGAGGAGGCTGGCTTCCAACCACACACTGCACGACGCCGTGTTCTCCTCCGGACGCTGCTCCACCACCACCAACAGCACCCAGCAAAGGCCCTGCAAATTGTGCCTGCTTTGGCAAAGGGCGTGATCCGTGTAAAGGCATCGTAGGAACCAAAGAAAAGAAGAAGCAACGTGTGGTGATGATGATCTCTTGGCACTTGAATAATGAGGAGATAGACCTTTGTGTGCTTGAGTGAACTGCCACGCCCAAGAGCAATGCACGCCTACAAAAACAAAACTTGTTGTCCATGAGCTCCTTGTGTGTGTCTGTTGGAACGCTGGTATTATCTCAGCTAGAGAGGTCGCAACACTCATGCATCATCTCCCTCCCCACCCACAGCCAGGCGGGCCAATCAAGCCTCCGCCCACAACACCCCCGACACACACGACAAGCGACGCGCCCACCCCCTCTAGACCATGCCGCCTGCACGACACTCAAGGCACCAGCGGTGAGACTACGCCCAGCTATCCCAAGCAGCAGAGTCCAATACTTGCCCTGCTTGCCTCCACGCCCAACCGCAGCACCCATGACGATGATGATAAAGCTGCCCGCATTCACAGCGGGAAGGCAGCCCTGGTACGTCTGGGTCTTGTGGGCCGCGGTCCTCCTCGCTCTTTCCCGCCGGGCCTGGGATGTGTGCGACCACATTGCCATGGTGGGCGACATTCTGACTGTTGGGGACACTAGTAAAGGCAGGAGCTTGGCGCAAAGGTATGTGCATCACAAGAGAAGGGTGGGCAGAGGCAGGCATGGTGTGCTTCTGTCCTTTACCCCACACACGATTCATTCATTCATTCCATCCTTCAAACATAAACAATATAGTTTTTGTCACAAGGCCACCGACGACGGCTACGCCATCTGGCGCTGGATTGAGCTGCAAGAAGATGCATTCGCTACCGGCACTGCCTCCCCCCTCCCCGCCCTCCTCTCCCTCCTCCTCCGAGGCCTCATCCATCTCTCCCAATGCCTCGAACAAGGCGTCTTTCAAAAAGCCGGGGGGTGGTTAATGTCCTTTTTGTTTATTGCTTGGGGTGTGTATAAAGAGGAGATTCGAGCGTTCATCCGCCCTGTGGGGGAATGGCTTGTAGAAATGCTAGGAGGGGAGGAAGGAGGGTGGGAGGGAGGGTGGGGAGGAGGAGGAGGAGGAAGGGAGGTGGACGATTCGGAGATACCGGAGCTGGAGGATTTGGAGGTGATGGCACGGGAAGCAGCAGCAGCGGCAGCGCTACAGAGATGGAAGGAGCAGCAGTTGCAGAAGAAGAGGGAGGCGCAGCGGAGGAAGAAGAAGGAGAGGAGGCATCGGTGTCGGACTATTGAGGAGGAGGAGGAAGAAGAAGAAGAGGAGGAGGAGGCGGCGAAGGAAGAGGAAGCGGTGGAAGAAGAAAAGGGAGGAGCAAGAAAAAAACGACGTGGGAGGAGTCGGCGGAAGGGTAAGAAGGAGGAGGGGGAGGAGCACAATTGTAAGGAGAATGGGGAGCAGCAGCAGCGGCAGCAGAACGGCAACGGCCACCACGCCACCCGAAGCAAGGGCCAGAGTCAGAGTAAAACCAACACCAACGGCAATGGCAGTAGCAGCTCCAGCAGCAGCAGCTCCAGCAGCAGCAACAATTTGAGTAGCAGGGACATAAATATTCCTCTAGTGGTGGCCTCCAAGCGAGTGCCGCCTGCTGGGTGGTTGGTCTACGACAAGGTCTTGGGGCTGGTGACCTACGAGGAGCTGCAGCAGTACCAAAAGCAGCAGCAGCAGCAACAACAACAATTAGGAGATGGCAAGGTGAAGGGTAAGGATGAGGGGAACAATGGTGGGCTTGCTGCTGATGCAGCGGGAAGGCAGCAGCAGGTGAATGGAAATGAGAATAGTCACCACCATGAGGGCCCGGCCTTGAGAAGCAGTACCAAGAAACAGCGACAAAAGCAGCAACAGCAGCAGCAGCGGCAGCAGAAGGGGAATGGGGCGAATGGCAAGCCCCGTGCATTGACTCCTGTCCGTCATCCGCCACTGCCGCCCTTGTCGTCTGTGTCTGCGTGAGCCTGAGAGTGCTGGGGAGGGGGAATCGTGTGACGAAATGGAGGTTAATTTTGTGTGGATATGTATGATACAGTCGGAAAACAACAAATGAAAATGAAACCATAAAGCATATTGAAATTAGATTGATATGGAAAAAAGGGACGGGGCCGCTCTTTTAGTTTTAGGCAAGGGTGGGGAGGTTGAAGTATGGTAACAAAATCGGCCTCAATTAACTTGTACAGACGTGCACCCGCCATGCCCTGCCAACACCATCGATCACATCTTTAACTCCTTGTCGTTGGCTTGGCCGGATACGATTTCGCTGCCGTCGTCCGTCGCCTGTGTTTTGGCCATGTCCAAAACGGCGAATTATTTCCAACTTCGACGCCGCCATGACTCCCACATGCTTCACTTCCCCTGTCTGACCCTTCCAAATACCACCCACACACACAAACAACAGCACCACAAAGCTCTCCATCACCTCCATCATGTATCGCGCCTTCTCCCTCCTCGTGGCCACCCTCCTGGTGTCCTCCAGTGTCGGTCAAGCGCAAAGCAAATCAAATTACGCTCCATCTTCGAGGGCTGCAGCAAATTCTGGAGCAAGCCGCTCCGACGACCCCGGCCGCCGACCCCAAGCAAGCCCCTGCACCTGCGTCCGCGGCAGCCCCCAAGACGCCGGCAGCTGAACCTGTCCCGAAGGCGCCTGCGGCGCCGGAAGCAGAACCCAAGGCGCCGGCAGCAGAGCTTGCTCCTAAGGCCCCGGCAGCAGCAGAACCTGCTCCTAAGGCGCCGGCAGCAGCAGAACCTGTCCCCAAGGCTCCTAAGGCTCCGGCAGCAGCAGAATCTGCTCCCAAGACGCCGGCAGCTGAACCTGCCCCGAAGGCAACACCCGCTGTGCCCGCTGTGCCCGCTGTCCCTGCAGTCCCCGGTGCTCCTGCTGCTGCTCCCGGTGCTCCTGCAGCTCCCGTGGCGCCTACCATTCCCAATTGCCAGGCCAGCTTTACGTACGCTGCGCCGCCCACCAAGCTTCCGATTAATTTTGAGGCCGTCAAGAGTGACGAGTGGTTTCGTTATCAGATTGCTTCTCTCAGGTAGGTGTGTGGATGGGCATGGATTCCTGATCATGGGCGGGAATGGTGATGCTCGACGAATCCACAACTCAATTCACTTTCACAGCCTCTGCCACATGGACGCCAACAACTGCGCGCACGCCTACGACTTTATCACCCATCTGGTACGTAATAAGGCATCGTGCCATATTGTGCTTTTATCGTCCTCCTTACATTCTGATAGCTTCTTACTCACACCGACCCTCCTCTCCCTCCCGCCCTCCCCCCCTCCTCCCACAGGCTGGCGCCGTCGGCTCCGTCACGCAGCTGGCCCAAATCGATGCCGGGGAGGACACCAAGGATTTCCTCAACGGCTTGGCCACGTCCAAGAATTTAAAGAAGACGATTAATGACCATTCGCCTTGCATTGGCACGACTCAGGAGGGAGGGGTGGACAAGTTTTTGAGCACCTACGCGGCGAGGGTTAAAGAGTGGTATGGGAGCAATTAAGCAGTAGCGGGAGACGAAGGGAGGGAGGACGTACATGAAATGATGCGTGATTTTAAACTCAGAATTGGAGTGAAGAACATGAATAGAATGGGAAGGGAGCGAGAGGAAAGAAATGTGCAAGAGAGCTAAACAGGAAAGGTTATATTGGATGTAGGATCAGCGAAGGCAAGGCCACGAGGCGCGAGAAGCGAAGCACTCGGCCAGCAGGAGCAGCAGAGGAAGAGAGTGACAACAAGTATTTAAAAAAAGGAGGAGACCTCGGGAGAGGTCACTGAGAAAAAAGGAACACGTAACGAGTAAAACCCAGAAGGGCAGAATAAAGAGAAAAAGAGAGAAGAGGAAAGGAGGAGAGGAGTTGCGCGGAGATGCCCAGCTGCCCACATCGCCAAGAAAGGGAACAAGAAGAGAAGCAGAGCAAGAAAAATACACACATTTAATCTAACCACCATTTTCTCACTCGCATTTGTCTTCTTCCTTTCATCTCTTCTTCCCTCTTCTCTCTTATTACCCCCCTCCTTCAACCTCTACCTACCCCCCCTCCCTTCCCTCCCCCCCTCCCTTCCTCCCGTCCTCCCCCTACTTAGAAATCCACCATTCTCGCCAACTTCGACAAACGATTCAGAAGCAAATCTCCCTCCTTCACCACCTCCTGGTACTGGGCATTCTTAGTATCCGGCCGACTCGTCTCCACCACCCCTCCCACCATATCAATCTTGGCACTCAGCCTCCCCGAGGCAATGAACCGAGATAATTCCTTATCGAGAAATTCGACAGACACACCAAACGACTCCGCCATCGAGGCCAGCCTCACACTCTTATAACTCTCCAAAAACTGCGAATACACCAACACCCGCAACTCCCGCACCAAAATCCTCACATGCGGCGCCGTGTACCGATCCCGGACCAAATCAGGCGTCACCTCCACCAAAGCATGAAAGAAAGCGCGATAATCACAATCATACAACGCATTCAGCAACCGCCCCAAGGCAGGCAGGTCCCTCAAAACAGCAATCACCTCCGGGCCATCCACCAGCTTCTTTTTCAGCTTCGTCCGTTCCAAATACAACAAATTCGTAATCACCGCATAGAAAATAAACTGATTATACGTCGCCAGCTCCACGCAGGTAAAGGTCGCAATGCAATCCAACAGCAGCTCCGACGCCTTCTTCAACGACCTTGCCGAAATCAACGCCAGAGCCTCATAGACCTTCAATCGATTCCGACGATCCCAATCCCCCCCATCCTCCACCAGCTTCTTAGCCTTCTCCAAATTCTCCTTCGTCGCCCCCGGGTCCCGGAAAAACAGGCCCAACCGGACCTTGTCCATCACAGCGTCAATCTTCTTCCCCGTACTAATCTTCGGCTTGGCCAAAATCTCATCCGCCGCCGCCAAGGCCGCCGTCTTGTTTCCAATACGGGCATAAAACTTCTCGCGGGCAATCAATGCGTCGAGCACCTCCATGTCCCCCGAGCTCTCCGTGGCCACGCGCAGCTGCTCCTCAATGCCGGCCAGCTCCGCCTCATTCGAAGCCTTGAGCTCTGCTTGCAACGCCACGTCCACAGGCCACCCCAGCTTCTCGACACACACGCTCGTGTACAAAGGCTCAGCCTTCTCCGCCTTGATCGACGCCAGGACGCGGGCTTTGACCTCCGCCACGTCGGGCACGGCATCGGACTTGCTTTGTGCCAGCTCCAGCAAGTAGAGGTCTTGGGCCAAGGCCATGTCGGGGACTGGCTTCGGGTCCTCGTCCTCTTCCACCGCCGGCTTCCCGTCGGCCGTCGCTGGCTTCTTGGTGGCGGTCGCCGTCGTCGTGGTGTCTTCGGCCGCCATGCTTGTCTGTGTGTTGTGTGTGTTGTGTGGGTTGTGGGCGTGAGAAGGGAGGGGTGATGAGATGACGAATTCCACGGAATTTGTTGGCGAGCGTTCGTCGGTCGGTGATGATGGCCTGGCCGTGTTGTGTTGCTTGGCTGCACGCGATGTGAGTCGAATAGGGCATAATTACGCAGGCACGAGGGTCCGCAGCATGTGTGTGTGGTCGTGCTGTGGCCGTGTGCGTGGCGTGCGGAGGACACGATGGCAATGGCAAGTCACCATCATCCTCACTCCCCCTCCTCACATCGATCCGCTCAATCATCATCCTCACCAACTCTTCACATCCAACACAACAACGTCGTACACACAGCACAGAGAGCTCAGCCGCAGACATCGTCTCCTTCCCGTCCTTCCCAGCCAAGCCAAGCCATCATGGAGTGGACGCGCAGCTTCTTCGCCTCCGCTCCAGCCCCAGCAGCAGCAGACCCTCCCCCACCGCCGCCAGACCCCCAGGGCTCCCTCCACGATGCAGACAACAAGCCCAGCAACCCGTACAAGCGTCTGCGTCCCGACGCCAAGAATGTGGCCCGTCGCTTGGCCCTTCGACGCGAGTTGGGGCGTCGTTTGCCAGCGGGCTTGCAAGAGACCCCGAAAACGCTTGCACGGTTGCCGGAGCGGCATCGCGTCCATGGGTATGTGGTGGCGCTGAACAAAGGTACGTTTTTATTACCGTTTACGGCGGGGAAATTAGAATTGCAGGTCAGTTTACCCTTGTCCTTGCTTCTCACCTTCCTCTTCATCTCATTCCTCCCTCCCTCCCTCCCTCCCTCCTTTCCTTCCCTTGCCCCACACAGCCCTCGACGCCTACGTGGCCGTCAAGTCTTCCTCTGCTCCCTCTCCCTTCTCCGCCACCTCTGAATTCGCATTTCTTCTATCGCACCCTCTAGGCCAGGCGGAATGGCAACATGTAAGAAAGGAGAAAGGAGGAAGGAGGGGAGTAGGACCGGAGAGAGAAATCAGCCCACTGAGATGTTTAGGTGTTGATTGGTGGTAAGTAATGGCAAGTGAGTAATTTTTCCTCCCCCCCTCCCTCCCTCCTACAGGTGACACAAGCTGTGCTGGACATCCGCGACTGCCTCCTCCCTTTCGACCCCTCCTCTTCTCCCACCACCAACGACGACGACAGCCAAAAACGAAAAACAGACCGAGAAATGTTCCTCCGCTCCGACGGCCCCGAAGCGTTGCTCCGTCTCTTCCTCCCTCCCGTCCTCGTGCTCAAGGAATTAGAGCAAATGTCCACTCGAGAATTACATTCTGTGTTCGGCGAGGTCTTGAATGAGGGCATGGCCCTGCTGAGAGACATGAGTTACCTTGACGAAGGGATGGGGGGGAGGATTGGGAGTGATGAGGTAATTATTGGTTTGGTTGAACTTTTGAAATTTCAATGTTTTTTCGATGGAGCGGTGTCTGTGTTGGAGGAGTTGCTGGCGGTTCAAGCAGGAGGAGGAGGAGGAGGAGGAGGAGGAGGAAGAGGGAGGGAGGGAGGAGGGGGAGGAGGGGGGGAGATGTTTTTCTTGGGGTTGGTACCGGGGGTGAGGGGTATATTGGAGGGTTTGAGCTTGAGAGAACTGGCACATTTTTGTAGGGTGCTTGCACTGTTGGTTTTTGATTCGGAGGAGCGAAATTTAATCATGATGGAGGGAGGGGGGGGGAGGATGCAGAGCCTTGAGATATTGCAGATGAGGAGGGATAGGTTATTGAGGCCGAATCCTGTGTTGGAGCGAAATCAAAGTCTGATATTTGGGTTGCCGGAGGTGGTGGAACGCTTGTGTATGTTGGTGCGAGTGATGAATTATGCACCCAGTTTAGAAGTGTTGAGTAGTAAGAAGAGGTTGAGGAGGGCTTGTCCTCTGTTTGAAATCTTTTATTTGTTGGGCCATCGGGTAGAACAACGACGATGGGCCGAAGTGAGAAGCCTGGAGGAGGTGGTGAGAGCGGGAGACGCAGCAGCAGCAGCAGCTGCAGCGGGTGCAGTGGTTGGTAGAGGAGGAGGAGGTGGAGGAGGTGGAGGAGGAGATGGTGGTGTTGGTGCTGGTGGTGGGGGAGGAGGAGGAGGAGGAGGGGGGAGTGTTGCCCGTGTTCCTTTATCTGAGCTCATAGGCATACTAGGCCCGCTTCTTTTTACGCAACAGCAGCAGCAGCAGCAGCAGCAGCAGAATGGCTCGGGTGGGCCTCACTTGGAGGAGAACATTGACATTGGTCGGATACTTCGTCTTGTCCACCGGAGCATCAACCCTTCCTACCTCTTTTCCTCGTCCTCCCCTTTTTCCGCCCTTCCCTCCTCCTCCTCCACCACGAGCAGCAGTATTACTACTACTACCATCACCACTGCTGGTGTCAACAACAGCAGCAGCAGCAACAGCAGCAGCAGCAGCAGCAGCAGCAGCAGCAGCAGCAGCAGCAGCAGCAGCAGCAGCAGCAGCAGCAGCAGCAGCAGCAGCAGCAGCAGTAATGGCCCTG
>Ga0209390_10007446_pt1 | contig 14012 bp, 7 predicted proteins | sample BON01_FD_187212 | JGI IMG/M metagenome (GOLD analysis project Ga0209390, IMG submission 187212) | Freshwater microbial communities from Lake Bonney liftoff mats and glacier meltwater in Antarctica - BON-01 (SPAdes) (version 2) | ecosystem: Environmental > Aquatic > Freshwater > Ice > Glacier... | reverse complement strand
AAGGAATTTTGAGGGAATGGGAATGGGAATGGGAATTCATGGGGAATGGCAAACACGCAACGATTCCCTGACCATTCGCGAATGCCACTCCCCGAATGGCAAAGGGAACGACCATCGCTGGTATTTCATGTCCGTCAAAACGTGTTCTCGCAGCACAATATCATTGCTACATGTACAAAGGGCCGGTGGTTTGTTGGGTCGATGTTCTTCTGCGACATTTGTTTATAAACCCTCTCCTCAGCAGATTATCGCAAACACCGTCGCATATACAAGCACAACATACAATCATATGCCCCTAGCGTCCGCGCAAGCGATGCTCGCTGGAAAGGACATCACATTAGTGGCCATTACATCAGGCCATTACATTAGTAATAGTCAGGAACAGCACGTTATACAATAGACGTGAACCACAATAGACGTGAACTAGTAACCTTGAACGCGCGGCCATTACATCCGTGATGTCCACTGATGCAATGGCCGCGCTATTACATCAGTGGCCTGCGATCAGTGATGACCACTGATATAATCGCCGCGCTCAAAGGCTACCAGTTCACGTCGCCGCTCATTATAGCTCCTCTCCTCGATGTTGTCTTCTCATACTTCTTTTCGAATCCGCACGTTTTTTCAGAACATACACTAAACTTTCGACCATTTAGATTCATTGTCACAGTCAATGTAAGTCCGCGGCCCTCGAAAAGTCAGCCGAGGCTCAAGTTGTGATCCTTAGTCAAGTATCGAAGTCAGCAGATAGTAAACATACATAAAAATATAGGTATATATGTATATACATAAATTAGTCTTAATGGCTCCGTGTGTGTGTGCTGCGCGCATCGTCGGCTTTACGCCGCCCTCTCTCTATCGTGCACCTATGCTTATGGCGTGTGTATAATTTTGTGTGTGTGTGTGTGTGTATTTGATTAGGTATGTGCATGTGTTATTATTTTATTTTTTTAATTTAGAAGTGTTTATTAAGGAGTAACCTCAGCAAGAGGAGTAAGAAACATTAAAATCGAAATGTGTTATTAGTATGTACGTTTGTGGGCATCCTATTGTGTTTGTGTGCTATCTAAGGGTGTTTGTATGTATCTCTATGCTGCTAGCACCTGCCGTGTGACATATGATTGCGTCATGTCGCAAACAGGAGTGAGAACTACGACGTTGTAGCACCCATCAATGTCTGCAAAAACATGGGCAAATATTGTGTGACAAAACCTTTGTCACTACCCATTTGTATGTGTGACCATGACATGTCTCATTCATATGTGTGACATGACTCATGCATATGTCAGCGTGCTCAAAGACGGAAGTACGTGTGCAACTTGTCTCCTTGATATGTGCGTTGTGTCACACATATGGATGAGTCATGTCACACAGGTGAATGAGTCGTGTCGCACATGTGAATGAGTCGTGTGACACATGTGAATGAGTACTCCTCCATATGTGTGACATGACTCATTCATATGTGTGACATGACTCCTTGATATATGCAACACGACTCATTCACATGTGTGACATGATTCATCCATATGTGTGACATGACTCATCCATGTGTGTGACACGGAGTTACGTGTGTGTCGTCGTGCATCATTGATGTATGCTACAAGACTCATTCACAAGTGTGACATGATTCATTCATATGTGTGACATGACTCATCCATATGTATGACACGACTCATTCATATTTGTGACATGGAGGTTCGTGTGTGTCGTGCCTCATTAATGTGTGCAACAAGACTCATTCACATGTGTGACATGATTCATTCATGTGTGACATAATTCATCCATATGTGTGACACGACTCATTCATATGTGTGACACGACGACTCATTTCTATGTGTGACATGGAAGTACGTGGCGTCGTGCCTCATTGATGTGTACAATAAGACTTGTTCACATGTGTGACATAATTCATCATCATTCAATGGCATCCAAACACACACACACACACACACATACATATGTATATACATATATATGTTCATTCTCACAAGTCAGATGTCAGTCATATTCTATAGCAAATTTAGTAAGCGAGCTGGCTTTTGAGCATGTCTACTGTCTCCGCAGGACTCGACCAACTCGATCACGCCGTCGCATACGCAGATATAACTCATCCATACCTCCTCATCAGTCTGTGACGTTGCTGGCATCCAAAGACAAAGGGGAGGGCGTGTTGTCCGTGTGTGTGCATGTGTGTTTGTGTGTGTATATGTGTCTAGGTGCAGGCTGTGGCTGTGGCTGTGGCTGTGGCTGTAGCTGTGGCTGTGGCTGTGTGCGTGATCGTGAGTGATTACGCGTGTCATTGCAGTCCATCTTTGTGTGTCCGTGTCCATCGCTGTTTATCTGCGTTTGTTTGCGTGTTCACACACGCATATCCACGTACGAAACACCTGAGTCAACTCAAGCATTGTAGGTCTGTTCGATGATTGACCCCGAAATCCATCCCCTCCAAAGTAGAGAAAGAAGAATGCTACCTTAAAGACACGCATCATCTCCTCTATACGTGCATCCTCTGTTATCTGTGTGCAGATTGTGACGTCAATGTACTGTTTGCAATCGATGTCCGGGAGAATTGAGCGGTAGCTGGTGGAATATGATGAAGGACAGAGACAGAGGATTGGATGTCGACATTCGCTGACAAGAGCGCTAAATAATCCGTTCCGATGAGCATCTCATTTATCAATAAACGAAAACAAAAAGACGTGCCAAGAGTCGATACACTAAGTCTAGAAATCGCGCCAAGACCCTCAATCATACAATCTGAGTTTCATCTTTAACTCTTTGAGGTCCGGTGTTTTGGCAGCGCCTTTTGGTGATGTCATGTCGTCCCCAAGGCTCTTTTTGTGCTGTGGAGGATTGCAGTCATCAGAGTGCAAATGCGTCTCTTGAAACCGGGATCGCGGAGTTGGCATGGGTCGTGAGCGCAGGTCGGCCGGCGAGCTTGCAACTGCTCTGATTCTAGGGGATTCGAAAGAAGCGTCCTTAACAGACGGACTCCTGTTTTTAGGACTAGTCCTGGCGCGAGTGTTGGCCATGCTCGAATGCGGTGTTGAAGAATTTGATCGAGGAGAAAACGACATTCGCGCAAGACTTGGCGACGTCGTGTCAGATGCAGGCATGTCGTTTAGTTTAGATGCATGCATGTTGTTTAGACCATTCACTTGCCATTTCTTTCCCCACGACCGTACAAGTTGTTCTTCCTGTGGTAATGGCGCGTCGTCATCATCGGAAGACGACGACACAGATTCCCGCGATGCAATTATACTGTCTACCTTGCTCTCAAAAAAGGAAGTGTTGGAATCACCTCCATCGATTTTTGACGAAGAGGGTGAGGTGGACAGCACAGGCGAGGGCGAAGAATATTTCCGAAGAGTAGCTAACTTTGCAGCGACCGTCGATCGTGACACTTTATCATGTTTTGCATCTGCAGCTAGGGTGCCATGCAGTGCCTCTCCCACGTCGCTTTCATCATACGATGGATTTTTCACTTGCTTAGCCACGCCAAAATGCTGCTCTGCATTCTTGGCAGGATTCTGCACGTCGGACAATAACGCTGAATCCTCCGTGAGGATATCAGACTTGCCCGTGACAAGGAGCCAGCGATCCAATGCCGAAGCTATCGTCCAGTTCTGCTGGTTCTTCAACTGCGTTTGCAGCATCTGGGCTCGAAGCCCATGATCAATAAACTGTTCGAATGTGGCCTGCAGTACATGCTGGCTACGCGCCTGTGTCATTTTGGAGAGCGCACTACGCTGCATCAGCATTAGCATCTTCCATAGTGCCAGGAACTGTTTCTTTTGCACCACTGCATGTTTGCGCGAGGCTTTCGACGCTGTGTTAGCCTTTTTCCGTCGATGCGTGACTCCAAACGTCCATAGATCCAAAAAATGCGCCAAAATGCGTCTCTTCGGCGGGCAAACATGCACCAAAAGCTGAATTTTACCCTGTCCATTCTTTAAAACAGCCCGAGTACTCCGTACTGTGTGGATAGCCCAAGGTTGGAAGATGCTCGACAGCCGCATTCGTCGATGCAGTCTTTCACATGTGCTGCGATTCTTGTTCCGAAGACGCATCGTCGCGCAGTGGCATTCCCACACATGCAAGTACTTTGACCGAATAAAACGCCGTCTGATTCCGTCTCGCTGCGCCAGCTTCGAGAATCTGCCTCTCTGCTTCTTTGCTTTCCTACGCCATTCTTGCAGGCATACACTAAGTCTCCTTTTCGCGCGTGATATTGTCGTCCGACTTACCGAGATAGACAGGTACGACAAATGAGACCAATGCACAAACGAAACAAGTAGAGATTTGGCCAAGACCCGTTCATTCACTCGGGATCCCTTTTGATGCCGCAAGAAATTTGACTTCGCTGAGTAGCCCCAGCTTGCAAAAACGTCTGTCAAGATCTCGGCATCCCGCTTTCTGTCGGCAGATTCGACTTTTTGCCGCACAAGGAAGGTGGTGATCATCTCGTGGCACCACTTCTGGAATACTGGACGAGTTAAGTAGTTGCTGAAATAGCTCATTTTGAAAGCGAGCTTCCTCTCCAACACGTGAACTTCAGATATCTCATGTCTCCATCCGTCCAGGCCTCTCTGCATGCAGTTCTTGTTGTAGCATTTGGTGAGCTCAAAAGTCCATTTCGCGTTCAGAGTTGATGCCAAAGTGCGATCCATCGATTTCACCACGCTCACCACTGCTTCTTCCGTCGACGTTCCCATCTCGGCAACTTCACATGTCGCCTGCACAGCACCACACACGGTCGTTGATGTAGCTTGAACTGCCATTCCATTTTCCGATGGCCTCGTCTGGGACTCCACGCCCACTACATCTGGCATGACCTGTACCTCAATATCGAGTGACTCGATGTTGGCTTGCGTTGAGGCGGCTACATGAATGGTCGAAACGGTTTGTGTTGCACAAGGCGCTCTCGGCCTTTCGATTTCGATTGTGCCAGTCTCTGCTTCTGCTGTTTCAGTTTGCATGGTTTGCGTTCCGCACACAGATTGCGGGCAGTCACGTGTTTCGGTTGCAACGCTGATCAAAAGAGGCGATGCCATCATGTGCTCATTCCCCGATGCATCGGCTGAATTGACTGCATACGCACTCTCCACGGCCTGCATCACAGCTTTGCACACTAAATTGGCGATCGGTCCGTGAACTTGCGCACGTGTTATATATTTTCCCATGAGTAGTGTGCTCAATCTTTTGTCGCCATCTTGCACCAAATCCACAAGCTGTTGGGCAAGTTGTTGATTCGTTCTGTCATCATAATCCAATAACGTATTTCCAATTTCATCGTTGGCACCTGTAAGCACAACCTCGACGACAACGCTTCCGCGCTGATGGCAAACTATCTGCAATGATGATTTCGGCACCCCGAGAACAGCGCTGAGATCACTGGCGAGAGATTCGTTGAATCTAGTTCGTGATTCAGAATCCTGCATATTCTCATCGAAATCGCAATCAAGAGTTAGGGCCACGGCTATCGGCAACTCGAGACCCGTCTGTCCAGGACCAACAATTGTCTGTGCCAATGTACGCTGCACCTCTTCAGCAACCAACCGAACCTCTAGGCCAAGACGATCAGTCTGCAATGCCACGGCCTTGAAATCTTCTGCCAGCACTTTGTCTCGACTTTGTGATGCGTTTTTCTCGTCCTGCAGAAGGATTGCTCTTTCTTGCGTCGCCAGCAGCTCCTGCTCCAGTATTTTGTACTTGATGGCAATCTCTTTCAAGGAATCTAGATCGACGGTCTTGGCCGATTCGTTGAGCTCATCGAGCTCTTCTTGCTTGGCTGATAGTCGAACCTCACTCAGTTTTAACTCTGTCTTCAGCACAAGTTGTTCCTTCTCCATGAGTTCCTGTTGCTGCAAGAGAATCGTCACTTGTTCCGCTAGCTGCTGCTGTAATTCTTTTTCGTTTTCGTCCACTTGGCTCTGCTCGCACACGGGATTCAGATCGCAAATCATTTCGTGCTGGGCAACTTGAGCAAATAGACCTTTGAACCCGCAACCAAATTCGCAGCCCCAGCGTTTTAAAGTACTGCCATGCGAATCCTGCACATTATTCAATCCGCAAGTGACCTCATGCGCAGCCACTAAATCAAACAAACCAGCAACGCCACAGCTGCATTCGCATGAAAAATTTGCCACTGCGCCAGCAAGCGTTCTGTCCTCCGGATGTGGCCTTGTATCTTCTAAGGTGTCTTCTGGTTCCGATTGTTTTTCTTCGACTGAAGGGAGCGACCCACTTGGTCCTGATGAAGAGCCACAGGCCTGCACTTCTTCCCACTCGTGTTCTGGAATCTCCCAGAAAGTTGCCCCTGTCCCCTTTTGTCTGTAGTAAGGTCTATTTTTGCTCTCACTCCAATATTCTCTCCATCCTGCTGGGAGTCTTTTCCGACCCAGACTCGAATCTGGATTTGACGGACGAGGGCTCACAGGGCTCAATGTTGGGCTTCCCAGCTCTCCTTCCTTCCTGGACTTGGCCAATTCGACTTTTAATGACCTTAGCTCATCTTCCAGCGCTGTCCGTTTCTGTGCTTCGAGGTCTCTTTCAACATTCAAACAGTCTTCTTGATGCGCCGAGGCTAATGCCACATCATTGTCCAACCTTGTTTGAGCTTTCTTGAGCTCTGCTTGGAGGATTGTGAGATCAGCCAAGTTGACGTTGGATGCAGGCTCAGATAATGGAAAAATCTGTTGCAGCAACCTAAATTCGTCCTCTATTCTGCTGGCCTGGACCTGCAAACGGTCGAAATTGTCTTGAAGCAGTATCACAATGGTTTTGGATGCCTCCAGCTTGCTCTCGGCAGCTCTGCAGCACTTACGCAAAGTTTCGATCTCGCTGGCGTGCTCTTTTACTTGTATTTCGCACGTGTTCTGAAATTCAAGACGTTCGTCCTCCCACAGCAATCGCTCCTCTATATGCGCTGCAATCTGTTGCGAATGCTTCTCATTCTGGTAGACACCACCGCGGGGACTTGGCAACGAAAGGCTAAGTTGCGATCCTCGCGGGCTTGACAATGGCACGAATGTACCAATAGAAATGGAATGGAACACATCTTGGATTTCTGCTTCGTCTATCGCAATATATGAGATTTCCTGTGGGGGGGTAGTCGAAGGGTCGAACTCGCCAAATGAATCAGAATGATATTTCCACGTCATTGGTTTCAACGGTACAACGCTCCACGTGACAACTGAGGGTAGCTGAGGCTGTGCGTGGCTCTCGAAATGCGACAAGGCAGGAGGAGACTCGAGAGACAGCTCATACACAATTTCTTCATCTTTTACTAGTGCCGTCAAGAGAGGTGTTGTCCACACGGCATTAGCAGCAGATCCACATGATTCGACATATTTGAATTCTGCTTCAATATCGTGATCCTCAAGTTGGCCCAGCAGCAAATTGACAGGTGCATGCACGACTTGATCAACACTCCACAGTGCTCCAGCAACAGACTGCAACATGTTGCCAATGCTCTCACTAACTGCAAGTTCCACTGCAGGCAACTCTAGAGATGCGTCCATGCTCAAATCAAGCACGGCCCGGCACAAGCTGACAGAAAAGATGTTGGTATTGCCACCTTGCAAATCACGCCAGAATTCAAATGTCACCATTGTCCCCTCAGGACCTGCAATCATAGATCGACAAAGATTCATATTCTTGTTTGTGACATCGTGGCCATCAATCTTAGCAAGCACGTCGCCAGTGAGAATCAGACCGCACATTCCCGCCGGTCCCCGCGGCAAAATCTCAACAGCACGTGGCGGGTAGCTCTCTGTCAATCGCAAACCCACTCCGCAGAGCACAGTAGGCGGTTCGAAAGAATGCAACATGGGCAATTTGTCTGTGCTATATTCTGCTCAAGCATAAGGACACAATCGACAAGCAAGTCAGTCATGATGAACGTCAGTGTATTTTTGAAGCACAATTTATGTTTGGTATTGCTAGTGCTTTGAAAATTACCGTCGAAAACTTGCAAGAATCGCACAACCGCAGCTTCAGCATCTCCAACCAGGCATCTCTTCATGCATGAGGCTGTTGTATGCACGAGAGCTGCCGCTAGTTGTTCAGCAGCATCCACCACACAACAGCTCGACACGCTGTTTGCAATGGTTGCGCCCAGCTCCTCATCCTCGTCTCGCACATATGAAACAAGCCTTCCGAGAACGCGTCGACTATTCGAGCGTCCAAATGTTGGGAACTGCCAGATCAAATAGGTGTCAAAAATTGCAAAGTTTCAAAAGTGTGTCAAAGCAATTCTCGTTCACAATTTATACACTACACAATGGGTTTTAATCTCTCCAAATATTACACACACCTCAAGAATTTCCCCGTCGCAGCTTCCAGATGCGCTAGAAACTGATCGTGCATTCTCATCGGGCAAAGAATCTTTTGGCAACCACCCTCGGAGCGCACCAGTGGCACAACATGCGTTGAGATAAGTGGGAACAAGTGCTGGAAGAGGGATGGCAGGAAGCCACCGCATAAGCCTTTCACGGTCATGGTTAACTTCTTGTGACACACCCTCAGCACGCGGTCGGAGCGATAGCTCAGTTTCCCTTTTCCATTCCGTTGCAAGAAGCATAGCCTCGCAATTTGTTTCGTGATACGCCACCTCAGCTGGTGCCCCGGTGAACCCACAGTCCCAGTCACACTCATGTACTGATAACTGTTGGCAGCTTGAAGCAGCTGCCCACGCAACAAAACTCGAGCTGCATCTCCGCAAAAATACCCTCTTCCGCATTGATTGGGAAAGGCGCTTCTTGCACATCTGGAACATTGCATGCCCACCCCACTCTTGCAAACATTTGCGCAAGTTGTTGCGTTCAGCAGTCATTTCGACCTTGGCATGTGCTCTTCTCCACGAGATTCGCAGACTACACGTTTTGTTCCATTCCTGGAGTACTGCTACTTTCAGTCCACACTCGCCTTGATTGATTCTACCCTTTACAATGGCCATTGTCCATGATCTCTCTCTCGCCAACGAATGCCAGGAAGTAAAAACGTTTCGCTTGAATTGCTTTTGGCATTGCCTCAAAACATAATCCGTTACTTGGCCGTACAACCCAGGCATCATTGAAGCGCCTCTCATACGCAACCGGGGCGCTATTGGCGGCATCGGTGACATCTTGTCCTCTCTTGGTGTAGACATGGCAGACCCAGATCTAGGAGTGCCCAAGGAGTGGGCGAGACCTGTGACATACTCAGTCATTTCCCGCTGCTTTTGCAGCATCTTCTCGCCTTCCGAATTTGGTGAATTTATATCGTCTTGCGACAAAATGAAGGATGGCATTATTGGCACTACGTCATCACTTTCTGATGCTGATAACGATTCCAAGGGATTGTCAGGGAAAAACTCCGGCAAGGGGGCAGAAAGCTGCAGTCCATACTCATCCAGGAAAGGATCGATTGTGCATGCCGTATTTTTTCCTTGTGCAGCGTCTAAAGCAGCAAGAGGCTCGCTTGCAATATCCTCAGGCCACAAGAGTTTAGCAGATATGGTAGAGCACAGAAGAAGCTGCTCGGCAAGATTTACGTTTGCTACGTCCAAGGCACGCGAGCCTTGTTCTACTTCAGATTGGACCTCTTGCATGCGTCTGGACGTCAGCTGAAGCTGCTCTCTCAGTAATTCTTCCTGAGCTTTGTCTGGCGACCCAGGTGTCTGCAGCATTTCTTCCGAAAACGTTTGGGTAGCCGAGGGACTGCTCTCCAGGGTCTGCACGCGCGTGTTTGCTGTCACTGAGTTTGGTGGTGAGGCAGCCCATCGCATTTGGTGGCGTTGGTTCTCAGTATGTCCCGACAAGAGTGTTGAACGTGCCTTTCGAAGCTGGCCTGCTCAGTTTCCACATTCATCAGAAAACAGTGTCGCTGCAGAGACAGCAAATTGATTTATTTTGTGAAAGCACATTGAACATTGACAGAAATTGAAAGGGACATTCGGTCAATTTAATCCGCAGAATGTTTTTTTTTAGGCCAATGTGCAAAATTATGTAAAGGGTAATATAATACCATCTATTTCAATACACTACCCCATAATGTCAATCAACACATCTGGAAAAATCACTACCCCAGATTTGAGAAATAGAAATGAGAAATCTCATGGTCCTCTTCGGGTGGCGCGCGGTAGCTTTGGCGCCCTGCGCCTTGCCGCCGCGCGCCCTTCTCTCGCCCTGCATTCATAATCGGTAACATGCAGGGGTTGGGTCGGATCATTATCCCCAACCCGGCCCTCTGCATCATAGCACACCACAGACAGCCACGGTACCTTTCAAAGACGAGAGCTCTTCGAGCAGGACGCCAGCCGCCTCCAGCTGGCCGTCGGAAACGCCGGGACTTGGCGCTCGTTGCAGCGGGCTTCCCGACCTGAGCATCACATCGTCCAGCAGCACACCACCTGCAGGTGCACGCTGCACCTGCGGCGCGATTAACATAGACTCTGAAGTGTGGGCTGATAGCCGAGAGAAGTCGAGGCGCGGTATTCCTCCCGGTCCTGTGATATTTTCTACAGAGGTCGTGTTGTTCGCAGATCCGCCGTGATCTTCCGTCACGACACTCGTCCCTCGTGGCGAATTTTGCCATTCAGAAAGCCCTCCTTTAACCATCGTCGCCGGCACCACTGGATCAATGTTGCGAATTAGCAGTACGGCCACATTCGAACTGGGTTCTGGAGGTTCCAAATCTTTCCAGTTTGCAGACTTCCATCTACATTTGTTCGTTGATACCCGGATTCGTCTGCTCCGTTTCTCCCTCCGTGCGTCTCTTGATTCGTCAAACCGTCGTCCACGAACATTTCCAAAACCTATTCCACGGCTGCAAAATTTTGCCGCGAATTTTTTGATTTTGGAGCCAATTTTTTCATTTCCGTGTATCGACAATTTCTGAATCAATGATTATATGTATATGTATAGGTATACTATACATATCTATATATATGTATGTATTCATGCATATATATATGTGTATGCATATATATATATATGCATATGTATACATACATGTATATATATACATATATTCATATATGTATATGTATGTAAATAAACATATGTATACATACATATGTATACATAGATATATATGTACATATATATATATGTATACATGTATATATACATATATGTACATATATATACACACATATATGTATACATATATATATATACATATATGTATATATGTATATATCACATCTCAATTGCCTCAACACAGTTTGTTACTGAATATATAGGATTTGATTCGTCACTTCAACAAAATATGAACAGTATGACAGAGAGGGTGAAGAATACAGGATTCGATTCGTCGCCTCCGAAAAAATATGAACATCATGACTGAGAGGGTGAAAAATTTCCAGTCCCCATATGCAAACCTTTTCAAAATATGTCACTGACTTGCTTGTGACAACTAGCGAATCTTTCGAACCCTCGAAGTCATGGAAAAAAATGTCTAAAACCAACAAAAAAACTGAAAAAAATATTCAAGTCTACAACCAAGTTTCAATGATGAGTGTCACGCTCGTAGCAGGATCGTTTTTCCGACCCCAGCGATTCTTCTGAACGTTTAGCATGATCAACACGTCAGAAGAGATGGGACAAGCCAGAGACACAAGTACATATGTAACTTTGAATTCTCTAATCTCGAGAGCCTTTGCTCGGTTCCTCCGCTAACTCTTATAGCGGCCACAGGAAACGCGAGGGGAAAAAAAGACTCCTCAAATGTTCGGTTAGGATCAAAACTAGACCTTCTCATTCGTGACAAGATCTCGTTCGTAGGCGCTCAGGCTAAGGTCACGCCAGTGGCGCACGGCGGCAGATCTTGTTCGGAGGCGCTTTATCGCTATCCCCGGGCCAATTTCGAAGGTTGTTTCACCGACGAGTTTTAACCAACACAGACAAGTTCCTGATATTCAAGCAACATTACTTTGTGTTTTTGGAATGAATTCATTTATTCCCAAAAATTCTTGAATTAAACTGATTACGAGGGTTTTTGGTTGTCGTTGAACAAAATATCATTTTGAAAACATGTCTGGCTATATCTTGTGTCATGCCGCTCACAAGAATAACGAAAAAAAACAAGCCTAAGTTTTTGGGAAAATGTAAAAAAACACAAGAAATGTTCAAAAACTAACACCAGTGATTATGAAAACAATTTACAAAACTGTCAAGGAATTGAAAAAAGAATGTCAGGACCTGAATGTCCAAGTTGCTGAGTTCCAGACACAAAAACAATACGCTGGGGTTCTAAATTTCAGTGAGGGAAATATTCGTGAGTACTCGTTCTTGCGCACTGATTTGGATTCCCGCTGCGGAATAAACACCATGCACCCGAAAGGCAAAAAGACTAGGAGACTCGAAAGTCTTAAGTACTAAAAAACGGTACCTGAAAAAAATTTCTGCGAATCAGGGGTTCCACCCGGCGCTTAGTTAAGTTCGGTGTCGTTGTTGTTGATATTCGCCACCTGGAAAACAAGAAAGGGCAGGAAGAAAAGGCGACTTTCTTAGGGCCCGACAAAATTGGAGATTCTCCAATTAAATAAGATATGAAATTGGGACCACCAACACACTTCGGTGCCAAGTCCCAGTCAAGGACCGAATCTTAAAAATACCCCGTTCCTTAATTAATCAGTCGAATACATTTGTCTGTTCGACTCTCAAATACGCTCAGTCTTTTGTACTTTATTTTCGACAATTTGTCACAACAATTTTGCCCAACAAAAAAAATGGCTCTCAAAAACAGGAACGGACGCTCTCCACCGAAAAATGGCGAAAAAAATCGAACCAAAAAAAGACACACAGCTCACACAAACTCTATAATGATCATTTGTAAGGACAGGAACATTTGCGAAATTCCAAAAAAAGCGTCCGTTCCTGATGTGGAGAATCGAATAAATGCCACGATACATGACAATAGATGAGCAGGAACTGAGTCTTTTTGAGATTCACTGCCTGTGAATCCTGCCCCAGATACCGAGGTGCTGCCGATATCTCAGCAAGCAAGAACCCCCGTGCCTGTCTATCCACGCAGTAGACCCCAGACCCGCCAATTGAAACCGTGCCCTCGCCACCTGAACCATGTCAAAATCCCGGCCAGAACCAGGGGTCAACAGGCTTCAAAATCGAGTCAAGCAAGTGGGTTGCCATTGAAAGACATGGGCCTTGACCTCCGAGTCTCTGGCTTGGGTCTCTCTCCCTCGGGGGGTTTGATATTTTTTTGAAGGGGGATCTGTGGATCGCGGCTGATTTTGAGTGGCGCGCGGCGGCTCCGGGGTTAAAGCCTGCCACGCCCCCGGTCCCCTGGGATGGGCGAGGGCGGAGACTGGTAGAAGTGACCTAGGGGTGTAGCAGTGGAGGAGATCCCGAGGGTTTGCCAGGGTGATGAAGTAACCCCCGTGTCCTTTGGATACCCACTATCAGTTTTCAATAGAAACTCTACTCTCAAAGAAAGGGCCCACGAACTATGAATACGTGAGCCGTGGTTATACCCTCCTTCCCCACCCTACTCCACATGCGCTGCTCATCTCCCATATCCCTCGCCAAAGAGAGCTCGTCTATGGGGCGTGCATTGGCACCACACAGGTTGGCGCTTCGTTAGCTGCACCCTTTTCAATTTTTCCCCCAACTTGGCATGTTCCAGATGTATGTTTATTGAATTGTCTTGCAAATAGTTTCAATTTTTCCCACTTTTCCTTTTTTTTTTCACAGTTTTTTCACATTTTTGACGCCGCAAGTCGATTTCCGTTTTTTTGTGTATTTGTCAATTATCAGATTTATTTACGCCGGTCGCAGGACCGATTTTTGAGACAAAAAATCGAGCGATTTTTCTGGAGAGATTTTTCGGGAGAGGAATTTCGGGAGAAGCATTACTGCCCCTACAACTTTGTTCCCATTGATTGGCTGTGGAGTGGATTCATTTTCCCCGAATTAGAACATTTGTAGAAAAACGTTTTCACGGCCTCTTTTCCAAAAAGAAGCGTTCGAAATCTGGGGGTGTTCCTTCGTTTCCAAGAAGAGAACACG
>Ga0209390_10007444_pt1 | contig 14015 bp, 4 predicted proteins | sample BON01_FD_187212 | JGI IMG/M metagenome (GOLD analysis project Ga0209390, IMG submission 187212) | Freshwater microbial communities from Lake Bonney liftoff mats and glacier meltwater in Antarctica - BON-01 (SPAdes) (version 2) | ecosystem: Environmental > Aquatic > Freshwater > Ice > Glacier... | reverse complement strand
TTTCCGTCCCTCGCCCTCTTGCCTATCCTGTCATGGCCGAGCGCGCCCCCTCCCCTCTCCCCCCCGCTTTTTGCGCGCGCGCCCCAAAAACGCATCATCACTCCCGTTGCGATATCTTTTTCAATATCTGTCTGCGGCTTGTCAACGCGACGAATTTGAACAAAAAGCAGCAACCGACGAGCCTTTTTTTGTGTCCAGCAGTGCCCCGCGGCCCTCCCCTGCCCGCCCCATCTCACATATCTCCCATTTCGTGTGTGTCAAGAGAGGACCGGCGCGCCCGCCCGGGAGGATCATAGAGTCCCCCCGCCCGCCTGCCCGCTCCCCGAGTTTCCTGCCCCTGCCGAGAAACCGCGCGCGCGCGCGTATTTGCGTTTTTTTTTCTCGCTTGGCGCGCCCTCCGCTCGTCCGTGCCTGCTTTTTATGTCGAGGCTAAAAAGAGATCGAGAGAAAAAGAGTCCTTGTTATTGGTGTACGCAGCTCATCCGACATGCATTGCGTCAAGGCAAGATCATATAAGGCGCGCCGTGGAGTGGCACGTTCAAGAAGGAGGAGGAGGAAAGGAAGGCGATGAGCTCCTCCTGTGACTTGTTTTGGTTGGGTTCGGTTAGGGGGGCCGTCGGTCGCGAGCCGGACAAAGCCGCGCAGGCGCTCCCTCCCGGCGCCGCCGCCGCCGTGTCGGCCATCTCCTCGCCCGCGCTGTCCGCGATCGACGGTCCGAGATCTTCCCGATCGCACAAAAAGGAAAATTGAAAGCACGCGCGCTTGCCCGCGCCGGCTGTTGCTGCCGCTGCTGGTGCTGCTGTTGTTGCTGTTGTTGCTGTTGCTGCTGCTGCTGTCGCTGCTGCTGCCGCTGTCGCGGCTGCTGCTGCTGCTGCTGCTGCTGCTTCTGCGTTTGTCTCCTCTCTTCTTTCAAAACAGCGCCCACGCGAGCGCGGCCGCCACCAGCCTCGCCGCGTCCGCCAGCAGCGTGGCCCACACCTCGAACACCAGCTTGGGCGCGAAGATGGCCCAGAGGAGGATGTGGCGCAGCTGGATGGCGGCCGAGAGCACGCTGGCGCCAAGCAGGGCGCCGCGGTAGGCGGCGCCGACGAGCGCGGCGCGCGCGAGCGCGGCGCCGACGCCGCCCTCGCCGCCGCCGCCGCCGCCGCAGGCCGCGACCGCCGCGAGCAGCGGCAGCGACGCATGCGTCAGCACGGTCAGGCCGTACGTGTTGAGCGCGAGGAGCGTGCCCGACACCACGGGGCGCATGTCGTCGTAGCCGATGAAGGCGCTCGCGTACTGCAGCCCGGAGAACTCGCAAAAGTGCGCGCTGCAGAAGAAGAGCTGCACCGACGCCAGCGCCCAGGCGGCGGCGCCGGCGCCAGACACGACGGGCCCGCCGCCGCCGTCGTCGTCCTCGTCGCCGCCGCTTTTTCCTCCTCCCTCGGCCTCCTCCCGGCGCGCGGCCGCCAGCAGCGCCAGCAGCCCCAGGAGCAGCGCGGCCTGCAGCAGCGCGAGCAGCATCGTGGCCGGGCCGCGGTACCCCAGCACGAGCACGACGGGGCCCGTGAGCGAGGCGAGAAGCCACAGCAGCGCGCGCGCGCCCTCGGCGGCCGCCGCCGTCGGTGGCGTCGGCGTCGTCGCCGTCGTCGTCGCCCCAGCCGCCTTTGCGCCCCCCTCATCTTGCTGCTGCTGCTGCCGCCGCCTCCTCGCAAGCCAGTCGAGCGCGACGGCCGCCAGCGAGCCGAGCGCAAAGACCGCGTACGCGGCCAGCACGCCGAGCGCCAGCAGGTAGCAGACCCGCGGGAGGAGCAGGCGCAGCGGGAGGTCCCAGGCCGCCCGCAGGAAGGGCGGCAGCGGGGGGAGCGGGCGGCCGCCCGTCGCGAGCCGCCACGCCCGTCGCGCGACGGCGCCGGCGCCAGAGGCGGCCGCCGCCGCCCTCGCGCGCCGGAACGCGCGCACGCCCCGCGAGATGGCCGTCGCGGCCAAGGGGGTCGCGAGCCAGGTGTCGCCCGCGATGAGGGCGCGGCTCGCGGCAGCCGCGGCGTCGGCGCCACCGATCGAGAAGGAGGGCGAAAATAAGGGCGGAGGAGGAGGCGACGGAACGGCCGCCGCTCCCGCTCCCGCTCCCGCCTCAGTTCCCGCTCCAGCCGCCGCTCCCGCAGCCGCCGCCGCCGCCGCTGCGTTGCCGTCGTGGTCTGCGTAGGCCGACATGAGGCGCCCGACGTCCGCCCACGCGTCGGAGAGGGGCTGCTCGGCCACGCCGAGCAGCCGCACGCCCCACCACGCGCTCACGCACCCGTACTCGGCCGCGGCGGCCAGCCGCGCGAGCTTGCCAAGCGCCCCGATCACGAGGGCGCGGCGGCGGCGGCGGCGGCGGCGAGTTTCCGCGCCGCCGCCGCCGCCGCGCAGCCGGTTCGCCCCTGCCGCCGCCGCCGCCGCCCGGCCGCCGCCGCCAGCGCCGACAGCGTCCCTGCCCCCCCCCAGCGCGCGCTCCAGCAGGCGGTCCGCCGCCCGCCACACCAGCGCGCACAGCAGCAGCGGCCCGTGCGTCGTCGCGAGCTCGGGCAGGCGCCGCGACGCCTCCTGCGGCGCGAGCACAGCGTCGGCCGGGCAAGATTTGTCGTGCGGGTCGGCGCCCCACCGGTCGACGAGGCCGAGGCGGCGGAGGCCGTCGGCCGCGGCCAGCAGGGCGAGGCAGAAAAGCCAGGCGAGGGCCTGGGGCCAGGGGGACGACCACCAGGAGGCGTCGGGGGGCGAGGGGCAAGCAGCGGCGGCGGCGGCGGCGGCGGCCGGCGAGGCGGGGCAAAGAAGGGGGCCGGCGGCCGCCTTGGCCGCCTTGGCCGCCGCCGCCGCCGCCGCCCGCATGCGCGGGCGCGGCGTGCCGTTCGCGCCGCCGCCGCCCGCCGCCGCCGCCGCCGCCCCTCCGGCCGCCCCGCGCCCCCCTCGATGCTCTACCCCCGGCTTGCGCCGCGCCGCCCGCACCCGCCGGCACTGCGCCGCGGCGGAGAGGCCCAGCGCCAGCGACAGCGCCGCCTGAAGCGCCACCGACAGTCGCCCCTCGCCCATCAGGGCGCCGACGCTGAAGAGGGCGCCGGCGTGCAGGGCCGCGGCCGCGAGGGCGGCGCGCCCCTCGGGGGTGGAGGGGAGGCGGGAGGCCGCGCGCGCCGCGAGCGAGGGGCGGGGGGAGGGGGGGGCAGGGGCGGTTGTCGCGCGCCGCCCGCCGCCGTCGCCGCCGTCGCCGCCGCCGCTAGCCGCTGCCGGCCGCCCGCCGCCGCCCGCCAGCAGCCGCAGCTGCAGCAGCAGCGCGGCGACGGCGGCCGCGCACCCGGCCGCGATCCACCCTTGCCCAAACTGCGTGAACTGGGCGCGGAAGAGCGCGGCCGAGGCGTCGAGGAAGCGGGAGCGCGCGGCGACGGCCTCCAGGAGCAGGCGCGCCTCCTCCTCCGGGTCCTCCTGCCCCCCCGCCTCGTTCTCGCCGCCGCCGCCGCCGCCGCCCGACGCCGCCACCGTCGCCGCCCTCGCCGCCGCCGCCGCCGCCCGCCCGCTCTCCTCGAACAAGGCGCGGCACCGCCGCAGCTCGCCGGCCGGCAGCGAGGCCGCCGCGGCGTAGCTGTCGAGGTAGGCGTGCGCCTGCGCCGCGTTGGACGCGAGGGCGCCCGCGTAGGAGCGGAGCCAGGCCGCCTCGGTGGTGGTTTTGGCGGTGCCGCCGCTGCCCGCCCCCGCCGCCCCCGCCGCCCCCGCCGCCCCCGCCGCCCCCGCCGCCCCCGCCGCCCCTGCTTTTCCGCCGCCCGGCGGCGCCTCGCGCGCCGGCCCCGGGGCCAGGACCGCCCACAGCTCCGCGGGCACCTTGCCGATGCTGCCGTAGGGAATCGGCAGGCCCAGCAGCAGCGACACCGTCGGCGTGAAGTCGACCTGGGGCACGGAGCCCGTGCAGGCGAGGTCCAGCGGGGGGGGCGAGCCGGCCGCGGAGAGTTGGCCGCCGCCGCTGCCCTCGCCCCCGACGGCCTCGCCGTCGCCGCCGCCCTCGCCCCCGACGGCCTCGCCGTCGCCGCCGCCCTCGCCCCCGCCGCCGCCGATGCCGCCGCGGCTTGCCCACGCCCTCTCCTCGTTGGCGGCGGCGGCCGCCGCCCGGGCCAGCTCCCGCAGCGAGTAGGGCGACCACGCGCGGTGCGTCTCGTCAAACATGGCGTCGGTGGGCGACGCGCCGGGTTTGGCCGCCGCTGCCGCCGCCGCCGCTGCTGCTTCCGCCGCTGCTCCCTCGTCCCCTCCTCGCCGCCGCCCGTGCCGCCGCGGCCGCCGCCTCCGCCGCCGCCGCGCCTCCTCCCGCGCGTCCCGCCACGCCCGCAGCCGCCCCACGTCCGCCACCAGCAGCGCGCTGTCCGTCTCCGCGGGCGTGCCCCCCCCGTGGTCGCCCCCCAGGGTCTGCCCGTGGTCCCCGAAGACCAGCAGCAGCGTGCGCTCGTAGTCGCCGCCGGGCGCCGCCCGCGCCACGAGCGTCTCGACCGTGCGCGCCAGCCGCGCGTCCGTCTGCGCCAGCTTGGCCGCCATCTGGGCGCCCACGACGCCGTGGGTGTGGCCCGCGTGGTCGACGCCGAGGTAGTGCGCGATGAGAAAGTCCCAGGCGGGGACCGGGAGGCGGCTCGGCGGGGCGGCGGCGGCGGCGGCGGCGGCGGCGCTGGCGCCGGCGGCGGCGTCGGCGTTGGCGCTGGCGGCGTCAGACGAGGGCGGAGGCGGCAACGGCAGAAAGACCCCGCCGCCGCCCCTGGGCCCGGCCTCGAGGTAGGGCCTCAGGTGCGCCTCCACGCCCTCGTCGACCGTGTGCAGGTCCTTGACGTTGAACGAGGGGTAGGGGTGCGCGCGAGAGGCCGGCGCGGCCGGCGGCGGCGGACGGCGAGGACGAGCAGGAGGAGGAGGGGCGGCGCCGCCAGGAGCGGGGGCCGGCGCGCCGCCGCCCGAGGAGGAGGACGCGGCAGCGTCGCCCGCCCCGTCGCCCGACCCGCCGCCGCCACCACCGCCGCCCCCGCCCTCGTCCTCCTCGCCGTCGACAAAGTACGCCGCGGGCAGCAGCTGCGTCCACGTGTCGTCGCCCATGAAGGCGAGCCGCCGCCCGCCGGCGCGCCCGCCCGCCCGCCCGCCGGCGCGCCCGCCCGCCCGCCGCAGCTGCCCGGCCAGGCTGTCCTCCTGCACCAGGCCCGCGCTGAAGGACGAGCCGACGTCCAGAAAGGTCGGGAGGCCGCCCGTCAGCAGGCCTTTCAGGCGGGACATGGTGATGGTGGGGGTGTCGGCCACGAAGCGCAGGGCGGCGGATGGGCGCAGCGCGCGGGAGGCGGCTTCTCTGTCGTCGCCGTCGTCGTCGTCGCCGTCGCCGTCGCTGTCGCCGTCGTCCTCGCCGTCGTCCGGCGGCGAGAGGCCGAGCGACGCGAGCGTCCGGCCGAGGCGCCGCGTGTTGGCGTGGCGGCGCTGGCGGGGGTCCGCGCACACAAAGTCGAAGCGCAGGGCGTCGACGATGATGACGACGGCCTTGTCGAAGCGGGCGTGCGGGGCGCAGCTGGTGTCGTTGCTGCTGCCGGCGTGGGTGCTCCCGAAAGTGGCGGGTGGGCTCCCTCCTCCCGTCGCGCACCCCTCGCTCACGAATGGCAGCTCCGTGCGCGTGAGCAAGAACCCGCGCAGGAACAGGCCGATCACGCCGACGTTGAGCAGCATGATCGCCGCGCACAGGCCCACGGCGCCGGCCAGCGTCGTCGGCGATCCTGCTCCTGCTCCTCCTCCTCCTCCTCCTCGTCTCGGCGCCATCGTCGGGGCGCGCGCTCCTTGTCTCTACTGCTTTGGGGGGATGGGGATGAGGATGGGGGCGGTCATGATGCTCGATCACGACGTGGTGGGTGTCGCCTGGCGGCCCATTGAACAGTGGGCCATTGAGGAAGGTGGGCACTGACGTCGACTGACGTCGACTGCTGCGTTTTGTAACGGCGGCGGCGGCGGCGGTTTGAAGGTCGCGCTCCCCGCGCCGCCGCCTATTTTGTCTTGGACGTCTCGCATGACCAGGCCTCATCCGAGCGCAGTAACCCGACAAGCATTTCATTTCGTACTTCAACGTCGCGAACATCAACCAATCGTGACGCGCGCGCGCGCGCCGCCCCCTCCGTGACCCCTCCAGGAGCGACACATGAGTCGCGCCGCGCCGCCCACGGGCGCGGCCTGCTGCCCCAACGCTCTCGCGTCGATACCCATCCGGCTGTGCGGGCGCCCGGCTTCCCTAGCCCGGGCCAAGTGCGCGCCCAACGGCTCTGCCATTGCCGCTGCGAGCCGGCGCAAAACGGAGCCGCCCTTCCTCTTCCGAGAGGCCTTGCGGGCGTCGCGGACGCGCGCGTTCGCCGCGCCCGCGCAGTCGTCGTTCAGGGTCGCGGCCGACAGCAGCAACGCCACGGGCGGCGACGCGACACCGGGAGGGCACCACGAGCACTCGACGCCGACGCTCCGCTCGCTGCTGGGCGTCGGCGGCGACGGCAGCGCGGACGGCGCCGCCGCCTCTGTCAGCGCCGCCGCGTCCCCAACCGCCGCCCCCTCGGCCGCTCCCTCCCCCCTTCACCCCGAGCGCGCCGCCCTGCTCTCGGGCGACGCCCTCGACGCCCTGCTCGCCCAGATCCTGCGCGACTTTGACGCCAGCCGCCGCCATCCGCGCACTGACGAGGACGAGGGGCCGGAGGGGTCCGCGTCGGCGGCCGCGCGCCTCCCACCCGCGGCGGCGGCGCCGCCGCTCCCCCCGCTCCGCCGCCGCATCCTCCTAAAGGTCAGCGGCGAGGCCCTCGCCGGCGCGGCCGGGCACGGCGTCGACGCGGGCGTCCTCGACGCCGTCGCGCGCGAGATCCGCGCCGCGTCCCGCGCCGGCGTGCAGGTGGCGGTGGTGGTCGGCGGAGGCAACTACTGGCGCGGCGCCGCCGCCGCGGGCGCGGGCGGCCTGCCGATCGACCGGCCGACGGCCGACCACGTCGGCATGCTCGCCACGGTCATGAACGCCCTCTGCCTGCAGGCGGCGCTCGAGTCCCTGGGCGTCCAGGCGCGCGTGCAGTCGGCCATCGAGATGCGCGAGGTGGCCGAGCCCTACATCCGGCGGCGCGCGGTGCGGCACCTCGAGCGCGGCCGCGTCGTCGTGTTCGCCGCCGGCACGGGCTCGCCCTTTTTCTCCACCGACACGGCCGCGGCCCTGCGCGCGGCTGAGGTGGGCGCGCAGGTGGTCCTGAAAGCAACAAAGGTGGACGGGGTGTACGACCGCGACCCGGCGCGCCACCCGCGCGAGGCGGTGCGGTACGAGGCGCTCTCGTTCAAAGAGGTGGCCGCCGGCGGAGAGGGCATGGGCGGCGTGATGGACGCGGCCGCGCTCGCCCTGTGCCGGGAGAACCGCATCCCCGTGGTGGTGTTCAACGCGTTCGGGCCGGGCAACGTGCTGAGGGCGGCGCTGGGGGTGGCGGGCGTGGGCACGACGGTCGGGGGCGGGGAGGAGGGGGCGGTTGGCGACGGGGGCGGGGAGGAGAGGGGGCCGGCGCTGCGGTGACGGCGCGGCGCGCGAGGAGGGCGGCGCGGGCGCGGAACACAAAAAGTTCTTGTTTATCCTTTTCTCACTCTCTCTCGCTGCAAGACACCTAACACACACAACGCACAACACACGCACCCATGTCCTATCCTTTCTGATTCATTCTCGAGCGGGCGAACCAAGGCACGTCGCTAAATCCCGTCACTCGTCGCGCATTTGCGCGCGCGCCCTCGCGCAATTGTGAAGCACCGGCTTAGGGGACCAATCTGCTGGGACACGGACCCAGTAATCGCGCCCCTCGTTGCTTGGGGGCGCCGCGCTTCGGTTTCAGGCGCTTGGGTCGCGAACTCAAAAGACACATTTTCACGCCCGTGAGATGATGCTGCGGCTCCACAGCAGATCGCCCGTCGCGGGGCCTCTCCAGGATCGTCGGAGCGCTCCGCTCGCGCGCGCCGCCTTGCCGTCGCCGTGCGCGCGCGGCTCTTTGTCCGGCCCGCTCGCGGTCGCCGCGCCCGCCGCGCGCCCGCCGCGCGCCGTCGTCGCCGGCAGCCTGATCCTCCCCCGAGCCGCCAAGGCCTCCTCCTCGGCCTCTCTCGCGGCGGCCGAGGCCGCCCTGCCCACCGAGACCGCCCGCGTCGCCGTCGTCGGCAGCGGGCCCGCCGCCCACTCGGCCGCCATATACCTGGCGCGCGCGGAGCTCTCTCCCTTGGTCCTCGAGGGCACCTTCCAAACGGCGAGCGGCCCGGGGGGACAGCTCACCACCACCACCCGCGTCGAAAACTACCCTGGCTTTCCCGGCGGCATCGACGGCTACGAGCTGTGCGAGCGCTTCCGCGCGCAGAGCGCCGAGCACGGCGCCCGCCTGCTGCAGGAGAAGGTCTACCGCGTGGACTTTTCGGGCGCGGCGGCGCGCGGGCGCGGCGGCCCGCTCGTCCTGTACACGGAGGAGCGGCCGGGCGTGCCGCTCCGGCGCGTCGAGGCCGAGGCGGTGGTGGTGGCGACGGGCGCGGCCGCCCGCCGCCTGCCCATCCCGGGCGCCGGAGAGGGCGCGGGCGGGTACTGGCAAAAGGGGGTGAGCGCGTGCGCCGTGTGCGACGGGGCGCTGTTCCGCGGCGGGCACGTCGCCGTGGTCGGCGGCGGAGACACGGCCATGGAGGAGGCGCTGTTTTTGAGCCGGTTCGCGGAAAGCGTCACCGTCGTGCACCGTTTCCCGCGGCTCGAGGCGTCGGCCGTGATGGCGCGGCGGGCGCGGGGCAACCCAAAAGTGCATTTTTTGCTCGAGTCCGAGGTGGTGGCGCTCGCGGGCGACGGCGCGTCGCTGCAGCGGGCGACCGTGCGCGACACCTCGGCCGCGGGCGCCGGCCGGGAGCGCGAGATCGCGCTGGACGCGCTGTTCTTTGGCGTGGGGCACTCGCCCTGCGTCGAGTTCCTGGACGGGCAGCTGCGCCTGGACGAGGCGGGATACATCTGGACGGAGCCGGGCACGTCGCGCACGAGCGTTTCCGGTGTCTTTGCCGCCGGCGACGTCGCCGACCGGCGGTGGCGGCAGGCCGTCACGGCGGCGGGCAGCGGGTGCGTGGCGGCGCTCGAGGCGGAGCGGCTGCTGGGCGCGCGCGACGCCCAGGCCGCCGGGGGGGGGTCGCGCTCGAGCGCCGAGGAGGAGGAGGGGGACAACGGGCCGGGCGGCGGCGCGACGGGCGCGTTTGCGGCGGCGGCCAGGGAGCAGGGGGCGTCGAGGGCGGCGGCGTGAGGAAACGAGGGGGGGGGGATCTGATCCCCCCCCCCCCCCCCCCCCCGGGGGGGGATCAGATTTCGAGCGGGACGACGGGCTCCCGCGCGCGCCCGCCTCCCCCAAGCCCGGCCCGTCGGGGCTCGCTTTCCTTATGCCTTTTCCCCCCGCCTCCCACCGCCTTCCCCCTCGAAACGGCGAACCACGACGAACAACGACAAAGAACAGCGACAAAAGCACAACGAAAAGGTCACCAAAACTAGAGATAGAGAGAATGATGTGTTTTTGTTTTTCTTTCGGCGGAGAGCGAGAGAACGAGAGAGACGCGCTGCGCGCAATCGATCAGCCCCTTCTCGTCGTCGTCAGACCCCGCCCTGTTGTGTTTCAAGCGGGAAGTTGATGGACGACCGAGAAGCGAGAGCAAGGAACAAACGGAGGGGGCGCCAGCAAGTCAAGTCAAGCGGAAGCCAGAGAGGAAAAACAAGACAAACAAAGTGTGACTCGCGCTGCGCGAGCGTCTTTCGTCTTTTCGTTCGCCGCGCCTTTTGGTCTTGAGCCGCCACCGTCAACCCTCCCCATTCATTCTTCCCCGGCCCCCCCCCTCCTCAAGAAACAACTAAATCTAGGCAAACACGCCAAACGCGCGCGCCTTGGGCGACAGGAAGCGCTCGTTGCGGCGCACGCCCCCGACGTGGTGCTGCGCCCCCATCATGCCGTCCGCCGCTGCCCCCTCGTCGAGCCCCCCACCCCCCCCACCCCCGGCCCCGACCGCCGCCGCCGCGCGCTGCTGCTGCTGCTGCCGCACGCTGCGCATGGCGGACCGGAACGCCGCGTTGACCACGGTCGACGCGCCGCTCGCCCACGCCTCGACGTCGTCGACGTCCGCCTCGGCCCCGCCGATCACCAGGCGCACCTGCCCCGCCCCGCGCGGCAGCTGCACGGGCTGCAGCACGTAGTGCCGCCACTCGCCGTCGCCCGTCAGGTGCGCGGTCGCGCGCGTGCCCGGCACCGTGGCCTGGTCGGTCTCGGTCGCGCTGGCGACGACGGCGGCCACGTCGGCCCACGCGACCGTCAGGTCGTCGCCGCCGTTGCTGCGCGCCCAGAACGAGACGTAGACGTAGGCGCCCTCCGAGTCGGCGCCCGCGGCGTCGTCCGCGAGGGCGGCGGCGTCGACGTCGCCCGACGCGAGCAGCACGGCCGACCAAGGCGCGTCGTTGTCGCCCCCCTCCCCGCGGACAAGCCGCGCCCCTTGGTCGCCCGTGCCCGCCGACCCAGCGCCCGCGCGCACCTCGCAGGGCGCGCCGCACTGGAACCCGCCGGCATCCTCGGCCTCAAAGTCGGTGCTGGCCTGCGCGACGCGCACGGCGCCCGCGGGCAGCGTCGCCAGCGGCGCGCCGCCCCCCTCGCGCAGCAGCAGCCAGGCGCCCTCGCTGTAGGCGTCGCCGTCGGCCGCCACGCCAAACAGCAGGAAGTGCCCCTCGGGCGCGTTGCGCGGGCGGGCGGGCGCCGCGACGCGGTAGCGGAAGGTGTCGCCGCCGCCAAACAGGTTTGCGCGCTCGAACGAGAGCCGCTGCGCGCGCTGGGCGAGCGCCATGCCGTGCGTGGCGCCGCCCGGCTGCATGATGACGACGGACGACAGCGCCTCGTCCGACACGATCTCAAAGCCGCCCTCCGCGCCGTAGTAGGCGGTTGTGGGCGAGCGCAGGATGGCGGGGCGCTTGACGCCCGCAGCGATGGCCGCGGGCGTGAAGATCTCAACGCGGTAGTCGGACGCGAACGGCGACTCGTCCAGCGGCAGCTCGCGCGAGTTCTCCCAGCCCTTGGTGTTGGTCGTTCCCGAGACGAGCACGTCGCCGCGCGCCGTCAGCGCGGCGTGGCCGTGGTACAGGCGCGGCACGCGCGTCGAGGCCCCGCCCGCCGGCGTCGCCTCGTTCGTGGCCGGGTCGTAGATCCACGCCTCGTTGTGCGGGTCGTGCGCGAGCTGGCAGTCGCCGAGGCCCGCGTAGCCCTTGCCGACGCCGTTGATGATCAGCAGCTTGCCGTTGGGAAGCAGCACGGCGTCGTGCACGCACCGCGGTGCCATCGTCGCCACGCTCCACGCGTCGTCAAAGGCGTACTGGACGTCCTCGCCCTGCAGGCGCATGGTCAGGCCGATGGTCAGAACGCCGTCAGAGCAGGGGCGCAGCTGGCGATTCTCGGTGCACATCTTGTACTCGCGGTACCAGTCGGCGCCGACCACGCCGCCCGTGATGGCAAAGGTGACGCGCGCCTCGTCGGCGCCGCCCGGCCCCGGACCAAACGCGGCCAGGCGCTCGTCCGCGGCCAGCATCGCCAGCGAGCCCGCCATTGGGTACTCGAATACCAGGTCGGCGTAGGGCTCGGGAAAGGGCGGGGCCTGCGCGAGCAGCTCGCCCGTTTGCGGCACGACGACCGCCGCGCGCGAGTTGAGCGCCACGAGCACGGCGTCGGCCGCCGCGCCAGGCAGGGACACGAGGAGCGGGTAGTAGGGGCCGTAGGCGACTTCGGACAAAAACTCGGGCATGGGCGCCGTGCGGTCGAGCGCGTTGGTGCTGTAGGAGAAGACGTCGCCGTCCATGTGGGGCTCGAAAAAGTCGACGTCGGTCGAGCCGCCGTAGACGAGGGCGCGGCCCGAGGGCAGAGCGCACACGCCCGGGTACCAGCGGCCCCTGCTCAGGCCCCCGCGGTCCTCGATGCCGCCGTAGCGCCCGTCGTGCGGGGAGAAGACGTAGAGGTTGTCAAAGCCCGAGGGCTGGACGCCCATGGGGACGTGGCCCGCGTACATGCCGATGCGCCCGTCGGGCAGGGACGCCCACGCGCCGCACACGGCGTTGGTCGCGACGGGCACGACGCCAAAGGAAAAGTCGGAGCGGTCAAAGACGCGGGCCATGGTGCGGCCGTCGTTGTCGACGCCATCGCCGGGAGGGTAGGAGCCGGAGGCGTCAAAGTAGTTGATCACCAGGAATTGATCGCGAGTCCCGGGCAAGAGGTGGCTATGGGTGATGGCGATCGGGGCCTCGCCGAGGGCGCTGTAGCCGGCGCCGTTAGCCGAGGCGGTCTTGGAGCCGGCGCCGCCCGGCTGCTGGAGGAGCGAGCGGTGGCGGCGTTTGTTGTTCTTTTGGCTGGGGCTCTTTTTAGTGACGTTGCTGGAGCTCTTCTTGGTGATCTTGCTGGGGCTCTTCTTGTTGATTTTGAGGCCTGTTGCCTTGGCCTTTGGAGGGGAGGATGCGGCGACGCGGCGAATGGTGCTGTCGCCGCCGCCGCCGTTGCCGCCCGCCGAGCAGGACGACACGGCGTCGGCGGTCAGCGAGAGGGACGCGAGCAGCGCGGCGCCGGCAAGGAGGAGCACGAGGGGGGCGAGAGACGCGAACGTGCGGCGGCGTTGGTAGGGGTTTTGGAGATGGTGAGGGGCCATGGTTGCTGTTGTGGCGAGGGGAAGGGACCGGTGGACGACTGCGTGCGTGCGCGCGCGAGTTTGGAAAGAGGAAAAGAGAGAGAGCTGTCGGGGCGGCGAGTGAACAAAGACCAAACGCGTTTTTTGGCGGAGGGTTGGCACACACACGCAGACACACGCACAAGGAGGACGACGGCGCAATCCTGTTTGCGAGTGCCGCGGAAGCGCGTTTGTCGTGCTTGCTGATATCAGGAGGGACAAGTTCCTTCGCGAACGAAAAAAGGTAGGAAGAAGAAGGACTCTGGCCCGAAAAGACTCGCCCGGAATAGAAAGCAAACACCGGCGTCGGCGTTGGCGCTGGGACACAACACACGGCGCTCTCCTCCTCATCGCCAGTTTTTTGCGCCCCCCCCCCACCCACATTTTTCCTTCACCTGTTTGTGACACCGGAACAACCACAAGCTTCGAGTAGAAAGGGAGGGCGGTTTCTGTGTATTTTTGGCGAGACAAAACCAAAGGGGGAGAAACTTCAAAGCTACAAGAAAATAAAAAAAGATCACGACGATTTTAGTGTGTACTAATTTCAGGAGGGACAGATCCTTCCGCCTCTTTTGTCTTCTGCTAATATCTACTTGGCGCCGAAGAACGAGGCGGCCTCGTCCTCCCAGTCGAGCCCGCCCCAGCGCGTCGCGGCCACCTCGTCGATCGGCGCGGCCGCCATGCGCAGGCCCTTGTCGTCCTTCTTGTCGTCCTCCTTCTTGTCGTCCTCCTTCTTGTCGTCCTCCTTCTTGTCGTCCTGCTTCTTGTCGTCCTCCTTGCCCTCGTGGTGGTCCTGGCCCTCGTGGTGCTTGCCGTCCTCCTTGTCGTCGTGGTGGTGCTCCTCGCCGTCGTGGTGCTTGCCGCCGTCCTCCTTGTCGTCGTGCTTGTCCTCGTGCTTGCCGTCCTCGTGTTTCTCCTCGTGCTTCTCCTCATGCTTCTCTTCGTGGTGCTGCTCGATGTTCTCGGACGGGACGTCAAAGTCGGACGCGTGCACCTCATGCTGCTGCTGCGTCGAGTTGTTGGTCGAGTTGCCGTCAGCGTTGCGGAGGAGGGCGCTGCGCGGGGCGAAGCGGCGGAAGCGGCGGGTCGAGTTGCCCTTGTCCGTCCCGTTGTGGTGGGCCGTCCCGTTGTGGTGGGTGCCGTTGTGCGTCCCGTTGCCGTGCGACCAAGATCCAAAGTCCTCCTTGTGGTGCTCCTTGTCGTCCTTCTTGTCCTCCTTGTCGTCCTTCTTGTCGTCGTCGTCCTTCTTGTCGTCGTCGTCCTTCTTGTCGTCGTCGTCCTTCTTGTCGTCGTCGTCCTTCTTGTCGTCGTCGTCCTTTTTT
>Ga0209390_10007443_pt1 | contig 14019 bp, 10 predicted proteins | sample BON01_FD_187212 | JGI IMG/M metagenome (GOLD analysis project Ga0209390, IMG submission 187212) | Freshwater microbial communities from Lake Bonney liftoff mats and glacier meltwater in Antarctica - BON-01 (SPAdes) (version 2) | ecosystem: Environmental > Aquatic > Freshwater > Ice > Glacier... | reverse complement strand
TGATCAAAAATTAAAATTTCTTGATCCCTCTTAGTTAGGCTTATGAATTCCTCTGATATGGAATCATAATCCATAATCCACAAATCCCCCAAATAATCAATCTGAAGTGAGTCCACAATCTCAATGGAATAACTCAGCTTTTCAGTTTCACCGGCATGATCGGAAGACCCGCATCCAGTAAGATACAAAAGGACTAATCCCAAAAAGGCATACCTATTTGTCATTCCGAAAAATAATGATTTTACTTTTTTAACTGTAGTTAAAAAAGCTAAATCAGTTCTTTGTCACCACATTGAAAACAAAGGCCCTATACTTCAGTAAGGCTACGAAGATCGCTCCTCCAAAAGCATTTCCAAGTAAGGCTGTACCCTCAAAAGTCAGGTAATCCAAAAATGATATTTCTGGCGAGGTTACCATTCCTGAAAAAATCTCCACACTGCCAATAATACTATGATGCAATCCGGTAAAGGCCATCACCCCGGTGATCAAGAAAATTATTACGATCCTACTGATTGTTTCTCGAGCAGAAGCTAACAGCCAAGACAAAAGTCCCATCAGCCATCCTGCTAAGATTGCGCTAACAAAAATCACAATCCAACTAAAATCAAGTACATGTCGTGCAATTTTTACGACTGATTCTTCATCAAATAAATGCAGGTTTGGACCAAGCCAAAGCAAAATCACAGCAATTAAATAACCACCAATTAAATTACCAGAGATCACCAAACCCCAAATTTTGAGTAGACTGAGAATATTTCTCTTTTTATTCAAAACTGGTAGAGTGAGCAACGCAGTCTGTTCCGTAAAGAGGATACTTTGCCCCAAAACGACCAAAATAAAACCCAAAGGATAAACAAATGCCATCATCTTGAAGATGGTATCTTCGGCGAGCTTCCCGGATAAAAAGTAAAAAAGTGAGCAGATCATCAAGTAGCTGAATCCGATCTCAAGGCCGGCTGTAAGGGAACTCAACAGTATACTTTGCGGACTCTTTTCATAGGTTTCCTGCGCATCACTAAGCTGTTCTCGCAAGATTTCCCCATGTGATTTTGCAGTATCTTTTTCAGGAGATTCTGATTTCTCGATCTCCTTGTCAATCTTCTTTTGTTTCTCCTTTTCGAGTTTATCTTTAGATTTTTCTTTTTTCAACATCACACAAAGTCCGTTAATAACTTAGCCAAGAAGAATTTGATATTTCCAAAATTTAAAAATTATGCTACTTTCTGCACCTCATCAGTACCTGAGTTTCGAATTGCTTATCATTTTCTATCAGTTCAAAAAAGTCCCTCAAGTATGATTTGGCAAGTTTGATATCCCGCTCTTCCATGAAAAACTGATTATCCACCAAGTTCATGAATACATTTTCCTTTGCCAGAAATTCCTTACGAATTGCCTGCATAGTGGCTTCATTTCTGCAAAATCCCCGATATAGTCGATCTGTAATCTTCTCAATATCCAGAAGATTACTTACTTGAGCATATGGCGGACTCACTAAGCCAGTCATATCAAAGTCATAAGCCAGTGGAATAAACGCTGTGTCAGAAAGCTTGATAATCTTCTGATTGTGATAGAACATACTTGACCAGTCTGTATTTCCGATCATGTATTGAAAAAAATCATGTCGAATAGTTGCCGAATCCATCAAAAACGATGGACCCAAATTCTTCTCATCATAAATTTCTCCTCCAAAACGCGCCGCGACCAAATCATCATCCTCAATCAAGAAACCTAGCAATTCACTTTCCTCCCCTTTTCTATCGTCTTCATCGAAGAAAGAAATCTTGACCATTCGAGTTGGAAAGAAGTAAGGAGTCACTTCCTCATATATTTTATAGGCAAGGTATTCTTTGGCGATGTAGCTCGGAGCATTCTTTGAACCATTACAAGGCATGACTAGTTTAAGATTTTTATGACCTTCGAAGGGTGTTTCTTTTGATTTTTTCTTTTTTATTTTAATTCGAATTGGTGGGTAAGAGCAGTTAGTTCGACGAAAATTACCGCGAGCTCTCAGATCGATATCTAAGCTGTCCCAGACCCCTTCAGTATTTTTATACAACAAAAAAGAGTCCAAGTAGGTGGAGTCGTTCGTCTCATTTTTCATTTGCTTTGAGGAAAACCGCATTTGGATTTCCAAGGGATCTTCTGTAGAAAAAAGCGCTGAATAAGTTTGAGCATTTATTTGGCCCACCAATGCGAAAACAATTAAAATAGTTGAGAAAAGTATTGTGATCTTTTTCATAGTTGCTGGATTGAATATTTATCGAAGTCTTTCTTTTATTTCTAAGGGTGTATTTTCCAGATAAAGCAAATCCAAGTCAAATTCCTCCAGTTTGATATCATCCATACCATCTTGATCAAAAGGGTTTTCTAATTGTTCTTGGACATTGAACAGCGAAATCAAAATAAAGGCAGATGCAATAGACAAGGAATATAGGATCCAAGAGTCGTTCATTGAAGTACTTTCATTCAACTTGAAATAGATGGACAGCACATAAATAATCGGATAGATATAAATGAACACAAGACAATATGCACGCATATAAGTCGGTGTTCTATGGCTTTTGATTGCTACTGTATTCTCAATCCCCGAGTGAGCATCACGCATAAAACCCAAAATCTGTAATAAGTTACTGAATTTCAGTTTTTCATTTTGTCCGATTAGTAAGTCATTAAACTCAGTCACTTGAGTTCTCAAGGTTTCAATAGGCAAGGGATCTGGAACTAGGTAAGCGATCAATGATTTGGGAATTTGGAGTAATAATTCCAGCAACTCCTGTCTCTTTTCTATTGAAATTTTGGGCTTGCTTTCAACACTGGATTTTACCGTAATAATGCCAGCCTTAAATCTGGAAAGAAATTCCAAAGCCTTTTCTCTTCGCTTAAATGCACTTCGAATGGTAAAAACCAGCGGGAATATAATTACCAAACTGATCATTGTTAGGTCAAAATTATATTGAAACTTATATTCCAATGAAAGAAAAGTAGTAAGCCAAGTGATTACGATTGCTATGAAAGTTCTGGGTCTGATAACCGAAAGGTACTTTTCCATTTATAGTTGAAATAAATTTATTCAAATCATATTTTACGAAGAGCTACAAATTGGCGCTATGTTTAAAAAATTCAACAGCTTTAGGGAAATATACTAAAATTCTCACCTTCAGTTCAGTACAATGAAATAAAAGGTTTTTATTGCTGGCTCAGAAAAAGGTTTTTAATCTCGAACTCATCTCCTTCCTCCTGTCATGCGATCTGACCACTTTCTACTCTAGCCCCAATGCCCTCAGATCAATATCCCATTGAGCCAAACTGATATCCTATTTTCTTCACAAAGAATTTTTAGGTGGTTCCAAATTCCCAATGCATTCTCAGTACCGTCAGTTAAGTTCATCATTCTCCGCTCCTTTCCTTCAGTTATGCCTCAGTTTTCCTTTGGGCCAGGTCTTGCCTCCCTATTTTCAACCTGGATATTTTCTTGTATTCACCAGAAATCACCTGCATTCTGATGCATCAGTTGGACTTCGATGGACTTTGGAAACGTTTCATATCATACTCGTGGAGTAGAAGCATGAACCAATACGCTACAATTACCAGGATCACCGGCAAATCGATAGTCTAGCGCCAGAGTATAATTCTCATAAATCGCATCGGTTATTAAATGACCTTACGGATTGCTCAAACTCACCAGTAGCCCATTTCTTATTACAAAAGGAACGCGAAGCGAACTGTCTTTTTGCAAATCCGGTACATCGATATGTCGTCTGACAAGATCTTCACGATTAAAAAGTGAGCTCTTTTTGGTTTGTGAAAAGGTCGCTTGCGAAGAGAATAGCAAAAGGAAAAAAATGCAGCTCAGATTTATTGGTTTAACATAAGTTTTTTAAATAAAACTATCGCGGTCTTGCTTCCCAGATCCGCATGAAAAGCATGTGAGCCATCCGGCGGGCATGCTCTTTAGCATAAGTTGCAACTTCACCTTCAAAATACCGATCTATTGTCATAAACCACAGCTCCAACCAATTCTCAAAATGAGCCTGCTCAATCGAATGATCCACTTTCTTATCGACCTCCTGATGAGCCTTGGTCGGATTGAATTGTCCTTTTCCCGGTCCACTTTGCAGTAGGTTCATTTCCCAAAAATCTGACAAATGAACCAGGTGATGCTCCCAATTCTCAACTACGGAATTGAAAATCGGTCCGAGTGACTTATGAACACGAATTTCTTTGTAAAACCTACGAATTAAAAAATCTACTTCTTTTCGGCTTTTTATATCAATTTTATCCATGCTCAATCTTTTAGGATGGGTTCCAAAACCTCCAGCTTTCCATCAATATCATCGGGAGTGGGTAATCCTAAAATCTTACAAATAAGTGGATAAATGTGAATGCTATCAAATGACGCTATCGTCAATCCAGATTTCAGTTGTGGACCCCGAGCGTAGAAAATCCCGTGCATCTCCCGATACTCTTGACTGTAGCCGTGTGTTCCTTTCACGCTTGTGTCATCACTACGCATTCGACGGGCAATGACTTCGCTGTATTGTTCATTTTCAATAAAATAATAACCTAGATCAGCCAAGACAATCACATCACCAATTCGGTGGCCATATACACTCAGATCGCTGTAATATTTTTTATCTGCCGGATCGAAAACTGTAAATCCAACTGCCTTTTCGTTTATCTGCTCAATTACTTTTCTCTTATCATCTGGATTTTCAAGATAGATATGTGCTAGAGCTCCACTATTCACTACACTACCAGAAATCCCCTGAGTGATCCCATCAAGCGCGATATAATTTTCCAAAGGCACATCAGCCATGCCATGATCTGATACTATGATGATATTCACGTCTTGATCCAAACTTTTCACACCTTCAAATAAAGCTCCTAGCTCCTGATCAAGTCGCGCCAACCGCATCAAAAGCTGACTATCATTGCTAGCTCCGTAACTATGCCCGACGTCATCCATATCGGAGAAATACATCGTGATCATTCGTGGACGGATCGAATCTGGCATTTGAAGCCATTCAAATACTTTGGAGACCCGAGTCAGGTTACTCACTTGGCCATCATAATCGTAATAATAACTGGGTCGGACTCCTTGCACATCAGCCTCTGAACCCACAAAAAAGTAACTGGCAGCTTTCATACCATTTTGCTCTGCCAATACCCAAAGTGGCGTGCCGCCATACCAACTTCCATCAATCACCAAATCGCGTCTATTGATCCGGTAAATATCGTTTTTGATAGGATCATAAAATGAATTGTCCACGATTCCATGATGCTCTGGCCTTAATCCCGTAGCGATGGTGTAATGATTTGGAAATGTCTTTGTTGGGAAAGATGGAATTAGGGATTCTGCCTCCACACCATTTTCAATAAATCGAGTGAGGTTTTCTGGCTTGAACCGAGTCACATAATCGTATCTAAAACCATCTAGTGAAATCAAAATCACATGAGGATCCTTTTTTTCTTGCCCAAATACCAGACTGTGAATAATACAAAAGCAAATGGTAAAAAAGGTCGGAAACTGTTTCATACTACATTTTTTTGAAGATGCTTACAAAGTTCCTCCTTTCTTGCCAAAACACAAGGTAAACGAGCTTTTAGCGTGTAACGCAGCGTACAGTTATTCAAGCTTTTTTATTCACGAATACTCAATTTTCAGCCCAAATAGGCAGTAGATTCCTCTATGGGAGTTCCTAAAACGATACAAATCTATCATTTTGGCATATAGTATACGTTTTGGATTTATTTCTACTAAATACCCACCAATGAAAATAACAAGTAAGTTTTCAGCATAAATGATGATTGCCGAATTTTCATTTGGAGTGGTCAGATGCGGAACGAGCAAAGCTGTAAAAGACCGAACAATCGGAGGTGCAGCCTAAGGCGCTTAAGAAGGCCTGATATCCGGACCATATAATACTTGCGTCAGACGTGATCGTAGATTCAGCGATAGCAGGTAGCGCAAGCACTATCATTAGAAGATAAATGGACAGGCAAGCTGATAAAATCGAAAATAACCTTGCGAATGAAAAAATCTAACGCGTAGGAGAAGGTATAGAATCATCTGTGATTCTGGATTATTGTTTCCGGTAGACCAAGCATCACTTACGGAACAATCCAAGAGTAATCGCTAAAAATCAGTCACTGGCTCAGCAAGGTATGAGGATACAAATTTTTTAGCAAAAGGTCATACGGATAATACTGGAACAGAAGCTTATAATCTTGACTTATCTAAACAGTGGGCAGCTTCATTAAAAGACTTTCTGACCACTTTGGAAGTGATACCAAAAAGACTTTTACCAGAAGCTTTTAGAGAAGCGAAACCAATTGCAGCCAATGATACGGAAGCTGACAGACAGCAAAATCATGGACTTGTAGCAGCTATTTGTGCAAATGAAAAAATGCAAAAAGCTGCTAAACATGGTGATTTCGTAGAATTCTAAAATCTAAAATAATCAATTTATAAAAAGGAAGACATCTAATCGAATACCTCCCCTTTTGTAATAGCCAAATAAATAGCTCTAAATTCGAGTCATGATCAGTCGCCTGAAAACATTCAGTTTTATTGCATCACTCGGCTTATTGAGCGGAGTTTTTTCTTACACAGGATGCGCTGAAAATCCAGTCCCAGAAGCTTCATCGATCGTCAAGCTTTCGGATGAACAGCTTTTAGATTCGGTTCAATACTATACTTTTCAATATTTTTGGGATGGGGCCGAAACTAATTCAGGAATGGCTCCGGAGCGAATTCATCTGGATGGGATCTACCCAGATAATGATCAGCACATCGTCACTACAGGAGGTACAGGAATGGGATTGATAGGGATCCTAGGAGCTGTAGAACGAGGATGGATCAGTCGAGATCAAGCTCGGATACGATTTGAGCGAATGGTAGGTTTCTTGGAAAAAGCAGATCGCTGGCATGGAATCTGGCCACATTGGTTGGACGGAAAAACTGGAAAAGTAAAACCCTTCGGCCAAAAAGACGATGGGGCTGACTTAGTAGAATCTGCCTTTTTGATCCAAGGACTATTAGCTGTTCGAGAATATTACAACAGTGGAACAGTTGAAGAAGTGACCCTAGCCAATCAAATAGATATACTCTGGAGAGCGATGGATTGGAATTTTCATACCCAAGGTGGTCAAGAAATACTTTATTGGCATTGGTCCCCAAATTTTGCTTGGGACATGAACTTTCCATTAGCAGGCTATAATGAAACCCTAATTACTTACATTCTGGCAGCGGCATCTCCTACGCATCCTATTTCTCCAGAAGCTTATCATCAGGGTTGGGCTAGGAATAATGGAGGGATCAAAGCTTCGGTTGTTGCTCCTTTTGAGTTTCCCCTCCAGCTCAAGCATAATGGGGCAGAAGAATATGGAGGACCTCTTTTTTGGGCGCATTATTCTTATCTCAGTCTGAATCCCAAAGGGCTCAAAGATCGCTACGCAGACTATTGGGAAGAAAATAAGAATCAGACGCTAATCAATCGGGCATGGTGTATCAATAACTCTGGGAATTTCAAAGGCTACGGAGAAGACCTCTGGGGACTTACCGCATCCTATTCGATCAATTTCTATAATGCTCATCGTCCCGGTAATGATACTGGGGTGATCTCACCCACCGCGGCAGTTTCTTCTATTGTCTACACACCTGAGGAGAGCATGAAAGTGATCCGAAACCTGTATGAGAACTATGGGAACAAGGTTTTTGGTAAGTATGGATTTTTTGATGCCATGAGTCCACAGTATGATTTCTTTCCGCAGAAATACCTCGCTATTGATCAAGGGCCGATGGTCACTATGATCGAGAATCATCGAACTGGTCTGGGTTGGAGATTATTTATGGGCGCTCCAGAAGTTAAAGTTGGGTTGGATCGATTAGGATTTACCCATCAGATTCCTTGAAAATAAAATCTCTTTGTCCTCAATCTTTCTAAAAAAAAAGGTGATCCGTTTCCAGATCACCTTTTTTGTTTACTTGACTAAAAGTTACTTGAGATCAAAACGATCCAAATTCATCACCTTGTCCCAGGCTGAAATGAAATCCTTGACAAACTTGGCTTCAGAATCGCCAGCAGCATAAACTTCGGCTATCGCTCGCAGCTCCGAGTTAGACCCAAAGATCAAGTCAACACGAGTTCCAGTCCATTTCAGGTCACCGGAAACTCTATCTCGTCCTTCAAATAGCTTATCAGAATCATCAGAAGCGCTCCAGGTCGTTCTCATATCTACCAAATTCACAAAGAAATCATTAGACAGAGTACCTGGCTTTTGAGTGAATACTCCATAAGTTGAGTTATCAAAATTAATATTGATACTACGAAGTCCACCAACCAATACCGTCATTTCGGGAACAGACAAAGTCAACAGTTGCGCTTTATCAATAAGCATCTCTTCTGCTGAAGCTCTGTGCTTCTTTTTGAAATAGTTTCTGAATCCGTCAGCTGCTGGTTCGAGCGCCGCAAAAGATTCTACATCTGTCTGATCTTGACGCGCGTCCGCTCTTCCCGGGGTAAATGTCACACTTACCTCATGACCAGCCTGCTTGGCTGCCTGTTCGACACCTGCACATCCACCCAATACAATTAGATCAGCAATAGAAACTTTCTTTCCATTAGCCTGTGAACTGTTGAAAGAAGACTGAATCCCTTCCAACTTTGCCAATACAGTAGCCAACTCAGATGGATTGTTTGCCTCCCAATACTTCATAGGCGAAAGGCGAATTCTCCCACCGTTTGCTCCTCCACGCTTATCAGATCCACGAAATGTTGATGCGGAAGCCCAAGCTGTTGCTACAAGTTGAGAAGTGGAAAGTCCTGAAGAAAGAATCTCAGACTTAAGCTTCACAGTATCCTCAGCATCGATCATTTGGTAGTTCACAGCTGGAGTAGGATCCTGCCAAATCATGACTTCCTTTGGTATTTCTGATCCTAAATAGCGCTCAATCGGTCCCATATCACGATGGGTTAACTTGAACCAAGCACGTGCAAATACGTCTGCAAACTCCTCTGGATTCTCGTAGAATCTGCGTGAAATTCTTTCGTAATCCGGGTCCTCTTTCATCGCAATATCAGTCGTCAACATAAATGGAGCATGCTTTTTGGCTGAGTCAAATGCATCAGGAACAGTTCCTGCTCCACCATTATTTTTGGGCTTCCATTGATGTGCACCCGCTGGGCTTTTGGTCAATTCCCAGTCAAAACCAAATAGGTTTTCAAAATAATTGTTGCTCCATTGAGTTGGAGTCGTAGACCAAGCACCTTCCAATCCACTGGTAATGGTATCTCCTGCCTTACCTGAGCCAAATGAGTTTTTCCAACCCATACTCTGCTCCTCAATTGATGAAGATGCTGGCTCTGCGGCTACATATTTGTTAGGATCTGCGGCTCCATGAGTTTTTCCAAAAGTATGACCACCTGCAATTAAAGCTACAGTTTCTTCATCGTTCATCGCCATTCGACCAAAAGTCTCTCGAATATCTCGTGCTGCTCCGATTGGATTTGGCTGACCTTGAGGTCCTTCAGGATTTACATAGATCAATCCCATGTGAGATGCCCCAAGTGGACTTTCCAGTTCACGATCACCAGAGTAGCGATCTTTATCTCCCATCCATTTTTTCTCAGAACCCCAGTATACGTCCTCTTGTGGCTCCCAGACGTCCTCACGTCCACCTGCAAATCCAAACGTCTGAAAACCCATGGTTTCCAAAGCGACATTCCCCGCAAGAATCATCAAATCAGCCCAAGAGATTTTACTGCCATATTTTTGTTTGACAGGCCAAAGTAACAGCCTCGCTTTGTCCAGATTGGCATTATCAGGCCAGCTATTTAAGGGGGCAAATCGCTGCATTCCTGCTCCTGCACCACCACGTCCGTCACCTATTCTATAAGTACCTGCACTGTGCCATGCCATTCTGATCATAAATGGCCCATAATTACCGTAATCTGCCGGCCACCATTCTTGAGAGTCTACCATCAAATCTGCAAGATCTTTTTTCAATGCAGGATAATCTAACGATTTAAATGCTTTAGCATAATCAAAATCCTCTCCCATTGGATTAGAAAGTGATGAGTGCTGCCGAAGTATATCCAGATTCAATTGATTTGGCCACCAATCGCGATTACGATTACCGGCACCAGCTGCTTTGGTCACAGTCCCTCCAGAGAATGGGCATTTACCAGCACTGGCGGTCGGCTTTGCGATGATAGTATCATTCATATCGTATGTAATGCCTTCGTGTTCTTTTATATTATCCATAATTTTATTTGATTGATTGCTTATTGATTGAACAATTAACAAATAATTATTCTTATTAGAATTTATTTTCCATTGATAAAAACTATGAGTCTTTTGAGAAATCCCAATCCAAAAAGAATATTTTTGAATAAAAACGGTGTCACTTAATTTAACGATTCAATTTGATTTTATCAGAACTAATGCAGGTTTATCAATTTTTAAAGCTTGATATCAGCTACTTAGTCCCTGTTTACCCAAAGTTCCTCCCTAATCATTATTTATTTGAAATAAGAAAAATCAGGCTAGGCTACAACGAGCTGTCCGCTTATTGGTGATTTGAATGTATAAGTACAAACTGAGGTATGAATTCAGTTTCATTTTCCAAATCAAGCCATAAACCCATTTCATTTCAGTACCACTCATACTGCTTTTACTACTCAAACAGCGATCGTCAATATTGGAGGCACAGCTGGGAAGTAGCATTTCCTCTACCAAAGCTTCAGAGAGAAGGTGCCAATCTAGTTTTAGTAGGCCTGAATAAGGCTAACTTAGAAGTTAATTTGAACCAACTCAAAGGCGGGCCATGAGTAGTCAAAAAGTAATGAATTTTTCATCCTCCAAAATACCGCTTGGTAGTGGCATCTCGCGTAACCTTCCGCATTAAGCCAAGGAGCAGTATCTTTCCTTTCAGATGATATCCAATTTAGTGTCATTAGAATACTTCATATAGATGGAGAGTGGCACTTGACAAAAGGAGAATAGCAATGAAAAAACAATCAGAATAGCGCTTGGACGCATTAATATTAAAGATATGCAACGAGATGAGAGCGGAAATACCCATCGCTATACTCGAAAAACTACTATTGAGAAGGCAGATTGGATTTGGAAACAAAATGTGACAGCCCTCTATACCGAACTTTGAGAATTTGATTCCAGTCCCAGAGTCAAAATAGGATTTCATCCTACTGGATTAGCAAATGAATACGACACCAACTTCAACTATCCACAGTATCACCTTCCTAAATTAGAGCGTTTTGATTGAGCAAGCTTGTTGGGGAAAGAAACTTCACTCTTAAATGATACCCATTCAACGTTGATGGCTGAGGCCACTTTTGGAATACTGCAAGGAATGAAAATGCCATTTTATTAGGCCTTGGAATTAGCGCTAGCGGTCGTTAAATACCAGACGGTAAAATCGGTTTTCTGTATAGCTGCACTTTCATCAGTAGAAAAAACAACTAATATAGGGTAAGCGCTAGCATTACTGGTAATTCGCTCACAGGTCATAGACCTTGCTCGCCTTTGTAGCTCTTCCAGCCAGATAAAGAAAATTAGGTTACCAGCTTTATTGAGGATCATCACAATCTATTCAGAACATTTCAGATCTTGTCACTCGGTTAAAAAAAAGATATCGCTGCAACTATAGCAGTAAAAGACAAAAGCAATCTAATAACTAGTAAACAGTAGCATTGCCAGAACTTCGTTTATCAGTCATCGCAATGCTCTGCCTTATTGATTTTCCCTTCAGTTAAGCCAAGAAAATTAGGTTCTTGATTTAATTGATGATGATCCCAGAAAAGAATTGCCCTTAGCTAAATAAAGGTTTAACCCGTTTAATTTTTATTCGCGATTCAGAACTTTAGATACTATTCCCTATGAAATTTAAGCTAAAAGAAGTCGCAAAGATGATCGACCACGCGCTCCTTCATCCTACGATGACAGATCAAGAGTTGGAAGATGGCTGTAAACTGGCCTTAGCATACAAAGTGGCCGCTGTCTGTATCAAGCCGTATTTTGTCAAGGCTGCCGCCAAGCTTTTGAGAGGCTCCAAAGTTCATGTTTGCTCGGTGATTGGTTTTCCGCATGGCAACAGCACGATTAAATTGAAAGCTCTTGAAGCACGACAAGCTTGCAAAGACGGCGCTACCGAAATCGATATGGTCGTCAACTGCGGTAAAGTTCTTGGAGAAGATTGGAGCTACGTCCGAAAGGAAATCAAAGCCATCAACAAGGAATGTGAAAAGCATAAGGCAATTCTGAAAGTGATCTTTGAAAACGACTTTCTTCCTGAAGACAAATTTAAAATCAAGCTTTGCAAGATCTGTAGTAAAATCGGGGTGGCATTTATAAAAACCAGCACAGGCTACGGTTTTGTGAAAGGTGAAGATGGCAAATACAGTTCTGAAGGCGCTACCGAGCATGACCTCAAACTCATGCGGAAGTACAGTGACCCCAAAGTACAGATCAAAGCCGCCGGCGGTGTCCGAACTTTGGATGGCTTACTTTGGGCGAGAGATTTGGGATGTGCTCGCATAGGTGCCTCTGCAACCGTGGCGATTATGGAAGAAGCAAAAGCCAGACTTGGAATTATGGATAAGAAAAAAGAAGTAAAAGAAGACCCTTCAGGCTATTAATATGATCAAAGCATTTCAAAAAGAAGACGAATTAATTACGCACATCAAAGCAACCGAAGAAGAAATTGATGGTCTTCGGATTTGGTGGCTTGGACAAAGTGGTTTTTTGATTCAGTGGCATGGATTACATCTCTTATTAGATCCATACTTATCAGACAGCCTGACCAAAAAGTACGCAGCAAGCGAAAAACCACATGTGCGGATGAGTGAACTTGCAGTTTCACCTGAGAAATTGAATTTTCTAGACTTGGTCACTTCCTCTCATGACCATCACTTGGATGCAGAGACGCTCAAGCCGATTCTGGAAGTCAATCCCGGAATTCGATTTGTGATTCCCGAAGCCAACCGGGATTTTGTGACGGAGCACTTGGGCTGTAAGCGAGATTTTCCAATCGGTCTGACGGATCGACAAAGTTGTTTCCTTAATCAAGCAGTTGCCATCAATGCGATTCCTTCAGCGCACAACGATTTGGAGGTCAATGAAAATGGACATCATAAGTTTTTGGGATATGTCATTCAGATTGGACCTTATACCATCTACCATTCTGGAGACACCCTTTGGTATGAAGGATTGGAGAAAAAAATAGCCCATTTCCAACCAGATATATTGCTCTTGCCAATCAATGGAAATAAGCCCGAACAGAAAGTAGCAGGAAATATGAGTGCTTCCGAAGCAGCTGCCTTTGCCAAAGCAGTGGGTACGGGAATTGTGATCCCTCATCATTACAATATGTTTGAATTCAATACCGAGGATCCCGATAACTTTGTGAATGCTGCAGAAAGAGAAGGGATTCAGTATCAAATTCTACAAATCGGAGAGTCTATAGCAATTGAATAAACTATGCATAGGAGACTCTACTGCTTATTAACAATCCCGATGAGTTAGGTTTGGCGTACGCAAAAATCACTTTTTAAATCATTCCTTTTATATTAGCAGACTAATGAGAAACTAGATAAGATTTAATTGTGGCAATCTGACTCAAGACCACTTAATAGAGAGTACCCAAAATCAATTTTACATCTTTATCCAAGAAATGTATTCTAATAAAACAATCATAAACTTTTGCCCTACGGGGATGGTCCCCACCAAATCAGAAACCCCACATGTCCCTATCAGTCCGGCGGAAATCATAGAACAAACGCATGAGGCTTACGAAATAGGCATTACCATTGCCCATCTCCATGCCCGTGAGGCAGATGGATTTCCGACCTATAGAAAGTCAGTTTATCAGCAAATTTTTGAAGGAGTTCGTAAGCATTGTCCTGACCTGATCATTTGTGGAAGCAGCTCAGGAAGAAATTTTCCTGAGTTAGAGAAAAGATCTGAGGTGATCGAACTACAGCCTGATATGTGCTCATT
>Ga0209390_10007442_pt1 | contig 14019 bp, 8 predicted proteins | sample BON01_FD_187212 | JGI IMG/M metagenome (GOLD analysis project Ga0209390, IMG submission 187212) | Freshwater microbial communities from Lake Bonney liftoff mats and glacier meltwater in Antarctica - BON-01 (SPAdes) (version 2) | ecosystem: Environmental > Aquatic > Freshwater > Ice > Glacier... | reverse complement strand
TATATATATATATATATATATATATACATGTATATAGAGAGATATATAGAGAGAAAGAAGAGAGTATAGCTATAGCATATAGCTGCTTCTACGTACAAAGCTTGTGCTAAAAGCTAGTATACACAATAATTATAATTATATAATAATGTATATCAAGCTAAGCACGATCGCCCGAAGCCAGGGGCCATTTATATATACATAAAAACAACGATAAACTATGCTATGGTACAGCATCTATAGCTGTGGCGTATATAACGTTGGCTCGTTTAAATTCTCTAGTTTCTTTATACTAGTTCTCGTTCTAGTGACCTAGTGCTTACTAGTACCGGGTTCGGGGTAACAGTAACAACTCGAGCCGAGGCGTTAGTCATTAGTTGGATTGCAAGCTTGGGCAGCGGTCCTTACGGGATATAGGTGGATGTAAAGAGAGAGAGAGAGCAGGCTTATATATGTCCACTGCTCCAACAGTACAATTGCACTGTGCAGCCGCCCCGCATGCTCTACATGGGCAGCCCCATCTGCCGCTTGAAGCTGTCCATCCGCTCCTTCTCCTTTGCCTCCAGCTCGAGCATGCGCGCGCTGGCATGCTGGCTCTTCCTGGCCGCCGCGTCGTGCCGCTTGCCCATCCGCGTCGCGAGCTCCTCCGAGCTCGCGCCCATCAGCGCGCTCTCGCTCAGCGCAGGCACGCCGTCGTCGTCGTCGTTCCGCCGGTGGTAGGCCGTCTGCGCCGCCCGCTTCTCGAGCAGCGCCTCGCGGCTTCCCGCGTCCGGCTTGGACGTGTGCACGCCCAGCATCGCCGCCGCCTCGTCAAACGCCGCCGCCGCCTCGTCACGCTGACGCTTGGTGCCTCCCCCCGCAGCCCCAGCCTCCGCCCGCGCGATGGCCGCCCCGTCGCGCCCCTGGCCCGCGGCGCGCTGGGTCTGCGCGTGGATCGAGTCGCGCGCCGACTCGAGTTGGAGCTGCTCGTCCTTGCTCAGCTGCGAGCTGAAGGCCCACCGGTGCCGCGTGCGCTGCAGGTCGGCGGCGTCGGCGCCGAGCCGGTAGATGGCGGCCGAGAGCTCGCCGTCGTTCCACTTGGAGACGAACTTGGCGAAGAGCTTGTGCGCCTCGGCCGAGGGCAACTCGTCGAGGAACTGGCCGCGCGACTCCTGCAGCCAGCGCTGGAACTCGGCAGTCCGCCGGAAGTAGTCCTCGTCCGCCGTGATGGGCTCCACGCCCGCCGGCAGGCTACCGCTGCCGCCGCCGCGCTCGTGCCGCACCTTCTTCCCCTTCTTGTGCTTCTCCTTCGTGTGCTTCTTCTCCTTCTTCTCCTTCTTCTCCTGCACGCGGCACGGCGTTGGAATGCAGCAATGTAATGGGGGTGACAGACGCAGTGAGTGACAAAGCCTGTGGAAGAGGGCGCGCAGTGTAGGAGTTGCGTGACCAAGCAACACGCTGTCTGTGGAAGCAGCGCACCTTTCTGTGCTTCTTCTCCTTCTTGTGCTTCTTGATATCGCGGCTGTCGTTCGACGAAGAGCTGTCCGAAGAGCCCATGATATGCGTCTGTTCGGCGCCGCTTAAGACAGAGCAGATTTAAAAAAAACATCTTCACGTGAATAAATTCAACAAATCGAATCGGCCGTCTTTTTCAAATCGGGGCCCTACCGGCGATGGAGGAACAGGCGCCGCCGACGAAAACCAGTGCGCGGCAGGACGAGCTGCAGTCTGTGCCTGAGGCGTGCACAGGGCGGGCTTCTGACTCCCAGCGCCACGGCTCGCAGGTGTCATGGTGGACAAGGTGAAGGCTCTGACGCAGCGGGCACTGGCGAAGAACCCAGAGACTGGCAACTACGCCCTCCTCGACGACGGTGCGCCGGCCGCCCCCGCGCCCCTCGGATCATTCGAGCCTGGCTCACCGCTCCGGCCACGCCTGCTCCCCGCAGCCAAGGAGAAGTACGACCAGATCGCGCAGCGCAGCCAATCCTTGAGCCGCGGCGTGCTGGACAAGACTGGCATCACGCCAGAGGACCTGTCAAAGGTGCACCGTGTGCCAGCATTCGTCGCGATTGCTGCCATCATCATCAACTTGCTGCTCATCTTCTCGCGCTACAACACGGGCTGGGTCAAGGGCTTTATGAAGATTGACGGAAATGTGCGCTCAGCGTAGGGGTAGCTGCAGCCACGCGAGACCTCACGACGGGCGCTCAGTTTAAGAACCCTCTTGCGCGCAGGTGTACGAGGCGTACGTCTCACTGATGGCGGTGGAGCTGGGCGAGGGGGGGAGCGATACGTGGCGGTTCCGGGAAGAGATGGGCGTCGATTGCGGGATCGCCGACGGGGAGTTCTGCATGCTGAAGGCGCTCTGCGCGGCGACGCTGTCAGAGGATAAGGACCCGGCCGGCTACACGCCCGCCGCGGCGTGGTGCGCCCTGGAGGAGGCCGGCACGTTGGCGCAGACGCTGCTGTGGCTGGGCTTCCTGCCTGGGTTGGGCACGTGCTTCCTGACGCTGCTCTTCGCAGCAAAGGAGATTGGAAAGGTGGGCAGCTACCTCTCAAAGGCAGAGACGCAGGGCATCTCGATGAGCATCCAGAAGTACGTAATCTCGGGCTGCTGGATCGGCCTCTGGGCCTTTCTCTTTGTGGCCATGGTGGGCTACGCCGCCGCCGTGCCCGACGGGCTCGGCGTGGGGCTCATCACACTGGGCGCATCGTTCGGCGTCGTGCGACTCTCCTTTTTGCTAGTCTCAATCTTCGGCGCGCTGCTCATCGTCTCGCTCTTCGATATGTGGCGCGCTGACGGGTTCATCGAGGTACGCCGTGCGGGGGGCACGCGGGGCTGCGACTTGCCTGCGACCTACTCGGACCCTCTCGCCTGGGCCTTTGGTAATTTAACGCGTGTGGCCGGACGACTCATGGAACCGGAACCTTGCGCAGGCGTGGATGGAGTTCGCCGAGACGCCGCTCTTCTCGGCGAAGAAGGCGCTCTACCTGGAGCTGATGCTGCAGATGGTCTGCTACCTGCTCATGTTTGTGGACAAAGTCCAGGTGCGCAGAACCGAAAGGAACGAACACGACTCCGCGCTCACGCTGGTCGTCGGCCCGATGCCGCGCATCTCTGGCGTAGAGCGCGTTCACCTGAACCCTCTGGCGTAGACCGCTGCTCGGAGGCCTCATATATATATATATATATATATATATATATATATATATATATATATATATATATATATATATGCACCCGAGCCCGCCCCCCCCATCCCCTCGTAGTGGGAGCTGCTGCTGGTGGTGATCTGCGCCTACTACGTCGACGCCAAGGTGCGCAACTTCATGCTCATGTACGTGGTGCTCTCTAGCGCCTCGATCCTCTTCGACCTGGTCGACCTCTGCTTCATGCCGCAAGACTGGGAAGACTACACCCCGGGCGAGACCTTCACGCACGGGCTCTTCATGATGGTGCTCGTGCTCAAGCTGCTCGTGCTGGGGACCATCTACCTCTACGAGAAAGAGACGGCCGCGACGGGCGGCGCGTGGAGGTCTTTCCCAGCGGACGACGTGGAAGGGCGCGAGGACGAGATTGCAGAGTGAGTGCAGAGAGGGGCGAGGGTGCGGAGTGAGGGACCTTAGAGCGAGGACGAGGACGAGAGTGCGGAGTGAGGTCGAGTGCAGAGTGAGGTCGAGATGGCAGAGTGAGGGGCAGTTTCAGAGTGAGGCCTGGCCTGCCTCCGAGGGCGTGCTGGAGGGCGCCGCAGGCGGAGTGGAAGCGGCCGCGGATGCCTCGGACCGAGAAGGCACCCCATGGTGGGTTGACGTGCCGCGCGCCACTTCGTGCCGCATCGCTCATCTCTGGGCGGTGGTAATGCGGCGATGGCGCGCCGTGGTGTGCTATGGCGCGCCGTGGTGTGCTGCAGAGGAGTGGTGATGGTGACGCGGCGGCCGTCCGAGTGCTGCAAGAAATTTGCCGCGCACGAACACACAACACACCAGCGTGTTTAAGTGTACAAGGACCAAGGACAAGGGGGCCTATGGCGAAAGGACTTGGGTCTTGGGTGGCGTGTGGCGTGCAACGCCAACGCCGCCAAACACAGACACAGACGCGTCACGCAACGGTGCGGTGTGGGTGTGGGAAGCCGACAGCGACAGCGCAAAAATAACGCAAACCGACCGCGAGTTTGTATTATATATTATATATTATAATTATATTATAATATTAATATTTTAACTTTTTGTATTTTATTATTTGTATTTTCATTACTCATTGAATCATTATAAATATTAAGAATCATTATTATTATTTACATTTACTAATATGGCCAATGGCACCAATGTCAATGTGCCACACATGATGACATGCATAAATGCCATGCTACATCACATGCTCCACGTGGCGCACAGCGACGACCCGCCACCGCCACCGCCTGCTTGCTATGCCTATGCCAGCAGGAACTCGCACCTACATTCATCGCATCTCCAACTCTCTTATCCCGCGATCCCGCACCAGCAGACACTCTAACAACTCTAGCAGTAGCAGCACGCAGCACGCGACGACAGTCTAGCTCGCAGAGGAGGCAGAGGTGTGCCAGACGGGGTGCAACAAGGCTCGAAGGCAGGGAATGCCAAAATATGCAATAATAGGAGCCGCTGACAGCTCGCCTCCCCCAGAGAAGCTCGCCGCCACGTTGCAGGCGCACCGCCAGTAGAGCTCACTCCTCCTGCGGCTCCTCGTCGGCCGCCTCGGCCTGGATCCTGAGCTCGTCGATCTCTTTGAGCACCGCGTTCTCCACCTCGAGCGCCACGTCGGGCTGCTCCTCCACCTCGGCCGCCTCGCGCAATATGAGCGGCGGCGCGGCGGGCGTGAAGGGCGCGGCCGTGGCCTCTGCGCCATAGCCGATGTACAAGTTTGCGTGCTTGCCGCCCACGACGGCTGAAAAGGCGCCGGGCCACCGGTTGGATTTGGCAACCACCACCGCCGCGTCGCGCGCCTGCGGGCAGTAGCGCGTAAGGCTCCACGCGGGGGTGGCGGTGCCCGAGTCGGGCAGCGGGTCGGCCACGGGCGCGTCGCCCGAGACTGGCGCCAGCGCGGCAACCTCCTCCTCGGCATCCTCGGCCTCCTCGTCCTCGGCCACGGGTGGGTTGGTCGCCCTCCCGCTCCGCAGTACGCCGCCCAGCCGATGGACCCAGTTATCCGCCTCCTCCATCTCGGCCGCCGACTTGGCCGCAAAGTCCTCCGACGCGACCAACGGCTTTGGCTCCCCCTCCGCCTCGTCGTCGACGGCCAGCTTGCCGGCGGGAACCAGCACCGTCGCCGCAGCGATGCGGGCGATCTGAGCCCGCAGGTAGTGGCGCTCGCTGCCCGGGAAGGCAGGGTAGCTCTTGACCGGCGCCTCGAGCTCGCCTGTCAGGTACTTCTTGATCTGCATCGCGGCGACCACCTGCGCCGGCAGCACGTCGGGCAACCGCACAAAGGCCGCCGACGGGTCGCGAGCGACGAAGTAGACGTGCGTGTTGAGGCCCGTGCCCGGCGCCTCGGCCGGCGTCGCGCCCGCCGCAGCAGCCTCAGCCGCCGTGCCGCCCTCGGAGCCGCCGGCGCGGGTGCCCTCGACCACGTAGTAGTCCGACTTGGTGCCGAGCACCTTGCCGAAGAAGCGCACCGACTGCAGCCCGCTCTGCGCCTTGAGCGCCGTCATGGCGCCAAAGAGGCGCGGCAGCTCCCCGCGCGGCAGACCCACGCCTGCCCACTCAAACCACGACGCCTCCTCGGGCAGGTTGGGCACGCCCGCGTCCGCCTCGCTCGTGTCCACCTGTGCGTGACAGGGGAGGGGGGGCGGGCTGAGCCCGCTGCATTGGTGCTGCGCCTGGCCGACGCCGTGCGCGCCCGCCGCCGTTCCCGCCGCGGCCCGCTGCGCACCGTGAAGAGCGTGTTGCTGGCCTTCTTCCAGGAGTCGTCGACGGTGACGGCCGGCGGCGCCGGATTCTGCGCGGCGCAGGGTGGGGGTGAGATCGCAGCGTGATCAGGGTGCTGCGCGGCAGTGGTCTGGGCACAGCGGCCGCACCCGCTCCCCCGGCTCGGTGGCGGCGAAGCGCTTCGCCTTGACACCGAGCGAGATGTTCTCGAGGTTCAGGAGCGCGTTGGCGTCCTTGTCGGTGAGCAGCGAGTGGATGAGCTCTGTCAGGTGGCTGTGGATGCTCACGCCGTCCTTGTTGCACGCCAGCAACATGGCCTGCGGCAGTGGAGCCACGCACGGGTGAGTCAGCCGGTTCCCTGCGGGGTCCTCTGCCGTCGGGTTGGCTTGGGTCGGCCAGCCAGCGCAGACCTTGTCCATCGCGCGCTGGCAATGTAACTGACAAACAGTTCCTCAGAAACTAGAATAACCTACGTACTCGACCTGCCCGCCTACAGTAGCTCTACCCTTGTATGGTCCACTGCAGCCCTGGCGCGTACGTGTACAGCAGGGGCTTGTGGCGCGCTGTTTGGCCTACTCACCTTTCCGCGCTTTCCCCCTCTCCAGCCGCTCCAGCCTCCATCCCTATTTAGCAACCTACTGCATGGCCGCCGACACACCGGATTTCGACCCGCCGACTCTTTTGTCTGGTCTCTGCGCCGCCTTGGAATTGGAGCCTATGACGCATGGCAGCGCAATGGCCGACCTCTTCTTCCGCGCCGACAAGGTGCTGTCGGACGCTGACCAGGCGCGGACCAGCGAGCTGCGTCGAAACTACCGGCAGTGGCGGCAGGGTGATGAGGGCGTGGAGCCACACGCAGACCCAGTGGCGCTCAAGCACATAGCCACGATTGAGGAGACGCGCTCCAGAGCGAAGCTGCGGCGGGTCAAGACGTATGCTGGCAACAACCTGGGCGCGATGGGCGGCGCGTCCAAGGCGTCCTTCTCGGCCGCCGCCAGCCCGCTGCGTCAGGGCAGCAGCAGCAGCGACAGGGCGCAGGTGCGGCGACATGCAGCCCTGGCGGTCGTGCCCCGCGGGGCCTGGAGCGCGCGCCAGGCCGCCTCGCGTGCCTGCGCACCTGCCGCGCCGGCGCTGGGGTTCGGTTACCCGCGTGCCCCTGCGCAGAGCTGCTCCTCACCGCAGCGCGCGCGCCCTCCGTACCCGCAGGTGTCCGAGCCCGGGCCGAGCATAACGCCGTTTGTCAAGCGCGAGCCGTCCGCGCCGATGCTCGCAGTGGGCGGCTGCCCCTTCCCGCAGGGCCAGCTGCCGCCGCCGGTGGGGCTGGCGACGGGCAGGGACCCGGCGATGATGGCGGCGGTCCCGGGCGGCTGCCCCTTTCGGCAGGCGCCGACGGTGACGCCGCCCCCGACGGACGCCAACCTGTTGAGCGTCCAGTCCGGCTTGGTCGCTCCCACGGCGGGCCTCGGCGGCGGCGCGGCGCCCGCTGCGGCGGGCGTGCCGGAGCTGACGGCTGAGCAGCTCGCTGCGTTTCAGCAAGCCTACATCAAAGCGCTGCAGGAGCAGAAGGATATCATGGCGAAGAGTATGCGCCAGGGGGCGGGGCGGGGCGGGGCTCAGGGGGGCGCTCCCGCGGCGGCGGGCGGCCGGCCAACACCGCACCAGCAGCCGCGGCCGCAGCAGTCGCTGGGGCAGCAGGGGGCGCCGCGACAATGGATGGGGCATTCGCAGCCGCAATCGCACGCTCACGGGGCTGCGGGCAACGGGGTGGCCTGGCGGCCCGCCAGCTGTAACGGCGCCGGCTCGTCGGAGCCGTCACCGCCCGCGTTGATGACGGACTGCGAGGACGACGACGAGGCGATGGAGGGGTCGGTGCTCGCCACCTCGTGCGCGCACGGTCCGCTGGTGACGCACCCTCACCTCTCGTCTTCGAGCGGGATGCTCATGTCGGTCTTCCCCTCGTCGCACGAGTCGTGGCTCTACGTGCTCATGGCGGGCGAGTTCGGCGCGCCTTTCAACATCGGGCTGAGCGCCAAGGGGGTCGTCTACGGTCGGCTCACCTTCCGCGCGAAGATGCAGCAGTGGGTGCTGCTGCACGTCGAGCCTGCCGAGTGGGAGGCTGTGGCGCTCGAGACGCTCATCCCGGCGTCGGTGCACACGTGGGGCGAGCCCATCCCGCCCAAGGGCGACTCGCGCTGGATCTGCTTTCCCTACCTGGACAAGGAGCCCGCGTCGGTGCTCAACCTGCCGCGCCTGCTCTCGGCCAACGCCTACTGCCTCGACGTCAAGCCCAACGTTGGGCCCATCGTGATGCAGACGAGGCTGCCGCTGCCCGAGGCGACTTTCCAGCGTGACGTCAAGGCCATCGGCGCGCGGCCCGCCAAGAAGGAGGCGCCAAAGTCAGCGCGCAAGCGGCCCATCAAGGCACAGCTGCCCGTGTGCGTGCCCGCCGCTACCAGACCCGGCATGAGCGTGGCCGGCACAGCCGCCATGGGCATGGCCGGCATGGCCGGCATGGCCCCCGCCGCCGACGTTGGCCTCGCGCCCGGCCAGGCCGCCGCCGGGCTCGGCACCCCTGCCAAACGCGCGCGCGGCCCCGCCGTGGCCGTCGCCACGCCGTTCGATCCGCGCAGGCAAGGCGAACACTCCGGCGGCGCGTTGCACGCCTTCCCTCCCGCCCCTGCCGCCAACGGCTACCCAGCCGCCCACAGCACTGACCTGGCCATGCGCCAGCTGCTGCAGGGCCTCGGCTACATGCAGCGCCAGCAGCAGGGGCCAGGCGTGCCGCTGCCGCCCAGCGGCAGCCGGCCCATCCCGCCCTCGCGCTCGATGCTTGAGCTGCTGCATTACTTAGAGGGGGCCGCCAAGTCAATTGGAGCCGCGCAGCAGCAGCAGAGCCCGCACGGTCAGCTGGGCGGCAGCGCGAGCTCAGAGTCTCTCACGCACTCGATGCCGGGCCTGCCCGACTCGGCCTCCGTGATTTCGCTACTCGGGCTGCTCCGCTCCGACTCGATGCAGCAAAGCCTGGCCGCGCTCGAGTCGCAGCGCCCCGAGGGCGCGCCCGCCGGCTCCTCCGAGCTCAGCCTCGCGCGGCTCGTGCGCGCCGCCTCGCAAACCGACATGGCCAGCCACACCAACGGCGGCTCGTCGCACGGCGGCATGCCGCCGCCCCAGTTCACCCCCTGGTCCAACGGGCGAGGCCTGCGCGCGCCCGGCTCCTCGTTGCCCGGCGCGCCTTCCATGGAGGACTTTGCCGAGCTGCAGGCGCTGTCAGGCTCGCTCAAGGAGTCGCCATCCGTCACCTCGCTCATCGACCTCGTGCGCTCGAGGTGGGCGCGCCGCCTCCTGCGGCCCCTCACACCGCCCCTCTGCTCGCAACACGCGCTGGCCTGCTGCTCCCGCAAACCGTCCACGCGCGTCCGACAGGCCCAAGCAAGCGCTGCCTCCTGCTCCCGCACAACGGGTTAACCACAAGGCATACACAACCCCAGGCCCTAAACCACCCCCGCGGACCGCCCCGCGTGTGCTACCGCTGCGCACACTAACAGAGGATGCGCGGCAGCGCCTCGGAGCCCACCAGCACACGAGCCGGATGGATTCGCCACTCAGGCACTGCCCCACGCGCGCACGGCCGGCAAGCAACACGCCTTGCCTCCCTGCCGCTGAGCATCCCGCGGCTCCTCCCTCGCCCCCCCGCAGCTCGGCAAGCTCGTTGATGGAGCTGATGAACTATTCGTACAGTGCGTCCAACCTCGCCGGCATGGAGTGAGTCGTCGCGCCGTCGTTTTGACCTTCACGGCCACGCCATTGGTTGATGACCGCACACCGTGGGTACGCCGTCGTCGAAGGGTAGTTAATTGTCTTGTTTGATTTTATTGTGTGCCTTCCATGTGGCATGTGGTGTTTATGCGAGTGGCCGTGGTTCATTAGAGTCGGGGGTTCCCCGTCCCCGTGTATGTGCTGGCCCGGCTGCCGCCGTGGGCTGTGCTCGCAGCAGCGTTTCCTAACTGCAACTCGTCCTATTTCCCCTGCACGAGGAGGGGGTGTTCGTGCTTTCTTTCTTGTTGTTCTTGAACCTCTTGTCTTTGTGGTTTGTGGCGGGGTTGCCCGCGCGCAGCACGCCGGCGCCTGGAGCCCCCGCGTGTCCGTGTCCCCCGCCCCTCGCTCTCTATCTCTTGTGTTATTTTATGCTTGTGCTATGCCTTGACCTCGCGCCCCCGCCCACGCCGCCGCGACCGTGACCCGCTCGGCGGAGGGCCAACCCCAAATACCATAAAAAAAAATTCCAGCAGCCAGCAGCCAGCAGTCAGCAGATCGTTGTCTCAATTTCGTTGTATATAATATGTATATGTATATGTGCTGCTGTAGTTGCTATGGCTAATACTATATATAGCTATAGATTTTACTGCGAGACTGACTGAGAGACTGCTATGTAGTACCAGTAGTACGTACTAGTACGTAATCATCGCCCACCCGTATAGTGTATAGTACCGTATAGTTTTGTTATTAATTATTAATTAAGAACAAAAATATTATATAATAATATATAAAAAAATTAAATAAAACGTATATTATATACACGTATTATACACAGTTTATATGATATGTAGTGTATTTGTATAGATCATATTTTCAGTAGATTTCCTAGTATCTCTAAAGAGGCATCAGCAGCAGCAGCAGCAGCAGATCCACCCTGCACCCTGCATCCTGCTCCTGCTAGCGGCTGTATCCCGTATCCCACAAAAAGTATATCGTATTATATGTGTCCGTTCCTAGCTGTATGTATCCGCCGTCCCCATCCGTTGTATCGTATCTAGCGGTATCCAGCTGTATGCTGTATCTGCTGTAGCTGTAGCAGCAAAAGGCTAGCAGTACTAGCAGCTATAGCTATAGCGCTACTAAGTGCTACTAGCTACTAGCTACTAGCGCCGCTAGCTAGTACCTAGGGCTAGGGCTAAGACTAGCGCCCCCTCACGCTACATCTAATAAACAATTGCAACTGCGCAATGCTGGTGCTACACCTAGACTAGAAACAGAAATGAGAATTCAATGCGCCCAGATACCCCCTCACCCCACACCTCGCCGTGCTGTGCGATGTGAGAAGAGAGAAAGACACCAGTCCGCGATCTACACCGTCGGCCCAGTCAGCCCGTCGCGCGCTCTCCCCAACCTCACGACTCGGCTCTGCCGCCCCCCGCCGCCGCATCCGCGTCGTCCGCGCCGGCAGCCGCGTTCCGCCGCCCCCACGCGTGCTGGGCGACGAGGGCGAGCGTCCCGATCAGGAGCAGGCTTACGCCGACGCAGTCGATGGCGTAGCCCAAAGAGAGGTGGTTGAGGCGGTAGGGCAGCGGGCAGGCGCTCTGGTGGAGCAGGCAGGGCTGCTGCAGGCAGAGCGGCTCGAGCACGGCGGTGGCGACGATGCTGAGCAGCTTGAGCGCGAAGGACCACCAGAGCCACCGCGCCGCGCGCGCCTCGCCGCCGCCGCCACAGAAGTGTGCCCTGCAGCGGCACCAGGCGGACGCGCCCGCGGCCTGCTCGGCGGCGCGAGCGAGCAGCTCCGTCTCGAGCTCGCGCAGCACCTTTATCGTGGCGTAGGCCCCCGCGAGCGCGATGACGGCGAGGTGGACGCGGTCGCTCACGCCCGTGAGCAGGACGTAGAGGAGGATCAGCGCCATCGCGTCGAGCCAGACCAGGCTGCGCTTCTCGCGCAGCCCAACCCTGCCGCCAACCTCGCCGCGCGCGCGTTTGAAGCTCTTTCCCAGGCGCAGGACGGCGGTGCGGCTGCGCAGCTCCGCCACAGAGAGGCTGCGCACCAGCGCCACCAGCGGCTCCGGCGCCTCGGCGAGGCCCGACCGCCTGCTCGCGCCGCGAAGGCTCTGCGCGCTGGTCCATCGGTGGCTCGGCACGCTGGTGGGGTCAAGCAGGGTGCGGCGCGGCGCGCGGTTTCGCTCGAAGAGCTCGCGCAGCGCGAGCGCGAGTCGGTAGACGCCGACGTAGGTGCCCACTTTGGCCACGTCGGAGAAGGCCATCACCAGCCGGTAGCTGAGGTGGTAGTGCGAGACGTAGAGGCGGACGCTGGCGCGCAGACCGAGCGCGACGCTGAGCAAGCAGAGCTGGAGCAGCACCGCAGCGAGCACCCGCTCGAGCCCCGCGCCAGCCAGCCGGCGCGCGCCCACCACGCACGCGGCTGCGGCGGCGGCGGTGGCGGCGGCCGCCGCCTCGGGCAGCGCGGTCTGTATCGAGTGGTCGTAGCACCACTCCTCGGTGAGGACGAGCGCGGTGCAGATGAAGCCGAGGGTCAAGAGGCCGAAGAGGAGCACGGTGCCGGCGAGAAAGACGAAGAGCGAGGCCGCGGCAGCGAGAGAGAGCCTGCTCGTCGCCAGCGCGCAGCGGACGAGCCGCGTCGAGAGGAACCAGTCGAGTCCGTCCACCACAGAGCGCGTCAGCACCGGCGCATCGCCCGCCTGCGACGAGCCACCGCTCGCCTCGTCCATGCTGCGTCGGTCGCAGCCAGCCGGAGGAGCGTCGGCTGCCTGCGGCCCGTCGCCTCCAGACTCCCCGTCCGCCTCGCCCAACGAGAGCTCTTGGCAGATCTCGGCCTGCAGCCTTGACCGCAGCTCGCCCTGCTGGAGCTGGAGACGCAGCACGGCCTCCTGCTCGCGCAGCGCCGCCGCCGTCAGCTGTGGCTCTTGGCGCCGCTGGAGCGACGCAGAGAGCCCAGGCAGCGCGAGGTAGGTGAGCAGCAGGCTAGCGATCGCGGCGGCGAAGAAGAGCACGCGCAGGCGCTGCGGCGTGAGGAAGAGGCTGGCGTGCAGCACGTACCAGATGTCCTGCCCCGCGCGCGTGACGGAAGGCACGATGGTGTTTGCGCAGAGGAAGGCCTGCGCGTCGGGGCAGTGGGGCGCGACGGGCACCGCGCCCAAGAAGTCGTTGAAGTAGCCCGCGCCGTCGCCGTAGCCGAGCGCGCACGAGGCGATGGACTGGAGCAGGTAGCGCGCGGCGCGCATCGCGACCGCCGCCTTGATGTAGGTGGGGTGTGTCGCGTTGAGCGAGGGGCGGCCGGGCACGGCCTGCGTCTCGACCAGCACGTCGTCGGCGTCGAAGCGCACGCTGCCCAGCCGCATCGTGAGCTGCGGCACGGCGTGGAACTCGCAGACGCTCTGCGCGTCGAAGAGCTCTCGCCCCTGCATGTCGAGGCTGCTCAGCTCGAACCACGACTCGGGCGCGAGGGTCATCTCCCAGCTTCCCGTCAGCGGCGCACCAGTCGCGTTGGCCTCGACTAGCCCGGCCAGCGGCTGCAGCGGCTCGGCCAGCTCCATGAGCCACTCGCCCCTGCAGCTCAGGTCGATCCCGAGCGCGCGGCCGCTCACCTCGAAGGGGAAGCAGTACTGCGCGTCGACGGAGCGCATCGAGAAGGAGTCGCACTCGACCGACGTGATGGCGAGCCGCGTGATGCCCGCCTCGCCGGGGGGCAGCCGCCACCAGAACTCCTTCACCAGGTAGCCGCCGCCCCAGACCTGCCACTCGGCCATCTGCGCCAGTGCATCGGGCAGCCCTTTTGCAAACCAGGGGCGGTACTCGTCGAACGACCAGTGGACCGTCCACCACCAGCCGGGGCTCGCCAGGTACTCGCGCAGCTTTGCGGCCACCCAGGCGCCCAGCACCGGGTGGTCGATGCATGCGAGGTTAAGCACGTCGCTCAGCAGCCCGTGTAGCGGCGTCTGCGGCGGTGGTGGCGGCGGCGAGGGCGGCGTCGGCGGCACCGGCGGAAGCGGGGGGACGGGCGGTGGCGGCGTCGGCGCGGCCGTCTCGGTGCAACAATGATAATCAACACAACCCATGTCACCGCAGCCGCTGAAACCCTTGCGGCAGCAGACGCCCGTGCCGCAAAAGAAGTTTGAGCAGTAGCCGGCCACCTCGCCGCTAGCGGTCGAGTAGAAGGACAGGCGGCACGGCTCCAGGCAGTCCGCCCCTTCGTGGTGCAGGTTGGGTGCCAGCGGCGGCGACGGCGGCTGCGGCGGCGGATGGGGAGGCGGCGGCGAGTAGGGCGGCGGCGGCTCCAGCGGGAGTGGCGGCGGCGGGCTTGGCGGCGGCGGCTCCAGCGGCAGTGGCGGCGGCTGGCTTGGCGGCGGCGGTACAAAG
>Ga0209390_10007438_pt1 | contig 14027 bp, 15 predicted proteins | sample BON01_FD_187212 | JGI IMG/M metagenome (GOLD analysis project Ga0209390, IMG submission 187212) | Freshwater microbial communities from Lake Bonney liftoff mats and glacier meltwater in Antarctica - BON-01 (SPAdes) (version 2) | ecosystem: Environmental > Aquatic > Freshwater > Ice > Glacier... | reverse complement strand
CCTCCTCCTCGTTCTTTGCCTACTTCCGACGCAAATTCTCTTCCTCTTCGGCTGGGGGCCCGCAACAGCAGCAGCAGCAACAGCGCCAGCAGCAACAGCAGCAGCACCTTCACCCGCCTGCTTTCTCTTTTTTCCTGAGCAAAAAGAGTCGGCCTCTTCCTCTTCCGTTGAAGATAGCGCCTTGATGATTTTTGTAGGGGAAAAACATGAAGGTGAGTGAGGAAGAGAGAATTTATGTGTGAGAGAGAGTGAAGGAGCGACAGAGAGAAAAATACCAGTAGATAGATACAGAGAGAGGCCCAGTTTGGAACACGCGGCCTCCCATTTCTCCATCTCTCTACGACTCATTGATTTCCCTCCTTCTTCCAGCAGGACAAGAGAATGGTAGAGGTCATCCCGCACAATTGAGAGACGAGTCCATTCATTTTCTAACCCTAAATTCTGTATTTTTACTATTATATTTTGTTCATATTTTTGGGGTCTAATTTATTGAATTTTTCATGTTTAAACAAACAAAACAATGAATTTTGGGGAATAAACACAGCGAAACTAAAACGAACGATTAAAGCAGGGACACAAGTTTGCGCCTTAACCATCATCACGAGAAAGGAGGTGTGCTCCATTTTTCATGTAAGAGAGACACTTGAGACACACACAGCAGCATTCGATCAAAACCAGCCAAAAACAGAAGAGAAAGAGAAAGCTAATGCTGTGTGACATTTTGCCCCAAAATCAATAACAAGAACAAGAGGAAACAAAGTGAACAACCAAAACAATCAGGAAAAAATATGCTGCTTCATTTGCTTTGTGTTTTCGATTTCTTTCAGTATATACATCAATATATGGACACTATTTCCTCTCTCCCTCTCTCTCTCATTCTTTTAGTCATCTTTTACAATAGCCTTGTCTTTCCCTCCAACTGCGCCGCCGCTGTCTGTTCCCGCAACGGCTCCAAAAACTCCCTAGGCGCCTGTCCTCCCGTGCCCTTGCCCCCCGCCGCTTCCTCCAATCCTCCTCCACCCTCCTTCCCTCCCTCCCTTCCTCCTTCCTGCTGCTGCTGCTGTTGTTGTTGCTGCTGCTGCTGCGGCTGCGTAATATAGAGATGCACAATTCCCAAGTGCGATTTTCGAAACGCCACCAATGCTTCCACGCACCCATCATAGGCCTTCCGAAGTCTCAACCCTTCCTCCCTCCCTCCCTCCCTCCCTTCCTCCCCTCCTTCACACCTCCATAGGACATATCGACGAATGCTCACCCTGTCCTCGCTCCCGTCCTCCACCTCCTCTTCCAACATCTGGAGAAAACAACGGTGTCCTTTTGGCATGTACACACGCATTTCTTTTAAGAATTTATAGGAGGACTGACTAGCCTTGCCAGTCTCATTGTGATTCACGCCTAGGTAGAGATCGAGGGAGGGTAGGAGGGAGCTTTGGGCAGCGGAGCCACCGGAGAAGTGGAGGCGGGGACCTTCTTCTTCTTCTTGTTTAGGGTTTTCGTTCTCTCCTTGCACTTTCTCTTTTTTGGTATTACCGTTTGGCGCAGCTTCTCCTCCTTCTCCTCCTCCTTTTTCTTCCTCCCCTTCCTTCAACACCACACCTCGGTACACCACCCCCTCAGGCAAAGTTGGGTTGTTTTTCCACCCTGACAAATAAGGCCGCACCCGATGATAGAAAAAGGCCGGGTCCACAAAACGAGGCATGGACAGAAGGATTGATTGGCACCCTTGGATGTAAGCACGAACTTGGGTCAATGCGTTGATTATTATTTGTTCTTCTTCTTCTTGCTGCTGCTGCTGCTGCTGCTCTTGGGATTGCTGCTGCTGCTGCTCCTGAGGCCGCTGATGCTGCTGTTGCTGGTGCTGCTGGCAATGGTGGTTTTGCTGCTGCTGGTGTTGCGTCTCTTCGTCCTCCTCTTCCTCCTGCTGCTGCTTCTGCTGATGCTGCAGCAGCTTTCCTATCTCCTCCTCCTTCTTTTTTTTTTGCTGCTTTGAAGAAGCAACTAGAAAAAGAAGCTGCGCGGTACGACGGGCCTCCTCCAACAAGGGCAAGGCCTGGGCTCCCACCGCCTCGATTTCAAGAGTGAGAAGATAAAACATCCGTTCGTTACCATCGCCAGTAAAAGAAAAAGTTAGCGCCAAGTCCTTAGCTTGCAGGAGGGAATTTGCTGTCTTGACAGCGCTGCTGCCAGTGCTACTACCGTCCTTCAGGCCGTCCCCACTACAATTACTACTACTACCATTCATACCCCCCTCCTTCTCCTCTTCTCCCTCCTCCATTTTCGCAGCAACCACCCTCCTCCAATTATACAAACAATTGCTCTGATGGCTCAAAATCGGACACGTCCCCAACATACGAGCCACCTCGTACAAAGGCACTGCGATACAAGCTGGAAGATAATTCCGCGGGGTCACATTGGTACCACCACCCCACACATAAGCCGAGGCCAGCCCACCAAACAGCAGCAAGGCCCGCCGTTGCGCAGGCTCATTATCGTGGAGGAGGGTGTGTGTAGTGGTGGCGGTTATGAGAGGAAGGGCCTCGATGCTGGCGCGGGCTGTGGATGAGGTGAGGAGCTGGGGCAAGACCGCGGCCAGGTCTTCGTGCAGTTCAAAGGCAGGGTGGGGGAGACGCGGCAAGGGCGGTGGGAAAGGCAAGAAGCCGTGGACGGGGTCGACGTCGAAGGAACGGAGGAAGGGGTAGATGGTGGAGGATGGGAGGGGGGTGGGTGGTGATGGTCGAGGTGGTGGGGAGGGTGGAGGCATGGTGCAGGCGGGTAAAAGGCGGGTCGGCTGAGCGGGGACGCTGGTAGAGGATGAGCGAGCTATGCACCTCAACCGCCGACTGCGATTGCGCCTGTGTGTTTGGGTCTTGTGCATTTTGAGCAATAGGCTTACCCCATGTTTTGAGTGCGTCGTCGTGTTGCTTGGGAGGCAGCTTCCACCCTCGAGCGCCCTCGAGCCGTTGGCAGATTTTTAGCGAGTCCGAAGCCGAAGTCGCAGCTTCTGGAGTGCTCGCCCTGCACCCTCATCCCCTTGCGCGCCGCTTGCGCGGTCATCCTCTCCGTTAGCGTGATGCTTGTGCATCGTGCGTGCTCGATTGTGGTAACTGCGAGCTCTGGATTTCGGTGCACCGTCCGTGGGAGGCAGGAAATTATTCCTCTAAAAGCCACCAGGAAACTGCAGGCATGAAAAGACACCACAAGCACAAGCACTAGCGCAAGGACGCTAGCCCTCCTTGTCGTTTGCTCCTGCATTTGTTTTTCCGCAATCTGCACAGTTCCTTGGACGACCGCTTGTGCGCTAGGCCTGCCGCAGTGTCCTTGTCCAAGCCCGATGACCTCCCCTCCACTCTCTTGCAGTCCCACCATCATGCAAGCTCACCCTCATTCCCCTCCTCCCCACCCTCCCCTCTGCCCACAGTCCACGCCGCCGCGCGCTTGCACAGGGTCACCCACACTTTGGCCTTGTGTCTCTGCCTACACGACAACGCGGCGCCGCGCCCTCGCCCCTCCCACAGACCAATCTGTGTAAATTCACTCCTTCTAACCCGCACCCCCACCCACCCTTCCCCATCCCAACAACAGGCTCTCAAATCACCATTCCCGTCGTCTTTCGTCGACCACCCCCGCACCGAGGAATCCTGCCGCAGCCAACCCTGCGTCCTTTCCTCTACCTTCCAGCCGTGTTGTTGTTGCTGCTCAGCCGCGTCGCCACCTCCTCTTTCGTCGCCGCCAGCGCCGTCACCCGCCGGACCCTCGCCCCTGCTTCAGCCTTTGTCTTTGCGCCTCACCGCCGTCGACACAGCCCCTCTCGCAGCTACCGGCCATTCACCACCGCTACTACTACCCCTCTCTATCTCGAAGAGGTCTCAACGCCCCGTCGGCCTTTTGACATCGAATTACTCTTTACAATGGCTGCCCCTTCTTCCGACAACATCATTGACGGCAAGGCCATCGCTGAGACGATACGCGGGGAGATTAAGGAGGAATGCTCCGCCTTACTCTCCAGCTTTGGCGTGAAGCCTGGTCTGGCAGTGGTGTTGGTGGGGAATCGCACGGACTCTGCGACGTACGTGCGGATGAAGATTAAGGCATGTGAGGAAGTGGGGATCAACTCCTACAAACACGAATTCCCCGAGGATGTGACCGAGGCGGATTTGATTGCGAAGGTGGAGGAGTTGAATGCCGATCCGGCCGTGCATGGGATTTTGGTGCAACTGCCCATCCCTCCTCATATTCATGAGCAGAAGGTGTTAGATACGATCCTGCCGGATAAGGACGTCGATGGCCTCCACCCTTTGAATTTGGCCAAGCTCGCGCATACCAACACGCATGGTGCCAAGGGGAAGTTTGACTTGAAGACGCTGTCGTTCCACGCGGCCTGCACGCCTCAAGGGTGTATTGAACTGATCGAGAGGTCCGGGATGGTGATTGAAGGCAAAGAGGCCGTCGTCATCGGCCGGTCGAACATTGTCGGTATCCCCGTCTCTCTCCTTTTGATCCAAAAAAACGCGACTGTCACCATCGTGCACTCCCGTACCAAGGACGCTGCCACTGTGTGTAAGCGTGCTGATATCATCGTGGCGGCTGTTGGGAGGGCGGAGATGGTCAAAGCTGATTTTGTGAAGCCCGGTGCGGTTGTTATTGATGTGGGGATTAATAGTGTAGATGACCCTACTTCTAAAAAGGGGTATAAATTGGTGGGAGATGTGGATTTTGAGGCCTGTAAGGCGGTGGCTGGGAAGATTACCCCGGTGCCTGGGGGGGTGGGTCCGATGACGATTGCGATGTTGTTGAGGAATACGTTGCAGGGGGCGAGGAGGAGTGTGGGGGGGAAGGAGGAGGATGGGCATTAGGGAGGTAGGGGGAGGAAGAATGAATGTGTGTGAGGAAGAATGAATGTGTGTGTTTGTGTGGATGTGTTTCCGGTTGAATTTTTGTGCACACATTTGTTTATCTTTTATAAATTTTTGGGGAACAGATAGGGAACAGACAGAAGGAGGGAGGGAAGGAGAGAAAGATTGCAAAACGGCGATGTTTCAGGTCGTCGTCCTTGCCATAGAAGCGGCGTGTAATGTTTGGCTTTGTGTGTGTTGTGTGTGTGTTCTAGTCATAGTCAAAAGGAGGAGAGAGAGAGAGCGGGAGAATAGCGAAGAAAGTGGTGCAGTGGTGCTGTCCCACAAGGAGAAAAGAAGAAGGGAAAGGAGGAGGACGACGGCTGGGGCAGTGGCTCCAGCGCAAGCAATGAACATAAAGGGAAAAAAGAACGAGGAATATCAGCGAGAATGACCCAGGTTTGTATACTAATACAGCGTCTGTTTTCTCTTTCTTTCTGTTTCGTCTTGCTTGGTTGCCTTGATCTAAGGAGTGTGTGCATCTTTTCCATCCCCCTCCTCTTCTTCTTTCCTCCTCTCAAATATTCTATCATCATCGGTGGTAGCAATTTGCAACTCTTCATCTTCCTTTTTCTCTCTTGTCTTCTGTCCCTTCTTCTTTTGATTGGCCAACACACCATGTACAAACTACAATCCTTTTTGTTTATTTCTCTCATCCTCTTTCCTTCTGTCTTTTTCAGCCTAAGCCGCTCTTATGTCTTTGTTGCGAACCGAGAAAAACGCACACACAGAAATCTCCTTTGCTTTCCTCCTTCCTTTCCTCGGTGACTGCCTGCCTGCTTTAGCTGTGTCCTTCCTCCCTCCCTCCCTCCCTCCCTCTCTTCCAGCTAAAATCGTGCACCGGGGCCCATGCTAAGTCGTCCACTTCGAGTCCGCACAGGTGGGAGGGCACCACCACCACTGCTGCTGCTGCTGCTGCTGCTCCCACCCAAAGCGCTGCCGGGCCGTTGCAAGAGGGACTCGCGGCGCTTGCTCTGCCGACCGACGTTGAATAGGGAGGAGGAAGAGGTAGAGGAGGAGGATCTGGAGGAGAAGAGGAGGATGTTCTCCTTCTCGCCTGCGGAGCCCAAGGCATTGTTCCAAGTGCGTTTCTTGGAGGAGGAAGAGGGGACAGCAGCAGCAGTAGCAACTGGCTTCTTGTTGTCATCTTCGTCCTCGGGCAGGAGTAAAGAGCGAGGGTTGCTGCTGTTGCTGCTGTTGGTGTTGGTGGTGGAGGAGAGGATGGTCGCCCGCCGAGTGGAGTAGTGGGAGGCCGGCCGTGGGATTTGGCTTTGTCGTCGCTTGGCACCCGACTTGCGAGGAGGGGCTGACGCGGAGGAGGAGGAAGGAGCAGCAGCGGCACCAGCAGCAGCAGCAGCAGCAGCAGCAGTGGGAGCGCGGGCGGAGGAAGAGAGGGTGGCTGCCATGGCCCCACCACCGGTGCTACCACGGCCAGTCATGCTGGACTTACGTCGGGACGTCGCCGCTGCAGCGAAAGGAGCAGCGGCAGCAGCAGCAGCAGTGGCAGCAGCAGTGACAGCAGAGGAGGAAGAAGCACCACTGCTTGTCCCGAGGACAGTGACGGTTTTGATGGGCGAGAACATGTCTTCCAACGCCTCTACCATAGGCACACTACTCCTCCCCCGTAGGCTACTATCCCGCGCCCTCATCCCACCACCCCCACCCATCCCTCCCCCAGCAGCAGCAGCAGCAGCAGCAGACGAAGACGCACCACCAGCACCACCACCACCAGCAGCAGCATGAGCAGCAGCAGCAGTAGTAGTAATACCTCGCTTGCCCGCGCGTGGTGGGAACGCCATCACATCGTCATCTTCATCAGTGAACGCATAATTGGTATGATTCTCCGAGTCAATCCGCGTCCGTAAATGCACCACCATCTCTCTCAATGACTGCGATACCTGCTCCTTCTCCCTTAACTCGCGTTGGAGGGTTTGCACGAGGTGTCGTTGTCCTTGCAATTCTTCGTCTTTTTCGTGTTTTTGGGCCTCGAGGCTGGCGACGAGCTGGGAGTGGAGCTTGCGGGTGCGTGTCATTTCTTGCACTTTTGCTTCTAGCTCTCGGACGCGATGGGGTGCGTCGCCGCCGCCGGACGTGGAGGAGAATAAGGAGGAGGAGGAGGCTTTACCCTTGCCTTTGCCGTGGAGGGAGTGGGAGAAGGAGGAGGAGGAGGAGGAGGAGGAGGAGGAATGGTTGAACCCCGTGTCGGTGGCATTTTGGCTGTTGTTCGTCTCCTCGTCCTCGTCTTCCTCCTCGTCTTCCTCGTCTTCCTCCGCCACATCCATCAGAGTCGACATCCCCCCTCCCTCTTCCAACAAGGAATTCATATGATACTGATGCTGCTGCTGCTGCTGCTGCTGGTGACGATGCAAAGCCCCTCCTCCCCCTCCCCCTCCTCCCCCTCCTCCTCCAACACCACCACGACCAAGCAAACACGCTTTCAGCTCCTCCAGTTCCTGGCGCATCGCCTCATTATCAGCCTTGAGCCGCGCCTCTCTCTCTTGCCAGGGGCCCTCGGATATGAGCATCTTGACCTCGCCCGGGCGGATTTTAATTTGCTTGGCCCGATGCCCGTATTTGATGGCGTTGTGCGAATCGTCGAAAACGGAGTCGCAAGGGTTGACGTTCACGAGCATAATTACTTTGCACTGGCCTTCGAGCGACGTCTGAGGGGGAGGGGAGGGGAGGGAGGGAGGGAGGGAGGGTGTGAGAGAAGGGAGATTGATTGAAAGGGCATTATGTACAGTAACTCACAAAAGAAACGTGCCGACAGGAAGGAACAGCTTATACACCCCCTCCCACCCCCATCACCCCTCCCTCCTTCCCTTGCCTTCAACAAATGCGTCAGCTTGCTATCCCGATACTTGACATTGCCACTCTTGCCCCCGCCACTATTCTCCGACAGAGCATTGATACCTGGAGGGAGGGAGGGAGGGAGGGAGGGAGGGAGGGCGGGAGGGAGGAGAGGGAGGGAGTGTTAAATAATACAAACAGCTAAAAACAAGAGGAAAAACAAACCGTCTCTGCATCTACCTCCCTCCCTCCCTCCCTCCTTCCTTCTCACGTACAATTCGCCAGCGCCAACAAGCTCTTATTAATATTCGCCCCTTCCTGCAAGCGCGCCCCGCGATTCAACGTCGCTGACGCCCGTTCAGACCCCGCCAAATCAATCAAAGACAACCTCGACTCCCTCACTAAATTATTCCCTCCCGCATCGACCGTCGAAAACCGCACACAAATCTGCAACACAGCATGGGAGCGCGACGAGACCTGATTCGCAGCTGTGGCCTCCGTCTTCCTACTCCTATTCCCCTGTCGGAGTAAATCCAGTACTTGTGCGGTGTCGTGGACGAGGATCTCGGGTAGCCCTGCCACTACTACTACTCCTTTGGAAGGGTCTTCTCGCAGCTGCAGTGGTTGTCCTCGCCCGGCTGCGGGGCCGATCAAATCGTAAATCTGCTCGTTGTAGACTTCCATATAGGAGCAATAGACGCGCCATTGACTTTGGGATTGAGCGTGGGGAGGGAGGGCGTGCTGGCGTTGTTGGATGGTGGCGAAGATGTCGACGAGCGACTGGGGGATGACGCCCGTGACGGGAGCGGAGTCACCAGCGGCGGCGGAGGAGCTGCCCATCATGGTAAATGTTTTGCCTGTTTGTGTGTGTGTGTGTGTGTGTGTGTGTGTGTGTGGAGGGGGGGATGGAGGAGAGGAGTGATGAGATTAAGGTTCTTGAATTATGTTTGGGGCTTTGGGCAGGGTTTCGTGGCCTTCTGGTTGTCTTGGCACTCTCTCTTCCCTCCCTCCGTTCCTGATTTCCTCCTCCCTTTACGTACCGGCTGTCTTGGCACTCTCTCTTCCCTCCCTCCCTTCCTGATTTCCTCCTCCCTTTACGTACCGGCTCCGGTCGCACCGTAGGCAAGGATGGAGACGTTGTACCCATCTAGGACCGAGGGGACGTGCAGCTTGGCGGTGTGTTCGTAGACTTCGCTTTGGGAGGCGTCCGCGTCAAAGGCCACGTCGAAGGCGTACTCGTTGGAGGAACCTTTTGGGGTAGGGTGTGGTGGAGGGAGAATAGTGAGTTGGTCTTGACTGTGAATCTCTTCTCTTCCATTTCTCCACCATCTGCGGCAATTCCTCACCTTGTTGCGACCGCAGGTACCGGCCCGCAATGCCGGCCTTGGCAATGACCACGTATTTCCCATTGATGACCTTGCAACACTTTTGTGCTCCGGCCTGGACTTCCTTGGGAGACAGGGGGCGGATGCGAACAGCCACGACCATGGCATTGTCACCACCGCTGCTGGTCGCCCCCCCTCCGCCGCCGGCGCCGTGCTGCATCCTCGTGTGGGGCGTGGCCTTGGTCGTCCCTGTGTGGGTGTGTTGCACGTAGGGCGGTGGAGAGGGACGGCCTTAGCTAGGGAATAATGATGATGCCGCTGTTGGGGTTGCTCCCGAGACCAGCAAGCCGCCAAGCTGCACCCGCACTCCAGCGCCACAACGGAGGACAGGTGGACACATGTCTCTCTGTACGCTGTGTGTGTGCGCTGTGGTAATGTGTGGGTGTCGCGGGCGAGGTAGGGTTGATCGTATGTGAGGACCTAAGGGAGAGCATCATCATTCGGAGGGCATGGCATTGACCAGCGTCGCCTTCATTCAAAAACAAGCACCCAGACACCCCATCCACGTGGTAAATGTGCCAATGATGAGTCGTAGCACCGCCATACCCTGAAAGCGGTGCTTGCCAGGAGTTTGGGCGAGCCGCAATTCATAACTCATTTCTTGGCGGGGAAGATGCTGCGGGTCCACAGAAACGAAGACCTCGCTCTCAAGGCCGTGTTCTTCGAGAATAGGAAGTTCTCTATGCCCAAATGCTTGTCTTTGTGCTTTCGACCTTTGCTAGGCCACACAACCACGCGTCCACAAACATGCCGCTCTTCATGGCTGGCTGGCGTGCTTGCTTGTGTCGGTTGCAGGCGTTGCTGTCGCTCTCTTATTTCCAAGACCTCCCCTCCCCTCCACCCACTCTCACCTCCTCCCTCCCCTACCCACCGCGCACGCACAGCTCCACACTCTCTCATCAAAATGAGTGCCGCGGAAGCCGAGGCGCACAAGGCTACGGGGAACAAGGCATTGCAAGCCAAGGAATTCGACGAGGCCATCGCCGCCTACACCCAAGCCATCGAAGTCAGTGCCAGCCTCCCCGTCGGGGGCGAAGGCGCCCCCCCCCGACACGTCTACTTTTCCAACCGCTCCGCCGCCTACTTGTCCAAGGGAGACGCCGTGGCAGCCTTGGAAGATGCCGAGCAATGCATCCAAGCAAACCCCACCTGGCCCAAGGGCTTCTCCCGCAAGGGCGCGGCCCTCCACGCCATGAAGCAATACGACGAAGCGCAGGCCGCGTACGAGGCAGGCCTAGAGGTCGCCCCTGAGGATAATGGGCTCGCCGCGGCGTTGGAGGACGTGAAGAAGGCCAAGGAGGGGAGCAGCCAGTCCCGGGCGAATCCGCTGGCGTCGATTTTTGCGCCGGAGAACGTGGCGCGTCTGTCGGGGCATCCGGTGTTTTGCAAGTATTTGTTGGACGAGGATTTCAAGGCCAAGATGCATTTGTTGCAGACGGATCCGAGTGCGATCAATACGATTTTGCAGGATAAACGGGTGATGGAGGTGTTTGGCTTTCTGACGGGAATTGATATGCGCGCGGGGGGGATGGGGGGCGAGGAGGAGGAGTCGGCGTACGGTGGCGGGAGCAGCAGCAGCAGCAACAACAAGCAGGAAACCCCTGCCCCGGCCCCCGAACCTGCGGACAATGAAGTGACCGAGGCAGAGCAAAAATTGCGTAAGCGGAAGCGGGAGGCGTTGGAAGCGAAGGAGCGAGGGAATCAGCATTATGTTAAGAAAGAGTTTAGTGAGGCCTTGGCTGCGTATGAAGAGGCTATTGAGAAAGACCCGTCGAATATGGCGTTTTTGACTAATAGAGCCGCGGTGTTTTTCGAGCAGGGGGAGTATGTCAAGGCGGTGGCTCAGTGTGAGGAGGCGATTCAGGTGGGGAGGAGTAATAGGGCGCCGTATGCTGATGTTGGGAAGGCGTTGGTGAGGAAGGGGAAGGCTCTTGTGAAGATGGGGGATTTGGGAGGGGCGGTGGAAGCGTTTAGGAATGCGCAGATGGAGCATTTTGATAAGACCGTCGAGAGGTTGATTAAGACGACAGAAGTGGAGAGGAAGAAGATGGAGGAGGCGGCGTATATTGACCCGGCGAAGGCGGTCGAAGCGAAGGATAGGGGGAATGAGGCTTTCCGTGGAGGGCAGTGGCCGGATGCTGTGAAGGAATACGAGGAGGCCATCAAGAGGGACCCGACCAACGCGGCGTATCATAATAATTTGGCGGCGGCGCTGTCGAAGTTGATGGATTTCCCTGCGGCGAAGGCGGCGTGCGAGAAGGCCATTGCGATTGACCCTCAGTATGTCAAGGCTTGGGCCAAGAAGGGGGATATCGAATTTTTCATGAAGGAGTACCATCGGGCGTTGGAGAGTTATAAGCATGGCATGCAGATTGAGCCGAATAACAGCTTGTGCGTGCAGGGGCTGCAGAAGACGATGATGAAGATTCGGGAGTCCTCGTCGGAGGAGGCAGACATGGAAAGGGCGGCGCATGGGATGGCTGACCCTGAAATTCAGGCTATTTTGTCCGATCCTGTTATTCAGCAGGTGCTGCGGGACGTGCAGGAGAACCCGAGGGAGGGACGGAAGGCAATGAGTGACCCGGGGGTGGCGGCTAAGATTGAGAAGTTGATTAATGCGGGGGTGTTGAGGACGAAGTAGAGAGGGAGGGTGGGAGGGTGGGAGGGTGGGATGGTGGGTGGGGGAAAGGGAAATAGAATGGGTTCTTATGGGTAGTAGAAGAGGAGGAGGAGATATAGACGAAAGACAAGATTGCATGCGTGGGTGCGTTGTTTGTTGGATTGACAGGATAACAGAGAGAGACAAGACACATTATTCTTGATGGGAGAAGGGAGGGTGGGGAGGTTGAATTCTCGGAAGACCTGCCTGAAAGTCAGCCCGCAAGCTGCAAACCAAGAGTTGGAGTAGACTTATCGTAAAATGATGTTTTCCCGTATGCACGTATGTGTGTGTGCTTTTCTGTGCGAGGACGTGTCGAGAGCTTTTAGGATAAAGAATCAAAGGGTCGATGCACTCTCTATCCGTTACCGCTTTCGCCGCCCCCGCACGTTTCTCTTTATGCACCACCCCAACTTTTTCATTTTCATTTGTGCCTTTTCACGTCTAAATCTTCTCCTTTTCACGTCTTAATCTCCTCCTTTTATCCACCAGCACCACGCATACAGCAGCTATGGCTGACCAGCAACACGACGTCGACGACGTCACACCCCCTTCTCCACCACCTGCGCCTTCCTCGGGCAACAACACTTTTCACCCCCCGAATAGTGCCGCCGCCTCTCCTGCCTTGCCCACCACGTCCACGCCTACCACGCTCTCACTCGCCTTCCCAGAAAGCAACAGCAATGAAAACAGCGAGACCAAAGCACGCATTCTCGCGCAGCAGCGGGAAGTCATGCTGCGGCGTCGACAGGAAGGCATGCGGGCAGAGGCGGTGCGTTCCGTCGAAGACCCGAGCTCGTCTTCCTCTTCGGCGGCGGCTTCAGCCTACCACACGCCGGGCATCAAGCAATTCTCCACGCCCCAAACCGAAGAGGATGAAAACAAAGCGAACCAAAATCCTGCCAAGCAAAGCAAGCGCGTGGTGCCCATGCCCCAAGGACCGCCCCCCACCTCGGCCTCAAGGCGCATCCATTCCTACCGGACCAACATGCCCTCTTCCTCATTTTTTGACGACAAGAAGGAAGCCACCCCTCCCAAATCCTCTCCCAAGCCTCCAAGGGCACCACCAGCCTTGCCATCACCCAGCGTCAACGACGAGAACGAGTCCTCCGATTCCGAGGCAGACGACGACGAAGGCCCCGCGGGCAATAACAAGACCTCCCTCCCCTCCTCCCTCTCCTACAAAAACGATGACGACAGTGGCGTTGATGACAGCATCTCCGTCAGCGCCGCGTTCGCTTTGCAATCGTCCGATTCCTTCCGACAACCCCTGGATCTGACTACTCTCCTAGCCACCCGTGCGGATGTCCATCGCTTCGTCACTCACCCCCTGCCTCGTACCGCTGGCGCCATGCACTGTTACATCAAGCGCCGCAAGACCGGGGCCGGCAAGCTTTATCCTGAATACTACCTCTATACACGCCAAGGGGATCATTTCCTCATGGCCGCCAAGAAGCAAGCGAACAACAAGACGTCTAATTACCATGTTACACTCAACGATCGAGATTTTGTCAAGGAAAGCCCGGATTACCTGGGGAAGCTCCGTGCAAATTTTGTGGGGACGGAATTCCAGCTCTTTGGCCGCGGGAGCAGCAGCAGCAGTAGTAGTAAGAGCGCGAATGGCGCGGGGATGCTAGGGTTAAGCAGTGGGCCGTTGAATGTAGGCACGCCAAGGGAGGAATTGGGGGTGGTGGTGTACGCTGCCAATGTGTTAGGCGCGCGAGGACCTAGGAAAATGCAAGCATTTTTGCCACGTGTGAGCAAGGTCGATGATCGAGTGGTGGATTGGAAGGAAGAGGAGGATTTGGCGGACCAGGACGCGATGTTGGAGAGGGTTAGGAGGGGAGATACGGCGAAGCTTCACCATTTTATTAATAAGCCTCCGAGGTGGAATGATCAGGTGGGGGCGTATGTTTTGAATTTTATGGGGAGGGTGACAATGGCATCGGTGAAGAATTTTCAGTTGATTGACCCGGAGGACCATGAGACGGTGGTGTTGCAGTTTGGAAGGGTGGGGAAGCATGATTTTACGATGGATGTCCGGTGGCCTTTTACGCCGTTGCAGGCTTTATGGGTGGTGTTGAGTTCGTTTGATTCGAAGATTGCGTGTGATTAGGAAGAAGGGGAGGTGAAATAAAGAGGGGGACGGAGAAAAAATCAATTGAAAAGAAGTAGTTTATGTTGGTAAATGGATATTGTGTCCTCCGCCTTTGGTTGTCGTTCATTCCTTCGAGACGCACTCTCTCGCAAAACCCCGTTCTCTCCTTCAGCCACCCCCTCTCACCTCCCAGACCATTACCA
>Ga0209390_10007433_pt1 | contig 14036 bp, 12 predicted proteins | sample BON01_FD_187212 | JGI IMG/M metagenome (GOLD analysis project Ga0209390, IMG submission 187212) | Freshwater microbial communities from Lake Bonney liftoff mats and glacier meltwater in Antarctica - BON-01 (SPAdes) (version 2) | ecosystem: Environmental > Aquatic > Freshwater > Ice > Glacier... | reverse complement strand
CCCCCCCTCCCCATCCTCCCCCTCCTCATCATCATCCCCCCCCTTCCCACCACGCGCCTCCCTCTTGAGCTCCGCATCCACCTCCCCCCTCATCCTTGCCAACCTCGCCGCCTCCAGCCTCTTCAATTTCTCCTTCTCCTCCGTCGCGATCTCCTCCGGGGTCTTGGTCCTATCCTGGGCCTTGGCCGCAAACCGCTCATCCCTAATAACATTCATCAACTCATCATAGTCCTTCCCCTCGTCCAACAACAACGCCGATGCCGCTGCTGCTGCTCTTGCCTTCTTCGCCTCCGTCTCTTTTGCATCCCTCACCTGCTCATCCTTCTTACTCTTGTATTTATCCCTAAATTCCAAGTCCCCCAACAAATCCTGAAATTGGTCATCCAAAGTCGACAACGCCACCTCCTGCGCATCTTTCTGCTTCGCCTTCGTCGCCTTATGCATCTTCGACTTAGCAATAATCTCCTCCATTAACTCCGCCCTCGTCTTCTTGGCAGCACCAGGTCCATAATGCCCCTCCTCATCAGCCGGCGACGGCCTTTTGCGATCCCCCGGCCCACTCCCCCCAAAATGCAGCTCCTTCACAATCTCCTTATTCAAGCCATGCCCCCCATCCTCCTCATCACTCGAGGCCAGCCCGTCCTTGTCTTGATAATCATCCTCTCCATCCCCGCCCAAGGCCTTCCCCTTGTGCGTAAGCCTAAGGCCGCCATAACTGTCGTCGTCCTCCTCATCGTCATGCTCGAGATTGAACCGCCCCGCGCCCGACTTGCGTGCCCGCTTCTGCCGCTCCTTCTGAAAACGCAGCAACATCTTCTCCTCCAACGACAGGCTGGGGTCGTCCTCCCCGAAGCGGCGGTCCTTGAACACGTTGTCCTTCTTGGAGGCATTGTACTCCACCAGCAGCGTCTTTTTCCGCCGCTCCACCGCCATCTGCCGTGCCTTGCCCACGTTGCGGACTTGGCCCTTGGCTCGCTTGTTCAGCACCGTAAACTTGGACTTGCGATTCCCAACGGCGTCGAAGGGGTTCATGCCTGCCGTGCTAGCAGCATTTCCTCCACCACGGCCTGAGAAGCCCCGTCCACCGCCTCGTCCACCAAAGTCTCCACGTCCCCCGCCACGGCCGCCGCCACGGCCACCGCCTCCTCCACCTCCTCCTCGGCCTGGTGGCGGCCTGGCACCGCCTCGTTTGGACTGGACGCCCATTGTGGTGGTGCGAGACCTGTGGGTTGGGATGGTGGGGTGGATGGGTGGGGGTGGGGAGGTCGTGGTGAATAAGTTTAGTTTGGATGAATGAAGCAAAAAATGCAAATCCACCGCTTCCCGCCTAGGCACCATTGGACGCAGACAAGGCACCACCAAAGCACGCACATACATCGCTTGGTTGGCGTAGGACATGGGTAATGGGAGGGGCCAATTGCTTGCCAAAGGATACTTTGCCATCATCGCGGCCGACCTCCTTCGCCTCAGCGCTTCTTGTTGTTGTTGATGCATGCGACTGCGGACGTGTCTTCTACACATCAGAGACTGTCATCTTCTTTCCAAGCGCTCAGCACACGCAACCACACCCACGACAGGCTTGAGCCCCATGGCAGCCCCACCACGCGGAGGCGATGGGGAAGCACCGGAGGATGATCCTAAAGATGGAGGAGCGGGCGGGACGACACTGGGAGAAGGAGCTGATCAAGGCAGCAGCAGCAGCACGCAAAAGGTATGTATGTAGCTATGGACAGGGCGACCTCTGCGAGACTGTTTGTGTCCATGCGTGTAGAGTCTGTCGTCCACGGCGTGCTTTGTGTGTGTTTGGAGACCCTCTTTCTGTATTTGTGCCCGTCCGTCTTGGCAAAGGAAGGAGTACCTTCACGTAATGGCCCAACCCGTGTATTCCACCGCATGTTTGACACCCCTACGAGGAGGGTGCTGGGCAGTGCGCGCTAAGAAATGTCCAGTCTATCTATTCTTCAAGCGCTCCCGCACTTTGGCGTCGTCCGTCCACCTTCAGAAGCAACATGATGTGCATCCGATTCTTCCATGATGCAAGCCAGCCTGCGTGTGTACTTCCGCGTACGCTTCGGCAGATTTTCGACGATGCTCTCTTCGCATTCAGATTCTGCTAGGACGTGAAATGAGTGGCTTGAAGGCATGGAGGTGGGCGGTACGGGTGCTTTTTTGTCAGTCCAATTGGCCTTTTTTCTTTTCTCGAAATCCCAACTCACACACACATACACATACACACACAGGCGTCGTCCACGTCCACCGCCACCTTCTCCACTGCCCCCGTCGCCGCCATGGCGGACGCACCAAACACACCCGTGCTGCTAGCAGTAGCCTTCTCCCACTTCCAACCCCGACGACCCACATCAGGAGACGACGGACGAGCCTCACCCGCCCTCAAGGCGCTCTTCCCTCGCAGCCACGCCGTCAAGGACCGGCTCACACGCGACCTGCTCGCCACGTACGAGGCGTGCAACCCCCGGCATCGCTTCAAGTTCAAAGTGCCACGGCGCATCCTGACCCAGCCCAAGGAACCGACTCAGAACGATGGGCGAGACAACAGCGAGGCCAACCTCATTTGCTCCGTGGGCGACGCACTCAACAACGCCGGCCGCGGCTGCACATTCGCTATTTTGGATCTGCTAGGGCAAGGCACGTTCGGGCAGGTCTTCAAGTGCCAGGAGCAACCGCCGCCGCCAGGGAGGGGGGGAGGGATGGGCGGAGGGGGGGAGGGAAGGCGGAAGCCAGCGGTGGCCATCAAGGTGGTGAAGAACAAACCGGCGTACCTCCGGCAGGCCCAGTCGGAGGTAGGGGTGCTGCGACTGCTGAATGAGAAGCATGATCCTGGGGATGAGAAGCACTTGGTGCGGTTACTTGACTCGTTTACAGACAAGGGCCATCTCTGCCTCGTCTTCGAATTGCTCGACATGAACCTCTATGAACTCCTCAAGCAAAACCAATTCCGTGGCCTCCCCCTCTCCCTCATCCGGCACTTCGCCTCTCAAATCGTGGAAGCCCTAGGCGTGATGGAGGAAGCAGGCATCATCCACTGTGACCTCAAACCAGAGAACATCCTCCTCGCCACCACAGCCTTGCACCGCCCACCCAAGCTCGTCGTCCCCGCCGACCCCACCACCAAACCCCCCTCCAGCAGCAGCAAGCAACACAGCAGCGTCAAGGTCATCGACTTCGGCTCCGCCTGCTTCGAAGGCCGCACCATGTACACATACATCCAATCCCGCTTCTACCGCTCCCCAGAGGTCCTCCTCGGCCTACCCTACGACGCCGCCATTGACATGTGGAGCCTCGGCTGCATTTGTGCAGAGATGTTTCTGGGCCTCCCCACTTTTCCTGGCGTTTCAGAGCATAATCAGCTTTCGCGCGTCGTGGAAATGCTGGGGACCCCTCCTGAGATCATGCTGGAACACGGACAGAACACCCCCAAGTACTTCCATCGGCGGCGGAGGCGGGCGGGGGAGGGAGGGAGGGAGGGAGGGCCGCCGCAGGGGCAGTTGGAGGGGCAGTTGGATGCTCATCGGAGCACGTTTCCGGCGCGTGGGGTGAGGAATACTCTGGCGAAAGTAGGGGAGGAGGAGGCGGCCACGGACACGATGCTGGTGCCGCAGCAGCAAGCGGTGGGCACGGGGGTGGGCGCGAAGAGAGCAGGAGGACTGCTGCTCAAGTCTCACACCCTCGCCTCGGCCTTGCAACCGCTCCAGCAACAGCAACAGCAGGCACCACCAACCCCCTCCAGCAGCAGCAGCAGTAGCTTTGTGCTGAAGACGGCCGAGGAATACGCAAGCGACACCCGCTCCCCCGTGGTCAACTCCAAAAAATACTTCAAGCACAAGCGTCTCCCCGACATCGTCCGTTCATACCCCTACGGCCGTCGCCTCGGCCCCCAAGACACCCTCAAAGAAGACCAAGAACGCCGCCTCTTCCTCAGCCTCGTCCTCGGCCTTCTTGACCTCAACCCCTGGAAACGCTGGACCGCCAAACAAGCAGCCGAACACCCCTTCTTCCTCGCCGAGCCCGGCCCCGAGCGCGAGAGGGAAGGCGCCGCCCTCCCCTACGAACCACCAGACAAACGACAAGTCCAAGACCGTCGCCTACACGGCATGCTCCTCTCCCACCAACAGCGCTCCGACGCCCACAAAACAGGGGCAGGTGGCTCGCAAGAAAACAGCAGCAACAGCAGCAGTAGCTCCTCTCGTGGCCCTCCTCTGGCCTACCTCGCCGCTGCTGCTAGTAGCGCGGGTCGTCCGCCACCTTCCCTTCAACCTCGTCCTTCCGAGCCACTTGCCGTCCCTCAGCCCCTCTCTCCCATCCCCGCAGTAATGATGACCGGCCGCGCGGGTGGAAGTACGGGGTACCAGCACGTCGAAGAGGGGGGAGGCGTCTCCATCTTTCGTCACGGAGGCAGCAGCAGTGGCAGCAGCGCTGGTGGGCAAGCAAGTATGGATGAGGGATTGGTGCGATCTGCGCCTGCTTTCCATCGTTTGCGGATTATGAATCGGCGGGCCTCGGTGGGGAGTGCGGCAGGGGCGGGGATGCTTCCCTCCACCCCTCAGACGGCCCCTGGGCTGGCAATGTCGATGGGTGTGGGTGGAGGGGGAGGGAGCATGATGGATGGCTCCGGAGGGTCAGGTGTGTCTGGCCCACAGAATATCCCCTCGCGGTGGGGCGGTCGAGGGGTGGGAGGAGGAGGAGGAGGAGGAGGAGGAGGAGGAGGGGGAGGAGGCGGTGCTGGTGCGACGTTCCTGGCCAAGGGCGCGGAGTCTTATACGTACGAGAGTGGGGAGCGGTTGGGGGCAACGGATTTCGGGTACGCCCTGCAGAGACCTCAGATGATGATGCAATTCTCGCCGCAGCAGCAGTCGGCTATGTTTGGGACCAGTGTCTCGGGCAGTGGCAGCAGCTTTGCCATGCGCTCTCCTATGCCTCCCCCTCCCCTCGGCAGCAGCTATGGAACACGAGGCCCTGCTTACTTACCTGAGGAGTTGGACTTGCCACCACCGCCGATGCAGCAGCAGATGCACCAGCAGCAGCCGCATCCGCACCATCACCAGCAACAACAGCACCAACAGCAGCTCCAACACCAACACCAGCAGCAGCAGCATTACGGGCACCAGCAGCAACACCAGTACGCCCAACATGCCGCTGCCTTGTCCCCCTCCTTGGGTCAGGGCCAGCCGTCGGCAGGGATGGAGGGCGAGTTTGCAGAGTGGGACCCCTTCTTCGCCGAGCCCCTGGAGGACGACATGCAGTTCCAACTACAGCAGCAGCAGCAGCAGCAGCAGCAGCAGCAGCAGCAGCAGCAGCAGCAAGAGGGTGGTCGGCCACGGGCCGGCAGCTACGGTAGCAATTCTCCTCGTGTGCCTCACAACGGTCACACTGGCAACCTCTACCATCAGCATCAACAGCAGCAACTGCAGCAAGAGCAGCATCTCCAACAGCAACAACAGCAGCAGCAGCAGTTCTCCCACTCCCACCACGGCCACGGTCCACCTTCACCCATCTACCACCAGCAGCAGGCCAATCACCCCCCCGCTCACAACACCCCTCCCAAGCAGCGCTTCGGCGCCTTCTCCTTCCTCCGCAGCGGCGGCCCACCACGGCACCAGCAGCAGCATCGCGGGGGCGGCAGCAGCGGCAGCAGCAGCGGCATGGGTAGTGGTGGCAGCGGAGGCGGAGGAGGCTATTCCACCTCCCCTGGCAGTGCGGGGAGCGGCAGTAACCGTCCTCGATCCTCCTCCTGGCATCCCCAACACGAGCTGGGTGGAGGAGGAGGAGTGGGAGGAGGAGGAGGGGGAGGAATGGGAGGGCAGGGCTCCATGCCAGTGCCGGGCGGTGACCAGTCCGACTTTAAGAGCACGGGAAGTGGGGGTGGTGGTCCTCCCAACAGCAACAACAACAGCCTACCTCAGCAGCAGCAACGCCGTCGTAGTGGGAGTGGGAGCGGGCCGAGCCTCGCGTCGGGAAGTAGTTGGATGGTGCGCCGTTCTTCGAATCCGACCACGGGCTTGGCAACTGAAGTTTATGGTGTGAGTCCTCAGTCGCAGGGGGGTGTTGGTGGGGGGAACGCTGGCGGAGCAGGGAAGAAGCCACCGCCTTCCCCAAGGGGGGGTTTGGGCACGAGTCCTTCTTCGAGGAGATGAGGAGATAGAGGGATAGGGTAGGGAGATAGGGGGAGCATTTATTGAGCCCTTTTGGTCGATGGTTTGGCATTTGGTTAGTAGTTTATAGCTTAGGTACGACGCGCACTTAGAAAGGCAGCAGTAGAGCAGTATCAACGTTCCACCTGGGTACCCTACACACACTCTTGTAGTGGTGGTGGTGGCACCTTTTTCCCTTCCTAGTCAGTCCTGTTTCAACCCCCCCAACTTGTAAAGAAAAAACAACTCCATTCGTCAACAACTTCTCTAGAGAGAGTTCAGATCTGCTTTCGTCTCGCGTTCTCAACTTTTCTTCTTCCTTTATAGGCAAATGGGTGGGTCTATTTACTCTTCTACTCTTCCTATGCTTCCGTCACCACCTCCGTCACTGGCTTAGTCGTCTTGTATTCCTTGGGGAGCTTACTTACCACATAACCATACGAGGCCCGCTTTTTGCCCTCGGTCCAAATGGCCACGGACCGGATGTGGTTCTTCTCCCGTAGCTGCCGCAGGATTTTGGTCTTGAGAAAGGTAAGCGTCAGGCGCTCTTTGAGGGGAGAGGTCGGTGGTAGCGTCTCATGTAAAGCATTGAAAATGTCGCGGTTGTGCAGTGGCTTGCCCTCCGCCCCATGGATGAGCGAGAAGGCAGCATGTCGCAAGGTGGACTGAGGTACCGGGGTGGTGCTGCCCTCGGCATTGGCGGCAGCGGTAGACAAAAGGCGGTGGACGGGAAGGGCAGTGGTGGTGGTGATGATGGAGGGTCTAGGGGCAGCGGGGGCGCGAGGCAAGGGATTTGCGGCTTGCCGAGTGACGCCGCGGGCCAGGGCCGCAAAAGGGGAACGAAGCATTGTCGTCGCCGTCTGTCGTGGGGTGGAGGTTGGGTGGGTGTGGTGGTAGAGGGTTAGAAAGATGATTAGATGCAGAGCAAGCCAAGGCCAAGAAGCAGGCTGGGGCAGAAGCGGGAAGCGGGGGCGGTAACAAGCAAGCAAGCAAGCAAATGCCACCAACCTCGTCAGAGCCAGCGCCATACATGCAGCATAAGGGACAAGCAGGCAATTTTCACGACGACGCTCTTCATTTTGCACGCACATCCCACAGGCACCCGCATACACAGACAGCACTGACTTGCTTTGACCTCCCCATCCTTCCATCCTTCGTCGTGCTCCGCACACGCACTCATTACGCCGCCGCACCCCACAAACCACCCCACAGGAGACCCCAGCTAGCCAGCCAGCAACAGACCAGCGACGCCAGACCTCTAAATGCCCTTGCTCTGCCCGGCAGGCAGTGCTTCGTCTCGCCCTGCGTCTTTCCGGCGGCTGCAGCCCCACACCCTTGCCCGCTCGCTCTGCATGTCGCTACTCATGTACGCAGCGCTCCTGAGCCCCCTCCGACAGCAAGCCCGAGCCTTTATTGCCATGCGGCCCCTGAGCATGTCAATGTCTGCCGCCTCCACCCCATCGGCCCAGAAGCTGCGGGTGGTGACCTACAACATCCTCACGCCCAACTATGCCACCCCCCGGAACTTGCCGGTGCGTATTAACTTTCCCGTGGTCATTGATTTTGATTGTTATGCCCCGTTCCCTTATCGTTTATCATCTAAACACATGGACGAATATTGATTTACAATCCCTTACTTTTAAGGGGCATTTTTCTCTATCCGAAGCTCATTTATTCCTCCCTCGCTTGGCCCCCTGCCCTCATCCAACAGGCCCACCCGGCCGTGCACCTAGACGAGCAAGAACGCCTCCAAAAGATCCTGACCAAGCTCGAGGCAGAAACCGCACAAGGCGCAGTCATCGCCCTGCAGGAGGTATCCCGGGCATGGGCAGGCCACTTCCACGTCTTTTTCGCGCGAGCCGGTTACCACTTCGTTCACTCCGGCTACGGACGCCCCTCTAGCGGGTTCATGGGCGTAGGCCTCGCCTGGCCTCATAACACTCTCGAGGCAGCCACCATTGACATCTCCCGTCTCGCCGACGCCAAACCCTGGCCTGCCCCTCCTCCTCCTGGTACACTCACCTCTGTCTCCCGCCGCATTCTAAAGCCCTTCCGCCGCCTTTTCAACATGCGTGGTCGAGGGAACGGCAAGGACGAGGACGTCATGGCTACAGCTCGTGACAGGTCCAACGCCGTAATCATCGCTCAGCTTAGGAGCAAGGGGCCCGAAGGGTTGGATTTCTTTATTGCGTGTTATCACATGCCTTGTGAGTTCCGCCGGCCGCCTATTATGACCGTGCACGCCGCCTTGCTTGTGCAGCGGATGCAGGCACTTGCCAAAGGAAAGCCCCATATTGTTATGGTAAGGGTTTTATGAATTCGTGAAAAGGAAGGGGATAAAGAGGAAGTGATCTGTGTAGGTGCTTCAGGAAGAATGAGGGAGACCTCGCTCGTTCCCTTTCTGCTTCGCTCACCTCTTCCCCTCTCCTCCATCTCTCCTTTTCACTCCCGCATACCAACAGGGCGACTTCAACTTCCAACCCACCTGGCCGCAGTACCAGCTCATCACGGAGGGCGAGATGTCCACCGAACACGCTCACTACCCGCTCATGCCTTCCACCGACCCCTGGACCCCGCGCGTGGAGCAGCCCTTGAAGTCGGCCTTGAAGGCCAAGTGGGGGCAGGAGCCAGAGTTTACCTGCTATTCCTACGCGGACCGGGTACATTTTAATGAAAAGAGGGCGGATGTTAGAGAGATAGGACGGCGGGGACGGGGAAGAATGAGGCGCGGAGCAGAGAGTGAGGCACTCATTTTTATTACCCACACCAACACACATCCACCCAAATAGGAATCAGGCGAGCGGTTTTGCGAGCCGTTAGACTACATCTTTTTGTCGCCGGAGTGGAAGGTGAACGATGCCATTAAACTCCACAGCAAGGAAGACGCTCTCAAGTTGCCTTGCCCTTTCCCTGATCAGGTAAGCAAGAGGGAGGGGTGGGTGGTTGGGAGGAGGGAGAGGAGGGGGAGGAGTGGACTCGAGAAAGCAATGGAGGCAAATTGCAGGAATAGGATTATGGCGGCTGACTTACTCCGTACATATCAACTCCACCTTTAATAGGACGAGCCGTCGGATCACGTGATGCTGTGGGCGGACTTGAGCCTGGAAAAATAAAAGCCAAGGCGCGTGGAAGGTTATTTGATTTCGAGAGACCGGAGCGGACAAAGAACCAAAGCACGAGAATCCTCAACTATATACACATTGTTACCAACTTTTGTCGGGCAGACTTTCTTTGTTGTCGCATTACTTTACTTTTGCTCCTCCGTTACGTTCCGAGCAAGTCTTTGTTTACTGGTTTTGTCCGGTCACCAGACGCCCAAAACCGCGGCGAGCACCAAGATTCAACAAACCTTACAACGATATGTATCGCTTTTCCGCCCTCCCCGACCCGACCTTGGCCTTTTTTTTGCCTCTCCGGGCGGTAGAAAGTCGTGTTGTTGGGGGTTACAGAGGGAGGTCGCTTGGGAAGATGCGAGTCTGGCTCTGGAAGGGGTTCAAAGCATCTCGGGGCATGTGGTCAGTCCCAGGATGTCAATTCAAGGTGTATACCAAGACATTGGACGCTTTTCCCGAGTTTTAGGGCCTTTGGTCACGTCGCACTGACCACGAAGGCGCTAAAGTGAGTGAAAGGGGGGCCTGGATGTGCTGCGTTTGTCGCCCGTGCTTGGTACCAGGTACAGGAAGCCTGGCCTCTTGGACTGAGACCACGATTCATTTCCTACCATGCTCCCGCGCGTCTTTTCCCGATGGGGCCAAGGTTCAGGCCCCCTCTACATACACGCACTGGGCACTCTAGCGCGGCGTGCTACGAGATCCGCGTGCTGCTTCTCGTACCGCGCAGGCAGAGCAGTCAACTGGAGCCCCGCCAGGGCTCCAGTTGGCCTAGGGAGGGTGGGGAGGTCGCCGTCCGAGAATTCCTTTTTGCGGGTCCAAGGCATACTTTGGGTATAAGTACACACCACAGAGCTCGAGGGCATGCATCAATTAAGCTCCTGGCGCTTGGACGACACACTTCCATCGTCCTTGCCTTGCTTCCTAACAACGACACTCGCTCCCTCCTTTCCTTCTACCCATCCACTGCCTCACGTTCCCATCCTCCACCATTCATGCCACACACAGGACCATGGACAAGACCGACGACGACGCTGCCACCACGATGGCTAGGGATCATCAAGCCTTCTTGGCGGCGTGCGGGGCGGGGGACCTAGAGCAAGTAAAGGCGTTTCTGTCTACCGGTCTGCCAGCCTACTACCAGGAGGAAGAAGGCGGCACATCGGTGCTGATGCACGCCGCCAAGGGCGCCCACCTCGAAGTGGTGCAACTGTTGCTGGCGGCAGGGGCACCTTGGATGGCTTTGGATCGGCAGGGGAAATGCGCGGGGGAGCACGCCATGGCCAGCGAGGTGGAGGACGCGGAGCGCAAGCAAGCCGTCATTGACGCGTTGGTCAATCATGCGGTGATGGCCGAGATGCTGCTGGGTACAATGCAAGACCACGCAGCAGTGGCCGTGCGCGAGGAGCAGCAACAAGAGTCCGCGCAATACTTGGGGGGGAACGTGCGCTACGAGAAAGGTCGGCTGGTGGACGAGGAAGAGGAAGGGGTCATGATGGAGTGGGAGGCACCGCTCATGGAGGCGCACGCCAGCTTGCTGTGCGGAGAGGCCAAGGACAGAGACGTGATGAATATTGGGTTTGGAATGGGTATTATCGATGAGGCCATTCAGAGGCACGGCTGCCGCTCTCACACCATTCTCGAGGCCCACCCGACGGTGCTGGAAAAGATGGAAGCGGACGGCTGGACACAGAAGCCAGGGGTGTCGGTCGAGGCGGGGCGATGGCAAGAGACCTTGCCTCAGCTTGTGGCGGCGGGCAAAAAGTATGATGCTTTGTTTTTCGATACTTATGCTGAGCACTACCGGGACATGCAGGCTTTTCATAAGTGGCTCCCGAAGCTGCTCCGACCTGGGGGCATGTACTCCTTTTTCAACGGTGAGTGAGTGGGTTGGGTTGGGGTAGATGAGCACGTTTGCTTTCTTTCTCATGTGACTCACCAATCGCCGTGCTTCGATGCATCTCTTTATTTGGTCTTCCTCGGCATTTTGCCTTTTCTCACCCTTCAACACCGCCACACACACCTCTCTCAATTTAGGCTTGTGTCCGGACAATCTGTTCTTCCACGCCGTCACCTGCCAACTGGTCAAGCTGGAGCTGGAGGCTTTGAACTTTGCAGTGGACTTCGCCACGGTGGAAGTAGAAGGAGGCGCGGCGGAGGAAGGGACTTGGGAAGGGCTTCGGCGTCGGTATTGGCACGGACGGGAGGAGTATTACTTGCCTGGTAAGCTGAGCTTGAAAGTTTCTCTCTTTCTCTTTCGCTAATTGTATGTTTGATTGTCAAAACTTTCTCCTCTGCCTCCACTCTCCTCACCCACTTTCCTTCTTCCCCTCCTTCACTCCCAATTTGCAGTGGCAATCTTCCAAGGCGAAGGAGAAGAAGCAATGGAGCTAGCACAAGAAAACGAAGAGACGCCGATCGACAATTCCGCAAACGACAACGAAACAGCAGATGACACCTTAGTAGGCGAGGCCCAAGTCGGCGAGAACGGAGAGACTGTCGAGGTCCTGCTGCATGCTGCCCTGGACCCAGAGGTGGGTGGCTTGACCTGGCGGCCATACCCTGATATGAGAGGCCGCCTCGATTCCGTCTGCCTCCTCCAGCTCCGGTGCTGGTTTCCCCCCATGCTGCATGACGCCCATCGGCACGCTCTCTTTCGACGCGCCATCCAAGGCGCGATTCAAGAGGTGCTGCTGCAGCTGCTGCTGGAGGGGCAAGACGGGAAAAGGAGGGAGATTCGGGTGCTGGACATTGGCACGGGCACCTCGTTGCTCAGCCTGGAAGCCGTACGGGCTGGAGCCACGCACGTGGTGGCTTGCGAGGGCTTTCCTGCCTTGGCCGCCGTGGCGCAAGAGGTGGTGCGGGCCGCGGGGATGGAGAATGAAATACAGATCCTGAGCAAGCGAAGCACGGCGCTGGAGAAGGAGGAGACGGGGCCGATTGATCTGGTCATATCCGAGCTGCTGGACTCGACGTTGCTGGGCGAGGGCTACCTCAGCACGCTCCGCGACCTCTACTCCCGTGGGCTTATCTCCCCTACCACCCGGGTGCTGCCAGCCCGCGCAAGGGTGTGGGCACAGCTGGTCGAATGCCCGGAGCTGCCTTTGCATTGTCACATACCAACAGCCAACGTAGCATGCGCGGGGGGAGGGCGGCCGCTGCCTCTTTACTTTGCACCACCTAGTCCAGCAGCAGCAGCAAGCAGCAGCACGACGGGGGAAGAAGTAAAGAGTGAGCGAAAGAGAGAGAGATCCGGTACGGGCGACGAAGCAGCGGCGGGTGTAGGGACGGAAGAAGGAGAGTTCGCCGGAGGCCCCCTTTCCAGCATCGCCATTTCAGCGCCTTTTTCCTTGCTGGACATCGACTTTGCGGCCGTAGCAGCAGCGACGACCACAGCAGCAGACGCAAAAAATGGGCCAGTCCGGCTAGGGCTGCCGACCTCGGTGCCGATTTCACGGACGGGGACGCTTCATGGGGTGCTAATGTGGTGGGATTTGTCGCCGCTGGACGAGACCGAGACCTACACCAGCTCACCGCGCAACCCGAGAACGGACCCGTTGTGGCAAGACCACTGGAAGCCCTGCATCTGGCCTTTGGTCACGCCCACAGCCGTCGAAGCGACACAAACTCTTTCGGTGCAAGGTGCTCACGACGATCAAACCGTGTGGGTAGAGGTGGGAGGAGGAGACGTGGACCAAGCTGTCCGTCGCTTGAGAGAAGGACCGAGTCTGTGTGTCTGTGGCCTCCACGCCTCCTTAACTGTGGGACGGGTCTTGGAGTTGAACGACGTGAGCCGGCAAGAGGCTTATTGCCGGGCGATGCAGCAGGTTGTGGGGGAGAGCAAGGGGGACGTGCGGACCATTTTGGACATTTGCGACGGTGGGGTGGTGGTGTCTGGCTTGCTCGGCGCGCAGCACCATCAGGGCGGCGAGGATTCGGCTTCAACTCCCCTACCCACGCTGGTCAGTCTTGAGCAGCATCCATGGCACGCGGCGGTGCTGGAACGAAGCAGTCGTAGCAGTAGCAGTAGCAGCAGCAGCAGTGCTCAAAACGACGATGCGGTCGATGCTCAAATTGCTGTCTGGCGGGGCGCAGGGGCTGGGGAGGGCTGGGACTCGGCGGCGTGGAGGGAAGAGGTTCAAGTACTGTGTGGGGATGGCTATTATGCTAAGGTGGGGCCCAATCGCCCTTTGTGGAGCTGGCTCAATTTTTGGATCCTGCGGACGGCGTTAGCGCCTGTTTTGGCGCGGGACGTGGTCGTGTTGCCCTTCCAGGCGCGTCTCATGGCAGCTGTGGTGGAGTGTCCTTCTTTATATCGAGTGCATGGTGGAGGGAAGCCAGTTGCGGACGACGAGGTGCTGGGCGGATGGAACCACGACGCGTATCGCCGGGCAGTAGAAGAAGGGGCGGCGCGGGCTGTGTGCGACGAGGACAAGGATTTGCCTGTTTCCTTGGCCGATCACCCGCATCGGTTTTTGACGCCGCCGGCTTTGGTCATGCGTTTGGATTTGCACCGCGCCATTGACTGGACTTCGCCGCGGGCAGAGGATGGAGCCTATCGGCGGAGCATTATTCAGGTGCCCTTTGAGCAGGCGGGCCATGCACACGCCTTGGCTTTGTGGGTGGATGTTGATTTGACCTATGGAGCGGCGACGGGACGTGATCCTTCTATGGTTGTGTGGGGCTGTGGTCCTCGGCATGCGCGGCAGACGTTACGGTGGTTGAGTGGGGAGGAAGTGGGGGGAGCGGAGGAGGGAGGGAAGGGGTGGGGGTGGAG
>Ga0209390_10007432_pt1 | contig 14037 bp, 11 predicted proteins | sample BON01_FD_187212 | JGI IMG/M metagenome (GOLD analysis project Ga0209390, IMG submission 187212) | Freshwater microbial communities from Lake Bonney liftoff mats and glacier meltwater in Antarctica - BON-01 (SPAdes) (version 2) | ecosystem: Environmental > Aquatic > Freshwater > Ice > Glacier... | reverse complement strand
TGTTTTTGAGCCTTTAAACCAACCTAAAGGGGGGGTAACTAAAGATTAGTATCTTGCAAAATGTTAACATTTTGCGTGATGGAAAGTTGGCTAATCCGAGAAGACCGTTTTTGAATACTAACGTCGCGCAAGGTAAGGGATCTCAGTGCCCATCCTGCCCTCATTCTATTGCTTTTTGTACTTTGTCTGGTCCTTTTAGACGAAAAGAGCGTCACAAAGCGGAAGTAAGCAGTATCAGAGGTGATACAAGGGCAGGTTGCATCAGCCTGAGTGAACATGGTTGACTTGTGATATTGTTCAGACCGTATTGTTTCATAGGGGATGGGCCGCGTTTGGAGGCGATCGGAGGTCGGGAATCATGACCGGAGCACTGTTTTAAGATGGGCCCTGCTGTCAAATGGGTATTCTATGCACTTTTTATGTCTACAAAAAAACTTTTTCATTTCTTCAAAAATCGAAAAATCCGTCCAAACCATTCCTTGTGAAGGTTTCCTCTGTATTGTAGTATCACGTCGTAACACTTTCAAGAGTTAATACAAACTTTTTACTGTATCGATTTTTGAACCTCCAAACAAGTGCCCCTCAATTCGACTTTGTAACAGCAACAGTGGAACCTGCTTAAGGGTATATGTTCCACATTCTCATGATAAACAGTAACTTCCGAAATTTGTGCTATTACTAACCGTTCTGAATGATTGAAAACAAAAGTGTGTTGATTTGAGAATTTTCAATCGCAAAACAAAAAACACAATCCATTCGCAATATTTTGGACGAAAATACACGGTTCACATCGGGAATCCAGACCTGATCTCGAACAACTAAGACAAAGGGATTGTCTTATTGATTCAAAAGAAAATTGCGTTCCAAAGGAAAAGGGTGCCGACCCAATATCGAACCGAGTAACTGTCGTCTCATGGTACAAATCAACATAAAAGATATCACCGGGGTAGAAACCACACGAATGAATGCTACTTAAACAACTTTTGGAACTCCACCTTGAAACCAGAATATTCAGTACACAAATCGCCGAAGCGATACAGCTGTTGTATGCTCATCCGCAGGTTCCTTGATCGAGCCAAGGTAATACCGAACGTAAATACACGCGATTTTTGTCATTGTTTCCACAAAAGATCATTGTTGCAAAAAAAGCAAAGATTTATGTACGTGCGTTTTTCGTGCGTTCTTGCTTTCAGTGGGGGTTTTAGCAGAACACAAATCCATTGCGATAGGACTGTGGCAAAACCCCTATTCTAAGCAGTGTTTACCTTACAGGATCCCATCGCATTTTCCCATCGCAAACCCCCTCTTCGCAAATTGCGATGGGACCGCAACGCTTCACAGGTCAGGTTCCCCTCCAAGAACACGAAACTTTGTCTAAGCACAAACAATTATGCGTTCTTGGAGAGAGTTTCGTGTTCTTGGAGGGGAACCTGACCTGTGAAGCGTTGCGGTCCCATCGCAATTTGTGAAGAGGGTCATTGCGACGGGAAAATGCGATGGGATCCTGTAAGGTAAACACTGCTTAGAATAGGGTTTTTACCACTGTCCCATCGCAATGGATTTACGTTCTGCTAAAACCCCCCACTTTCAAGGCTCGTTTCTAACGCACGACCTTTGATGAAGGGAAGAATTGCTTGGAGAGCTGAGCTATTCGCACAACTATTTGACACTTGTAAAGTTTGGGTTGCCAGGAATTATTTGACTCGGAAGTCTTGATCTGGGCAATTTTACTACAGCAAAAATCAATGAAACTTAAGGAATTCTTGCAACTCGGGTTTCCATCGCCTTTGCCCGCTGAAATCAATAGACTGATTTTGACGGTGGGGTTGACTAATAAATAAGGGAGCAATTTAAATAAATAAGGGAGCAATTTGTACCAGAACTGCTCCCTTATTTTGAAATTTCATCTCCTTATTCCAGGGCCCACGAACAAGATGAGTACGGAAAATCGGCAGTCAAAATCAGTCTATTGATAACAACTAATATTTCAGTTCAATATGAATTTTACTGGTACCAAAACATAGTTTACTGAAATATTTCACACTGACATTTACAAGGCACAAATGTTTGAAATTTGAGGGTTCGGGTCCACTTTTTAAAAATAAGTCATTTCCGTGCCGGAAAAACACATCAATGATGATGATTGCTTTTATTATCACTCTTGGAGAAGTAATGTAGTAATTGCGTTTGGAACTCTTTCGTCTTTTCTTCCCTAGCTTCACATAGTGAGTGGCGTTGTTTGAGGTGTTTGTCCTTTTGCAGATGATGAAAAACTGAAAAAACATGCATGTTGATCTAGCGTTATTAGTATGAGGTCCTACCCTCCTCAGTACCCACGCTCCTCTAACCCCCTGAACCCATCCCCCTCCCTCTTTGTTTTTATTTCCCTTTGGGCCCCCCCCTACTTTTCCTCTCTTTTTCCTCTTTTTTTTCCATTTTTCTTTTTGTCCTTTTACTTTTCTTTTTTTCCTTTCTTGCCTGACCCCCCCTTCAATTTTTTTGCTTTTTATTTTTCCTGTCCATCTTTTTTTGAACTCTTTCTACTTTATTTTGCTTTATTTTTTTTGTTGTGTGTGTGCGTGTATCTTCGTATGTATGTGCGTGCGTATTTGGCACTTCCATGTGTGTCAGCCAATGATAATGTTAAGCATATAAAATCAAATATTGGATATGTGTTTTACAACAAAATGAATAAGATGAAATAAATGTGAAATATACAAAAATTCCTGTATATGTGCACACAGGACAGACGTTCGCTAGCAACCTTTCTCCTCGAGACAGAAAGCCGAAATACATAAGCAAATTCTAAACAAAAAATAGCGGTGATGGCAAGCCTGGCGATGGCCCCTCACCCCATTCCCCTTCCTTGTGCGCCGCGGCCCCCCAGCCATCGAGACGCCACCACGCCCAGTCCCTGCTGGGCCCCTCATTTCATGACCCAAGAACGCATCATGTTCTCGAATCCCACCCCGAGCAAGCCGCGCCTCTCTCCCGCCGCGACGATGAGCGACGACACGCTGATGGCTCTCACTCCACCCTTGCACTGCACCTCTATTGTTGCAGCCTGCGACCCCTCCTCAAGTTGTCGCTTTTGAGGTCTTAGACCATTTCTGCTCAAATTTGTCTCAATCGTTTCACTTTTGCTGAATCACGGAAATCCGATCTTTGAACCTGTGTGTGTGTTTGAACCTTTTTCTCTTTTGCGATAAAAATAAACTTCAGCTTTAAGTCCCTGTTTGCAATTCATCCTCATCACCACAGCGATTCCACTATTACTTTTACCTTAGTAAAATTTCTTGGCAGTATCAGAAATATTCAACCATTCTGATACTTGTGCTGCGCCTTCTGTGTGTAACACCGTTGGTTTGCTCATCTTACTCAAACTTTGCCCCGTCTTCACCTTTCTTCAGCAACTGATGACAAAATGATGATTATGACTTATTTACACATACACTTGTTCTCCAATGTTCTCCATCGACGTCGTCGCATCAGCCCCATACGACCCATGTATTTGCTGATAGTAAGATTGCATTACTGTGTAATGCGCTTCGCATATGCGTTGCACATGCACCAACAGAATCTTGTAATTTTTCCCTGCTTGTACATTAAGCTTTTCGAGCTTATTATTGAAGTCATCTTCCACTACTGCACCACGCCTCCCTGCCACAAAATTGATCTGTTCAAACGTCCATTCCGGGGAAGCCGCTCTGAGCGCCTCGATAATGCTTCTGTGTTGCTCGTTAGCCTCATCTTCCTTTATCCTCAGAAAATCCTTATTTCTGTCAGATGACCGTTTGAACTCTAGGATGTACAGTGGTCGATGATACTTGTTAATCACTATGCCATCTGGCCTCCGATTCCAAAAACGATTTCCATACAACATTGTTGGGTCAAAATCATAGCGTTCCCTTTCGTGCTCTTTCATAACGATCGTTTTTTCAATGTCTCCTGCCTTTTCCGTCAGCGATTCTCTGCTGCATATCTACTCAAACTCTTTCTCTTGCCACAACGTGCTCATACTACTCTCTTTATCAGGTGTAAAAAACCTGAGCTTACTCGCTGGTGTTTGAGCTTGCTCGCTGGTGTTTTGAGCTTACACCAGCTTGCATGCTGGAACACAGATGTCTCCAAATGAAGTGGTGGGCAGCCGTGACGGTTGTCGCCATTCCGTCGCAGAAAGCACTATTGATGTGCCCATACGTCTCTTCCGGCAATTTTTCAGTGCTCGCACCGCGTTGTTGCCCTTTGGCATAATCTACAGCTTACATCTGATCGCTGTTTGATTTTTGCAAGCCATTTGGTTACCAGAATAATCCCTACAATTGCCATCAATTCTCGCCTTTTATGTCTCCAAGGGACGTGCGGGTCGTTCAAAAACTTCCCTAAGAACGCTCTGCTTTCATGTTGTTGTAACATGAAGTCTGCCGTCCACGTGTCAAATGCAGGGTGATTGATATTGCCTTGCTCTGCCCTAGCTCGCACGCATGCTTTCAAGAATTTTCTGTCATCAATCCAAGTGTTCTGCTGCAAGACCTTCACCATGTTTTGATACGATGCCACATATCGTTGCTTGTGTGTGCAGTCTTCAATGTCATCACCTTTACACCATTTTTCATATCGTCGCCTGAGTGTGCTCAGTTGTCTCCAAGCACCTATAAGGTTCTCTTCATGTTTTGGCACCTCATTCTCTGCTGCCCCTCTTCGTATTGCATCCCTCACGCTATTATTAAATGTCGAATGACGATTTTGATAAGTTACTTTCCCTGCCTCGCGACACGGTTTTTTCCACATGAAGACTGCCCGATTCGTCCGTTGGCACCACTCTTTGTCTACCTTCAGATCTGAAATAGTCTTATCCGCCAAAATGTCGGCTCCCTCATTCGCTGGTTCTGCTCGATGCGACTTCACTTTGACCAAGAAGGTTGCTGTCCCTGCTGCAATTCTCTTTCGTAGTACCTCGATGGCTGCTGCCGGAATATGACGCCTCCGCGTCCCCAGCAGGAGGACGCCTCCGCGTCGCCAAAATAAAAATTGATGAGACTCCTGGGGGACCGAGACGATTTGTGTATTGGAGATTTGGAAACATTACAAACTTTCTCTCGAAGATCGCGGGTCATCGGGGGTGTGGGAACAGATCAGACCGCTTTGCCAAAGAGGCTGCAGTCCGGACCGAAAATAACCTAGCTAGGTAATTTCGGACCGGACCGCAGCTTATTTGGCAAAGTGGTCTAATCCGTTCCCACAAAATCGTAATTAATGGCCACCACAACCAATGGACCGAGCATGGCTCTCCCTAGCACTCGTACCCCCATGCGGGCTTCCCATGGTTGGTGTTGCCCCTCCCTGATGCTACGGACCGGTAGCACTGAGTGCATGCAGGGCGAGCGGAGTTTGAACGGATGTTGCCCCCCTATTTAGGCTCGCAGTGAGAAGGGTTCGAATTGGCGACCTTTTTGCGGTCCGGTCCGAAATTATTACCTAGCTAGGTAATTTTCGGTCCGGACTGTAGCCTCTTTGGCAAAGCGGTCTAATCCGTTCCCACAAAAGCTAGGTACTTTCGGGTCCGGGTCGAGCCTATTTGGCATACCAGGCTAAGTCGTTCGACTTACCGTTCTCACAAGACCATAAAGGTCGCCAGTTCGAACTCTGCCCACCACGAATCCTCACAGGGGCCGGTGCTGAGGGGCAACATCCAACCGTGGGACGGTCGAAAGCCTGCATGAGGGTACGCCTGCTAGGAAGAGCCATGTTTTCGGCCAGACGGTTGTGGCGGCCATCATTTACGGTTTTGTGGGAACAGATTAGACCGCTTTGCCAAAGAGGCTGCAGTCCGGACCGAAAATTACCTAGCTAGGTAATTTCGGACCGGACCTCAGCCTATTTGGCGAAGTGGTCTAATCTGTTCCCACAGGGGGAGTATCGTCAACCGTCGATGTCAACTGTCTTTTGTGGGCTGGCTCTGGCGTCTACAGAATCCGCTACCACAGGGCAATCGGCCACCTCTCAATGTCTCTTTCTTTCTTTCTTTCTCCCCATCGTGCATGTTTGTATGCATGTATACACTAAGTCTTATACCAAACCTCATCTCAAGTGGGAATGGGCTGTGCAGTCCGTGTATACACCAGTGCTCTTGCAACATCTGTGACACAATTGAAAGGTGCATGAATGTGGTCGACTCTCATGGCACCCAGCCCTAGCACAATAGACAGGATTTTGGTCTCGTCTATCTTTCATGTTGCCGCCCTCCCGCATTTTGCTTCTCCCTGCGCCCCGATGCTGTGGTCGTCCATCACTGTGAGCAGGTTCGACGATTCGCCAAAACACATACTCCCGTGCCTGCGTAAGAGTATCACAGGCCGTACTCCCAAACTCAGTGCGCGTTCGAGCATATGCGGACGAAAGGACATGAAGATGAAGTACAGCGTACATACTCGTGCTCGTGCGCACAATACACACACCTCCTCTTTAGTCAATTCGTGGCTTGGCTGCCATTTCCTCTTGCCACCTGCACTTTCACGTGCTTCTTTGGCCTCGTTGGCTTCTTTGGACTTGGCGTCGTTTGCAGTCTTCTCTAACCAAAGGATAAGCTCCTGTGCCTGCGCAAGAGTAGCACAGGCCGTACTCCCAAACTCAGTGCACGTTCGAGCATATGTGGATGAAAGGGCATGAAGAGAAAATACTGCTTACATGCACGCGCGCGTGCGCACAATACACGCACCTCCTCGTCGTACAATTCGTTGCTCGGCATCCATCTCATATTGCCACCTGCGCTTTCACGTGCTTCGTTGGCTTCATTGGCGTCTTTGGACTTGGCGTCGTTTGCTCTCCTTTCTCGCTTCTGCCGCTCTGCGAGTTTCGTCTTGGCTTCCGCCTGCTTGGCCTTCTCTTCCCCTCGCTTCTCCTCTTGTTCGAGCACTATCTTGACTTCCTCAATCTGCGCAGCGGCTGTCTTCCTCTCATCCAAACAAAAACACGTTTGTCACAGTGCTGGCGGCGATTTCTAACCTTCTCGAGCTTCGCGAGACGCAAATATTCTGTCTCCTGCTCCTTCGAGAGACGCAATTGTTCTTTCTCCTGCTTCGAAGAGTCGCGAGACGCAAATGTTCTTTCTCGTGCTTCGAAGCGCAAGGAGGGTCACCCGGTAGCACTGAAGACCCCAGTCCGGTCACAAAGTCGTCGTCGATCTCCATTGAGCTGCTGTCACCGCCAACATCTCTGCCAGTAGCGAGTCAGTCGCCACCAGCCATCGTGTGATAGTATGCACACATCAGGTGCTAGTATGCGTTGTTGATATTTAGTAATAGAGCAACAGACCTCGTTTTCAATTTCCTTTCCAAGTCGGCGTCGCCCTTCGCGTCGCTGACCTTGCCGCAGATGTTCGCGCGCTTCTTGTCAGCACAAGCGGTGCCGGTTGCTGACATCTTGTCAGATGCGGCGCCGGTCGCAGAATGCTTATCAGTCTTGACATGATTGGGCACCCTCGTGCGGAGCTTGTTCATCTGATCCGGTTCATTCTGTATCTTCTTTTCTGGCCTGCGTTTCTTCTCGTCTCCACGGTCGCGTGTCTGCCCTGCAGAACGTATGGCTGCGGTTGCTGGCAGGATGCCCGCATCCATCATCAATCGACGATTCAAACCATCCTCCTCCTCCTTTTGCCTCTTCTCCTCACCTTGACCGACCTTTTCCTCTACCCTTCGATGCTCCTCCTGACCGATCAAAGAAAATAAAATGCAAACACGAGCTGATGAGTTGATATTTGTGCACAACAATCGCGCAACCACCCAGAAAATCCTAGAATTTTCGAGGTGATTTCTCAACTCTTTGGGCTTCGCGAGACGCAACCTCCGTTGCCTGTCTCTGCTTGCTCGTAAGGTCAATCTCCCAGACGGGGCACCAAATTCGTCGATCGTGTCAAAATCGTCAGGTGCATACTGCAGCCTCGGCGTCAACGGCTTCCTTATCTTTGCATGCTCGGCATTTTGCTCTTGAACGGCCTTTGCGTCTTGAACTTCCTGTATTTTCTCTTGCGAACAAATATCTGTGACGTGTGGCCTTCTTATATTTATCTATGCCACGTCTGCAGGAGAGAAAAAAGGGGTGTCGGGGAAATATCAACGAAATGAAAAGTAACCGTCTACTCAGTAGGCATCACGCATACATCGAACATGCAGGTCCAACATTGCCAACCCACAGCTCATATATATAGTGAAGGTGGTCAATGTCCACTGAGGCTCAGTGGGCTGCCTGCAGCCCACACCTTCTTCTGAGTGATTCCTCAAAGGCCCGCACCTTATTTCACCGTTCACTCAGTGGGCTGCCTGCAGCCCACACCTTCTCCTGAGTCATTCCTCAAAGCCCACACCTTACTTCACCTTGTCTCTGAGTGATTCCTCAAAGCCCGCACCTTATTTCACCGTTCTCTCAGTGAAATGCAATTGGTCCAGGATTCAGTCAAAAAAATCTTGTACACATCATGATTCACTCAAAAAAATCTTGCACAATTTGTTTCATGAATTTTGCCTGCGGCGCAATTTTTTCATCCAAAATCTTGAGGCAATTTGTCTCAGACTCTCAGTTCCCCTGTCGAAAATAGGAACTAGGACAGGCGCCTCCCTCAGCAGCATAAGGAAAGATAGGAACTATGATGGGCGCCTCTGACATGCCAGTTTCTAAGGTGTGATAACACAGTGTATAGTATTAAGGTCCGGTGGATGGAGCAATATCAGACGAGTTGGTCCCGAAAGTATAGTGTCAGACAACGAGCAGAACGGTTTTCACAATCAAAGAACCTCGCAGAAACGGGGGGAAAGTGAAAAATATATTTCACCTTGATTTCACTCTCCACTCATTGGGGGCCGAAGGCCCACACTCCATTTCACTGTCTTTTGAGCGGTGGGCCGTAGGCCCACACCTTCTTCTGAGTGATTCCTCAAAGGCCCGCACCTTATTTCACCGTTCACTCAATGGGAGCCTGCAGCCCACACCTTCTTCTAAGTGATTCCTACAACACCTACACCAAAGTGAAGGTGATTTCACCGTGTGAGGTGTGGTTGCCAACTCAGACGGTGGGACAAAGAAGACTGAAGATATGTGGGCGAGAGTCAGGGGAGAGGATCGGAAGATGCGATATTTCAAACTCACAAACATAGACATCGACAAATGTATTCAGATAGATATGGATATACAACGAACAACTGCGCACCACAGCGTCTGCGGGAGGTTGCCGACGTTGTGTTGGATGTCTGTGGATGTTGGATGGGTACTTCCTCGTCATCCTCTCCCTTCGCCAGGTTTGGCACGAGCCCAGCAAACTCAGCCGGCTAAGTGCGACGCACACACACACACACACAAACACATACAAACCACAATTAAGTAACGCACACACACGCAGCGCAAGCGCATAGATTTGCGTGTGCTTTTGTGATGTGATACATGAAGCGTATCGACGCAACATGTACATCCTTGCCTCCGCAAGGAGGCAAGTTTCAAATGAACATCAGCAGATTTAGCAGTGGGATTGAAATGCATGTGAAACTCACTCCACTTGACTTGCCAAAGGTGAGACGTATCTGCCAGAAAGACAAGGAAGTGTAAGTCGATGTTTACAAGTTGTGCACTTATCGTGTACATAAACATAGATACATGCATATATGGACACGTACATAATTGTATATAGGTGCAGGTGAATGCATATGGCGCGTGTGCGTGTATACATGTATATGTTCATTACCGATTTGAGGGGTTCGTCAAACACTGGACACACGAACGGGTGATCGTCATCGAACTCAATTTCGACGGATAAATCGTCTTGTCGGTTCGTTTCGGTCTGCGCAAACAATACGATAGAAGAAATCGTGAAAACAAGGATGCAATATTTACAGTATTCAAATGACGCTAACAATCAGTGCAGAACATGGATGGCTCAGTCCAAGTCAGCAGTAATGTTCGCGGAACCCCAGGTTTGACCGCCATCTTGGACCCTGGGGCAACGGCATCGGGTGCCTGCTTGCCCTCGCCGACGCACGCTCCTGCAGCATCGATGCAGGGGGCACGCTCAACTTTTCGCTCCCGGCTCTTTCGGCGAGACACTTCAATTGACTATTGAGAGGAGAGCTGGAAAGGCCAGCGGGGAGTTTACGTACTATTATCATGCAGGTGATGGTGTCAAGAGGGATTTGCATGATCGAAGTATCTTCGACGTCGGGTTGACCGCCTTCAGTTGAGATCAGCATGCTTACACTCTCTGCAGTCAGCTCCATCTTGCCCTGGGCGATCAATCACTGATGAGATATGATGAGTCAGACCGAGCCACTCTCGACGGAGAGGGTACATAAGAGAAACAGCACATAAAAGAGTGGCCCGGGGCAACAGGGGGAAGGAAAGAGAAGAAGAGAGGGGACGAGAGAAAGCGATAGAGGGATTACGAGAGAACAAGAGAAAGAGAACAGGACCAAGAACTTGGCAGGCAAAGGGTACGAAAGAGGAAAAGGAAAGTAAGCGAAAAATATCCTTTTTCTACTACGCATTCTTTTCCTGGTTTCCTTTTTGTTCTTGCTTTAAAGGCCAATTGCGCCCTGGCAACGACATGGCAGTAGCAAAGAGAGAGAAGAAGTTTACGTAGACGACATGCAACGTGTCGGCTTCTTTGTGGTCGCTGATCTTCAGGCTCTGGACTCGATCGTTTCCAGGTAACCTCTGCGTTAATAAAGATATGCAAAATAAAGTGTTGGCATCCAGTGGTGCTTTGCTGCCTTCATCAATCAAGCCTACGTGCGGCATGTCAGCATGTACACGTGCGATTATGTACACACTGCCCCAATGCTCTATGGCACGTTCAAGTTTGCTCGACACCATAAATTCCGCAAGACGCGCTGCAAAATAATAATTCACAGATTGAAAAGACAGTGGAGGGCTCATGGTATTTACTTTTGATTATGTGGTCTAAGGTGGTTGTGGTGATGTTGCTGGAGCCGAAAAAGGAGAGAGAGAGAAATTAACCTGCCCTGTTTGATCAAGCTAGTGTAGACAGCGAGCAGGCTATCATGCTGCGAGAGGTTTTTGGGCGAGAGGACTTCATCTGAATTGTCCATCATGTAAATTTTCTTGAAGTTCCTCACTATCTGCAGTTGTGTGGACGTAGTCGTCAGGGTGGCCGTAGAGGTGTTGACAGTTTTAGGGCAACGAGTATTTGTAGACGCAACAAAACGATTTTACCCTCAACAGGAAATACGCTCACGCATCACGCACACAGACGCACGCATGAACCGAACCAAAGCACATATGCACACATGCACGTACACAACGTACACACACACACGTCTGATTATACGCACATATTACAGTGATCTTGAGGCTCGCGCTCGTTCGCTGCAGCTCGAAGTGGATGAGAGAGCATGCAGCAAGTATGTGTGTGTTGATGATTTTTAATTTTAGTGAGCATACGTTGGCGTGTTCCCGCAAGAATAGACACTCACTCGATTGTATACGCAGATGCAGGTGCTCAAACGTCAGCTAGTACAGAAAGACAGCGAAATTGACGAGCTGCGTACCATTTCCATGGCGTGGATGTGTGGTGGGGGTGGGTGAGCAAGTGGTGGTAGAGGAGGACACACATCTTCAGACACACGCCAAATATTCGATGGGAAGGAGGTCGGGTCTTGCGATTCTAAATCTGAGAGCTACAGTCAGAATGTACTGGAAAGAGTGTATCGTGGATGTAGGATCAACTGCCCCCCCGCATGCATCTCGCTGTTTTTCTGCAAACTTCAAGGAGGAGGGGGGGATGGAGGGGTGATTCCCTCTCAGAAAGCGCGCCAATGTGATGGAAACGCCCCTCCATCATATCGACAAATGCTCACTTATCCGAGTGTCGACTTCGTTGCTGACCCCGGACATGCACATGGCAATCATGAGGAGAGGGGTCTTTTCTGGTAGAATTTCCCTGAAGTGAGCTAGCTCGCTACTTAATCGAAAATTTGAAATGAATAGAGAGCTGACTTTCAGAGATTTTGCCTGCTCGTGCGGCGGTATCTGCAGGAGATCTGGTGTGTAAAGTGCTTGCCAAGGAGTTGGGAGTGGCCGACGAATCCTTTGCGTGTGTCTTCGCACATACAAAAAGTGGGAGCGGTGCAGTTGAGGAAGCAGGAGGTCACAGCGGCGGTGGGGGTGGGAGTAGCGTTGTGATGGGGATTATGGTACTCGCAAGCAACAATATACTTGAAGCACAGGGCCTGTATCAAGGCGTCCGACGAGGATACCCCTGCTGCCATAGCCCAACGGCTTTGCTGCTTTGTGCCTGCCTCCTCAGATGGAGGAGGAGGAGGAGGGTCGGCTTTGCCCGCAAAGTTCTCAACGCCGCCATCGCAACGCCGCCATCGCAACTCCGTGAAGCGCCTGGATCGTTGCTCGCAGATGAAATAATTGTCAATCAGATCGGAGTTCTCCCTCGTATTAAGGTGGCGGTCGTTAAACCACCTGGTGATGGGGGAGGAGGAGGGGGGGAAGAGAATGTCAATCAAGTGAAGGAGACGCAAGCGGTGATGCTCGCACAGCATAAGCTTGCAGAAATGGAGTCGCAGATGCAGCGCACAGAAGAGAAGAAGTTGCAAATGCGAAACGAAATTCTGGTACTACGTTAAACTGCAGTACTGTAGCAGTGTCACGGCGTGACACTGCTACATTACTGCCACACAAGCATGCAATCATACATACACGCACGGCACACGCGCGCACACACCCACACAAATATGTGTGCTCTCACGCAAACAAACGAATGCACAGACACACTGACGGTTATGTCAACACCCTCACCCAGCGCTAAGTCGGAAGATAGATGAGTCAGTGGATGAGTCACGGGATCTTAGTATTCCGATCGAAAAGTTAGAGCACGTTTTGCGTGACGCCCAGGTGTGGTTTGTGCTGTTTTTTTTTTGGGGGTGTCATTGGACTGCCCAATTCAGAGAAAGTGGTGTGTGTATACGTGTGTGTGTCATTCGCAAAAGTCATGAGCAATGCAACATAACATATTGGCACAGGCGCACCTCTTGCATGTCATGCGCTCATGCTCTTGAACGTCTCCTTCTGGAAGATTTGCGCGACATCTTGGGCGGCGACGAGGACGAGCTAGCCCTGACCCTTCTGCACATTGTTGAGCCGCTTCAGCACCCGCTTTCCGTGCTGCAGGAGGCCCGCAGACTCGCGCTTACCTCCCCGTCGCCAGTCGCTTCTGTGGAGATGCAGCCGTTGGAGGCAGCCGATCGACACCCTGCGCCATCGCAGAAGCTACCGACGTCGAAACAGCCGACCCCGCCTGCAGCGCCTGCTTCGGCACCCCCTCTGTCGTCTGCTTCGATTGCTCCCAGCCCTCTATCTTTGAATCTGCTTCCCTACACTCTGAATCACAGCTTGCAAACAGGAGATTCAAATTTAGTCGCCAACACGACAATCGACAGCAGCCGCAAGGAAAAGGTGCCGCAGCAGCAGGGCCTGGACATAGGTCGCCCACTGTCAAATTTGGTGGTCAAAGTCACGAAGTCGCCGGCTATTTCACCCGGTCACCGGGGGTTTGTGTCAAAGTTGTAGTCTTCCACCCGGGCCGGCGGGTTTGTGTGGAAGTATTCGCCTCTTTCGGAATGCTGCAACGACGACCTTTTTCGGCATGCTGCAACGACAGCAGACGCTGTCATCCCCTGCTCGGGCACATTGGCTGACAGGCCTCCTTCTCTTCTGCCCTTTCCTATAGATGGCAGTGGCCAACCTCTGTTCTCGCCGGAATCGACATCTTCGCACACAGGCCAGGTGCCGATCGACGAGGATGGCGAGGAGGCAATACTTGCGGGTCAGAACACGGGATCACCAACAGTCAATGGAGATGGCATCCTGCAAATTCCTGTTTCCCCTCGTCTTCCCCCCTTTTCTTCCTTTCCCCCTTTCAGACGCTCGGACCCGCATTCTTCCTTCACGTCTACCCGCTTTAACGATGGCATTCTTCCCACTCCTCACTTCTCCACCCTCTTCCTTCCCCTTCTTCCGCGCTCG
>Ga0209390_10007430_pt1 | contig 14047 bp, 10 predicted proteins | sample BON01_FD_187212 | JGI IMG/M metagenome (GOLD analysis project Ga0209390, IMG submission 187212) | Freshwater microbial communities from Lake Bonney liftoff mats and glacier meltwater in Antarctica - BON-01 (SPAdes) (version 2) | ecosystem: Environmental > Aquatic > Freshwater > Ice > Glacier... | reverse complement strand
AGTCTTGGTGAGCCGTTACCTCACCAACAAACTAATAGGCCGCATGCCCATCTATAACCACCGGAGTTTTAAGATAATCATCATGCGATGACTAAATATTATAGGGTATTAATCCGAATTTCTTCGGGCTATTCCCCAGTTATAGGTAGGTTGCATACGTGTTACGCACCCGTTCGCCGGTTCCCATTCAGTGCAAGCACCAAATTTCTCCCTCGACTTGCATGTATTAGGCCTGCCGCTAGCGTTCATCCTGAGCCAGGATCAAACTCTCCATAGTAAAAAATTTTGATCTTGTGTCAAGAAGGTTTAAAACTCAAATTTTGTTGTTTCGAGATTTCGCTATTTCTACATTACTTCAAAGAACTTAATTTATCAAATTTTAGTGATAAAATTCTGACTAATTTTTTTTAGGACTGCAAAGCTAATCTTATCTTCTAAACTCACAATGAGTTTATTAAATTTATTTGACTCTTATGGTCACTAAAAGAAGAAAACTTGATATTAAAATAACCAAACTCCCGCCTCTTTTAATCCCCACTCTAACTAATAAAGAACATATCTTTCTGCTAAAGCGGCTGCAAATCTAACTCGATAATCTTAACTACCCAATTAAATTTTTTATTTGTTTCGCCCAGAGTTTTAAAGAACTTATCTCCCTGCCTAAGCGGCTGCAAATCTATACCCTTTATCGTAACCCGCAATACTTAAATACCGAAAACTATAAATAATATTCAAATAAGCGTAACTATCTGATTACTAATTCACTTATGAATTAATGTTTGAAGTGCCTAACTCCTGTAGTCACCATAACTATGCTTTTACTATTTGCCATATCTATGGACAATTGATCTTTAATACTGCCTCCAGGCTGCACTATTGCAGCTACTCCTGCTTGTGAAGCTATCTCCACGCAATCCGGGAATGGGAAAAAGGCATCTGATGCCATAGCGGCTCCTTTAATATTTAGTCTAAATGTCTTTGCTTTTAAGATTGCTTGGTTAAGTGCATCTACTCTGGATGTCTGGCCAGTGCCACTTGCTATTAACTGTCGATTTTTGACTAATATTATTGCATTTGACTTTGTGTGTTTTACTAATTTCTCCGCAAATAGCATATCTGTAATTTGATCTTCTGTTGGTTTGATGTTAGTAACGGCAGATAGCTGATCTTTTGAAGAGAAAGACAAATCTCTTTCTTGTATTAGAACCCCATTTAGGCAAGAACGAACTATGTCCTGTTGAATATCTTGTTTATTCCATTGAAGTAAGACTCTTTTAGACCTCGATGTGAGCAGTTCTTTGGCTTCTGATGAGAATGATGTGGCTATACAAACTTCATAAAACAATTTGTCTATTTCTTTGGCTGTTTCTAAATCAATTTCCTTGTCTGATATGAGGATTCCTCCGAATGCAGATACTGGGTCTGCGGCAAGTGCAGACTCAAATGCTTCTTTGGCCGTAGGCATAATGGCACAACCACAGGCATTGTTATGCTTGAGTATGGCAAATGTGCATTGCTCCGGTATTGATATATCTGTAACTAAGGCGACAGCTGCGTCTACATCTAATAGATTATTATACGATAACTCTTTACCTCCTAATTTGGTAAATAAGGAATCTAAATCCCCAACAAAACTTGCTTTCTGGTGCGGATTTTCTCCGTAGCGGAGTTCGTATGATTTTTCACCTGAAAAGTATTTTACAATTTCTGTATCATAATTCACTGTCTGTTTAAAAGCACTAGTAGCTAAACTAAATCTATATTCTAGTAAAGCCTCCCCATTATTTAACTTATAATGCTCGGTAAATTCTTTATACTGGCCTCTTGAGCTAATTATAGAAGTAAACTTATAGTTTTTAGCAGCTGCACGTATAAGAGATATTCCTCCTATGTCTATCTTTTCAATGATTTCACTATGCGAGGCTCCTGAAGCTACCGTATCTTGGAACGGGTACAGGTCTACAACGACAAGGTCAATGGCCGGAATATTGTGCTCCTGTAATTCCTCAACATCACTTTCGTTATCTCTTCTATAAAGAATGCCGCCAAAAATTGCTGGATGCAAAGTCTTAACTCTTCCGCCGAATACTTCTGGATAGTTGGTGAAGTCCTCAACTGCCAAAATTTCAATTCCTAGATTTTCAAGATATTTTTTGGTGCCGCCAGTTGAATAGATTTTCACTCCATTGGCTTCTAATTCTCTTGCTAACTCATATATCCCGTCTTTATTAAAGACTGATATTAATGCCGATTTAATTTTCATGTGGTTTAAATAACTACCTGCAAAACTACGCAAGCACAATAAGCGAGAGCTAAATCACTACGGTTAATTTTTACAAATTGTGAACATTAGAACTCACTTCCGATGCATAAATGAAAGACTCCACTCCTTATTTTTTGGTCTTCGATACCAGAAGCGTAGTCTAACCGCAAGTGATACCCGTAAATTTTTGTAGAGATTCCGATACCTACAGCTCCAATGATGGGGTTCTTGAGACCGTATACTATTGCTACAACACCCCCTGCTGCAGAAGGTATGATCTGCTTGCTTAAAGTATTAGCTGAGCTGTATATACTGTTGTCATAATACGCAGTCCCAATATCTGAAAACCCGTGAATAGCTAAATTGCCAAATACTTCTGAGGCTATGGGCCTTTTTAAAAGCATATCTACCACATTGAAATTAATCTCTAAAGTAGACACAAAATAGGTATTGCCGTTTCTATAATTTGCCGGGAACCCTCGCACTCCGTATTGATTGTCGTAGAGCATAGGCGTTTTGTAATCAGAAAAATCTCTGGAGTAATTATTTAATAGTAGATCATTTTTTTGTCCTCCTAAAATATAAAAAACTGGGGTTACCCCTTGAGATGTCCCTGCGTTAATGGACGAAGTGAGACTCATATTACGCCCTAATCCTTTTTTATAATCTGCCGTATAAACCGCACTGACATTCCATCCAAAGGTTTCTAAATTGACCAAGGGTTGCAAGGTTATTTGTGATGTAAGTACACTAGTTGAGAAATTTTTGTTTAATGAAAGGGAAGATTCTATACCCGCAATCCACTTTTGTCGGTCATTCTGGGTAGTACTTATTTCATTAGTCAATAGAACAATATCTTGCTCGTTTCTGAGAGTAGCCACATTGCTCCAATTAAGACTAGAGTTTAATTTCTTTTCTATTTTATAGGTAGCAACAGTAGTTAGATACTTATTACGAAAGTCTGAGAGGTACAATATTCTCTTACGATGAAACAGTGCGATTGTTTGTTTGTTCGCTTTTACTTTGGATTGAAAAGACAAACCAATATCCCGAGCACCTGCCTGTAGAGTACCTAAATACTGTAACGAGACTCTGCGGGTGTCATATTGATTAGAAAAGCTAATGCCTGCTCCTATGTTTAAATAATTAGGCAATAGCAATGCGTAGCTGCCTTCAAATGCTGAAGTGGAATAATTAATTGGCACATTGGTGATTTTGAGATACGCAGTCTGTGCTTTGTATATATGAGGTGCTTCTCTAGCGTTCACACCAAAAGAAGATGCTTTTTTAATAACGGCTTGTAATGAATCGTAATTAGATGATATGAAATCTGTAGGCGGGTATGCAGGACTCTGGAAAGTATATTCATCTAATGAATCAACACTCAGGCTAGTCACTATACTTTCAGAAGCATAATAGCTATTGATTTCCTTTAAAAAATAGGCATTTGAGACCCTATCATGTGTATAAAAATCTTTAGGTGCAATATAATCTGTAATATATATAGATGTCGTACTCCCTTTATCTAAACTTTCTACAAAAACTTTATCTGAATATTGATGTGAACTAATGTTGGACCTATAATTGGTTACATTGTAAGTTAACTTAGAATTTACATTTAATAATTTGCCATTCCAGATTCCATTTTCAGCTGAATTATATAACAAGACTGTATCTCCGGCAAATATTAATTGGTTGACAGGAGATGTAGACACTAGAATTGTATCAACAGCTTTGCCGTATTGAAAACTCATAATTCGGTAATCGGATCCTGTGACTACATAAGCTAGTCTATCATCAGTTACAGAGAAACTATTCACGAACACATCTGATATTAGCAAAGTATCTATCTTTTGATCTTTGACTTTTAAAATAACGCTACTATTGAGTTGCGATGACAATATATATAATGCCCTATTGTAAAGTTGATAGTCAGTAATTGGACTTTTTGTTTTGTATACTGTAGTAGGTATTTCACTAGAAATATTTTTGATAATAGAATATTCATCTCTCTTTACTGATAAGTAAACTTGCTGTCCAGAGACTTTTAATCCCTGCCCTATTGCTCCAGACACTCTTTCTGTGCTAGACAGTCGATATGCTTTCTCTTTGGAAAGTTTGGAGACAGAATGATAATATACAATTGGCCCTTGCCAGGTGTTTTCTAGAGTGTAATACTCATCCACATTTAATACGACATAGTCCAGAAGCCTCTTTTTGGGAAAGCTAATGCCATCTAATGGATTTGGTTTTTTCTGATCTACTTCATACGCATTAGAGTAATAGGATTTCCAATCCAAGAATATATCGTTTAATGAAGTTTGAAACGAATAATAAATTGCTGCATTGAATTTACGAGTGAGCCTTGACATATATAAGACAGTTGGGATGGCATTTTCACCATATTTAAACTCCATATATTTCCAGAAGGAAGCACCTTTGAGATAATCAAACGAAACGGGAATAGAATTAAAATCACTTATTCCATATTGATCATACAAAGATCTAAAGCTATTGTCATCTTCTACCGACCAGTCTGTAGCTAAATAACTTGCTAATCCGGGCAAGACCCAACTAGGTAGATTAACCAAGTTTGCACTTTTTATCTTATCCTGCAAAGTGCCCCCATACATCATTTCATCAATTAAAATTTGGGCTGCTACTAACCTAAACTGAGATGCTATGGCTGAGATACTTTGATTAACATTTGCATGCACTTGACTTCTACGAAGCACAATTTGGCCTTCTTTCAGATCTCTAAATTGACCTTGCTCTGTTTGAACAGTGCTTTTCTGCTGTACGAAAACATCTATTGGCTTGTTTGTATAATAGTTTAACCGCTTCTGAATGGCGGCTAATTCAGCTACAAGAACAGAATCTAACGGTTTAATAAAAATAGCATTATCTTCTTGGAAATAATAGTTAAAATCTGAGGTAGCATAAAGCTTCCATTGCTGAGCCTTGGCAATATTGCATATACCTAGTAGCAGTAGAGCTATTATATTTAAAAGTATTCTCAAATTAATGCGGGAATATATAGATAACGTTTCGTAATCAGAAATAGCATAGGCATGCAAGTTTACTAATGCTAAAGTCTTTTGTATAAAAAGAATCGAGAGTAGCAAAATCGGAAATCTGATACGTAAAAGTTAACTTTTCTGTATAAAATGAGTTGCTTTGCTGTATGACACAAGCACAAGATTACTTTATAGACCTAGAAGACAAATACGGAGCTCATAACTACCATCCACTGCCAGTAGTACTGGAAAGAGGCGAAGGAATATATCTATGGGATACCGATGGTAAAAGGTATTTTGATTTTCTGAGTGCGTATAGTGCGGTAAACCAAGGACACTGCCACCCAAAAATAGTAAAAGCATTAACAGATCAAGCACAAAAGCTTACTCTGACATCTAGAGCATTTTATAACGACACACTGGGTGAGTACGAAAAGTATATGACAGAATACTTTAAATTTGACAAAGTATTGCCAATGAATACTGGTGCTGAGGCTGTAGAGACTGCCTTAAAACTGTGCCGAAAGTGGGCTTACAAGAAAAAGAGAACTCCAGAAAATCAAGCAGTAATTCTATTTGCTTCCGAGAACTTTCACGGTAGAACTCTAGGAATAATATCTGCAAGTACAGACCCAGATAGTAAAGCTGGTTTTGGACCATACCTGCCAGGTGTAGAAGTAATAGACTATAACAATGCAGATGCATTGGAAGCTGCATTAAAAGCAAATCCGAATATAGCAGGATTCATAGTAGAACCGATACAAGGTGAAGCTGGTGTAATGGTGCCCGATGAAGGATACCTAAAAAAAGCTAGTGAACTGTGCAAGAAATACAACGCCTTATTTATAGCAGATGAGGTACAAACAGGAATAGCAAGAACTGGCCGTTTACTGGCCACTTGTGGTAACTGTACGTGTGAAGATAAAAACTGCTCTGGAACTCCAGAAGTGAAACCAGACATACTAATACTTGGGAAAGCATTGAGTGGCGGGGTGTTCCCTGTGAGTGCTGTACTAGCAGATGATGAAATAATGTTATGCATTCAACCTGGAGAGCACGGAAGTACATTTGGAGGAAATCCACTGGCAAACAAAGTAGCTATAGCTGCTCTACAAGTAGTGCGAGATGAAAATCTAGCAAAAAACGCTTATCAACTAGGCAAGATATTCCGTGAGCGAATGGGTAAAATAGATTCTCCTCTCATAGAAACATACAGAGGTAAAGGTTTACTAAATGCTGTAGTGATTACTCCTTTTGACTACGAAGAAGAAAAGAAAACAGCAATGGACGTATGTCTTAAGTTAAGAGATAATGGCCTACTGGCTAAGCCTACACACGATCATATCATACGCTTTGCTCCGCCATTGGTGATCACTGAAGAGGAACTGAATGCTGCTTGTGATATAATAGAGGAGACGATATTGGGATTCTCGAAGGGTTAAAACTCGGCTCGAAATTCAAAATACTTCGCTGGGTTAAAACCTTTCGAAAATGAATTCAGTCCCTTTGACAAAAGTTAGAGGGATTTTTTTGTAGTTTTGATTTCAAGAAAATAGGGAATGAATTCACATAGAAAATGCATTATCTCTTGCATTGAATAGTTTCTACAGGTTCATGCCTGCAGGTTTGAACCTACGAACGTTGTCTTTCTAATGGTTCACGCATCAGAGGCTTGAACCTACAAAACCGTTTCATTCCACCCCTACCCCTATCAAACTAGTGATAGTAGTACGATCTATGCGTACATTCACATACTCGCCTTTCTGGTAGTTTTCCTTAGGGAATATGACTTTGATATTTTGCTCATTGCGACCCATCCATTCGTCTGGGTTTTTCTTACTCTTAGATTCTATAAGTACACGATGCACTTTACCTTCCTGTGCTTTGTTCTTACGCTTGGCTATTTCGTGCTGTATCTCTATGACCTCTGTTAACCTTCGTCTTTTTATCTCCTCTGGCACATCATCCTCATACTTACGAGCAGCAAGCGTGCCTGGGCGTTCGCTATAGAAATACATATAACTAAACTCATACTCAGCCCATTTCATAAGACTTAGCGTAGCTTCATGATCTTCTTCTGTCTCACTACAAAAACCTGTAATAATATCACTGCTAATACTACACTCAGGCATTAACTCTTTTATACGATTAATTCTTTCCTCGTACCACTCACGTGTGTAGGTACGGTTCATTTTTTCTAATATTCGGGTACTTCCACTTTGAGCGGGTAGATGGATATGTTTGGCCACATTATCATACTTCTGCATTACAAAGAGTACTTCATCATGCAAGTCCTTAGGATGAGAAGTAGAAAAACGTACCCTTAGGCTAGGGTCTACCTGTGCTACTAGTTCCAAAAGGTTAGCAAATGACACACTACTCTCTTGCTCTTCTGCAGTCAGTTTATCAAAATCCTTACGAGCTCCTCCGCCATACCATAGATACGAATCTACATTTTGTCCCAAAAGAGTTACTTCTTTATATCCTTTATCTACTAGATCTTGAGCTTCTGCTACTATACTCTCTGGGTTTCGGCTACGCTCTCTACCTCTGGTAAATGGCACTACGCAGAAACTACACATATTATCGCACCCACGAGTGATACTTACTAAAGCAGTAACCCCATTACTATTGAGTCTGGTAGGTTGTATCTCAGCATAAGTCTCCTCTAGACTAAGTACCACATTTATAGCTTTATGACCGTCTTCCACCTCCCGAAGTAGAATGGGTAATTCTTTATATGCGTCTGGTCCTGCTACTATATCTACTAACTTCTCTTCTTCTAGTAGTTGCTTTTTGAGTCGCTCAGCCATACAACCTAGTATTCCTATAGTTAGGTCTTTGTTTTGTCTCTTATTATGACGTAGGTGTTTTAGTCTATTACGTATTCTTTGCTCAGCATTATCTCGTATGGAGCATGTATTTATAAAAATAATATCAGCTTCCATCTCGTCATTGGTAGTTTCCACGCCTACTTCTGCCATTATGGATGCTACTACTTCACTATCTGCAAAGTTCATAGCACAACCATAGCTTTCTATGTAAAGCTTTCTCCTACTTTTCTCTTCTAGTTCTGCCAAAGCAAGGCAAAGGTAAGCATAGTCTTATTTACTTATACATGATAATTATCTCATTATTAGATGCGTTATTTGCCAAACATTTATAATAAACCAACAATGAAAAAATCATTTAAACTTATGTTAATTCTTGCACTAGGTGCAGGCGTACTCACATTAAACTCTTGCTCTGACAAAGCAGAAGACCAAGACCCAACTCCAGCGACTACCACTTGTTATGTTACCCAAGAAGTATCTACGGACGGAAGTGAAAGTAGCACTATGAACTATACATATAACAGTGAAAACCAGCTCCAATCTGCAATAGAAAACGGAGATAGTATACTTTTTGAATATTCTGGAGGTAGAGTAGCCGTTGTAATCGACGGATTAGAAGAATCTACATTTATCTATACTGGGGCTAGTAATACTCCTAATCGTATTAACATAAATTACGATGGTATAGCTACTGGTTTTATAATTATAGTGAGCGGTCCTGACGGAATAACTAAAGTAGAAAATCACGAGTTTGACTCTGAAGAAAATGCAGTTTTAGTAGATGTAACCGACCTCACATATACTAACGGTCAGCTTTCTGGATTTCTAAGCCAAAACTACGACGCAGAAACTAAAGAGTTTAGTACAGATATAGAAATAGCAAGTATTATTTTGGATGGTAAGAAAAGCCCATACAACGGCGACATCGCTTTTCTTTTTGTGAATGACTTTAGCCCTGTAGCTGCTAGTTCTTCTAATATAGTATCTGCACAAGTAGTTACAGAATTAGGTAATTTCGAGTACACTACTATATACGAATACAACGAGCACAATTACCCCACAAATACTACGGCATCTATTTTTGGTCAGACTAATACAATAGCACTTACATATAACTGTAAATAGCCAAGTGCTAGCATAAAATTCTAAAGCCTAAGCTAGTTGCTTGGGCTTTTTTATTTGGGTTAAATTTGTCGCGTCTTGAAACTTAAAATAGATTTTGATATTCTTTCTGAAGAAATAGGGAAAGTCTGGCCATCGTTTTTTACTATGGGGTCTTGCTTTGCACAAAATCAAGCCATCAGAAAACGCGAATTGGGTTTTAATGTCCACTCTAATCCTTTTGGAATACTCTACAATCCTATAAGTATAGAACACATCTTTGACAGGTGCCAAAATTCTAAGCTATATACTAAGGAGGATTTTGAACACAAGGGAAGCTACTTTTCTTGGGAGCATCACGGAGATTTTACCTATGATACGTTAGATCAAGCCGTGGTAGAGAGCAATATCATTTTACAGGAAACCCAAAAGGACTTGAGTCAGGCAGACGTTATCATACTTACATACGGTACTTCTTTGGTTTATACGCACCAAGACACAGTAATAGCCAATTGCCATAAGCAGCCAAATAACCTATTTGAACATGAGCAACTTAGCTTTTCTGAAATCAAAGCAAGTATTCACCGTACCTTAGACCTTATCTCCAGTCTCAATGCCCTGGCCAAAGTAATATTCACTGTAAGTCCTATCCGTCATTTGCGAAGCGGAGTAACAGAAAGCAGCAGAAGTAAAGCAGTATTACTCGCTGCACTGCACGAAGCTTTGGGAGAACGTGAGAATAAACAAAGTACTTATTTTCCATCCTACGAAATATTCATGGACGAACTGAGAGACTATCGTTTTGTGAAAGAAGACCTGACACATCCTACTACTCAAGCAGAGCAGTACATTTGGGAACGATTCTCATCTACCTTTTTCAATAAAAAGACCGCTCAAATAATAGAAGAAGTAGAGAAGTACAACGACTTTAAGAATCATAGACCCAAAGATGCATTTCTACATGCACATCAAGTTATTGAGAAGAAAAACAAACTAAACAAAGTGTATCCCTTTATAAACCTAACATGAAAAGAGTACTACTAACTGGCAGCAATGGTCTTCTAGGCCAAAAATTGATGGATCTATATTTAGGTATAGACGATATAGAACTCATAGCCACAGCAAGAGGTGATAATAGATATCCGAGGAGAGAAGGCTATACCTATGCCACCTTAGATATTACAAATGAAAAAGAAGTACAAAGCATTATAGCCAAATACGCCCCTGACTGTATTATAAACACTGCCGCTATGACCAATGTAGATAGCTGCGAAACAGATAAGGAAGGTTGTGATAAGCTAAACGTAGATGCGGTAGCTTACCTAGTAGCAGCAGCTAATGAGGTAGAGGCACATCTAATTCACTTGAGTACAGATTTTATTTTTGATGGCAAAAAGGGTCCATATAAGGAAGATGATGAACCTAATCCGCTAAGCTACTATGGCCATAGTAAACTGCTTGCAGAAAATATGGTACGTCAATATTGCCACAAATGGAGCATTGCACGCACGGTATTAGTATACGGAGTTGTGCACGATATGAGTCGCAGCAATATTGTACTCTGGGCTAAAGGAGCGTTGGAAAAAGCACAACCCATAAATGTGGTAAACGATCAATTTCGCAGTCCAACTCTAGCGGAAGATTTAGCTAAAGGATGCCAGCTCATAGAAAGCAAACAAGCCGAAGGAATATTCAACATTAGCGGCAAGGACCAAATGAGTATTCTGGAAATAGTAGAACGAGTAGCAGATTACTTTGAACTAGACAAATCAATCATAAATGTAATAAGTAGCAAATCGCTAAACCAAGCTGCTGTAAGACCTCCGATTACCGGTTTTGATCTGAATAAAAGCAGCAGAGTGTTAGGTTATACTCCACATAGTTTCGAAGAAGGCATAGGTGTACTGATGGGCCAATTATAGGATCAGTCTTCGTTTTATGGATTATATGCAGGCAATCGCCGCCAAGCTACTGTATATAGAGACAAACCTACACAGTAGATAGAATGGCTCATCAATAGTCCAAATATTCAAGTTAATTCAGACACTATAGAAGTTAGTTGATTGTCTGATGGCGATAGTATTCATGTAAGAACTAGAGGCACAAGAACAAAAAAACTTTTGATAGCTCAAAACTAACTATAGCCAAACTATACCTGCTATATAAAGCAGTATAGCTAGTTGAAGTAGCCTGTGAATAAGCTTGATATTATGCTCAATGAGTATGAGCATGATAGTTTTGAAAATGGCAATACCTCCTAATACATAGAAGAACTCGGGTTTGGTATGTACCCATAGAAATACCGCATCTACCGTAAGACTGGATATAAGAATAACCTGAAAGATTCGTTTACTGACTTCTGTGCCTGTGCTGGTAGCTATACTTTCATAGCCTTGGACCACATCGCCTTTTAGCCAAATAATATCTTTGTATATTTCTCTGGCAAAAAGTAAGAAGAACAAACTCATCCCATACAGAAAAAAGGGCAGACTCATTACTTGATAGTAAATAACTAAACTAAAAAAAACCAATACTGTAAGAAAACTGGCTGTCAACTCTCTTACAAGTACCATTCTACTCAGTTTATGCGAGTAGAACCAAAGCAAAGAACTGTAAGCCAAGAAGAATAAAAATATCCGCCAACTAGCAAATAATGCTATGCTGAGTCCTATGAAATTAAGTAATAGGTAAAAATTAAGCTTAAAACCGCGACTCACCAAATTTTGGAAATGGGTACGGTGCGGTCTATTGATTAGGTCTTTTTCTACATCATAAAAATTATTAATAATATAACCTCCCGCAAGAATGAAAGCAGTACTGGCTATAATGAGGTGAACCTTAACCTCCGATAGCGATTGGAAGATATTCTCTTTGGTATTGAATGCAAAAAGAAATGCAATGTATTGAGCTCCTACCGTGAATAGTACATTCTTCCATCTTACAGAAGAAAGCAGAGCAACTATCTTGAGGTAAACAGAATCGCGTTTTTGAAATGTCTTCGCGTTCATGTTTTCAAAAAAATTAGATGCGTTGTACTAGCTCTAGTTCGTAGTTTTTTAACTGAACTTTAGCATTTTCGTAGTCTTTGGTAAAACCAAGGATGTACCCTCCGCCACCGCTACCACATAGTTTGAGATAGTAATCGCCACTTTCTATTCCGTGCTTCCATACCTCTTTGAAACCTTCTGGTATCATCGGGCTAAAGTTTTGTAGTAATAGAGCAGATAAATGCTTGAGACTTCCAAAGAGCGGATTAAAATCACCTTTGAGGAATGACTTAATGCACTCATCGTTGTATTTCTTAAGCTCGGTTTTCATCATTTTACGAAAACCTTGCTCCTTCATTTTCTCCATAAAAATCTGCACCATTGGCTGCGTTTCTCCTGGAGACTGCGTGTTGAGTAAGAATATAGCTCCTTTGCTCTCGGCAGTTTCTTGTGGTAAACCTACCGTGTCTAGGTCTTCTTTGGACTTAATCACTACCGGTAGATTAAGGTAACAAATCAATGGATCTAAGCCTGAGCTCTTCCCGTGGAAGTGCGACTCCATCTGACCAAAGATAGCTTTCAGCTGTGAAAGTTCCTTTTTATTTACCTTTTCAGGATCTATTTTATCCGCTGCATATTTATCATAAATAGCGGCTACTAAAGCTCCGCTGCTCCCCACTCCAAAACCTTGAGGTATACTTGAATCAAATGCAATTCCAGCTTGAATGTCTTTTTTGAATGCTACTAAATCTAACTTGGCGATAGCCTCTCCGCTTACGTCTAAGTAAGACAGGTAGGTAAAGAAGTTACGTAGGTGCTCATTAGAATCTGAGTACTTATCTTCTGCAAAATGGAATTTCCCCTTATAAAAATTATACGGTATAGAAAGTCCCATAGCGTCTTGGATAATGCCATACTCTCCGAAGAGAAGAATTTTACTGTAAAAAAGCGATTCTTTGATCATTAGTACTATTGGTAGTGCGAAGGTAAATAACTTTTGTTATTTACTATACACATAAGAAAACGTAAAAGTAGGGAAGTTGTTTTGGGTTGTGTGATTGGTTGAACAGGAACTAATCATTTAGAAAATTTTCATTCATTCTACGAAAGACCGAATCAAGTTCTTTTACTACGCTTTTCAATCCCAATCGTCCGGTGTAAATTGGCAATACTATAAAGACAATCAAAGTAAGCAAGAAAAATATAATTGATCCCATTACTTGATCTAAGTCAAAGTTTCTAAGATAGTTACTCAGTATAGTTAACCAGAAAATACTCCCTACTATACTAAAGAAAAGCGTCCATGAAGGGAATGCATCTATTTTACCTTGAATTATTGTTACTCCGTCTACTTCTTCATAAGTTCCAGAGCATTGAATCCAAAACGGTGAACTCTTAAAAAACTGATGTCTCTTGAATAATTCAAATTCCCCTTCACTGAAGGTGCCGTACAATAAATTATCAGACCACAATGCTGACATCCTTATCAAGCTATCCTTGTCAATATGTTTCAGCATTTCTCTCTCGAAATCTGTAATAGATAGATTTATGGTGTACGAGAAGTTGTAAAGGAGGTTATATTTTCTAAAGAACTTGAAGAGCATTATGGGTTGTTTAATTGCTGGATTAGTTGAAGGTTAATTGGACAGTGAATAATCTTAAAATTTAGACTTATCTCTAAGGTAACTCTAATTCTTAAATGTTGATGTTCTAACTATTGCCACATTCAAGTTACAAACGCAACCCCTGGGTTAAATAATAATTGGTTCATTACAAATATAGGTGTTTCGTAATTGTAGCGTTTTCTAGGTCTATTGTTTAGTATAGTTTCTATCTCCTTTACAT
>Ga0209390_10007429_pt1 | contig 14051 bp, 12 predicted proteins | sample BON01_FD_187212 | JGI IMG/M metagenome (GOLD analysis project Ga0209390, IMG submission 187212) | Freshwater microbial communities from Lake Bonney liftoff mats and glacier meltwater in Antarctica - BON-01 (SPAdes) (version 2) | ecosystem: Environmental > Aquatic > Freshwater > Ice > Glacier... | reverse complement strand
TATATATATATATATATATATATATATATATATATATATATATATATATATATATATATATATATATATATATATATATATATATAGATATATAGATATATACTCGCAGTCGCTGCTCCTCTCAACCTGCCAAGCAGGTATTTAAGAGCACTCAGGTCACACACAACACACACACACACACACACACACACACACAAACACACACCGGAAAAACAAAGACGTCACAGACTACCACACACACACACACACACACGACACACGCTCAACAACGAGCGACATGTTATTAGTCGCCGTTGTTAGGAGTGTGAATGGAAGGTGAACAAAATGACCCCGTCATTCCCGCGGCCGAGATGTGCGCTTCCCGACCCGCACCTACGCAAGGAGCAGGTGTGAATGGGAGGTGTGAATGGGGCATAGATGGAACCCGGCTCACCTGCTGTCCCAGCGGCACCGGATGTGAATGAGAGGTGTGAATGGGACAGAAATAGCACCCGGCTCACTTTCCCAGCAGAGATCAACAGGTCACACACACACACACACATACACACACCGACAGAGAACAACACCCCCGACACAGACACACACCCCCGACAAGAACAACACCCCAAACCCCCAAACGAACACCTCCCACAAACAGTTAACAACGCTCGAAGGTGGCGCGACGACGGTGCGTGCCACCTCTCACGCCCGGGTAGGTGGCCGCGCCGAAGTCAGCGTGGGAGAGCACCGGATATGAATGAGAGGTGTGAATGGAACAGAAATAGCAGCCGGCGTACCTGCTGTCCCAGCAGCACCGGATGTGAATGAGAGGTGTGAATGGGGCAGAAATAGCACCCGGCGTACCTTGGCGTGTACAAGATATTCGTTCACTCCAACGCAGTTGTTAACGAGCCAGGCATCATGTTATTGCCCCCCCCCCACCTGTAATGCCCACATTGTTGCAATAATATTGCACGACTACTGCGCAATATACGACCCCTCCCCCCCAACCCCCCTTGTGTATGCCATGCACCATACAAAATTGGTGTCGACAATATCCTGTGAAGGCAAAGCGTACCTGCTGTCCCAGCAGTAGCTCTGCCACGGCGTCGCAGGCACCGAGAGTCTCGTCTCCCAGCCAGGGCCACGCCGCAGCCTGCGACGCCGGAAAAGGAGCGTCCTCCCACCCGGTATCAGCCCACCCGGGATCCGCAGCGCCCGCGCCGCGGCCCCCGCGCCCTCCGCGGCCCCCGCGCCCGCTGCCACGCGGCCGGGCCACCGCGGGCAGGGCGGGGGCCCCGGCCCCCAAGACAGGGGGTTGGGGTCCCCCCCACCGGCTAAGGGACTCTAGCGCCTGCAACGCCTCCGGACGGATATGGTTGAAGAAGGGCTGCTGCGGGGGCTGCGCTGTCTGCAGCGCGGGTGCGGCGCCCGCGCTGGCCGCACGCGCGGCTGGCGGCGGGTTGGGGCTCTCGGCTGCGCCCCGATAGGAGGAGAGGACTCCCTGCCACTGTCTTAGTGCCGCCCAGTCGCCCAGCTGTGCGTGTAGCGAAGAGACGCGGCAGGCGACGAGAGAGGCGCTCGCGGCGGAGAGGGCGAGGGGAGGAGGGGGGGGAGGCGGAGGGGGGAGAGGGAGGGGGGAGGGAGAGTGAAGAGGGGCTGTGAAGGGAGGGGCTGTGAAGGGAGGGGCTGTGAAGGGAGGGGCGGTGGGTGGCGGGAGGAGGGCGCGCAGTTGGGTTACGGCCTCCTCCAGCCGTCCCTCGCCCTGTAGCACCATCCCCTCGAGCCACGGCGCCCACCGGGGAGAGGCGCCCCCTGCCCCTCCCCCACCGCCTCCAACACCGCCTCCCCCCCCTCCGCCAGCAACAGCAGCAGCGCCGCCTCCGCTGGCCACCACTGCGGCGTGCAGCGGGCCTAGCTTGCTCCGTGTGAGGCTCGCGACGCCCGCGAGCGTCTCTGGCGCGTGCAACTCGACCAGCGCCTCGGCCAAAAGGAGGAGCGTCCCCTCGGCGTCGCGCAGCAACGCCTGCGCCTGACGGAGCGAGCCCTCGCTCAGAATACAAGAGGGGGGCCCAGCCGCGGAGGAGGGGGCTACCCCTCCTGCGGTGGAGGGGCCCGGCCCTCCGCCTGCTCCCCCTGGCAAGGGGGCTGGCCCTCCTGGCAGAGTACCGGAAGGGGGCCCAGGCGCGGAGGAGGGGGCTGGCCCTGGGCCCGGCCCTGGCGCGGCGCCCCGCTTGGTCATTTGGACCGCGGAGAGGTGAAGCTCGGTCAGCCGGAGTGACGCGTGGCGCGCGACGGAGGCGCAGTCGGCGGCGCGCCGCGCCAGCCGTGCGAGGCGCGAGCGGACGCGCGAGAACCAGTCGGAGCAGACGCGCCGGTTGTCGAAGAAGAACTTGGACATCGCGCGAGAGGCGGCGGTGGGCGGGGTGGGGGTGGAGGGGGTGGTGGTGTGGGTGTAGGAGGAGGCGGCGCCGGGGTCCTGCTGCCAGGAGAGGGAGCCCTCTGCGGCGGCATGGATTGCGCGCTCAAGGCTCTCGACCAGGTGCAGCAGCAGCCGCGCCGAGTGGAGGTCCGCGCCAGGCGAGGCCAGCGTTTCGTTCACCATCCGCTCGAGCCCCTCGAACGTCTGCTTGGGCCCGCCGAATGGCGAGCGGAGCCGGCCCTGCACCAGCAACCGCCCCGCCTCCCTCCCCGCCCACCAGCCACTCAGCTGCGGCAGGGCGCGCAGGGCCACCGCGGGCGACGCGGGGAGCGGGAGAGAGAGCCCCGTGGCCTGTCCGCGCCGGGAGGCCGCGCATAGCGCTAGCCGCGCGGCCGGCCCTCCGCTGCAGGTCGTATCGCCGCTCAGCCCGCGCAGAATGGCCTCGAGCGCCTGCGGCGCCTGGAGCGCCAGCGCGCCGCCGGCCGCAGCGAGCCGCCAGCGTTCGTAGGGGCCGGTGCGCTCGCTCCGCGCCAGCGCGTTGAGCGAGGCCCCCTGCGGTATGTAGAGCGCCTCGGCGGGCGCGTGCGGGCTGAGCAGGCTGAGCAAGGACGCCAAGGAGGCGGCTGGCCCGGCGGCGTGGACGAGGAGGGCGGAGGCGTAACTGCGGCAGGCGTGGTCGGCGGCGTGGAGCTGAGCGAGGGCGGCCTCGAGGAGGCGACCCAGCTGGGCGGCGGGCAGCGCGGCGGCGGGCGCGGCGGCCAAGAGGGCGGCACCGGCGGCGAGGGCGGCGGCGCGCACGGTGGTGTGGGCGGAGGAGACCAAGGGGAGGAAGAGGCGGAGGAGAGGCGAGACCAGGCGGCGGCGGCGGAGGAGGAGGTGGGCAGGGCTGACGAGTTGGCCGGTGGTGGTTGTCGTGAGTTGGTCTGTGGCGCCGACGAGTTGGTCTCCCACCCACGCGGCAAATGAGCGGCGCCGCTGCGTCGCGCCGTCGGATGCAGAGGCGGACTCTGCGGCGGCGGCCTCGAGGGCTCGCGTGAAGGCGCGGAGGATGAGCAGCGGAGTGCGCGCTGGGTGGGCCGTGGCTGGCGCGCGGTTTCTGCAGTCGCGTGTCGCGGCGCCGTTGTCGCTCGTGCTGACCCCGCCCTCCTCTTCCGGGGCAGAGCCCCCCTCTTCCTCCTCCACCGCCTCCACCACCTCCTCCGCCTCATCCATCTGCTCCGCCGCCTGCCGCGCGAGTTCGTCCAGCAACGCCTCCCGCCACCCAGCCGCCATCCAAGCCAGCGCAGCGACATGGTCAGCCTGGCCTGCATCTTCTACGCCGCCACCGCCTTCCCCTCCTTTGCCACCTCCAACGTCCCCGTCACCGTCGCTGTCGCCACCGCCACCGCCTCCGTCACCACCGCCGCCATCGCCGCCGCCGCCACCGCCGTCATCGTCGCCTCCTCCGCCGTCGTCTCCTCCCCCCCCGCCGCCGTCCCTTTTTCGGCTGGGCCCACCCCTCTGGGTGCTGGGTCGCGACAAACGGAGCGTCGAGTTGTGGAGCGGAGAGAGCAGCGCCACCAGCCACGCGCCACGCAGCCCACGCCAGCAACGCAGCCCAGGCCCGCCGGCGTCCATGCCTGGGCCGAAGCCAGAAGTCTCGCCCCCCCAAGCCTCGTCCCCCCGAGTCGCGTCCCCTTCCTCTCGAGTCTCGCATTGAGCACCCCCCGTAGCTCCCTCGACGATCGCTCCGCCGGCCGCAGGGCTCATCCTACGGTCAAACTGGAGGATCCTACTGTTAAAGTGGAGGATTGCCTGGCCCGCAGCCAGCAGCGTTTCCTCCCGCGGCGTCTCTGCCAGAGCGGCGCTCAGGATGGCAAACAGGAACAGAACGTGCGCGGCGTGGTCGCTCAGCGGCGCCGCCGCCTCCTCCCCGCTGCCACCGCCACCATCAAAAGCACCCTCCACACTTAAACGCTGTGCAGACTCCTCCTCCTCCTCCATCGCCGCCAGCCGCATCCTCAGCTCGTCCGCCGCCCCCCGCGCCGCCGCCGCCGAAGTCGAGGCCGAGCTGAGCAGCTGCCGGTGCAAGGCGAGCAGGGCGGCAACCACCAGTGGGTCCGGGTGGTGGCGGAGGGCAGCCAGGGGGGGCGAGCCCAATACCGAGGGGGCGGCGGCGGGCAGCGTGGCGCCCTGCGAGGCATAAAGGCGGTGCAGCAGGCGGAGCGGCGGTATGACGGCTGCGGAGGGGACGCGCGCGAGCGAGAGGTCGGGAGGGGAGCCGGCGTTGGCGCTATCGGGCGTCGGGAAGAAGAGCGGGAGGAGGAGGAGGAAGCCGCCTCTCGCGTTGTGCGGAGCGAAACCTCCGCCCATCGTGTCGGAGAGCATCATCACGCAATCCGTCACCGCCGCCGAAAAGGAAGCCAATCTCTCGGGGGCCACCTCGAGGGAGCAGACCTCGGACATCTCCGCCGCGAGTCCAGTTGCGACCGCCCGTGGGAAGAGGATCGCCGCGACAGTGGCCAAGGCGCCCAGCGCCCTCGCCGCCACCGATCCAAAGTCTTCCACCGCACCCACCGCCTCGGCGCCCAGCCCCACCACCACCGCCCCAAACACCTGGCACAGGCGCTCCAGCCGACACGCCGCGCGCGCCACCGCCGCGCACGCCTCCTCCTCCTCCGCGTCGCCGCTCGGTGGGTGGCCCTCTCGCCAGCCGCGCAGCTTGCGGCGTGGCGGCGCTGCCCGCGCTGCTTCGGCTGCTGCCACCGCCGCAGCCGCCTCCATGTCGCTGGCGAGCGCGCGCAGGACGGAGGAGCCGTACGGCCCCGCGGTCCGCCACAGTCCGGGGCCGAAGCGACGGAGCGCCGACGCGAGCTGCCGGCACCCCGACGGCGGAGAGCGCGCCTCGTCGACCGCCCAGCCCAGCAATGGTTCTACCATGGCCGCAAAGTCATGCTGGAGCGCGGCGGCCGACTCGGCGGGCGGGAGGGAGCCCAGCAGCTCGAGCAGCGGAGGGTAGATGGCCGGCGCAAGCGTGTCGGTTAGGCCCAAGGCCCAGGCGACAAACCGCGACACGTCGGGCCGTAGGGCGGCACCGGTGGCGGCAACCAGGCCCGGCACCTGCGCCTTGAGAACGGTGGGCACGCGCTCGCCCAGAAGCAGCGACTCCAGCCCGCCGAGTAGCTCGCCCAGCGATGCGCGAGCAAAGGAGCGGCCGTCGGGCGTGCGTAACGCGGTGCGCAGCAGCGTCGCGCACGCCAGCCGGCGTGGCGTCGGCTCGGACTGGCTGACCAGCGCGTCAAGGGTTAACCCAAGGTCTGGCGTGGCTGGGTCAGTCTGACGCATCCCGGTTGGGTCAGTCGGTTGGTCGGTTAGCCTTTCAGGTTCGCGCGGGGCATTCGTGTGAATGGGACTTTTAAGGGACTTTGGGAGTTCTATTAACCATAAAAAAAAAAAAAAAATACCGGCACGAACACCTGCTGTGATGACCATTTGAAAAATCCATCCAAAAATCGCGTTGCTTGCTCGCTCGCTGCTCTCGCTGGGGCTAACGCTGAGGTGATGGACGTTGAAAACGCGCCCTCGCCAACGCCGGCGCCGTTCTCGCCCGGACAATACGTCCCTTTTGGCGCCGAGGAGCGCCGGCCGTTGCGGCCAGCAAACGCGCAGTTGGTCCGGCGGCGTGGGGGCGGGGCCAAGTCCGCCCACGTGCCGACGGCGACGCGCGAGGAGCGGCAGCTCGCGGCGCTGGCCCACGTTCCGACAACCGCGCAGCCGGCGCGCGCGACGCGCGAGGAGCGGCAGCTCGCGGCGCTACGAACCGAAACCGCGAGCCGGTTCGACGCGGCTAGCCACGAGTGGATGCTGCGCGACCTGTGGATGCGCGCGCGCTTCGGTGGGGAGATGCAGCTTGTCTCGCCGTGCTGGCGCTCCCTGGGCTTCCAGCAGGACGACCCCACAACGGACCTGCGTGGGTGCGGCGCCCTGGGCCTGCGACAGCTCCTCCACTTTTGCGAGCGCGGCGGCGGCAACGAGGTGCTCGATAGCGAAGACTTCTGCGTCGCCCCATTCCCGCTCGCCGGCGCGTCCTTGGCGGTAACGCTTGCGTTATGCTCGCACCTGCGGCTGCTTCCTGACGCCGCCTCCTCGCGGCCGCCGTGCGCTCCCCCGACGCTCGGCCACTTCCTCCGGTTCGCGGCCGAGCTGGAGCCCGCGCGCGCGCTCGACCTGATCCACGCCGAGCTGCTACGCGGCCTGGCCGACTTGTGGCTGACGATGCAGCAGCCGGGCCTCACGCTCATGCACTTCCCGCAAGCGCTCAATCTCATGTCGGAACACATGGCCTGCGCGCTCGCTGGCGCGCGGCCGCCGTGGCAGCTGTGCGACGTTCTGCGCGAGGTGCGTGACGTGGGCGGCGAGATGTCGGCGTCGGAGCGCAGCGCGACAGTGGCGGACCTCTGCTCGGGGAGCCTTTTTGGTTGGCTGGGATTCTAGGGTCGCGTGTACTCTTTGAGCCTCGCGGGATTGAGAGACCCCAGTCTGATCTGGGTTCCTTCACAGTCTCGCGCTCCAGGCTAGAGAGGTGGGCGGGGCCTGTGTGGAGGACGGACGATGGCCGATTGGGTCAATGAGGCGTCCTTTTTGCTCGATGTCGATGCGGCTTTTCGACACGGGGTCTTTGTCTCCCTTAGGCCATGAGATTGCGATTCGATCCATGTAGGATGCGGGCGGGAGACGATGGGGTGGGACGGCGGCTCTTGGCCACCGCCCGGGCGAGGGACGAAGCGAGAGGTGAAACGCGATGAGGATGAGATGGTCGGGCGATGTGGTGAGAAAGATGGATGAGCCTGGCGCGTGGCGTGGCGTCTTGTGCTTGTGTTCTGTGTGGCGTAGGTAGGCCGGGGAGAGGTGTGGCTTGTGGGCCGCCCGGGCATGGTGCGTTGGTGGATATGTATGTGAGCGTCTCCCGCCCGGCGCAAACGCTGGCTGAGGCTGAGTGGCTGAGTCAGCAGGCCGAGGTCGAGGTGCGGCGGTCTGCGGGATTAAAGGCGGGGTGGTGCGGCTGTGGCGCTATACGCAGTGGCAGTGGGTGGTGGTGGTGACAAATAGAGATGAAAGACGAAGACGGCACACCACCCACATCCACATAAACATAAACAAACACCTCCCTCCCAATCTAAACTACTGCTGTCATGTTGCGTACTGGTATTCCTACGTCCCCTAACTGGTACTGATACGGGTAGCTGGTACCGTAACATAAGCAGAAACACCGCTTTCTGAAGGCGTATAAGTACCAACGTGCCGGCTACTGACACTGCGCCCACGAGAGAGAAGAACGGGGGACGGCGCGGCTCCTGCGGGCAACGCGGGCTAACCGGACTGCGTCAGGGCAGAGATACCACCACAACGCAAGCTCGCTCAGCACGCCGCCTTGACGCAATCAGGTCGATGAGGCGTTGCGGGTCCGCTCCCCCCTGCTGTGTGGCTCCACCGCGCGCCCGCGCAGCTCGAGGCGCCTGCTGCGCCCGCTGCGCGCCAGAGGCTCGCAGCTCGCCCTGGACGCACTGCGCCGCGTGCCCGCGCTCGTCGAGACAACCGTTGGCACGCAGCGGCGCGCGGCCGGCCGCCGACGCGTCGCCGCGGGACGTATCCCCCGCGCGCCGCTGCCCGAGTGCGCTGGCTGCAACCACGCGGACCGAGATCGCCTCGCCCACCGACACCGCCCTCGTGTCGTTGGCTAGGTGGCGCCGCCGCGCCGTTAGCGCCGCGACGCTAGCCATGAGCACGCCCCACGCGCGCGCGACCCTCGCCAGCAGCGCCTGTCCCGCCGCGGCCAGGTCGCGTCGGAGCTCGCGCCGCCACTGGGACAAGCCGGCGCGCAGCCGACTATGCCGCACCGCGACGGCGCGCTGCAGAGAGTGGGCGTGGAGCGCCCAGCAACCAAACGCCGCGTGCGAGCGCAGCCGGCGGCGCAGTGCGCGCGCGCTCAGTCGCCGCTCTTCCTGGAGGTGCCTCGCCCGGCGGCGGGTCGTGGCGCTCCAGCGCAGGCGTCGCCAGGCGCAACCCACGAGGCCCGTGCGACCGAGTAGCAGCTGCAGCGCGCGTGGCGGGTACGGAGCCAGGGCACAAGGGGCGTCATCGGGCAAGGAGCCAGCAGCGCGGTGATAGCCGCAGCAGTCGCCGTGCCTCCTTCCCGCCTCTCTCGCTGAGGATCCGAACGCCGAGAGACGAAACAATTTTTTTTTTGCGCCGCCGCCTCGCAAACGGGTTAACCCACAAGTGTGCCATGGCCTCGTTCGCCGCCCAGCCGTGGCCCCTCAGACACTCAAACGCGCGCCGGCGTCTCAGCTGGGTGAGGGCGGCGGCGGCGGCGAAACAAACGTCACGGCGAGGGAAAGGGGCGGCCGCTGAGGCGCGCAACGAACACAATGACCGGCGGCAGCACCGGCCAAGCGCAAGCGCGGCCCGCTGGTGCTGTAGTGTCGCTGCTGCGCACGCTTCCACGAGCTGGAGAAAGGCACACCGGCGGCGCCGCCCGACGACACAGGAAGCCGCCAACGCAAGCGCCTGGCCGGCCTTCGCCTCGCCGACCCGGATCGATTTGTTCGCGTGCGCCGCTAGGCGTAGGCGGTGAAGGCCCCGCCGAGCAGCCGCGGCGGCCGCCCGCTCGTGGACGGCGGCGCCGAAGAGCTGGGAGACCGCTTGCTGCCACGCCCACGACCGAAACCGCCTCCACGCCGCAGCGAGCGGGTCCGCAGTATGCCCCCGACGGAGGCGGTGGTAAGGGACCGTGCGACTCCACCGCAGCCGGACGTGCTCGTGCCAACGACCAAGGCCGCTGCGGCGCCGCAAACTCTGGGCCGCCCGCGCGGCATCGATGCCGACGGCGTGCCAGCCGCGCAGGATGGTCCTCAGACGCGTAATTGCGCATCGCGGTGCTGTCAGTCAGAAAACGCGGCCATTAAATTCACGTTCACAGCCCAGCGCCCTACTATAACTTCTATTTCGGGGTGTGAACGCGCGACTCTAGGACAAACAATGGCCCCCGCGCCAACAATGGCGACCGCGCCAACAAGCCCGCGCCCGCCGCCCCGCGGGGCTTGCTCGCAGCGGCGCGCAGCACTCGACTTCATCGCGCGTGAACTTCGCTCGCTCGAAGTTGAGGAGGTACTCCGCCAATCCCTGGAGCAACAAGTGGTGACTCTCCAGGCAGAGCTCTGGCAGTGCAAAGATCTCGTCGCGCAACAGGACCGACGGATCAGGATGCTGGAGGCTGAGCTGACGTCCGAGCGGGCACGCTGCGGTGACACCACGCCAGAGGGCGTCCCGGGAGGCTCCGACAGCACTCCCACGGGGCCCAATCCGGGCGGGTCTACCCGACCCGTCTCCTTTTCGCTTGCGGCTGCGGCCGGGCTACTGCCGCCACCGGCGCCGGGCAACCTGGCACCTCCCGCAGTCTTCGCGGTCGCGGCCTCGAACGGCCGCGCCATTCGGCCTCGGGAGCTGACACGGCAGGGCAAGCCAGGCAACCCAGCCGTCGGATCCGCTGGGCCAGGCGAGGAAACGGCGGACGAGCTCGACATTGACGCGCTGATACAGCAGCAGCGCGAGCTGCCTCCAGCTGCGGCGGCGCGCGCGGCAGGTGGCAGATCGGCGCGCGCTCCTATGCAGCTGCCCACCGGCTTGCGATTGAACGGGTGATGTTGCGAAGGCTTGGCGAGGCCGGTCGTGGTGGCCCGTGCGCCCCCTCCTCCGTTTTATGTGTGTTTATTCAAGAGTCCCGAGGCAGCCTAGCGAGAGCGGGCATGGTACAAACTGGAATCCTGTAGACAGCCATGACTTAATTAATGGTTGGTGTGCGTGATGAATATGATGATATAGATTTATGAATCCATATACATCTACCATCTACATATGAACAGATGATGATGCTAATGATAGGCATAGGCGCTGCTAGTAGATAGGCCATAGGCATAGGCCATAGGGCAGGCCTCCTTGACCTTGACCTTGACCTCCTGCCTCTTCCCATATCCATATCCATACGTCTCCCAATCTACTCTTGATAATGCTCTACTCGTCTTCGTTGTTTGTTTATATAGCCTTGAGTGATTAGCGAGCTCTTAGCCAGACTGAGCCAGTCACACATATATTTTACCTACTCCTACTACTTCAACTACGTATTCTTACTTCTTATTCTTACTACTGCTACTGCTACTGCTGCACTATGCACTATGTGCTTATGCTGCTATGCATTATACGCAAACTACACACTACAGTGTACTACGTACTACGTACTACACTACACACTACACACTACTCACTACACTACTGAGTAACTCAGTAGACTACTGCTCTACTTATACTTATGCATATTATACTTATGTATTATACTATAACACTTTACACTTCACTTCGATCTACCGATACTACTCTGACTCTGCCGCTACTACTACTACTACTACTACTACTACTACTACTACTACTACTATACTAGTAGTAGTAGTAGTAGTAGTAGTAGTACTATTACTACACTACTACTACTACTACTACTACTACTACTACTACTACTACTACTACTACGTACTACATGCGAATAAGTATACGTAGTTTTCTGTAGCTGCTATAGCTGCTACCATAGCTGCTAGCTGCCTCTCGTATTTGCATTCTCTGGCCTAATTCTAATTGTATTTTAGTATTAGTTCAGAGTTCAACTTAGCCCTCTATTCCTAGCCCTACTGTAGCCCCTATACCTATAGCCCTTTACCTATACCTATAACACATACACATAACAAACAATAGCTAAATAAATAATTTTATCATAGCATATACAGTAACTATGGGGCCAGGGCCAGGGCTGGTGGCACATGTCTTGTGGCGGTATTGCATGCGGCTAGCGTCATCGGGTGTTGGGGGCGTGCGGCGGGTGCGGCTAGCGTTATTGTATGTTGGTAGAGGGCTCCGGCTCCGGGCATGGTGATCCAGCACATGTGCATAGAGCCGTTTTCATCTTTCTCATCTGCGAGACCAGCGACGCCCGAGCAGCCGCGAGTGACCAAAAAATAAGAAAAAAAATCCCAAACATCTCAGTATACTGCAGTATACTGCAGTAATACTGCAGTATACTGCAGTATACTGCAGTATACTGCAGTATACTGGACGCTGCCAGTATACTGCAGTATACTGGACGCTGCGCGCATTCCTCCACCATCTAGTCTTTATCACTTGCCGCGCACACAAAATACACGCAGACACCCTCTCGCAAGCAAAGCCGCACGACTTGCGGGCTGGCGACTTGTGGCTCTGCGCTCTGCCTGGCAGCAGCAGCTGGTGCCGGGGCTTTGGCCCCCCAGCCGACCCGGCTTGTCGGTGAGAGGCTCGCGCCGCCAGCTGTAGACCTTGCCCTCTTGACCTGCCGCCACATCTCGAGCTGGTAGTACGCGGACGGCCGCGAGCGCGCGAGCGCCACTCCGGCTCAGTCGCCGTCGCCGGTACAGTTGTCGTATCGGCGCGCGCCCTGCTTCTTGGCGTGGGTGGCCAGTGCGTCGCGAGCAGCTTCAAGCGCCGCCCAGGCAGCCTTTCGTACAGCCTCCGGCCTGGCAACGTGGAGCACCGCATCGCGCTCAGCCTCTTCTTACGCGGTGGCGGTGGCCCGCTCTGCGGCCTGAGCGCGCAGCTCTGCAGCTCGTAGTTGTCCGCTTGCCTGCATTTGCACCCGTGAGTCATGCGGCACATCAAGACCGCCTGGGAACCGCAGCTTGACGCCCATCTCATTGAGGTCGGATGCCGCTCGCCCCGCTAGAAAGTCGGCGACGTACTTGGCGCCAGGACGCGCTCGCAGCACTCGCTGTAAAGACCAAACTTATCGCTGGCCGTGGCCGTCGCCATTTTTTTTTTGGCTGGAGCGATAGTTTTATTTTTGGCTGTAAAAAAAGTTGTTGACAAACTTGGTGTTCAGGCTGAGCGCTCCTCGGGAAGGGGTTGTACTTCGCTGGAGACGTTTGTACTATTGAAGAACGTCCCGTGGGGGTTCCGGGGATACCTTCAGATCCAACTGGCTCCAAGCACAAGGCTCTATCCACATGTCCGGCCTGGTACTGGATCACCATGCCCCGAGCCGGAGCCGGCAGTCGGCAGCCATAGACGTTTGCTCACGCCACACAAACGCTACACACTCACACTCGGGTGGCGGCGGCCCCACGACACTGCTGCTGCTGGACATTGCGTTGCAGTTAAGCTGAGCACCCCACACACGGCACGCGGAATTAAATAACAAATGACGGGTTTGAAAAGACCCGCCCAGTGGCCCGCCGGCCGCCGGGCACCGCCGCCCTGCTGACCTGTCGCTCCCCGCTCATACTTGTGCGGCGAGTCCCTCACTGCCATAGATGGGCGCTCCTCCCGGTCCATCGCCAGAGAGCAGCGGCGCCCTTTCCGAGGAGCTCCTTTCTGTGTTCGGCGCCCGATCCGCCGCAAGCGGCACGTCGCGCGCCCTAGGCGCGGGCGCGGCGGCGACGACGGCGCAGACGCAGCAGCAGCAGCAAAAGTAGGTCGCCGCCAGCGCGAGGAGCGGCGCAAAGAGCGGGAGCCAGCTCGAGCTGACGCCGTCCAGCTGGGAGGACCACAGAAAGGGGGACTTAAAGGTGCTCTGCAGCTACTAATTAACCGCTATGGTTAAATTCGCTTTGCTCATGTACATGAGCGACTTTTGACTAAGAGTTTCGTCGTTTTGATTATAGGAAACTCGAACTCGAATCACTTAGGCGCACAGGGCACCTTTAATATGTATAGATGTGCGTGCATGTGTTTGTTTGTTTATAGATGGATAGATGGATAGATGGATGGATAGATAGGTACACACATATAGAGAGAAGGACGGGTGAGAGTGAGAGAGAGAGATCAGCATGAGCGGGGTGTGCTTGGCCAGATGCACAAGGGGGGCGGTCACGTTAATGCCCGGAAGTGTTTACGTTAGATAAGGGATTTTTTTTTTTTAAATCCTTCATAACATACAACTCGCACCACAAAAGCTGAGCGCAGCGCGGAAGAACCTCCCCGGCGCCCCTTAAGATATATAAGTATAAGAGTAAGAGAATAATAATTTATGATTAAGAGTTAGAGAGCAGTAAGAGAAAGAGAAAGAGAGTAGACTTAGACTGAAATAGTAGTAGCGAATAGACGTCTCAGCCTCAGACTCTGGACTCGGAGTAAATTTAGGGCGGTTGGGGACCCAGTGGGTGCTCGGGAGTGTTTACGTTAGAAAGGGGAGTTTTTGGAAGGGGAGACGCGTCTGCACCTGGAGCAGGAGTGCGAGCAGCGGCACGCTCCCCACGTTAGTGCTCGGAAGTGTTTACGTTAGAAACGAGGAGGGGGGGTTGTTGTAGAGATGCTTGTATCTCGATGCAGAGGTATTGGTCCTCCCTCCGGTATTCCTTCCTCAGGACTATTTTGTTGGCCAACACCCGCCCACCCGTACCCAATTTCTTCTGTTGTGTTGGTGTGGCCTGTCCCGCGCGGGGTTTCTGTCATTCCCCACACCGTTTCCTTGCGTTTTTCTATACGGCAATCTGCAGGCCCCGCTGTACTGTCTAATATGCGTCTGCACCTGGAACAGGAGTGCGAACAACGGCACGCTCCCCACGTTAATGCTCGGAAGTGTTCACGTTGGAGATGG
>Ga0209390_10007428_pt1 | contig 14051 bp, 16 predicted proteins | sample BON01_FD_187212 | JGI IMG/M metagenome (GOLD analysis project Ga0209390, IMG submission 187212) | Freshwater microbial communities from Lake Bonney liftoff mats and glacier meltwater in Antarctica - BON-01 (SPAdes) (version 2) | ecosystem: Environmental > Aquatic > Freshwater > Ice > Glacier... | reverse complement strand
TTTGGCAGACCTGCGATGTGGGCTAGACTGAGCAAGCGCATTTCGGTGCGCACGCGCTCGTAGCTCAACGGATAGAGCATCTGACTACGGATCAGAAGGTTAGGGGTTCGAATCCCTTCGAGCGCGCCAGAGTTCCCCTTCTTAATCTGCATTATTCGACTGTGCTTCAGTTCCAATTGAACTGGAGAACACATGCAAGTCAGCGATTTAGTCAGCGATAGTTATTCAACCGCGGTTTATTTAAAACATTTTCGAATATTGAAAACAACGGCGTGTCGATATCGGAACGTAATTTGGATCCTGTGGACTTATGTCTACCGCACTCCTGCGGACTCTGATTGGTTCAATCAGTTCCAAGGGAAAGGTAGGCATCTCTATCGAGCATTTTGCTCTATGAAGGGAGAGAGAGTCGCCTCCTTTAGCGGTGGGTCTCAGCGCCCCCTGCTGAAAGTTAGAAAGCCGCACTACATGTTCATCGATTATCCACATGCACTATCGATTAGAGAAGCTGGCAAAGTTCTGGGAGTATCCCGGAGCACTGTTTACCGCCTAATAAATGACGGACTTCTTGATCGCGTTTATATCCGCTCGTCACCACGAATAATGTCCAAAGATGTTGAGCGCTACTTGCGAAAACTGGTTCAGGATAAGCGAGTTCGTGAGGCTGGTAAAGACCCATGGCAATAACAATTAGTACTGGAACAGTATTCTCAAAAATAAGCAAGAGCACCGGTAAGCAGTCATGGTGCGCCGAGCTTGTTATTGCTTATAAATCAGATGGCACACCTGTTAAAACTAGGCGCACATTTGCATCAAAGGCGCAGGCTACGAGAGGACTCCATGTCCTAATAGCTGAACGTGAGCGCGGGTACTTAACTGTTGTTCGCAATGAAACTTTAGAGCAATTCGCGCTGCGCTGGGTTAAAGAAGTAAAAACAAACCAAGTACGCAAGTCCACGCTCAATGACTATGAGTACAAGCTACGCCAGTACGTATTTCCCTATCTGGGTGCAAGGCAATTGCGAACAATTACTGGTCGTGACATTGATGCATGGATGACTCAAATGTTTAATGACGGAAAAAGTACTTCAACAATCTCTGGTGCTAGGCGCGTACTTTTTGGCGTATTTAAGAACGCTTATCGCCAGGAATTGATCCAACGTAATCCAGTTGAACAAACCGATGCACCCAAACGCAAATCAAGTGAGCGCTCGCAGGTTCAAGCTCCATGGACGGAACAAGAAGTAGTGAAAGCGCTTGAGGCATCACAAGATTTAGTTAATTCAAATAAGGATGTGGAACTATTTCTGTGCCTCGCGCTTTATTTAGGTCTACGGCGCGGAGAGATTTTGGGATTGAAGTGGAGCGATATTGATTTAGTAAATAACCGCATCCAAATCCAAAGAACTCTTAAAGAGCAACGAACAACCACATCTACCGGTGCTGGAGTGGTGCAACTGGTAACTGATAATCCAAAGACACAAAATAGTGCTCGAACGCTTCCAATTGCTCTTCAGGTAAAGGAAGCGCTAGAGCGTCAGATGATGCGTCAGTCAGTTGCAAGTTTGAATGCGGGAAAGAGTTGGATTGATCACAATTGGGTATTCACTACAAAAATTGGTTCGCCAATTTATCCAACGAATATGAACTACAGGTTTAACACATTCGTTAAGAAGAATAATCTTCGCCACATTCGAATCCACGATCTACGTCACACTAATGCTGTGTTAGCTCTCACCAGTGGAATCGCACTTGAAACAGTGAGTCAAGGTCTTGGGCACTCTCGCATAGACATCACTAAAGATGTCTATGCCCCTCATGTTCCAAAACTCAATGAAGATTTCGGAGCTGGAGTTGCTGCCTACATTTATAACCAGACTCAGCTAAGGAAATTAGAAAACTTGTATCAGGATGCACCTGGAGATTTTATAGAGGCACTACCGTCACAAAACTCTAGAAATAACAAAGATCACAAATAACAAGCAAAGGAAAAGCAAATGAATGAAAAAGATCCAAGTCAAGACGTGGAGCTACTGATGTGGTCAAGGTATCTATCGGATTTTGTAGAAGCCACAGTATGCGACATATCAGAAACTGAATGGAAGGAATCAATCCCACTTGCTGGTTGCCTGAGAGTAAGTACTAACCTAACGCCTGTGAGGCCTGGGACTCATTTATTTAAAACCCGAGACGCCATCAACTCTGAAATGGTTGATCTACTCAAAGACTGGATGAGTAAAAGCGAACAAGTATGTGTAGGTAACTGTAGTGAGTCTTGGAAATATGTTACTTATTAAGGAAGATCTGGCGTGGGTTAGATTTTTACTATCCAGTGAAAACTCGATAATTCGCGACCTTGGTTTCACTCTGGCTTTAATGACAAATCTTGAAGCACGCTCGGAACTGCACTCATTGCCCCTTGCAGAAAAACCCTCTCAAGAATGGGAGCCTGCCCTGTTGTTGGCGGAATGTCTTCGGTACAGCAGTAATGACGAACTAATTGAGTTATCACGGATTCTAGATGAGTGGTTTGCAGGGACGTTTGAAACCTAGGTCTTTGCACAAACCAAAATGGCGTCCCGCAATACCTTGGATCTTGGCGATATCAACTTGATGATGTTGTGGCTGAAATTGGATTCCACAAATCGAGGTAGTAAAGGATGCGTGGGGCGAATCCTTCTCTCCGAAGTGGGCGCAGAGATTTGGAAAGATTCAGATCACAGGGTTAGAGGCTCGAATCCCTTAAAGCTTGGGTTCGCCTTACAAGCAAACCAAAATTAACTGGACATCAATGCGCTCAATTAAGTCCAGGCAGGCTCTCAAGTAACTAAGTTCAAAAGTCGCATTTGGCAAACCAACGCTTTACCCTCAGGGGGTTTTTTGCTAACCGTATGTATAGGTATGGCAGGAGTATGCAATCCATTGTTGATAGATTCGCTATTGGAATAGCTTTGATATCAGCCACAATTGCTGATGGCTTGGCGGCAATGTGGGATGATTTTTAGGTGGAGTTGCCGAGGTATAGGTATTTTGTTCGCATTGAAGATGAAAAGATTTTGTCAGTCTTTAGATTTATGTTTGATGACGAAAACGACCTTCTAGTAGACGAAATTTGGCTAGATGGGGCTTGGCAAGATAGTGATGGAAGAATTGTTACTTTCTTATTCAAGGGCGACACCAACATTGACGAAGTTTCTGAAGTACAGTTGCGTGAAATGGCGCCAGAACTTTTTGGAGAATAAATTTCCTGCTTATCTGAATCACCTGGGGAAAAAGAAACCTATATTCTTGAGCCTATGATTCAACAGATTTTTAATCTTGAATAACGGACTAAGTAAAAGGGTGGCGGATTGAGAAAGTCAACTAGGCGTGGAGTTACAAACGTGCGCGTGTTAACTGTGTCAGGTACGGATTCAGACAATTTTCTTGTGGAAATTACTGACCCGTTTCCCCAAGGTGACGTTAAAATCGAAGAAATGGATAAGTTGTTTCTTGAGAAACATGAGCGGGGAACCATCGCTCTCGAAAGACGAAATACTCGAATAACAGAAGAGCAATCAGAAGTAACGGCAAAGAAAAAGTAACTGCGTTTGTTAAGCTACCAAGCAAGGAAGCAATCGGTAATTAGAAAGTGAAAGTAAAAAGGAAATGGAATTCAACCTCCACCTGAGCCTGCTGCGCAACCCACAAGAGCAAGACTTATCAATAAACTTGCTATCACTTTCATGGACTCAACCCCGTTCGCAATGCCTAACATATAAACTCACTGAGTACGTCCAGGGGAAACATGGTGGCCTTAGTAATAGGGTTTAAATTGCTCGAACGAATGGATATCTCCATAGTAAGCGCTGGGAAGTGGTAGGAGACCACCTGTTTACTCCCATAGATTCACAAAAACAACGCACAAGGATTTGATTTTTTAGTGGTTTGCCACCCACAGACTCTCTTGTGTAAATCTTTCTCTGAATGTTCAGATTTGGTTCAAGATTTGAATCACAAGATAAGCAGGGAATTTACCCCAGTACGCCCCTAATTCTCATACTTACGCAAACGTCTCACCTTGCCCCTGGCCTTGTGTGCCAATCCGCGAAACTCTCAGTTTTATATTTATGGGACTTATGCGAAACTAGCGAAGGTATTCCACCTTGCGCTAGACAGCTGTTTTGTCACGCCTGTCTGGCAGAATGCTCGTATGTCTCTAGTTAGATCCAAGAAGCGGGTTGCCGATCACGGCGAAGTCTTTACACCTGACTGGATGGTCGAGGCAATGCTGGACCTAGTAAGGGACGAATCGGTTCGCATAGAGTCTCGTTTTCTGGAGCCAGCCTGTGGGTCGGGAAACTTTTTGAAAGTCATTATCGATCGCAAATTGGATGTCACTAACGCGCGATATGGAAAGAATGACTTCGAAAAGCGAAATTATGCCCTCTTGTCTTTGATGTCGAGTTATGGCATCGAAATACTTGGGGACAATGTTGCAGAATGTCGCGAAAACTTACTTAAGATTTTTGCTGATTTCCTAAACATTGATGAATCAGATGAGTTTTATCGTGCAGCAAAACAAGTACTGGAACTAAACATTGTTCATGGCAATGCACTCACCATGCAGACCGAAGCTACACCACCTGAATCTATAACTTTCCCTGAATGGACCTACATGGGCAAAGGAAAGTTCGAGCGTCGTGATTTCCGATTTGAAACCCTTACCCAAATGTCATCCTTTGGTGAAGGAACATTATTTGAAGACATTGGTAAGCACGAGATTTTCATTCCCATTCAGGATTACCCAACACTGACGGTAAAGGACATTTCCGGTGACTGAAAAAGCTAGCTTCACCTTAAAGAAGCGAAATCCAGATGTACTCACATGTATTGCGAATCTCTCGAACGATGAGGTATTCACGCCACCAGAATTTGCAAAGCAGATGCTGGACACACTAGAAGCATCCTGGGCCACAAGCAATAATGGGGAAAACCTTTGGGCAAATAAGGATCTGAAGTTCCTTGATCCATTCACGAAGTCTGGAGTTTTTCTCCGCGCAATTGTCACTCGACTAACACTGGGGTTGGCTGAACAAATCCCAGACTTGGAGGAACGAGTAGACCACATATTGACCAAGCAGGTTTATGGAATTGGGATAACCCATTTGACTGCTTTGCTTGCAAGGCGAAGCGTTTATTGTTCAAAGAATGCGAACGGCAAGCATTCGATTGCGCATTCTTTCGCAAATGCTGATGGAAATATCTGGTTTGAATCATTACAACATACTTGGCATGGTGGCAAAGAAAAGGTGGAAACCGCTGATGAGCATGGCAACCCAACGACCAAGACCATTGACGGTAAATGCGAATACTGCGGCGCCAGTCAGAAATTGCTTGATCGCGCAGACGGACTTGAAACACATGCCTATGCTTTTATACATACGAATGATATCAAGTCTCGGATTACTGAGCTATTTGGAGAAGAAATGCGATTCGATGTAATCATTGGCAATCCCCCATATCAGTTGAGTGATGGTGGTGGCGAGGGGGCAAGTGCCATGCCCCTGTACCACCGGTTCGTTAGCCAGGCAAAGGGGCTAGACCCAAAGCACTTGGTGATGGTTATCCCCGCTCGCTGGTATTCAGGTGGTAAAGGGTTGGACACATTTAGATCTGAGATGCTGACTGACCGGTACTTAGCTGAAATTCATGACTTCCCCGAAACTGACATGGTTTTCCCAGGAGTTAACATTCGTGGTGGAATATGTTATTTCATTAGGTCCACCGACCACGATGGAATGGTACGGGTAGTTAATTATAAAAAAACCACTCAGCCTATTTCGGTAGTACGACCATTGTTAGAGCCTGGGTTATCTACTTTTGTTCGATACAACGAAGCAATCTCAATTCTCACAAAAGTTAGAGATAAGAATGAAGAGACTCTAGATCGCCGGGTTCATTCCAGAAATCCGTTTGGGATTCCTTCTGATTTCACTGCGTTCTCAAGTACTAAAAAGGCTTCTGTTTCCATCCGTTTGTACCGTAGTCGACGCGGCGTGTCCACGGAGAAAGAGGTCTACATAGCGGAGAAAGATATAGCGAACAATAAGTCGTATAAAGATAAAATTAAAGTTTTAGTTTCAAAAGCTAGCCCTGGGGGGGATGAATATCCACATTCAGTACTCGGTAGGCCTTTTGTTGCACCACGAAATTCTGTCTCAACAGAGACCTACCTGATAGTTGATTTCCCAAAGACTATGGGGGAGGGATCTAACCTTGTCTCTTACATGGAGACTAGATTCTTTCGCTTCCTAGTTTCACTGATTAAAAATACACAGAACATTTCTAAAGGTTCATTTGCCTTTGTTCCAGTGCAGGATTTGTCTGAGTCGTGGTCTGACAAAAAGCTATACAAAAAGTACGGAATTACTGAGGAAGAGCAAGCATTTATCGAATCCCTGATTCGACCAATGGAAATTGGCGATGAGTAAGTCAATCGACGAGTTACTCCCTCTAAAGCCGGATGCTCGCCTTCGCATTTACGCATACTCCATTGATGACCCAGCACACAAAGGTCTACTTAAAGTTGGCCAGACCACGCGCGATGTGGATAAAAGAGTGTCCGAGCAGCTTAAAACTGCAGGTATCAAAAACTATAAAATTCTGATTGACGAATCGGCTGAACGCGAAAATGGTTCTGTGTTTACTGATCACCAGGTTCGTGATCGCCTCAAGGCCAAAGGCTACGAAGTAAAAATCGCAAAAAGTGAATGGATGAAGTGCGAAGTAACCGATGTTCTTACGGCAATAACCGAACTTCGTGAAGGTATAAAGGTTTCTGGAAGTCATCACGAAACCTTCAAGATGCGCCCCGAGCAAGTCGATGCCGTGAAAAATACCCACGCCTATTTTCATTCCATCTGGAGTGAAGACATGAAGGCCGTCCCACGATTTCTGTGGAATGCAAAGATGCGTTTCGGCAAAACATTCACCGCCTATCAACTTGCCAAAAAGCTCGGTGCTACTAAAGTACTTGTCGTTACGTTTAAACCTGCCGTTGAAGATGCCTGGCAGTATGACCTTGAGTCACACGTTGACTTTGATGGGTGGCAGTACCTGTCCAAGTCATCTGCAAATGATCCAGCAACAGTTGATCAGTCCAAACCATTTGTTTATTTTGGCTCGTTCCAGGATTTATTAGGTAAAGACAAAGCCGGCAATATTAAGCCAAAGAATACTTGGGTCCATAAGACAAAATGGGACCTGGTAATTTTTGACGAATATCACTTCGGTGCTTGGCGCGATAGTGCGAAAGAACTCTTTGAAGGCGAAGATGCCTCAGAAATCAACAAGGAAATGGCCGTTGCGTACAACGCCAACCTTGAAGGTTTCAATGAAAACCTGGATGAACTGGGAATGGGAGAGACTAAATTTCTACCCATTAAAACTAGGGCTTATTTGTACCTATCTGGCACTCCCTTTAAGGCACTAGCTACAGGTGAGTTCATAGAGGAACAGATTTTCAACTGGACTTACACCGATGAGCAGCGCGCCAAACAAACATGGGCATCGAAATTTCCGGATAAATGGAATCCTTATGGTGCATTGCCTGAAATGCGCCTATTCACCTATCAGATGCCTGACGAATTGCTTGCTGTTGCCATGCAAGGGGAGTTCGATGAATTTGATTTGAACACATTCTTTAGTGTCGCCGGAAGTGGCTCGGCAGCTGAATTTAAATTTAAGAATGAAGTTCAAAAGTGGTTAGACATTATTCGTGGCGCTTACCAGCCAACACAAGTAGATAATCTAAAACTTGGCTCAAAGCGTCCGCCGTTTCCTTACTCGGATGTTAGGTTATTGCCGTATCTCCAGCACGCATTTTGGTTTATGCCAAACGTCGCATCATGTTTTGCAATGAGGAATCTGCTAGTCGAAAAGCAGAATGTTTTCTTTCATGAATACAAAGTAGTAGTAGCGGCAGGTGCAGGCGCTGGGATTGGGCTTGAGGCACTTCCGCCGGTGCGAAAAGCAATCGGCAATGGCCATGATTCTAAATCAATTACGCTTTCGTGCGCCAAGCTCACAACTGGTGTGACAGTTCCACAATGGTCATCAATTTTGATGTTAAAGAATCTCAACTCACCAGAAACATATTTTCAAGCTGCTTTTCGCGTTCAATCGCCATGGTCAATCAAGAACCCAAACGGTGATGATCCAAACCAGGAAGAAATCCTCAAACCTGCATGCTTTGTGTTTGACTTTGCGCCCACTCGGGCACTGCGACAAATCGCAGATTATGGTGTTGGGCTAAACCCGGATGTATCAAATCCCGAGAATGCTGTAAAAGAGCTAGTTAGTTTTCTTCCAGTGCTCGCCTACGACGGCTCGCATATGACGGAAATTGATGCTGGAGGGATTTTCGACATTGCTATGGCGGGCACCTCAGCCACACTACTTGCTCGAAAGTGGGAATCAGCACTGCTTGTAAATGTAGATAATGAAACCTTGAAGAAGATCATGAATAGTCCTGAAGCGATGCAGGCAATCATGAATATTGAAGGCTTCCGAGCATTAGGCGGAGATGTTTTCGAAACCATCGTAAACAAGTCAGAAAAAGTTAAGAGTATGCAAAAGAAAAAAGGAGATGACATCACGTCAACTGAAAAGAAGGAGCTCTCCGAAGAGGAGCGGGAATATAAGAGCCTGCGTAAGCAAGTTCAGGACAAGTTAATTAAATTTGCTACCCGCATTCCTGCCTTCATGTATTTAACAGATTTCCGTGAGAACACTCTAAAAGATGTAATTACCAAGTTGGAGCCAGATCTTTTCAAGGTTGTTACTGGACTTACTGTTGAGGATTTCAACCTTTTGGTTTCCTTAAACATATTCAACAGCACGCATATGAATCAAGCGGTATTTGCGTTCCGCCGATATGAGGAAGCGTCACTTTCTTATACGGGCATAGATAGTCATGATGACCTAACACACATCGGATTATTTGACACCGTAGTTATTGACGAGCAGCGTTAGTTAAACATGAGCAAGCTCAAGATCTCAGACATTGAGAAGGCACTTGCATTTAATTGCAGCCACTACTTGATCAAAGCGGTTGATGGACTTGAGTTTGAAGATGCATACGGTTTGGCGCTATTAATATTTCACTTTGACGGGGGACCTGTTCGACCTAACAAAGAAATAAACTTGGCAAGAGCTAAAAAACTCAATTCTTTGGGCTTAGTACAAATTGAAAAATCAATGAATGTGATTGCAACGGAATTTCCAGTAGGACTAAAAGATTACTATTCAGGAAAGTACATGAAGTACGGCATAAGTTACACCGTTGATTGGGAGCATCGTGGAACCTGGTGGATTTCTCCTGCAAAGCTTGCTGTAGATCTTGCAGATGAATTTATCGTGACTAAAAAGTAAATACATTTCTTTGCGGCGTGCAATAAAACTCCCTTCGAAACTCGCAGATCACTCCGCAATAAAGTTTTAAATAGGTAACATAATTTACATTGACCAGAAGAGATGAGGAATGAATTATGGCTCGTGATTTTAATTTACATAATTCAAACGCGCAGAAGATCTGGAATTATGTGGTCGAAAGTGCTCATACACCGCAATTCAAGAAGACCTATCGTGAGGTGCAAGATGCAACAGGAGTTTTTTGGCGAACACAAGGTCTGGCGCTTGAATTAATTCAGCTCTACTGTCACGAATTCAACCTCCCGCATTTGACTGCGATAGTTGTAGAAAAGTCAACAGGAATGCCATCTTCTGGTTGCGATGTTGATCGAGGGAATATTGACCTTGAATTTGCAAGGGTTCAAGATTTCAACTGGCCCAAAGCTCCAGATTCATTTTTAACACCTTTTGTACTGGGTGGAATTGGAAGTAGCAAGCCTGCAGCAATTACTCGAAATGCCAGCAGCGTTACAGATGAATCAAACTATTGGCTACTTCAAGTTAATCCAAAAAAATGGGACATAGCAGGTTATGTAGCAGCGGGGAATGAAATCAGCTACTGGTCCATTGTTAACAATAAACGATTAATTAAAGCAGGTGAAAATTTTATGCTTTGGCAGGCTGGCAGGAATAGTGGAGTTCTGGGTTGGGGTTGTTTCACTGGCTCTATGGTCGATAAAGCAGAAATTGATAATGAGTATTGGAATACTGAAGTTTCTAGCAATACAGAGTTCTTTGGTGTGCAAATGACTGAATTTAACTTGAAGGTTTTGCTAACACGAGAGCAAATGAAAGCCCTCCCAACTTTCAGCAAGTCCATCATTTTTAAATCCCCACAAAGTGCGAATGCAATGCGACTAACTCAAGATGAATGGCAGGACTTTGAAAAACTTTTACTGGGTAGCTCAGGTAAAGTAATCCCAAATATTGAAGAAGTCGAGGTTGCCTCGATCATTGCTAATACAGAAATCTTGGCGACTACAAGGTTGGAATTGGTGGAATCGCGAATTGGGCAGGGTCAATTTCGTAGAGATGTGTTAGCCCGCGAACGTCATTGTCGAGTTACTGGGACATCTAATCCAGATTTCTTAATTGCTAGCCATATTAAGCCGTGGCGAGAATCGAGTAACCAGGAAAGACTTGATTCAAATAATGGACTAATGCTGGCTCCGCATGTAGATCGCTTGTTTGATAAAGGCTGGATTTCTTTCAGTGATGAAGGCGAAATGATGGTTTGCAATAAACTGGAAATCTCGGTGCTTGAGTCTTGGTGTTTGCCTCAAAAGATCAATGTTGGGGATTTCAATGAAGGTCAAAGAATCTTTCTGAAGTATCATCGGGAGAATATTTTTTGCAGAGGCAAGTAATGATTAATGTACTTAAAATGTAGATGCTAGGTTGTCTGAGTACTCAAATTCGACGAGTGACTTACGCGCGCTCACCAAGATCCTGCCTCCCCGAAATATGTTCTCGCAAGGCAACGAACACGGCGAACAAAAACAGCGAGTAGCTGACCGGTTGCAAACTTACTTCGACCGATTCTTTACGTTGTAGATTCGATCATTCAATACTTAAGAGGAAAAGCGGATGAAACTAAACTTGGAGCAATCCCAAGTGCCGGATATTTAATCTTTTCTCTTAGGTATTTCTTGATTCAAATTAATATCTGTGAGTCCATTCCAGCCCGGAATGCCAACCGGTTCACGTTCACGTGGATCATCTAACCCAAGTTCCGCGACCGTGTAATTGGACTTTCCGTAGTTACAAGACCAGCAGCTAGTAACTAAATTTGTCACATCTGTTTGCCCTCCATCGCTGTAAGGATGGACGTGATCCACAACTGCTTGAAATCCCAGCACAACGCCGTGCCTTGTTGCGTTAGTCGATCCAATGGGGAAATTTTCTAGTCCAATTGCCAAGGCGTAGTCCTTGAGAAGTTTTTTGTGAATTACTCCGATCCCGCAGTACCTGCAGCAGTATTTATCTCGTTTGAAAATTTCTAGTTCGATCGAAGAATCCATTCGTGGGTTTACGATCCCGCTTACTTTTGGGTCGACTTTAAATTTGACGACACCTTGATATCTAAAGTAAGCGCTTTGCTGACCGTGTAAAACATAGAACTCTCGCATTTCATTTTCACGACTTTTTTGTAACAAATTCAGGGCCTTTTGATTCTCGCCTTTAGAAAGAAATTGCACTGACTCCGAAAAGTAGTTCAAAGATTCGAAGAACCATTCCGGAGGAGGTAGGGGACTGTGCTTACTCCATTTACTTGGATCATCGCCCAATAGCGAACACACCCTGAGTGGCTTTTTACACATAAAGCATTATCTCCAATACTTTTAATTATCTATGATGTTACGTCAGATCCCAGTCGTAGAATCGCAACATGGACGACATGGGCAATAGCGCGAAGTGGATCCTTAATGCTGAGACGTTGTTGGTGTTATCAAATAGCCCAATCTGGAAATCATTCGTAGAAGCACTTAGCGATTCATTTCCAAAAGACCCACTCGCTACCGCATATGAGATTTTTGAGACCAGACTTCATAGCACTGGGATTACTTGGGAATCGGAGAATGACGTGCTGGCTGATCTATTTATGAACATGGGTGGGGGAATACCTTACGAAGTTCTAATTGAAGTCCGTAGGTGTGCTCGAGTGACCTTTTAGGAAGGTGATGGAGAAAGCTCAATTAAGCGATAACTGAATTTGCTCAGCCACTTATTCTTAAGTTTCGTTGGGTTAGAAACTCCATAGAATTTTCGCGATACTCCAGATACTCATCTCTGGATTTTGGATATGCATTGGAATCAAAGGTATTGGTGGACTCGGTGAAGAATTTGATATTTCCTGTTCGGGAATCGACAAGATCTTGAAGTAAGAAAAATTCAACGTAGTTTTCAAACGTTATAAATAGTGAGAAGAAATCCATGTATCTGTTTAAAGTTTCTTCCAGTGGATTTTTTTGGTTCAGATAGTGAAGGCGAATGCACTCAAGTGTTAAATCAAACCTGTCAGCAATTGCTATTGAGAAACCTCTTGCGCCATTGATCGTCATTTTGTTGGCGATCCGGTTTCCAGGGAAAATAAGAAAGCCACCGATTGAGTAACCGAGGTTTCGGAAGCTTTCTATTACTTCGCTATCGAAGCTATCTATTGTGGAGGCCATGCGTTTAACGTTTTTGTAAGAGTGAGTTATGGAATCGCTCGCAAGCGCAAAAGAACCAGACTTGGATTCATGAGTCAGATAACGCACTGATCCTTTGCTATCAAGATCAAATATGGTTCCATCGGGAATCGGCTTACTCCACAGGATTTTGTGATACTCCTTAAGCGTCTTGCTATAGGCATCAGGATCACGACCACCTGCATCAATTCGCATGTCGAATGTGACATCGATGTGATTGCGATTTTGTTGATTGGAGATCGGGCCTGCCCAGTCACATTGGAGGCACCGAAATGTTGGATTACTACCATCCATTAGGCATCCACCCAGTGCATAGCGACTTGGATCGGGTTCTACCGCTGGCTCACCATAGAAAATCTCGCGTAAGGAACCTCGCACGCCGCATTTTGGACAGGGCGGTGCTGGCTCACGCTTGCTTAAATCAATAGCCATTTTCAACCCTCCAACCATTCAAATAAAGTTTATTGGCGAACTATGGCGTAGCTTGAAATGCAGTGATTTTCGCAGTTAAAGCTGGGTTCCTGGAAATCAGGGGGTGGACGCAGGTACAACTGTCGGATTTTGGTTGTACTTTAAACACAACGAAGCCTGGATCAGAAAAGGGTAAGTAAACTTTGGCTAGAAGAGCAACAGGGAGCAAAATGTCAATTGTCTATATCTTGACTAATGAAGCTATGCCGGGACTCATTAAAATTGGACTAACGAATACCTCGGTGGAATCTCGAATTTTGACTTTGGATAACACGTCTATTCCGCTTCCATTTGAGTGCTTTTACGCTGCCAGAGTCAGCGACTCATCCAAGATTGAACGTGCGTTACATGTGGGACTTGGAGATCATCGTGTTCGCAACAGTAGAGAGTTTTTTCGACTAGATCCCTATAAAGCAAAGGCAATTCTAGAATTGCTAGAGATTGAAGATGTCACCCCGGGCAGCGCCGTCATAGCTGAGCCAGGGGATCAGGAAGCAATCACTAGAGCAGTGTCATTTAGAGCAGCATTCAAATTTTCAATGGCAGGTGTGCCTATCGGTGCCGTTCTCACCTTTGCCAAAGATGAATCAATAACTGCAACTGTTTTGGATGATAAGAAAATTGAATTCAGAGGAATAGAAACTTCGTTATCTTCTGCGGCGCTCGAAATTATGCACGAACTGGGTTACAACTGGAAACAAATTGCAGGACCGCAATGGTGGTTATACGAAGGTGAAACTCTTTCGAATTTGCGTAATGTGAAAGAAAATTAAGACCAGTAGGAACTGGAAACTAAACCTTCAGCAGTCCCAATGCTTATTGCCTTTGGAATTCTTGTCGTGATGTATTACGGCTTGATGTTTGCCATCGGTGAAATGTCAGCTGCAATGCCACATACGGGCGGCGCTTACTCATTTGCGCGAAAAGCAATGGGAC
>Ga0209390_10007423_pt1 | contig 14057 bp, 3 predicted proteins | sample BON01_FD_187212 | JGI IMG/M metagenome (GOLD analysis project Ga0209390, IMG submission 187212) | Freshwater microbial communities from Lake Bonney liftoff mats and glacier meltwater in Antarctica - BON-01 (SPAdes) (version 2) | ecosystem: Environmental > Aquatic > Freshwater > Ice > Glacier... | reverse complement strand
GCTCTCGGCGGTGATCGAGTTCGGAGATGGTAGTCTCGGCGACTCGACGGTAACGACGGACGGGCAGGGCTGGTTCTCTGTCTCTTATACTATGGGCACCTCCGCCTCTTCGCGGGTCACGGTCTCGACAGACGCCGCTACGGCATCCACACTTAGCTCAAACACTGGCTCCGTAGATTTTATGCTTTCATCGGGGACGGGAACTGGAACGACGGACTACGGCACTGGCGGCCCGGCGAACCCGACCCTGCTCTACTATGGCGGCAGCTACCGCCTCGACGGGCCTCACAGCGATGGCCCCACCTACGACCTGGCCCCCGGCACGCAGCGGACCGTCTCGGGTGTCCTCTACTGGGATTCGTGGGAGGTCTGGGCAGACCAATACGGCTACACCTCGGTTCAAAGCCAAACTTCTGCCCCGGTGTCCGCGACGACAGTATCACTCAGCCTCGCGCAGGGCGACGGAGTGCTGACCGAGACCCTGATCACGACGGACGCGAATGGTGGATTTTCCAGTGCTTTTACGATGGGGAACGAGGCCAGCCGGGTGCGGGTCGAGGTCACCGATGCGACAAGTGGCACAATCGCCGCCGAGATCGACTTCACGCCGCCTGCGGCCGGTCCGGAGAACTGGACCAAAATTCGGGAGGAGAGCAGCATCGCCGTTTCTCTCTCGACTGATACCGCGGACGTTCCCGCGCCGGGGCAGAGCGTCCCCCTCAGGGCACAGGTGACCTCCACAACCTGGGAAGTGCATCAAAATGATGCCACTGGTGAACTCAGGGAGCTAAATCACGAGATCAGCCCCGCGATTGCCGGGATGGTCGTCTTTACCCATCTCTCCGGCCCCGGCTCCCTTGTCTCGACGCAGGCCTCGACCGATGCCGGCGGCTTCGCCGAAGTCTCTTTTGTGATGGGTGACGCCGACGCCAGGATTCGGGCCGACGCCACCTTCGCCACCGCGAGCGCTCAGGCCGAGTTCGTCATCAGTCCGCAGAGGTGGGTTCTCGAGAGCAATCACGAGGATCTCGACCTCGCCCTCGCGGTCTCCGGCGCCCCCGGCTCCGCTATCACGGCGACGGTGCTTCACCGCACCTGGCAGGTCTGGCGCAACACGACGACGGGAGCCACCGAGGTGCGCCATCAATCGCTTTCCCCGGCGGAAAACGCGCTCGTTCAGTTCTCGACCTTCAGCGGAAACACGGCGCATTTCAACGCGAATTCGGCCGCCAGTAATGTGAGTGGTCTCGCCTCGACAGCATATGTGTCCGAGGGCCCGCTGACTGTAACCGTAACAGCCGCCTTCGCGGGCTTGACGAAAACTGAGTTTATAGAGGTTCCACCGGGGGTGGGCGCGGCAGGGATCGAGAATCCTAACTCACCGCCGCCACCGCCACCGCCGCCGCCGCCACCGCCACCGCCACCGCCACCGCCACCGCCACCGCCACCGCCACCTAATGATGAGGACTGTCCCGAAGAGTTCCGGGTATATCAGTGAATTTACTCTTTCGAAACAATGAATCCCTGCAGTCTGATTTCACGCTACCTGTTTCCGTTTTCTTTACGCTTGCTGGTTCTGCTCTGCTCCTTAGCAGCGTCAAGGACGCTAAGATCAGCTCCGGTTGATCTGGCCCCTCCCGCGAACTCGCTTGGCTCTATGGATCGTTCGGGACACCTGCGGCTTTTTCAGGATCTCGGTCGAATCGAAATGGGCGGTGTTGCGGTTCCTATCAGACTCGATTTCTCCTCCGGTCGGCTCGGTGAGGTTTCTGAGCCGGGATGGAGAGGATGGCGTTGCGGAATCCTTGAGTCCTCGGCTCGCCCGTGGAGCGGGTTGGATTATCTGCGGGTCGATCTCCTTTGTGCAAAAGTTCTATACCTCAAGCGGGATGGTGAGGGTAAAAACACTTACACTTCAGGAGACGGCTCATGGAAGGGGAGCCTAGCCGACGGCCGGGTCCGGATCTGGCGTCACGACGGATGGGAGTTACTATTCTCACAGGGGCGAATTGATCGACTCCAGACAGATCTCGGTGCCGCGTTTGTCTGGGAACGCGACGAGGCCGGTCGATTCCTATCACTGCGGGAAGAAGGCGGGGAGCGCCTCCTCGCTGCTGAATGGGACGGTGTTCCATCTCGCATCCGGTCCATTTCAACTCCGCTTGCCCGCTTTGAGTTCGGTCACGATGCAAAGGGAGATCTGTCCGAAGTCAAGTGGGACCAGCATACGGGAATCCCGCGTTCACTCGGAGCGCACCTTGAGGGAGCCTCATTGGTCTTGAACTCTGATCGCGATGGCAAGACAATCTACCAGTGGAATGCTGAAAATGGCCGACTCGAGAAAGACGCCCTTGGTGAATATCATGTCGTCGCCGACGAGGGAGGACCGGGGCGTCATAGGCTTATGCTACGCAGGAACGATGGCGCCGTTCTTGTGCGACTCGACGATGAGAGCAAAGGGTTATCGATCCGTTCGCGCATTGATGGGAGTAGGATAGTCGAGCGGCGTCATACTGTCGAAGGTGTCGTTCATGATTCCATCGCCCGAGTAGATTGGGTTTCGGGCGACGAGTCCCTCATTCTTCTCCGCAACCATTTTGGAATGGGTGGTCGTCTCGTGAAGCGTGAGTGGCGGGGGGATCCCCGTGAACACGAGGGCTTTGCAGGGGGCCGGGTCGATCCTGCCCTCACTCCTGAAAAGGCGCTTTCTTTTCCCGAACGATTCATTCCCGAATCGTTCGTTTCGACTATTGGCATTCCCCTACGTACGCTTGAGTTTCACTACGATCACCGCGGGCGGCATCTGAGCACTACCCTCGACGGCGAGGTCGCCTATCGGCTGGAGCTCGATGGGAAGGGACGGGTTGTCGTGGAAGAAGTCCCGGGTCGTTTCCGCACCGTTCAGCAGCACGATAGCAACGGGCGAGTCTCGACGACCGTAACCCCTTTGGATCAGCCTATTTCCGGGGATTACCATCGTGATCCCGGGAGCCGGTCCGGTCCAGTCCGGGTTGGCACGGTGATTGACGCCAAGGGTCAGGTTCTCGAAGAGCGTTTTCTTGACGGGCGCTTTGAGCGACATCATTTCGACGGAGAGCGTCGCCTTACCCGCACAGATACTTTCGCTGCGGATGGGACCACTTTGCTCGCGACGCGCAGTGTCGTGTACCACACTGACGGTCGCCGCCGCTATGAGACTTTAGAGGATCTCACGACAAAACGGACTCACCGCCTCGACATATACCTGGCGGGTGATGGTTCCGTTGTGCGCCAGCTTGGCGTCACCGCTGCACCGGCGTGGGTTGAAGCAGTTTCGATCTCAGGTGCCGCTTCCAGCGAGAATATAGCCCGCCCGGCGTCCCAAGATATTTTGCCCGTAAGATGAAGCCTAAAACATTCCACCGATCTTTCAAATCCTCCCACCGGACCGCATGGCGCTCGCTAGGCGATCCCTTCGTCTCACTCTGCCTCCTATTTGGCATCGTTGGTTCCCTGTCCTCCCAGGACAGCGATGGCAATAATTGGACCGACGATACGTTCTGGACGACTCAGCCCGGAACCACGACCGAGACTCCCGTCCCCACCTACCAAATTCAGATCGACGTCAGTATTGATCCTCTCTACGTTCCGGCGGCCGGCGGACCGCAGGCGGTTCTTGCCTTTTTCGAAGCGGGATTTACGGGGGCAGGGGTTTCGGTGGTGGATGCGGGAGTCTGGCAAACCGCACCGAAAAATGGCGCATTGTATTTTCCGATTCTTTTTGGAGAAATGGTCCTCGTGGAGGAATTCGATTCGACTGGCAATCTAATTTCTTCATACACGCGGGAGCCCGTAGGGGCGCTCTGGACTCCGCTCGGCGAAGTGATTGAGGTTGTGTTTCCTGATGGCGGGGGACCCAACGGACCTACCGGACCTACCGGACCCAATGACCCCAATGACCCCAATAACCCCAATAACCCGCCGGACGCCCCGCAAGCGCCATCGCCAACCTTCACGTGCGTTCGTCCCGTTCTGATAGACGAGTGGGAAGATCCGTGTAACTCAGCCCGGACGATGACTCTCCCGGAAAAGGAGCGAGAGGCGGAATGTCCTACCGAGGAGTGTGAAGATAATGCCGAGAGCGAGGCCGGCAGCCTCCTCCTCCGTATCCCCGTTGGCGAAGGGCGTTCGGGCGGTCGGCGCGGTTGGCTCACCGCCTTCCAGACGGTTCCGGGACCCCATCTCTATGCTCCCAGCATCTTTACAGCGCGCACCGGTCCCGGCATCGAAGTTTTCCGTGACGACGCCCATGTCATCCGCCAGGTCGCGAGCCGTGATCGTGTGATCGATGTGCGGGTTGTCTCGCCGCAATCGTTCCGTCTCGACTGTTACCGCCGCGATCCTCTTGACGCACCAGGGGCCGATGGACTCTATCCCATCGCAGGCGAACCCTACCGCAGTTATGAGATCTCAAACCCTCGCCCCGACGAGGCAGTTCCAACCGAACTTCTCTTTGTTGAGCGTTTCCCTGGTCGCTCGGTCACTTCTCATTTCAAGTGGTCGGCCTCGGAGTATCGCTGGTCGATCAAGCGCGGCGACGAACCCGGTTGGTCCACCTCGACCGAAGTTCGCGATCCCGAGAGCGGGCTGCTAGTCCGCACTCGCATCCTCGAGCATCTCGACGGCACGACAACCCGCCAGAGAATCGACGAACTGGCCGACTTCCCCTTCGGTCAGCGGACAGTCCGCACGATCGAGCGCCCCGACTCCAACCATCCACGGACGACGACGAAGCACTACAACGAAGACCCCGCCGACCTCGCTCGCTACGGTCTCCTCCGGGAAACAGTCAAGGGCGATGGTTCATGGGAGCGTTTTGAATACGACAGCGAGGGCCGAGTTGCGCTCCACATCGCCCCGTGGCTAGACAGCCCCGTTGGGTCGCCGGCCTCCGAGGCGCGGGTGCTTCGCACGACTCGGTCACTGCTTCCGAATGGTCATCCCGACGCCCGCCCTGGCGGCATCCTCACGACCGAGGCCGTCGAGATCCTCGGCGTCTCCGTCCAACGCAACCATACCTACAAGGCAAATGGCTATGGCGAAGAGCGCCTCGTCATCGAAGAGCGGGCCGCTAGTCCGCTTGCCCCGTTCGGCGCAGACGGGAACGAGCGCACGGTTGCCGTGAGTCATCCGCCCATTGACGGGTCAGAGCTTTCCGGGCGGATATCTCGGCGCGAGTTGCCGGACGGTTCCGTCGAGATCCATACCTACTCATTCGGCTTTTACGATGGGATCGAGGCCGTTCCCGGCCAGTTTATCGAAGATGACCTCGTCGCGCCCCATACTCGTGTCGAAACTGTGCGTAGACCCGCGGGGAGACCCGACGGAGTACCCGGCCACACCGAGCGTAGCGTCCGGGTCGAAGATCACCGGGGTCTCGTTCTCCTAGAGCAAAATTTCGTTCGCACAGCCGACGAGGCGAACCCATGGGCCGCGATTTCGTGGACTGCCCATGCCTATGATGAAGGAGGCAAGCGCATCCTCGCCCGAGACGCCACCGGCCTCGTGGGAGAATATCGCTACAGCCCGTGTTGCAACAAACTGGAATGGCATCGTGATCGAGACGGAGTCGAGACGCAACACACTTACGACAAAGCCGGGCGCATCGTCCACACCGAGCGCCGTGCTCCTGGGCGTCCCGCCGTCGAAACACACTTTTCGCATGATGAACACGGCCGGGTCGTCAGAGAAACGAAAGTCGCCGGAGAGCTCCAGCTCACCACCCTTCACACGTATGACCTTGAAGGCGAGCGCATCGCCAACACCGCGCCGGACGGTCTCGTCACCCGTTTCGAGCACGACCATGCCAATCGAACCCACACCACCATCCTCCCCGGCGGTGCCACGCAGATCGAGGCCCGCTACCTCGACGGACAGGTCAAGTCCCGCACCGGCACCGCCGCCGTCGCCGCCCATTATGACTATGGAGTTTCTCCCGACACCGGGAGCCAGTGGACACGCGTCGATGCCGCCAAAGCCGATAGTCCCCGCTGGAGCCGCAGCACCACCGACGCGCTCGGCCGCGCCATCCTCCAGGAAAGTCCCGGCCATGGCGACGGCGTCGTCCTCGCCGCCCACACTGCCTTTGACGAAAAGGGCCGTGTTGTCGCGACCCAGACCGGATGGAGCCGCCCCTCCGTCGGAGCAGACGACGAAAAAGGCGGGACCTTTCATCCGATCGGTTCCGTCACCCTCCAGACCTACGATCCCGAGACCGGCGAACTGCTTCTCGGCGGGCAGGATCTCGATGGCGACGACCAGCTCGTTCCCGGAAAAGACCGTCTCACCAAAACCGAGCGCCGCTTTGAAGAGATTGCCGGAGCCTGGTGGGAGGTCTCCCGCCAGTGGACCTACCCTCTTGAGTTAAAAGGGCAACCTTCTCTGGTCTCCGAGCAGCGTCGGCGCCTCACCGGCCTCGGGGCGGTCCATTCGCGTGATCCCGCCCTCGGCGTGCTCGTCGCCGAAAATGTAACCATCCAGCCGTCTGCGGTGGAAAACGCCGCCGGGAAAACCGAAAACCTCGTCTCCCGCAGCTTCACCTATCGCCACCGCGAGAGTGGCCTCGTCACCAGTCTGTCCGCTGATCCGAAAGGTCTTGTCACGGTGCAGACCAGCAAGGGGGGCGTTGTGACCAGCGTCGCCGAGCGCAAGGGCCTCGACGGCGAGATCTGCTGCGAACACCACCTCGCCTACGACGCCCTGGGCCGGCGTATCTCCGTCCGCGATCCCCGCACCGGTGAGAGCAAGAGCGTCTACGATCCCGAGACCGGACGCCTCATCGCCGAGATCGATCCCGAGAACCGCGCGACGCGCTACGCCTATTACCCGGCCGAACATTCCGCCGCCGGGCGACTCGCCTACACCGTCAACGCCGACGGCAAAGAGCAGCATGTCGCCTACACCGCCCGCGGAGAACAGCGCGGCGTCTGGGGGGATAGCGTGCAGCCGCTGCTCTACGAATATAATGTGTACGGGGAAAGGGTGGCGGTGCGCACCTTTCAGACCACCCCCGACGGCGATCCGGCCCACGTCGAGGACAAAGGCGCGAAAACCACGTGGATCTACGAGGAAGCCACCGGCGGGTTGTTGAAAAAGGAATACGCCGACGGTCACGGAACTGCTTACGCTTACAACGAGTTTGGGCAGTTGTCTTCCCGCGTTTGGGCGCGGGAAGGAGCGGGTAGCGATTTAGCGGGTAGCGGTTTAGCTTCAGGCCAGAACCCGAATCCGGTTGCTTCCGATTCTGGAAAGCTAAATAGCAAAAAAGCTAAAAGCAAAATAGCTACGTCGTATTCTTACGACGCATCCACCCTCCAACTTGCCAAGTCCACCGCGACCGATGGCACCGAAGTGACCTACGCCTACGATCCCGACGCTCGCCTCGCCAAAGTAACCGACGCCACCGGCAGCCGCGAGTTCACCTACGACATTCGTGGGCAGGTCACGAAAGAAGCAGTCACCCTCCAGCCCGATCCCGAAACCCCGCCCATCCACTACGAGATCGACCGCACCTATACCGCCCTCGGTCAACCAGAAACCGTTCACCTCACCAGCGCCGGTAGGGACGCTTCGACGAAGCGTCCGCCCGCCGGTCGCGCCCTCGACCACCGCATCGAATACGCGTGGAATCAGCACAATCAGCTCGCCACCGTAAAAAGTCTCGCCGGGGAGTTCGTCTACGGGTATGATGCAAACAATCCCATGTTGCTCACCAAGATGACCGGACCAGCCCATGAAGTTGAAACCAGTTACGAACCGCATCGTAATCTCGTGACGGGCGTCGTGAATCGGGCAAAAAGTAGCATCGGCATCCTGCCAATGGCCCGTGCAGGAACGCCGGAATCGCCACCCGCCGACCGCTCGCTCACCAAGGTTTCCGCTGCCCCCAACCCGGCACCAGCCGCTGAATCCGAACCAGGCACTAAGCATGAGGAACCAAGCACTCTTTCCTCCTACGTCTACGCCAACGACGTCCTCGGTCGCCGTGAAGCGATCAGCCAGGGCGGCGACGCTTTTGCGATGCTCAAGCTCGGCGAGAACACAGTCGCAGTCGCCTACAACGACCGCAGCGAAGTGACGGGAGCCGTTTACCTCTCCGGCGAAGAAATCCGGCAGAAGTTCGACTACGACTACGATGGTATCGGGAACCGAAGAAGCTTTGCTGCAGAGGTCGCAGGTCAAAAGTCCAAAACCAGCTACAAAACCAACGCCCTGAATCAGTACGAAAAAATCAGCGAAGATCAGCGTGACTCAGCGGTCCCCCACGACCCGGACGGCAATCTCCTGGAAGACGCCCGAAACACCTACACCTGGAACGCGGACAACAACCTCGTCCGCGTCGACGCCAAAGACGGCAGCCTGCGTCTCGATTACGTCTACGATTATCAGAGCCGGCGCACGGTGCGCGTCGAAACCAAACAACCAGGAACGAAGAACGAGGAACAAAGAACTTCCTACTACCTCTACGACGACTGGAATGTGGTGGCGGACCTGTCGGTCGTCACGGGTCACGGGTTAGGAGTCACGGGTGAAGAGGCGGACTCTGTCCGCTATTACACGTGGGGAAGGGACTTGAGCGGTTCGCTTCAGGGTGCCGGCGGCGTAGGAGCCTTGCTCGCGATCACCAAGGTCAACCCAGCCGCGGACAAACCGGGCGGAGCCCAACTTCAAACTTTAAACCTTACACTTGAAACCCGGTTCCCGACCTACGATGCGAACGGGAACATCGGGCAGCTCGTTGACACGAACGGAAAACCCGTCGCCGCCTACGCCTATGATCCGTTCGGGAATGTGACGGAGATGGCGGGAGCAGAAGCCGCGGAGAACGAGTGGCGATTCAGCACGAAACCGGTGGAGGAGGGGACGGGGTGGTTGTATTATGGCTATCGGTGGTATGATGCCCAGAACGGGCGCTGGGTGAGTCGTGATCCGATTGAGGAGAGCGGCGGGGTGAACTTGTATGGGTTTGTGGGGAATGATGGGGTTGGGGAATTTGATCGATTTGGTTTGTTTTTGGAGGTGTTCCCGATCTTCGGGACAATAGTGCAAGCAATTAAAGCTGCCGCGAGGGAATATACTGGGATGAAACCTTCAGATTACTCTAGCTGTGGCGATGATGGAGGATATGGAAAGTTGGAAGAGCAGTGTGAGTTGTGCATGGGAAATCTATTGAGAACTTATTATGTAGATCTCTGGCTGCCAAATGCGGGGCGTGTCGCTATCGAAATCGTAGCATCGGCTGTTGGCTTATTAGCTGGCGGGCTTCCAGGTGTTGTTATTTCGATTGCAACATTAGCTGATGCAGCGTTAGCAACAGGTATAAATGTTTGGGTATCAGGGGAAATGTCTGATGCACGGGATAAGGCTGCGGAGATCTATTGTGAGAGCCTTGCGTGTGCGAAATCATCAGAATTTCCACCAGCGTAGATTTGTTACAGATAGCCATGGAAATTTTAAACATATTCTTAATTATTATCAAGGTTTTCGTTTTTTTATTAATTGTGCCTACAGGGCTCACGTTTGCTCATGCGATGTATGTTATTGATGATAGGAAAATGAGGATGCGATGGTTCTCGTATTTTATTTTTTTTACGATATTTGCATTATTTGTATATTGGACAGTCAAACCTTATTCTAAATATGTGATAAAATACTCTTGTGAGGTGGGCGATTCAAATGGAATAGTTAGTGAGTTTCGCCGTGGGCTGTCCAAGCTCCAAGAACGGCGTGGCAGGGCGGTAGGGAGACATGCAACATTTCTCAACTCAGGTGAAAAAGCAGAGGACGTCGAGCGTAAGGAAGATTCAGGGTCAAGTAACATTTCGTGACTTTCCAAAAGCCACAATCGCTCCGTTCTATGACGACAAGGGTCGTGTCGTTGCGACCCAGGCCGGATGGGTCCGACCGTCTGTCGGTGCCGATGACGAAAAAGGGAGCACCTTCCATCCGCTCGGCCCCATCACCCTCCAGTCCTACGACCCCGGGACCGGCGAGCCGCTCCTGAGCGGGCAGGATCTCGATGGCGATGACCAGCTCGTTCCCGGAAAAGACCGTCTCTCCAAAACCGAGCGCCGCTTTGAAGAAATTGCCGGAGCCTGGTGGGAGGTCTCCCGCCAGTGGACTTACCCTCTTGAGTTGAAGGGTCAACCCTCTCTCGTCTCCGAGCAGCGTCGCCGCCTCACCGGACTCGGGGCGGTCCATCCGCGTGATCCCGCCCTCGGCGTGCTCGTGGCCGAAAATGTCACCATTCAGCCGTCCGCAGGCGAAAACGCCGCCGGGAAAACCGAAAATCTCGTCTCCCGCAGCTTCACCTATCGCCACCGCGAGAGTGGCCTCGTCACCAGTCTGTCGGCGGATCCGAAAGGTCTCGTCACGGTGCAGACCAGCAAGGGGGGCGTTGTCACCAGCGTCGCCGAGCGCAAGGGCCTCGACGGCGAGATCTGCTGCGAACACCACCTCGGCTACGATGCCCTCGGTCGGCGCATCTCCGTCCGCGATCCCCGCACCGGCGAGAGCAAGAGCGTCTACGACCCCGCGACCGGACGCCTCATCGCCGAGATTGATCCCGAAAACCGCGCGACACGCTACGCCTATTACCCGGCCGATCATTCCGCCGCGGGCCGACTCGCCTACACCGTCAACGCCGACGGCAAGCAGCAGCACCTTGCCTACACCGCCCGCGGTGAACAGCGCGGCGTCTGGGGGGATAGCGTGCAGCCGCTGCTCTACGATTATAATGTGTACGGGGAAAGGGTGGCGATGCGCACCTTTCAGACCACCCCCGACGGCGATCCGGCCCACGTCGAGGACAAAGGCGCGAAAACCACGTGGATCTACGAGGAAGCCACCGGCGGGTTGTTGAAAAAGGAATACGCCGACGGCCACGGAACTGCTTACGCTTACAACGAGTTTGGGCAGTTGTCTTCCCGCGTTTGGGCGCGGGAAGGAGCGGGTAGCGATTTAGCGGGTAGCGGTTTAGCTTCAGGCCAGAACCCGAATCCGGTTGCTTCCGATTCTGGAAAGCTAAATAGCAAAAAAGCTAAAAGCAAAATAGCTACGTCGTATTCTTACGACGCATCCACCCTCCAACTTGCCAAGTCCACCGCGACCGATGGCACCGAAGTGACCTACGCCTACGATCCCGACGCTCGCCTCGCCAAAGTAACCGACGCCACCGGCAGCCGCGAGTTCACCTACGACATTCGTGGGCAGGTCACGAAAGAAGCAGTCACCCTCCAGCCCGATCCCGAAACCCCGCCCATCCACTACGAGATCGACCGCACCTATACCGCCCTCGGCCAACCAGAAACCGTTCACCTCACCAGCGCCGGTAGGGACGCTTCGACGAAGCGTCCGCCCGCCGGTCGCGCCCTCGACCACCGCATCGAATACGCGTGGAATCAGCACAATCAGCTCGCGAGCGTAAAAAGTCTCGCCGGAGAGTTCGTCTACGGGTATGATGCAAACAATCCCATGTTGCTCACCAAGATGACTGGACCCGCCCATGAAGTTGAAACGACCTACGAGCCGCATCGTAATCTGATCACCGGCGTGACGAATAAAAGTCTCACACAACACGCTGAGCGGGTAGCCGGAGCGCAGCAAAGGCAACGCCACGAAGGCACAAAGGGTTCGGTGGTTTCGTCTTACTCTTACGCCAACGACCTCCTCGGCCGCCGTGAAACCATCAGCCAGGGCGGCGAAGCCTTCGGCATGTTGAAGCTGGGCGCGAACCAGGTCGATGTCGCTTACAACGACCGCAGCGAAGTCGTTGGAGCAACCACAAGGAGGGGCGACACTACTGTCGCCCAGCACGAGTACGCCTATGACGCCATCGGGAACCGGAGAAGCTTCGCTTCAGAAGGCAGGGGTCAGAATTCAGAAGCCAGGACTGAAAAGGTCAGCTACGAAACGAATGCTTTAAATCAGTACAAAAAAATCAGCGCAGATCAGCGTGCCTTAGCGGTCACCCACGATCTCGACGGCAACCTTCTCGAAGACGCTCGCCACCGCTACACCTGGAACGCCGACAACAACCTCGTCCGCGTCGATGCCAAAGACGGAACCGAGCGTCTTGAGTACGTCTACGACTACCAGAGTCGCCGGACCGCCCGCACGGAGATCCGGCACCCAGGAACGAAGAACGAGGAACAAAAAACAACGTTTTACCTCTACGACAACTGGAATCTACTCGCGGAAATCGACGCTCATCCCACCAAAGGAGAACTTGAAACTTCAAACTTCAAACCTGCAACTTTGTATTCCTGGGGCCGTGACCTGAGTGGGTCTCTGCAAGGCGCCGGCGGCGTGGGCGGTCTGCTCGCGATCAGCAAGGTCAACCCAGGCGCTGACAAACCGGGCGGAGCCCAACTTGAGGCTTTAAACCTTACACTTGAAACCCGTTTCCCCGCCTACGATGCGAACGGGAACATCGGCCAACTCCTTGACGAACGTGGGAAAACCGTCGCTGCCTACGCCTACGATCCGTTCGGGAATGCGACCGAGATGGCCGGGTCGGAAGCGGCGGAGAATCCTTGGCGCTTCAGCACGAAGCCGGTGGATGCGGGGACGGGGTGGAGTTATTACGGCTTCAGGAATTACCTGCCCGAAGCCGGCAGGTGGGCGAACAGGGACCCGATTGAAGAGCTAGGAGAATACAGTGTATTGAAGCGTCTCAATTCTAAACGCAAAAAGGAAATTCAACGAATAGAATGGAATTCGTTGCCGTTAACCTATGAAATAGAGAAGGCGGAAGGAAGCACTTCCGAATATTCTGATCGCGACGATTCGCATTCGGTAAAATATATCGCAGACATTAATTCTTATGGCTTCGTTTTCAATTGTGGCGTGGGCATAGTGGATGCTGACGGACGAGGGGTACCCATTTTGATAATTGCAGGTGTTGCGGTAATGGCTATTATCGAGATTTTCGGGAGAGTTCAGGCCTGTTGCGAGCTGAGCAATGGAGAAGAGGTAGGCGTAAGAACACCAATGGCGGTATTGTCTCATTTTTCTGGGTTCATCGACACAGTGGCTATAACGAGTTGTAACGGGCCGGTATCTGTATTGATGGTGATCAGTAAGGATATGCATGGTGTCTGCAGTGCTGAGCTAAGGTATTACTGCCTCTAAATTTCCCTAACGATACATCATACATGTGAATGTCACACCCGTACAAAGTCGAAGCTATTGTGTTGATATCTATTATCGCAATATGGGCGATAGCGAAACTTGTTACTTTATTTATATGGTAAACTCGTGCAAACAGCCAATGTTACTTCCAACGAGCCAACCAGTGTCATTGGCTGTGCCACCCCGCGCTTGCGAAAACGAAATCAACTTGGCTTCTCGGCGGTTGAACACCCCACTTTAGGTGAAGCCCCGGAGAGGTGGAGCCGGCTGCGCAGCAGGATCACCGCATGTCGCCGTGGAAGGTCCCCTGGGAGACGGGGTCAGAGACGGGGTCAGCAGGTAACAGTTTAGCCGATTTCAACCCGCCCTCGCTGCCGCCGGGAAGAGCATCTCGTGGGCGGTTTCGGGCGGTTCGGTGAGCAGTGCTGGCGAAGACAGCGACATTCTCCGATCCTTTGGCGCTCCTCGTCCCGAAGCATACATTGCGGAAGATGACGTGTTGCGAACCGAATTGATATCGTACGCTTTTACCAAATTGATATCGTAGCGTTTGGGGTGCTTTTTCCACGCTGTCATCGACTTTTGCATCCAAAATGGTCGTAGTCGATTTTCGCATTACGACGGGAGTCGCAGAGACGGGGTCAGGGAACCAATTCCATAATTTTTGGGGACACATAATTTTTGGGGACAGGTTAATTATTCGAAATTCCCACTAAAATTCTTGGGGACAGGTTAATTATTTGAAATTCCCACTTACTAAAAAGTGCTCTTGAGAGCAATGTTCACCCGAACATTTTCCAAGAATCTCATGAGACAGTCTCGCATCCGGGGAACCGGCCTCAGCTACTGCCACGTGATTTGCCTCTGAGGAGGCTGTGCATTTCAGG
>Ga0209390_10007422_pt1 | contig 14057 bp, 6 predicted proteins | sample BON01_FD_187212 | JGI IMG/M metagenome (GOLD analysis project Ga0209390, IMG submission 187212) | Freshwater microbial communities from Lake Bonney liftoff mats and glacier meltwater in Antarctica - BON-01 (SPAdes) (version 2) | ecosystem: Environmental > Aquatic > Freshwater > Ice > Glacier... | reverse complement strand
GGCCCCCCCGCTCCGCGCTGCCCCCCCCCCCCGTTCGCCCGTCTCTCTCTCTCTCTCTCGGTTTCCGAGCGCGCCGAATCGAAACCGTCTCACGTCCTGTCGTATTCTCTCTTCTCTGTCTCGTCTCTTTCTTTCTTGTCTCTTACGCCATGGGCGCCGCAGCCGCCGCCATCGCGGGCGCCGCCACCACGGGCGCGGCCGCCTGCAGGTCGGTCGCCATCAGCTGCCCCGCCAGCTGCATCGCCTTGGGCGCGCCGGCCATCTTTTGGCGCAGCGACCCGAGCAGGCTCTTCTTCTCGCGCATGTGGTCGAACGCCACCTCGGGCATGGCCTCGGCCTCGACCACGACGCCCTCGACCGGCACGAAGGGCGCCTCGGTCACCAGCGCGCCGCACACGGCCCACTTGCACGCGGCGAGGTCGGCCAGGTCGACGACGTCCACAAGGCGCACTGCGACGGGCAGCTTGCCCGTCTTGGCGAAGAAGCCGTCGTCGATCTTGAAGGTGGGCGCCGACTGCGCTTTGAGGCCGGCCAGGTAGCCGCCCTCGAGGGCCGCGAGCTGCTGCGCGGCGCCCGCGGCCGCCTGCACGGCCGGGCCCACGGCCGCGGCCTTGGACGCCAGGTGCGAGACGCCCATGAGGCGGCGGCCGCTGGACGCCGCGGCGCGCGTGGTGGCCGCCGCGCCCGTGAAGGCGGTCGACAGCGCCTGCGGCAGGCCGCGCAGGATGGTGCCGAACAGGCGCGGCTCGGCCTGCGCGCGCGCGAGCAGGTCGTACTGCGCCTCGAGCGTCGCCAGGCCGCCGGGGGCGCCCGTGTTGGTGATGATGTTGACGGGCGCCGTGGCGGGAGGCTCGCCAAAAATCTTGTTGATGAGGGGCTCGGCCGCGTTGACCTTGGCGCTGAGGGTGGTCGCGAGCTTGGGCCCCGCGGCCTCGAGCACGTCGGCCAGCTTGTTCATCACCTTGTCCTGCACGGCGCCGGGCGCGGCGGCGAGCGGCACCGCGGGCACGCCCGTGGCGGCGGCCGAGGCGGCGGCGGCGTCGCCCTCGGCGGCAGCCGCGGCGCGCATCTTGTTGGGGAAGGCCACGCTGACCACGGGCACCTGCAGCGTCTTGCTGCGGAGCCCCCCGGCCTGCAAGGTCGGCATGGTCACCACAGGGACTTTCACGGTCTTGGCGGGCCCCTGCTCGACGGTGACGGTGGGCACGGCGCCCGCGAGCGCCGCGGCCTTGGCGACCAGCTTGCCGAGCTTCTTGTGGCCCAGGCCCAGGCCGTCCGACAGGGTGGCGGCGGGCGCGCCCGTGCCCGCCTTTTTGGCGATCGTAAAGGTGGGGAAGGTCAGGTCGGCGGTCGCGACCCCGACGCCGCCCACGAGGCTCGGCATCGAGGGCACGGGCACGTCGACGGGCACGAGCTTGAGCCCGACGGTCGGCACGAGGCCGTCCTTGGCCATGGCCAGCGCGCTCTTGGCGGCCGCCTTCTTGGCCTGCGCCTGGGCGACGTAGGCGCCGATCAGGTTGTCGCCGGCGCCTGCGGGGCACGACGCGGCGCCCTGGTCCTCGCAGGGGCGGCCCACGAGCGGGTTGAGCGCGCACAGCTTGCTGCGGCACACGACGGCGCCCGTCTTGACGTCGCACGCGAGGCCCGCGCACTTGGCGCTGCCGCCGTTGGCGCCAAAGCACATGAGGGTCTTGGCGCACGCCGGCTTGGCCTCCTCCTCGGCGACGGCGGCCGCGGGGGCCTCGACGGCGGCCGCGGGCGCCTCGACGGCGGCCGGGGCGGCGCAGTCGTCAAAGCCCCAGCGGAAGGACAGCGCGGCCAGAGGGGAGCAGTTGGCGTTGTCGAGGCCCGTCGCTCCCTTGAAGGCGGCCAGGTACTCGCCCTCCTTGGCCGCGTAGGTGGCGACGCCCTCGGCCGGGGCCACCCCGGCGCTCACGTCGCGGCCCTTGTTGGTCGCCAGGGACAGGTAGGACATGCACCCGCCCTTGGACGCCCACGAGACCGAGGTGATGGCCTCGCCCGCGCCCAGGGACAGCGCGCCGACCTCGGGGAAGGCGTCCGATCCGATGGTGACGAGGCTTGGGGGGTTGCTCCACCCGTGGCGGGCCTTAACGCCTTTCACGCAGCCCAGCTCGGCGCTGTAGTACAGGCGCACGCGCGAGACGACGTTGAACGAGTCGCGGGCGGACGTGCCGTCGACCGTGTAGATCTTGTTGCCCGTGCAGCCGCCGGACCAGGCGCCGACGCCCTCGTCGTTGTAACCCCACTTGCCGCACGCTGTTTATTTTTTTATTTTATTTTATTTTGTTGCGTGTTTGTTTTTGTGTTTTGTTTTTGGTGGGTTTTGCGTTTTTGTTGTCGGTTGTGTTCGAGGGGGGGTGGTTGATGTCGTTGTGAGGAGGGGGGGGATTCGTTTCGGGGGGCAAAGAGAGGGGCGGCGCGAGTTTGGTTCCGCGTCTGTGAGATTCGCGAGCGAGCGAGCGGTGGCCGGCGCCGCCTTTTTTTGGGAGCGACGGGTCGGCGGCGGCGGCGGCGGCGGCGGCGGCGGCGGCTCGCTCTGTGTGTCTGCCTCTCTGTGTGCCCCTGCCTCCCGCGTCCCGCGCGCGGCCCATCCCCCATCTATCACGCCAAAACGACTCACCGGCCGCCGACTGGACGCCCACCAGGGCCACCAGGGCGAGCGCCACGAACGTCTTCATGGTGCTGCGCGGGAGGCGGTTGTTGTGCCGAGAGTCTGTTGCCGTTGCTGTTTTTTTCGCGGGCCGGGGGGGGGACTGTTTTTGTTGATACGCGAGCGCCGAGTGAATGGATAAATGGGACACAGAGAATGGCGTGAGCAAAGGGCTAAGTGCGGGCGGGAGAGGTGTTGCCAATGGTGTTGGCGCGGGGGCAAAAGGCGCGCGCGCGACAGAGACAGAGCGCAGAGGAGGAGGGGCACACGGACGGCCTCTTTTTTCCGTCTCTCGCCAGAGAGAGAGGGCGCTTGCTGCTCCCGTCTCTCCCGCCGACCGCGCCGTGCCCTACCCGCGGCGGCAAAGCGCGTCGGTGGGTCGGCCAGGTGTCGACCCGTGACCTGGCCGCGCGCGCGTCCGGGTTTCACGGTTGTGTCGCGCGGCGCGCGCGGCCGAAAGAACGGGAGGGGACGAACAGACGGCCAGCACCCCTCTCTCTCTTTTGAATACGCGCGCGCCGGCCCCGCGCGGCCTGCCGCAGGAGCGCGCGCGTGCCAGACGGTACGATTGAGCTCACCTCTTTTGGTTGGAATCTGCCGTATTTGAGATACGCGGGCGAGCAGAACAAACGGAAATGGGAAAAAGTGTGGGAGGGGAGGGGGGGTGCTGCGCCGCCGTTTGGGGAAGTAGCGGCGGCGGCGGCCAACGGCCGGCCAACGGCGCCGGCGGCCGAGCCAAGCCAAGGGGTCGCGTCGCGGGCCCGTCTCCGTCTCTCTCTCTCTCTCTCAAAAAGACCACAATGCTTGATTTTAGCGCGCTAGAAAATGCGTCAGCACTCGCTCGTGCACACGGCAAAGGTCCCGGCCACGTACGAGCGGTCGCCGCTCCCCAGCTCGCCGCCGCCGCCCACGTCGACGCACGCCCGCCCGAGCAGCGAGGCGAGCTCGTCGCCCTCGGCCGCCTCCGCCGCCGCCGCCGCCGCCGTCGCCGCCGCCGCCGCCGCCGCCGCCTCGCCCTTCTGCTCCTTCCGCTCCCCGCCCCCGCCCACCTGCTCGACGGTGCCAAAGCACGCGCCGCGCGAGCCGTCGCCCGTGCGGCACCCGGGAGCCGCCAGGCGGCAGCGCAGCGACGCGGGGCAGAGGCCCTCGGCCTGCCCGCCGCCGCTGCCGCCGCCGCCCACGCCGCTCGAGGAGGAGGGGGAGCACAGGCGCCGCATCGGCCCGAGCCCCGCCGAGGCGCACGAGCCGGCGCCCCTTGCGCAGCGGCCCTGGCCCTGCGGCCCCGGGGCGAACAGGCGGAAGGCGGCCGACGTGCCGGCCGCGAGCGCCGAGTCGGCGAGCGGCTCCGACAGGCAGCACGCGCCGGCGCACCGGCCCCCGCACTCTGCCGCGCAGCGGGCGTCGGCCGGGCACGAGAGGAGCGACGGCGGCGAGGACGGGGACGAGGACGACGCCGCGCCGCCGTCGACGTTGGGGCGCAGGGGCCGCGGCGCCGATGGGTCGGCCGCGCCGGACGCCCACTCGGCCGCGCGCAGCGCCGCGATCAGGTCTTCATTGGACGCGCTTTGCAGCGACAGGCCCTGCATGAGGTCGGCGGAGCGCGCGGACGGGGCGATGGGGGTCGCGGCGCCGGCAGCGGCGCCGCCCGACGACGACGGCAGCGCGCCCGACGACAAGAACGCCGCCGACGCCGCCGACGGGCTGGGCAGCGTCGGTGGCGCCCTCATGAACGGGTTGCCTGCGCCCAGCATCTTGGCCGCCTCCCCGCCCTGGGACCGCAGCAGCTGCTGCTCGACCGCCGCCGGCGCGGGCAGCAGCGGCTGCCCGCCGCGCGCGTCGTCGCGGTCGCCCTCGCCGCCGCCGCCCGAAGCCACTCGCTCGCTGATGGCGGGTCCGCTTCCTGCGGCGGCGCCGTCGGCGGCGGCGGCAAACCAGTCGCCCGCCTCGCCGCCCGCGCCGCCCGTGCCTGCCGCGGTGTTGTTCTTCTTGGCAGCGTCCTTGCCCTGCCCGCTCAGCCACAGGTCCGGCATGCGCGGGATCATCGCCTGGCCGCGCGACAGCGCCGAGGTCAGGCCGCAGAACACGCCTGCGGGCGTCCTGCCGTCGGCGCCGCGGGTGCAGAGAAGGCCGCCCGCCGTCTTCTTGTCGCCCTCGGCGGCGGCCTCCTCGGCGGCGGCGGCGACGCGCGCGAGGGCGGCGGCCGCCGAGCCGGGCGTGCCGGCGCCGCCAAAGGGCCCGGCCGGGGGCGAGGACGCGTCGGTGTTGCCCGCGGCCGTGGACGGGAGCGGGGAGTTGCAGTCGCAGGGCGCCCACAGGCGCGCGACAAAAACGCCCGCCCCGCCGCCGCTGCCGCCGCCGCCGCCGGCCGTCGTCGTCGCCGTCGTGGGCTTGCCCGACGCCGACAGCGGCGGCGCGCCCGGCCCGGCCTCGAGGCACGGCAGGCCCAGCATGCCCTTGGCCGCGGCCGAGAGGGGCGGGAAGCCGGGGGCCGGAGAGGCGGTCCCGCCGCCGCCGCCGCCAAACAGCGGGCTCAGGCCAGACGCGCCGCCGCCGCCGAGCGCCGCCGCGCCCATCCGGAAACTGCTGAAATCGTCAAAGGCGCCGCCGCCGCCGCCGCCGCCGCCGCCGCCGCCGCCCGGCGCCGCCGCCGCCGCCAGGGCCTGCGCGGGCGAGGGCACCACGACCCCGATGCACGCGCCGCCCCCGTCGGTGGCCGCGACGGACGCGCAACCGGGCACCAGCAGGCGGCAGGCGAGGCCCGCGCAGGGCCCCGCGCCCGCGGCCGTCCCCGGCGCCCCCAGTCCCCAGCAAAAGGCGTTTGTGCCGCCGCCGCCGCCGCCGCCGCCGCCGCCGCCGCCGCCGCCGCCGCCGCCGCCGCCGCCGCCGCCGGCTCCCGCCTCTGCCGGGAAGCGCGCCTCTGCGCCCAGGCCCGCCGCCGCGCACACGCCGCTCGCGCACTTGCCGGTCGCGCTCGCGCAGCAGCCGCCGACGCAGGTGGGCCTCGAGGCGAAGGGGCCGCGGGCGGGGCCCGCGGCGCAGGTCGCGGCCTTATGTTTTTGGGCAGACGACGACGACGACGACGGCGCGCCCGCTGCCGGTGCCGCCGCCGCCGCCGCCGCCGCCGCCTCTGCCGCCACCATCGCCGGCGTCGAGCACATCGCCGGCGTCTGGACGCCGCAGCGCGGCATGAGCACCGCGTCCTCCTTGTTGCTGTCCGCGGGCTTGGCGACGGGCGCCTGGACCGCCCGCCCCGCCGACAGCAGCGACAGGGGGGCGCCGCTCGCGCCCACGCCGTCGGCCGCGGCCGCCGCCAGCGCCGCCGACGGGCCCACGACGCCAGGGGCGCCCTCGCCGCCGCCAGCGCCGCCGCCGCCGCCAGCCCCCGCCGCCGCCTGCGCCGCCAGCAGCTCGAGCGCCTGGATCTGCGCCCCGGACGACGCGCTGCCCGAGCGACTGCTGATGCGCGTGCACGACGCCCGCGCCCACAGGAGCTGCAGGCCCGCGAGCTTCCGGCCGTCCTTCGTCGTCGCGACCGCCAACGCAGCCAGCACGGGCGGCGGCGGCGCGTCGGCGGCGTCGACGACGTCGGCGTCGGCGGCCGCACGGCTGCCGCCGCTGCCGCTGCTGCTTCCGCCGTCGGCCGGCGGCTCCAGCGTCTGCTCGGCCGCCGGCGCGTCGCGCCACCCGGCCTCGAGCGACCGGCCCTCGCTCGTCTCCAGGCGCAGGTACTGGAGGCAGGGGGGCGGCGGCGAGGCGGCGGTGGCGGGCGCGGGCGCGGGCGCGGGAGCGGACGCGGCAGGCGCCGCCGCCGCCGCCTCGTGCCGATCCCGCCGCTCCCCCTCATCCCTAGCGCGGCGCCGGCTGCTGCTGCTGCTGCGGCCCAGCGGGTTGGCGCGCCGCTTGCCGCCGCTCTTGTTGCTGTTGTTGCGGGCCAGGGTCCCGGCGTCCTCCTCCTGCGGCGGCTGCTGCTGCTGCTTTTGCGCCGGCGCGGTGGCCGCCGCCGCCGCCTTTGCGCCGCCGCCGCCGCCGACGCCCGGCGCCGGCGCCGCTGGCGCCGGCGCCGCCACCTTGGCCACCACGCGCACGACCGTCTCGCCCGGGCGCAGCTCCAGCGACCCGCTCGACGACCCCGCGCCCTTGACCGCCGCGCCTCCGGTTACTTTGGCCCCCGCCGCGCGGCGGGCGGTCGAGCCGCTGCCGCTGCCGCCGCCGCTGCCGCCGCCGCCGTTTCCGCCACCGCCGTTTCCGCCGCCGAGCAGGCCGCCGCCCGCGTACGTGGCCTCGAGGCCCGACAGGCAGCGGCCCGCGTCGAACGCCAGGTCCAGGCGCCTCAGGGGGCCGGCCGCCATGAAGGCGTCGAGCTGGCTGGTCGTCGTTGTCGTCGTCGTCGCGTTGGCGGCGAGGGCGGTGCTGGTGGGTTTGCCGCCGCCGCTGCTGTTGCGAGCGGGGGCGGCGGCGGCCGCCGACAGCGCCGACGCCGTCCCGTCCCCGCCGCCGTCGGCGCCGAGCCACGGCGACGCGCCCGCCAGGATGTAGGGGCACCGCATGTCGCCCGTGGACAGGGGGGACGGCGATGGCGGCGCGGTCGTCGCCGACGCTGTGGCTGTCGCCAGGAGGACGCACGCGGCCGCTGCCGCCGCGAGGGCGAGCGCGGCCGCCGCCGCCGCCCGCCGCGGCTTCTGTCGGCGCCGCCGCATTCCGTCCGAGCGGGGGGAGAGGGTGCCGAGCGAGCGAGCGAGCGGCGAGGCGCGCGCCGCGGAAATAGAAAGGTGGTCCTGTCGCGCGCCTTGGTCTCTGCACGCGCGGCTCGGTGAGAAGCAAGGGGCGCGTGGTGGTACCGGGAGGGTCCGCGGCGCCGGGTTCGGTTTTTCGGCGGGAGGAGACGGGACGGAAAGCGAGAGAGAGGGAGAGAGGTGCGGCCTGCGGGGGCAGCTGCTCGTCGTTTTTCTCCTCCTCTCTCTTTTTTCTTTGGAACGCCTGTTTTTGCTGACTGAAGAGTTGGTCGAGGAGGAATCACAGTCTGCGTTGCTAGTGTGTGTAGGTGTGTATGAGCGCGCGCGCGGGGCGACGACCTCACCTCTCTTCCGTCTGCCCGTGGGTCTGGCCGGCCGCCGCGACAGGCCGGGACGAACGAACGCCGACGGCGAAGCGGGCGCGGCGGGCGCGCTCACTCACTCGGCGGCTTTCTCCGCCCCGAAACAGGCGCGGCGATCGACGCGAGCAGGACCAGACGAAAAGACAGGTCGGCGTCTTTCATCCCTCGTAAAGGGATTGAGCTGCAGGTGCACGGTCGTGGTGGGCCTATTGGTGGTGGGTTTGTCGGAGGGCGAATATAAAATCTTCGCTTCCTCTCTCTCTTTCAAAGCCGCCCCTTCTCACAGTTCCCTTCCTTTCCACAACCCACTTTTCTCGCGACCAACTACGGAAAGCACAAACCAGTCCTGGTCTATTCCCTGGCCCCTCTCATCACACGACAGAAGAGCCCACCAACACTTGCGAAACAGAACCACAGAGGAGGTCCGGGCAAACGTGCAAAAAAGCTTGTTGCGCGCGCGCCCCCGCTCCGGCCCGTGGCCGCCCAATCCCGCCTTGCCGAGGTGAGAGCTGGCCGAGCGAGACCCCTTGCCGGCCGCTGCCGCCGCGCGGCCCCGCGGACACAAGGAGCCGGTTGGTGTTTGAGGCGGTCGGCGGCGGCGACGGCGACGGCGACGAGGACGCGTGCGTCCCCTCTCTTTCCCTTCCGCCGCCGACTCCCCCACGTCCCCTCCTTTTTATCCAATCGCCCCCGCAGAGTCGAGACCATGTCGACCGCAGGGCTCCAGCTGCCCCTGCCGGACGTGCGCAGCGCGCAGGGCATCGAGATCCCGCTCAAGAGCGCGCGGTGAGTGTTTGCGACCGCCCCTCCTCGGGACCTGAAAGGAAAGGCGCGGAACGTCGGGTCGGCGGCGGCGCTCTCTCTCACTCGCGCGCTATTTTTTTTCTCCTTCCCGCGCGCCTCGACGCCCCCCCCCCCCCCCCCCCCCCCCCCCCCCCCCCCCCCCCCCGCACAACCGAACCCAAAACAGCCAAGGCGCGCTCGAGCCCTTCAACCTGGTCGCCGGGCCGGACGCCTGGCTGCCCGCCGACTTCGCCTCGCCCGCGGACTACACGCTTGCCCTCTCGCCGGGCGACGTGCGCGAGCTGGACGCGGCCGTGGCGCGGGCGGCGGCGGCGGCGTGGCCCGAGGGGCCGGCGGCGGCGGCGGCGGCGGCGGCAACGGCGGCTGCGGCAGAGGGCGAGCGAGCCGCCGCCTCCGCCGCCGCCCCCGAGGCGGCGGCCGCCCCCGAGGCCCCGGCCCCCAACCCCAACACCGCCTCGCTCCTGCACAGGCTCTACACCACGGCCGAGCAGGCCCGCGCCCTGCTGCCGACTTTAGCGCCCAAATTGGAAGCCGTCCGGCGCGAGGTCGTCGGCGGCCGCGGCTTCGCGCTCCTCACCGGTTTCCCTGTTGACCGTTACTCCCGCCGCGAGACGCTCGCCGGCTACTGGCTGTTCGGCCTGCTGTGGGGAAAAGCCTGCAGCAACAACGCCGCGGGGCACCTGGTCGGGCACGTGAAGGACCTGGGCCTGGACCCGCTCGCGCCCGACACGCGCCTGTACGCGACGCGGGCCGCGCAGCCCTGGCACAACGACAGCGCCGACCTGGTGGCCTTGCTCTGCTTGAGGGGCGCGGCCGAGGGCGGCCTGTCCTCCTGGGCCTCGTCCTCGAGCGTGTACAACGCGGTGCTGTCGTCGCACCCGCACCTGGCGCGCGTGCTGGCCGGGCCCTGGCACATGGACCGGAAGGGCGAGGTGCCGCCCGGCAAGAAGCCCTTTTTCGAGATCCCGGTGTTGAACTTTTGCGCCGGGCGCCTCTGCGTCAACGTCTCGAGCAACTACTACTTCCTGGCGCAGCGGCACGCCGAGGTGCCGCGGCTGACGCCCGACCACGTCGAGGCCCTGCGCGTGATCAGCGCGTACGCGGAGCGCCTGGCCCTGCGCGCCATGCTGCGGCCGGGGGACGTGCAGCTGCTGAACAACCACACGTGCCTGCACCACAGGGGGGCCTTTTCGGAGGGGGGCGGCGGCGGCGGCGGCGGCACGGGCGGCGCGGGGGGCGGCGTGGACGGGGGCGGCGGCGGTAACGGCGGCGGTGACGGCGGTGACGGGGTGGCAGCGGCGGCGGCGGCGGCGGCGGCGGCGGCGGGGGCGGAGGGCGCCCGGGTAGGGGGCGGCCGGCACCTGCTGCGCCTGTGGATGGCGCCCGCGGACGAGAGCGCCCTGCCGCCCGCGTACGAGGAGATTTACGGGGGCAGAGGCCTGGCCGTCGGCGACCGGGGCGGCATCCGCGTCGCGGGCACGGTCGAGTGCGTGCCCGAGGAGGCCGAGTGATGTGAGGGAGTGAGGCTTTTTGTTTGTTTGTTTGTCGATTTTTAGTAGTACATAGGCGGGGGGATGGACAGGGGAGGGATGGCGCTGTGTGTGTGTGTGTGTGTGTGTGTGTGTGTGTGTGTGTGTTTGGGGAGAGATGGAGAGATTGGCAAGCAAGCGGGGACGGCGGCACTTGCAACGACAAGCAAAAACCGTGTGTAAAGCAGACGAAGAGACATTCGGTCGCCCGGCGGCGGGTGAGACAGCGAGAGAGAGAGATGTGAGGCGGCGGAAGGTCGCGAAACACACACACGACGAGCTCCTGGGTTGCTGCTGTTGTTTACTGGCTGGGGATGATAGCAAAGGCGGAAGCAAAAAAACGCGACGGAGGGAGGCGGTCGGAAAAAAGCAACTGTGACAAAAGAGGGCAACCGGAGGGGCGCGATAGTAGGTCCAAGGTGTGACGGAGACAGAGAGCGTGGACGGCGATGGATGTCGATGTTTCTGTCGTTGTTGCTCTTGTTGTTGCCTGCAGAGGCGTGGCGACAAAAGGAAAAAAACGCGAGGGGGCGCGCGTTGTTTCCAAAGGGTGTCCCCGTTCCCTCCTCTCCCCTCAAAACCCGCCGCCGATGCCGCGGCGGCGCTGGCTGTGGCGCCGCGACGCCGCCTCGCCCGGCCACCCGATCGCGCCCGTCGTCGGCGGCATGTCGGGGTCGCCCATCCCCGCCTGCCCCCCAAACACGCGGCCAAGGGCGCCGCTCAAATATTTTGCGGGGCCGCCGCCGCCCGCGCCGCCGCCGCCGCCGTCGTCGTCCTCCTCCTCCTCGATCGAGGACATCGACGCCGTCGGCGACGCGGCCGGCGCCACCTTGTTCATGGGCCCGGCCGAGGCAAAGGGGCGGCGCGCGGCGCCGTGGCGGGCGGGCAGCTTGCCCGAGAAGCCGCCGCCGCCGCCGCCGCCGACGTCGGCGTTGTCGCGGGACGGCGGGGAGAAAACGTTGCGGACGAGGGCCGCGCCGACAGATTGCATCATCGACGACAGGGTGTTGGTGTTGTTGCCGTCGCCGCTGGGCGATGCGCGGGGAGGGGCGAGGACGGCGGCGCGCCCGCGCGTGGCGGGGAGGACGCGCGGCGCGCCGCGGGAGAGGGAGAGGGCCATTGAAAGTGATGATGACAAGGACGATTTTTTCCCGAGACCTCTGGCCTTTGCTTTTTAGCTCAAATGGATGGCCGATGGATGGCCGGATGGATGGAGTGATGGATGTTGCTTTAGTGATCGTTGACAGTGTCTCGATCGAGATTGCGTGAGCGTGCGGCTGTATACGAGAGGCGCGAGAGAGATGACAAAACTGACACGCAACCCCCCCCCCCCCACCCCCCCTCCTTACACACACGCGAGCGCCCCCCACACTCACGTCGACGCGACGACCGAAGATGCGTCGGCGAACCTCACGCGGCTGGCCGAGTGGGCGAAAGGCCCTCCGTCGCACGCAAAAAGCCACGTGGCAGAAGGCGTCGAGGCGAGGGTCGGGCGCCGTCGCCCCAGCCCGCCCTCCCCCTCAAAAAACAAAACAACTCAGAACCTCTCCCGCAGCCATCGTCTGCCCCCGCCCCCTACCCACTCGAAAACATTGCACGCCCGATCGTTCGCACACATCCGCTGGATTGCTCATCGCCGGGCAATAGAGAGGAGAAGAAGAACAAGGAGAGAGACGAGCCACAAAACACACCACAAACGCCAATCAACACACACAACACGCCCGAGGGGCAGCCTCTGTCGAGCGATGATCAGGCAGCAAGCAGCCCGGCCGCAGCGCTGCTACGGCGGCGCCGGCGCGTCCCGACCAGCAGCAGCAGCAGCAATCGGGCCCAGCATTGTCCGGCGGGCTGAGGCGGCGGCGGCGGCGGTGGCGGCGGCGGCGGCAGGATTGAGTGCGCGGCGGCGGCACTTGCGGCGCCCGCTGCCGTCGCCGGCGGCAGCCAGGGCGCGCGGCACGCAGCAGGCCTCGGTGGTGGCGACGACGGCGGCGGCGCCCGCGCAAGCAGCAGCGACAGAAACAGCGGCAGCAGCAACAGCAACAGCAACAGCGTCAGCGACGCCCGCAAAAGCCCTCGCCGCCCTCGCGCTCCTGGCCGCCGCCGGCGCCGCCGCCGCCGCCGCCTCTCCGCCCGCCGCGCACGCCGCCGCCACGGCGCTCGGCGCCGAGGCCGCCGAGGCCGCCGAGTTTGCTGCGGCCGCCGCCCTGCGCATCCCGGGCCTGGTCGGCGACAGCCAGTCCGTCGAGGGCTTTGTGCAGGGGCTATTGCTCATCTTTTTCAGCGAGATCGGCGACAAGACCTTTTTCATCGCTCTTTTGTTGGCGCTGCGCCGGCCGCGCGGAATCGTTTTTGCCGGCACATTTGGCGCCTTGGCGGCGATGACGGTGATTTCCGTCGCGCTGGGGAGGGCCGTCCACGCTCTGGACGCTCTGGGCGGCGGCGCGCTCGAGCTGCGGCTGCCCGGCGGGGTGGTCGTGCCGCTCGACGACGGCCTCGCGATCGCGTTGCTGGTCTATTTCGGGCTGTCGACCCTGCGCGGGGCGGCCGGGGCGGACGCGCGCGCCGAGGAGGAGCGCGAGGAGGCCGACGAGGCGGTTGAGGGGCTTTTGGGGGCTGGCGGAAAGACGGGGAGCGGCGGCAAGAGGGCGGCCGGCGGCGGCGGCGGCGGCGGCGGCATCAGCGCGTCGTCGTCCTCGTCCTCGCTGTCGTCGGCCGAGGCCGCCGCCGCCGCCGCCGCCGCCAGCGCCGCCAACTGGGCCCTCGTCGCCTCGACCTTTGGCCTCGTGTTCGCGGCAGAGTGGGGCGACAAGTCCTTCCTGGCGACGATTGCGCTCGCCGCCGCCGGCGACCCCGCGGGCGTGACGGCCGGCGCCGTCGCCGGGCACGGCGTCGCGACAGGGATCGCCGTGGCGGGCGGCTCGGCGCTCCGGGGCGTGGTGTCGGAGAAGACGGCGGGCTACGTGGGCGGCTCGCTGTTTTTGGTGTTTGCGGCGGCGACGGCGTACGACGTGCTGAGCGGGGCGCACTGAGCGAGGGTTTTTTTGTTTTGGCGGGGGGCGGGGGGGGGGTCGCGGGCCGAGGGCCGGCGCTCTCGCTCGCTCGCTCGCTCGCTCGCTCGTCTCTTGGCGCTTTTTCCTCTGCTTGTTTTGGCCCCCTTTTTGGCGTGACAAGGGACGGTCGGCGCAGCAATGAAAAGGATCTCTCGATCAACAACTCGGCGCGTCATCGTAGCTCTGGTTTTGGCGTGTGAACCAAGGCAAACAGGCCACAGAGGGGCGTTTGCGTGTGTCTGTGTGGAGCGGAAGAAAAGGCGGAGCGAGCGTGGACGAACCGGCGAGCGCCCGGCGGCGGCGGCGGACGGCTCGCTCGCGCTCCGCCGCCGCCCGATAAGAGCCCCTCCCTCCGGCTGCGCCATCTTTCTTCCTCTTTCCCTTTTCCTTCTGTCCAACGAGACAGTGTGTTTCGCCTCTGACGGGCCGGCGCACGAAGACACAGGAGCAACCATGGTGCGGCGAGGCAAAGAACCGGAAGGAGCGGCAGCAGCAGCAGACAAGGAGGACCGCCCACCTCTGCCGGGTCTTCTCTGGCGGCGCGCGCGTCACTGAGGGCGCGCGCGCTCGTGATGTGGGCTGATCACCTCGATCGCGCCGTCATGGTCACGGAGGCGGCCCGAGAGGAGAGAGAGAGAGAGAGTGTCTTCGGCGGCAAAAGCTCGCAGCAGCACTCCTCTCTGCCTCCCGCCGCCGATCCCTCTCTCAATCGCCGTCATCCCTCTCGACGAAGCAATCAGACGGACGCGCGTGCATCCAAGCCATCGTCTTGGAATCCAACCGACCAACGAGAAGCCGCGCGTCTCAAACAACTCACACGATCACCCCCCCCCCCCCCCCCCCCCCCCCCCCCCCCCCCCCCCCCCCCCCCCCCCCCCCCCCCCCCCCCCCCCCCCCCCCCCCCCCCC
>Ga0209390_10007421_pt1 | contig 14057 bp, 14 predicted proteins | sample BON01_FD_187212 | JGI IMG/M metagenome (GOLD analysis project Ga0209390, IMG submission 187212) | Freshwater microbial communities from Lake Bonney liftoff mats and glacier meltwater in Antarctica - BON-01 (SPAdes) (version 2) | ecosystem: Environmental > Aquatic > Freshwater > Ice > Glacier... | reverse complement strand
CCACCCCAAAAGGCGGCGCACCCACCACAAACCACCCGCTCCCAGAACCCGAAACCCACCCAAAAACCCCGGAATCAGAAGGATTTACCCCCTGTATGACGTATTACGGGTACAGATACTACGACCCAGTAACCGGTCGCTGGCCATCTAGGGATCCCATCGGGGAAAGGGGTGGGGTGAACCTGTATGGATTCCTCGAAAACCGGGAAACCGCCTGGATCGATTATCTCGGAATGGCCCAAATCGCGGTTGGCGAGAAGGTGACAAATCGAAATCTAAAGCCAGGCGGAACGCTGGTTCCATTTCCCGGAGGACCGAATATTAGAGTGCCCAATAACTCTCACGGCATCACAACTATCGAAATCGAAGTCATAGCTACATGTGAATGCATTGATCCGAAAGCCAATAATAAAGAATGGATTCTTAAAGAATATAATGTCACCATAATTCCTAATGTCCACCTTCGTCCTGAGGATCAATATAAGCCAGAGCAGAAAGAAGAAAAAGAGTTTCATCAGAATAATGAAGATGATCATGTAAACGATTACACAGAATGGGGGGAGAGTCCTGCGGTGAAAAGTATCGTCGATGCCTACGAAGCAGTGCGGAAGAACAAAAGCGACAACAATATTTTCGATTCCAAAGAAGAATGCGAAACTGAGAATGTAAAAAAATTCAATGAAAAAAATCCCCTAAAGAATTCAGCGAACAATGCAAGAGCAAAAACTATTAAGACTTGGGATACAGGTTCGCGTGCCGCACACAATTGGAAAAATCACAAGTAATCGAGATAATAACGAACTTCGACATTCGTAAAAGACCTTAAAATTCGACAATGTTCTATAAATATAATTACAGATATATTTTAATCTTTACTTTATGGATGTGCTTGCCTCCGCTCATGATTTTATGTAAAGAAGAAAAAGATTCCAGCATACAATCATTGTTGGAATTTAACACTCTGTCGATTTCACCTTCTGCTGATGGGACATACGAAGGTAGATTTCTTCTGCTGAATAAAGGGTCTAATCGTGTGTTGGTTGGTTCAAGTAACGAAGCTAAAGAAAGACTTGAACCAATGTTTGTTTCATTTCAAAAATTTGAAGGAAATAAATGGGTTGACATTCAGATGGGTTATTCTGGAGCTGCGGTTGCAGAGTACAGCCTAGAGCCGGGAGTTCCGTGCGAATTCACGACAAGCCTATTTGGCTTCGACGAGCAGAACGTTCCTGTGAGAGGTCGGATCGGGATCGACGGAGTATGGTCTGAACCCTTTGTGTTGGATTGGGCATTAGATAAAAAAAATGGTAGATTCCGGAAAGCTAGGGAGAACCGGTTACAGAGCGTTAGGGAAGCTCTTGCTGGAGCAGGATTTAGCAAAGACTTGCTTGAAGGCGACGATTTTAGCGAGCGCCTCCTCGGTGCGCTGATGAATGAGACAACCTCTGAACAGGCTAAAGCTGCATCATTAGAACCATTTCTGGGTAATCTAAACGTTGTCCCTGATGTGTTATCTAGTGGCTTGATACAATTCAAATTTGCTTCGAAAGAAGCTGATACCGACCACGAAGCTTACAAAGGATGGCTGGTCATCAATCCGGGGAAGTTTACGTCGAAATGGTTCCAAGGCCATCTCTCGGATTCGGTGAAAATTGCTAAGAGGGGGGAAGGAGTGAGAATGGAATTCGGTGACCATTTGGAACCTTGGAGCGACCAAGCATCGATGTATATCAACATAATCTATGATCCGGTTGACACGGAGAAGAACGTCGACATACAATCTGCTAGAATCGTTTTTTTGCGTATGCTTGGTTCGTTAAGAGAATGGTTCTCAGAATAGTTAACTGTTACGAGCCGATTTAAGAGGGGTCAGTATTCTAGGGGACAGTCCCATTAACAAAACTTGTTATCGACAGTCGGGTATGCGGGGAGTAGGGTTTGGAAATGAGACGCGCTCGATTTTTATCCCCTTGGAAGGACTCGCATGAGAAACCGGTCATTTACCATCTTGTAAGTCGCGTGGTTGAGCGCCGTCTGGCTCTGGCGCTGGAGGAAAAAGAGCGGTTTCGGACTTTGATGCGGATAATGGAGAATTTCTCGGGGTGCCGGGTTCTTTCCTACTGTCTGATGTGCAATCATCCATCCTTCGCGTAAAGCTACGGAGGACAGGTATCCATATTTTGTTGGAGGTTCCGCCGCAGCCAGAGGGTGGGATTTCTGATATGGATTTTCTCAAAAGGCTCTCTGCGCTCTACAGCGAGGCGTTTGTGGCGGATGTGGCCGGGCAGCTCGATGCGGCGCGGACTGAGGGTGGTGTGGCGGGTGGGAGTCCGGAACGGGTTACGGAAATCAAGGAGCGTTTCACCTATAGAATGCACGATCTGGGTGAGTTTATGAAAGGGTTGATGCAGCGTTTCACCCAGTGGTTCAATTCGCGGCATAAACGGACGGGAACTTTGTGGGAGCAACGTTTTAAGAGCGTGATTGAGGGATATATTTGAAGTTTTTGAGTCCCTCCGACTCGCTGCGCTCGGCTGTGGAGAGCGGGACCGCAGCGCGGACGATGGCGGCGTATATCGATTTGAATCCGGTGCGGGCGGGGATGGTGGAGGATCCGGCGGATTATCGCTGGAGTAGCTATGGGGAGGCGGTTGGTGGAGGCCGAAAAGGCAATGGGAAGAAGGCCCGGGAAGGGTTGGTTCGTGCGATTGCCTCGGATACATACATCGGTCCATCCCACTCCCATCGGAAATCAAACCTTCCCTCAAATAGGAATGGAAAAAACTGCCTAGCATATTTTCGCTAGGCTAGGGCAAGATCGCGCCAGTGGTGGGCGCACTAGGGGAGCGTTATCGTGCGGCGATGTCGATATGATCGATCAGGCGCACGTCTCCGTAGAACACCGCGCATGCGAGGACGGTTGGAACGGAAAGGCAGGTTGCGGGGGCGAGAGTGCTAGCTTCCACCAGCGAGATGTAGTCGATTCGGGCATTCGCAGATAAATCGATCATGCACTTGGCATTTTCGATGATTTGCTGAGGGGTCTCTCTGTCTGAAGCGGATTGGAGAGCTTTGAAGATGCATGGTGCATCGGCACGATGAAGCGGAGGTAGTCGGCTATTCCGCGAAGATAGTGCCAGCCCATCAAGCTCACGGATCGTGGGGTAAGCTATGATTTCGACATCAAGATCCAGATCGCGGACCATCCGATTAATGATCGAAAGCTGTTGGAAGTCCTTTTCACCAAAGACTGCAGCATCACATCGGGTGAGGTTGAAAAGTTTAACGACTACCGTGCAGACTCCATCGAAGTGCCCTGGTCGGGTTGCCCCACAAAGGTATTTTGAGAGGCTACTTTCGGCAACGCTTACAGATCGGTCAGTCGAATACATTTCCGAAGTCTGTGGCTGAAATACTCCATCGACCCCGTGTTTTTTACAAAGCGCGAGATCGGCCTCTATCGGTCTGGGGTATTTCTCAAGGTCGGCGATACGGTCGAACTGGATCGGATTCACAAAGATCGAGACAAGCACCAAGCCCTTGGGGCCGGCCTTTTGCCGCGCGCGGTCAATGAGCGCGGTATGTCCGCGGTGAAGGGCTCCCATGGTCGGAACAAGGACGATAGGTTGTTCTGGTGACCGGATATAATCTTTGAGCGCGGCTTTGTTTTGGGCGATCCACATAAGAATTTTGATAAAAGGGTTTACGTAATTAGGTGGTTTGCCTGTGCAGCAGGGAGAGACCTTGGCGGATATATTCCAGCAAGGACCACGCGATGAAAACGGCGGCAAAAACACAGGGATAAATGGGTGGAACCGAGGTGGCCTTGAGCATGATCCAACCTATGACGAGGAAGAGACTGAACGTACAGATTTTCCCGCTCCAATGAGGTTTGATTATGACCTTCAGTTGTTTTGAGTAGAGCAGGCGAATTCCGGCGAGGATTACGCAATCTCTGAAAATCACAAGACAAGCGAACCAGATCGGGATCGACCAGCCGTCCGGTCCCCATCTGAAGAATGTGAGGATAATAATGGCGGTTAGAACTAAAGCTTTGTCCGCGATCGGATCGAGAAAAGCCCCAAGATCGGAGCGTTGATTGAAACGGCGGGCGATCCAGCCGTCGATGCCATCTGTCGTGGCGGCGGTGACGAAGATTCCAAGCGAGAGCCATCGGAGGGCTTCGTTCGGCACTCCTGCTATGACACCTAGGCTGTAAGCAATGGCGAAAGCAGCGAAGACCGGAACCAGAAAAATCCGAGATACGGTAACTTTCGTGGCAAGGGTCATGGAGCGACCCTAACTGGAATGGTGGGAAATCAAACGTGAAACGAAGGGAATAAGCGGGAGCTTACCAGTTCACGTTCGTGCCTCGTGTATCGATATGTGTGAAGCTGGAGTAGCTGCCGACTCCGCCTTTAAAAAGACCACGTTCGCGGAGGCTACGTGCAGCCCTCGTGACGTTGTGGGCGGAGGTATCGAATTTGACATCCACAGCAACATTGGCTTGGTGCCATGAACGGCGTTTTGCACCGGAGCAGCGGGCATTATATTTCGGGCAGCGGTATGCTGAGACAATTTCTTTGACCGGAACGTTCATTGTGGTGGAAATTCTATCGACGATGCGAAGAGTGTGGCCCATCCGTTTCCACCACCTGCGGGGTGGAAGGGTGTTCCAAACATTGCCGCGTTCTTTTGCGTGGGCAGAAATCACTGTGTCTGTGGCGATGTTTTTCAACTTTAATGAGTCGAGGTATTTGATGTAGCCAGTGAGACTGCTACCTTGTGACCGGACCCATTCTTCAGGGAAGTTGTCTACTTTTACGCTGGGCTCCTTTTTGCTAAACCAGCCTGCCTGTGACTGGATTGAGCTGGCACAGAATGCTGTGGTGGCTAGTCCCAATGTAGCGATGACCTTGCGGCGACTTGTGAAAGATTTCAGCGATGCGGGCAGTATTAAAAAGGGTCGATTTTGTGGGTCGGTATCGAGCATAAAATGGTTGGTAGCGGTCTTTGGGAAAGGAAAAGAAAGGTAAGGGAAAGCTGAAAGCGTGCCAGATGTTATTGATACACGGTCTCAACTGCTTGTAAGTCGCGGAGATTCAAGCATTTGAGACGATCGTCACAAGTAAAAAAGCCCGAATTACCTCTAACAATTGGAAGGAGCAGAGGTGGCTCAGTCCGAGATCGATTCGTTTTTTGCAAAAGGATCATTTGGGTTGAATCTGGAGGAGGACGATTTATTTCTGAAGGTAAAAGCTGTGAGGATGCCTGTGATTGAGAGCAGCACGATTCCCCAGTCGCCGATTATGGCGTATAGGGAGAAGCTCGGATTGACAGGAATTTCGAGTTCGACCAGGCGGCTGGCGCGGACGAAGGAGCTGCCATTTTCATCGACGATGATTTGTTCCTCACCGGTTTCCGGATTGACGGTTGAGCCAATCGTGTTGACGGCGGCGCTGACGCCGGTATTGGCACAGCGTAGCATGGGACGGCGCAGTTCGATCGCGCGGAAACGGGCGTTTGCAAAGTGTTGGGCGGCGGCTGACGAGGTCTTGAACCAGCCGTCATTGGTGAGGTTGACAATTATTTGGGGGGCTTTTCGGACAAATTTGCGTGTTAGCCTAGGAACGGTATCTTCAAAACAAACCGCAGGGATTATTTGGATTTCCTTGCCTCTGAGGTCAACTTTTAGTGGTTCCAGAGACGGTCCAGCGGTGAATGCACCGTAGTATTTCTGACCGGATTGCTGTTCGTAAATTTTCTGGAGAAATGGGAAGGTATTGATGAGGGGGATGGTTTCGCCGAAAATGACGAGGTGATGTTTCCTAAAAGTCTGTAGATCACCATCGGGCTTCTCGATGACGATGGAATTATAGACACGTGCGTCCTCTTTCTGGTAGAGGCCATCTTCGCGGGCTTCGCCTTCAATTTCGACAGCACCGTAGATGAGGTCGAACTTCCCTCCGCCTTGGCGGACCCGTGAGATCGTATCTACATTCTCCCGCCAAGATCCCCATTGCCCGTCATCGGTGCGGATGATGCGGCCGGTGAGGGCGGTCTCTGGCCATAGGATCCAGTCGGGATTACTGAGTTCGATGGAGCCTTCGGTGCTTTTTTGGATGGCTTCTTGGAGTTTCTTCTCGTTTTGATCGGCAATATTTTGGAGGGCTTTGAGGGTTTCATCCTCGTAGGCCATATGGACTTGTGCGGCAGCCCAGAGCACGCGTGCGTTTTCGTGAGGGATGTTGATCTGCACCAGCAAAGCTTTGAGGGGAATGGATTCCTTATCGCGTTCCATCGCGATACGTAGTATGCCGTATGCGAGTATTAGCCCGACCGAGAGGGCGGCGACGGCGAAGTCCCAACGCGGACGGCGTTTGCCATCGGTTCCAGTTTTGATGATTCGGTGGGCTGCTTGGACGAGGACCGCTTGGAAAAAGACGAGCATCATCGAAAGCCCGGCGACTCCTAGTAGGTCGGCGGCTTGCGAGATGACTAGGGTTTCGTGAAATGCGATGCCGAGGCCGTTCCATCCGAAGCCAGTGAGCATCCAGCCACGGGAGACCTCAAGTCCGGCAAAGATCGAGGCGTGGGTGAAGGCGTTGAAGAGGCTGCGGAGTGGAGTTTCGGAAACGCCGTTTTTCTGATGCCATGGGTTTCCCACAGACGCGGCGAATGCACCGAATAGGCCCCAATAAAGTGCTAGGTATCCGGCGAGGACGACGGGGCCGAGCCATGAGACGGTGGAAAGCCATGAGACTTGGATGCCGAAACTGATGGCTCCGGCGAGGTAGCCGATGACAAAGCCTTTTTTGGCCCGATGCCTGCCTTTAAGGCTCCATAGGGCGGCGATCAGGGGAACCATAGAGAACCATGCGAGTCCAGCATAGGAATACGGAGGAACGAGTGCGGCGACCATCAAGCCGGTGGCGATGATGGCGATGAGCCTGAGATAGAAGGCGCGTCCGGGCATGGGTCAGAGTTTGGCCGGGTTTTTGCCGAGTGCGAGGAGAAGTGCGAGAACCCGGAAAATCTTTTCGGCCGGTGATTTCCAAGGCCGAGCAGGACGGAGGATGGGCCAGCCGGATGTTTCCGCTAGGGTGGCGAGCTCTTCATTAGGATTCACGACCGTGGCCCCGTCGCAGATTCCGAGCATGGGGAGGTCTGCGGTGCTGTCGGTGTAGCCGTGGGAATTTATGAGTTTGCCATCTTTGAAATACGATGGAGGTAGTAGCTTTTGGAGGCGGGTGACTTTGTTGGTTCCCCTGTGGTTCACTAGGTCGGGGAAAAGCGAATCGTCTTCAAAGACTGTGCCGAGGGAGAGATCGAACCCGAGGAGATCGCCCACCGCGGAGGCGTAGCATTGGGGGCTGGCTGAGCTGAGGATGGTGAGGTGACTTGCGGACTTGTGTCGGTTGAGTTCGGTTTTCAGTTCGGGATAGATACTGGGAATAATTTTTTCTGCAAATTCGCGGGAGAGTTCCGTAAGTCGTTCGGGCGACATTTTCCAAAGGAAGCAGTGGAAGATGCGCTTCATGTTTTCCGTGCCGAGTAGCTTGGCGAAGGGGAGGAAGAGCAGGAAGAGCGGGACTGAAAAGGCGCGTGCGGGTTCTGCCTGGAGCACGTGGTGACGGAAAAGCAGCTGGCAGTCCCAAGCCAGCAGCGTGCCGTCCATATCGAACAGGGCGATGCCGGGAGGCGGGGATTCCGGCAGTAGCATGATATTCCTTGGCGTTGATAGCGACTGAAAGTCACCACTACACGTAGCGAAGCGCTTTGGCGCAGTCGTTGATCGCGGCGTCGTTGTCGATGAGCTCTTGGATGGGATCCCAGCGGCCGGAAACCAAGGCGTCGCGTGCGGACTCGGGCATTTTCACTGAGAACTCTAGGTTGCAGCAGGTGCTGACTTTAAGGTTCTCTACGTCGATGGTGATGACGGTGTCCGGCTTGGCCTCGATGGCGGTTTTGAGTGCGGCGATGTCAGCTGCGGATGCCATCACGCAGGGCATGGCGAGGGTGGTGGAGTTGCCGTAGAAGATTTCCGCAAAGGACTCGGCGATGACTGCGTTGAAGCCGTATTTCCTAAGTGACTGGGGGGCGTGCTCGCGGGAGGAGCCGCAGCCGAAGTTCACACCTGCGATAAGGATGGAGGCGTCTTTGAATCGCTCGTCGTTGAGGGGGTGTTTGGTTTTTTCTCCGGTTTCGGAATCGAAGCGGACATCGTAGAAGGCGAATTCTCCGAGTCCATCGAAAGTGACGCATTTCATGAAACGTGCCGGGATGATGCGATCGGTATCGATGTCCGCGCCGGGGATGAATACGCCGGAGCCGGAGACTTGTTTTACTGGGTCGAGTGCCATGATTTTTAAATTTTAAGTTCTAAATCCTAATTTTTGCTCATTCCTCTTCCTGGACGGGAGGCGCCTCTTCGGGGACGGGTGGCTTGGCCATGTGCTTCGCCACGATGGCGAGAATTGGATGTCTCATAATGATTTTTGGTTGGTTGAGGTTGAGAGTCGTTTTTTTGAACTTCTGAATGGTCAACCATCTTCGCGGAAGCGGAGGTAGTAGGGGCGTTCGATGTCCTCGGGGAAAGGGGTGGATGCGTAGAAGTCGGCGACTTTCAAAGTCAGGCCGATTGATTCGAGCGGGACCGGGGAGTCGAACTGTGTGTAGAGATGCTTCTGCCACTGATCGGAGCGGCGCGTCACGAATATCTCGGGCCAGTCCTGCTCAATGAGAACGATTTCCTCTACGGATGGAATGCGTTTGTAGTTTGCGAGTTTTTCGCCGGAGTCCACTCTGGCGGTAGAGGGGGACAAAACCTCTACGATGAGCTTTAGCTGGCGGACGATGTGTGAGTCGTTGTCCTCGGGCCCGCAGGAAACAACAACGTCCGGGTAATAGTATGCTTGGGTGAGATGATCTGCGAGTTCCACCTTTACGGCTTCCATTAATGTTTCGCAGGGGCCGCCTTTGAGGTGGTTTCTTAGCGCAAAGGCGACATCAAGGCAGATCTTGTTGTGTGTTCTGCTCGCACCAGACATGGCGTAAACTTTGCCGTTCACGTATTCGTGACGAATTTCGCCGATACGCTCCCCTTCGAGATACTCGGCGGGGGTGACCGGAAGTTGTTTTGCGTTGCTGATGCTCATTCCAGGCAGAGACTTAAGCTACGGCAGCCGTGTTTTCCAGATCGAAAAGCTCGCGGGCGTCGGTGACGGTGCCTGTGATGGCGGCGGCGGCGACCATGACGGGGGACATCAGGATGGTGCGGCCGGTGGGGGAGCCTTGGCGGCCTTTGAAGTTGCGGTTCGAGGAGGAGGCGCAGAGTTGGTCGCCGATGAGTTTGTCCGGATTCATTGCGAGACACATGGAGCAACCTGCGGCGCGCCATTCGAAGCCCGCCGCGCGGAAGATTTCTGGGATACCTTCCTGCTCGCACTGGATGGCGACGATCTGGGAGCCGGGGACGGCGATGGCTTGGACGCCTGCGGCGACCTTGTGGCCTTGGATGTATTTCGCAACTTCGCGGAAGTCGGAGATCCGGCCGTTGGTGCAGGAGCCGATGAACGCGACGTCGATTTTCACGCCTTGGATTGGAGTTCCGGCAGGGAGTTTCATGTAGGCGAGGGCTTCCTCGATCATGGCTTTTTGCTCGGGGCTGGAAGCTGTGAGCGGGTCCGGAATATTCTCGGTGATGGAGATTCCGGTGTCGGGGGAAATGCCCCAGGTGACGGTCGGTTCTATATCGGCGGCGTCGATTTTCACGATATCGTCGAAATGCGCGTCGGCATCCGAGGCAAAGGAGAGCCAGCGGGTGGCGGTTTCGTCGAAGTTGTCGTTGTCGACGTAAGGTCGGCCCTTGAGGTAGGCGACGGTTTTTGCATCGGGGTTGATGTATCCGCAGCGCGCGCCACCTTCGATGGACATATTGCAGACGGTCATGCGCTCTTCCATGGACATGCGCTCGAAGACGTCTCCTGCGTATTCGTAGGCGTAGCCGATGCCGCCGTTGGCGCCGAGTTGGCGGATGATGTGGAGGATTACGTCCTTGGCGTAAACGCCGGGAGGGAGGTTGCCGTTGACCTCGATGCGGCGGACTTTCATTTCCTGAAGCGCGATGGTCTGGGTGGCGAGCACGTCGCGCACTTGGCTGGTGCCGATCCCGAACGCGATGGCACCGAATGCTCCGTGGGTGGCGGTGTGTGAGTCGCCACAGGCGATCGTTGTGCCGGGTTGGGTGATGCCCTGCTCGGGTCCGACAACGTGGACGATGCCTTGTTTGCCGGATTTGAGGTCGAAATAGGTGACGCCGAAGTCATCGCAGTTCTTGCGGATCGCATCAATCATTTCTGCCGCGAGGGGGTCGGCGGGTTGGTCCTGGTTGATGGTCGGGACGATGTGATCGATGGTGGCGAAAGTGCGCCGCGGGAATTTCACTTTAAGTCCCAGATCCCGGAGCATGCCGAAGGCCTGTGGCGATGTGACCTCGTGGATGAGGTGGGTGCCGATGAAGAGTTGTGTGCGGCCGTCACCGAGAGTGCCGACGCGGTGTGAATCCCAGACTTTTTGAAACAGACTTTTTCCCATGATTTAAAACGCCGTGGTTCGCGGCGGGGTGGGAATGTGGATAGGCGGCGGGGGAAATTCAACTCTCAAAAGTTGAATTTCGGGGGGGTGGAGGGCTAATTTTTAAGATTTGAATTTTGAAGTTGGGGATTTGTCGTTACACCACTGGATGTGGCTGCGAAAAAGAAGAACGTAAATCCGAACTTCCATGTGATCGTGGGGAGTGACGAAGGATTGGTGCGGGAGGAGGCGTTGGCGCTTTATAATGAGCTGACGGGAGGGAATGATGACAGTTTTACGCATGAGACGATCGACGGAAATGCGGATAATTCCGAGTCGGCGTATCAGATTTGTTCCAGCACGGCGCAATCGCTGATGACGATGCCGATGTTCGGCGGTGACAAGGTGGTGTGGTTGAGGAACGTGAATTTCCTCGGTGATGATGTAACCGGAAGGGCGCAGCGCACCGAGGCTGGCGTGGAAATGTTGCGTGGGATTCTCGAAAAAGACCTACCGGACGGGATCAAGCTCATTCTTTCCGCCGACAAGATCGACAAGCGCCGGGCGTTTTGGAAATTTCTTGAAAAAACCGCGACGGTTCAGAGCTTCGACAAGATCGATATCAGTCGCGATGGTTGGCAGGATCAGGTCGGGCAGTTGGTGGAGGGTCGGGCCCAGGAGTTGGGACTGGAGTTTGAGCACGATGCGTTGGAGCTGTTCATCATGCTCGCTGGAGAGCAGTCGAAGCAGATCGCCAATGAGCTCGAGAAGCTGGATCTCTATCTCGGCACGAAGCGGCGGATGGTCACGTTGGAGGATGTCAGGGTGCTGGTTCCGTTGAGTCGGGCGGCGGTGATTTTCGAAACGGGAAAAGCAATCCAGACTGGCAACGTCGCCCGCGCGATACAGCTCGTCGACGAGCAGCTCGCCGCCGAGGAATCTGCGATAGGGATTATGCGGGCTTCGGTTATCAACGTGGTGCGCAATCTCTACATGGCGAAGCTGATCGTGGAAAAATTCAAGGCACCTGGGGGGAGTTATTCTTCGTTTGCTGGAGCGTTGAACAAGCTGCCTGCTTCGGATCGGGCGTGGTTGCCGCAGAAGAAAGATGGCTCAGGGGTGAATGTGTATCCCATTTTCTTGGCTCTGCCGAACGCGCGGGATTTTGATTTGGATGGGCTTCAGCATGTGATGGAGAAGACTCAGAAAGCGGATCAGGCGCTGGTGACGACGGGGCTGGATCATCGGTTGATTTTGCATCGCTTGATCGCGGAGATCGCCTCGGCGAGGAAGAAGAGGTAACCGCTAATTTTCGCGAATGAAGAGGTAAGAGGAGAGTGCGCGTTGGATCGTGGTGGCGGGTTGCATCCGCCATGCCGAGAAACCGTTAAAAAAGGTATCTCGAACGAAACGCGTTGCCAAGCTTCAATCCTTCTACGTGGTAGCCGCAACGGGTGTGGGTGAGATGGTATGGCGGATGCAATGCGCTGCCACGTTGCTATGAAAGTTCCTCGAGATCCTGTGGAGGTCGCCCGTATGGCGCGGACGGGAATGATGGATTACCGCATAGCTGCCGATGATCATGAAACGGACTTCATTTTGCAGGCACAAGCTCAAGAGATCTTCGAAGTTTGCCGCCAATCTGGTCTTTGCCAAAGAAGGGTTTCCTTAGTTTTTCAAGAGCGTTGAGCCTTTCTGCCGGACTTGCCGCACGCTAGTAAGCGCGGGTTTCCTGTTCCGCATCCTCGAAACTGTCCACAGCCACGAGTTTCCATTCGGCGCGGCGTCGAGTGGTGCGGGATTTCTGGGATTCTTCGTGTTGCTTTTCTACACGGCGTCTTTGCACCTGTGGTTCGGTGGGTCAATGCCGGTTGGAATGGTTAGGAAGACGGCGACCGAAGATCGCCGCTACCCTAGCCTTCCCATCGACCTATCATGCGGGATGTGTAGAAGGATCACTGCAAATGTGGCGCCGATGAGGGCGCAGAACATATCGCTCTGGGTGTCCCAGTTGTCGCCTTGGGTGCCGAGGAAAGCTTCGGATGCTTTGGCGGAGACTAGGGCAGCGGCCCATTCTAGGAGCTCGTAGATGCCGCTGAAGGCCATGCAGAAACAGACGAGCAGAAAGGCGAGCCAGCCGCGTTTTTGGATAACGTGGTTATGGATGAAAATTTCGCGGCTGATGATGGCGGGGGCGGCAAAATGGGGTCAGGGTGCAAAAATTGACAGAAATCCCCGCTCCCCTGCGCTCCGATAATGCCAAGGAGTTTCCGTATTGAATTCCCCGGTGCATATTACCACCCGCCTTCGCGCAAGGCTTCGGACGGCCACGCGTGATGGCGCGTGGCACCCGGCGGGAGACGATTTTCCATGACGACGACGACCGCCGGTTTTTCCTCGCCACCCTGTCCGGGGCTTGCGCGATGACCGGCTGGCGGGTGCACGCCTGGGTGCTGATGGGAAACCACTACCACCTCTTTATCGAGACGCCCGAGGCCAATCTGGTGGCCGGCATGAGTTGGTTGCAAAACACCGTCACCCGACGCTACAACGTCCGGCACCAGGCATGGGGCCGCCTGTTTGGCGACCGTTACAAGGCGGTGTTGGTGGAGGGTGCGGACACCTACCACTACCGGACGCTGGCCGACTACATCCACCTCAATCCGGTGCGGGCGCGGTTGGTCGTGCCGAAGAAGGGCCAAAGCGTGTTGGACTATCCATGGAGCAGCGCGGCGGGTGGCTGGGCCTTGCCACCCGGGAAGCGCCCGAAATGGTTGGCCGCGGAGGAGGGACTGAAACGCTTCGAGCTGCCGGACACGGTGGCTGGCCGGCGGCGGATGGTGGAGCACCTGGATCGCCGCGCAGTGGAGGAGGAGATCAGGAAGTGCGGGATGCCGGTGATCGCAAAGGATGTGGATGCCCGGTGCAGCCATTTGCGGCGCGGTTGGTATTGGGGTAGTCAGGAGTTCGCCGGAAAACTGCGCGAGCTTGCGGGAAAGCTGATGAAGGAGCGGAAGAGGATGTCGCGGGCCTACCGGAAGGCCCCGCAGGTGACGGCGCACAGCGAGGAACAGGCGGCGCGATGGCTGGCTGATGGTCTCAAAGCGGCAGGCCTCATGGCCAAGGATCTTGCTGCATTGAAGGGATCCGATCCCCGGAAGCTCGCTCTCGCCGAGCTGCTTTGGAAAAGGACTACGGTGTCACAGGATTGGATCGCCGCAAAGCTATCGATGCGCAGCGCAGCGAACGTGAGCCAACAACTCCGAAGGTTCAATCGGGGGAAAACGAAGGCCAAGCTGCCTTCCGCAATGCAGGCTTTTCTCGGTGATGCTTGGAAAACGGAGATTTGACAGGAATTTTGTCAAGATTTGCACCCTGACCCCATTTTCCGTATCATCCGTACGTGGACACGAAGCATCCAAAGATGGATCTGGTCATCGTGCGTGAAAACGAGGAAGACGTTTACGGTGGCATCGAGCACC
>Ga0209390_10007417_pt1:0-12500 | contig 14065 bp, 11 predicted proteins | sample BON01_FD_187212 | JGI IMG/M metagenome (GOLD analysis project Ga0209390, IMG submission 187212) | Freshwater microbial communities from Lake Bonney liftoff mats and glacier meltwater in Antarctica - BON-01 (SPAdes) (version 2) | ecosystem: Environmental > Aquatic > Freshwater > Ice >... | reverse complement strand
GTCCGCTGCGATTCAAGATGGACCAAAGTCAAAACAACTGGCAGCAGGATGCCCCTGACGAGCAAGCCCAAGCTCTCCCTAGTCCCGACTTCGTGAGTAACAGCCCATATTACCGGCCAGGGTTTTCACGTCTGTACGATGATGACAACAGCCAAGCCATGGCTGCTGCCATGGTACATGGCCGCACAGTCACCATCCTACTCCCTGCAGTACAGACATTATGTTATTACATGTGTACTTGATGTAATATCTGTCCTTGACTGCTTCCTGCAGGGTGCCATTCTACTCCCCGTAATGGAGCTGGCGATACTACGGTTTGCACAGAACGCTACGGCCCTGGTGAACAGCACCCTCGAAGCACTGCCCCAGGTCTCAAGAAACTCGCAGCGAGTTGAAAGAGCCCCTTTCGCAATCTGTGACTTGACCCATCTCCTATTTGTTCCTGTGACAAATGATACAAAGTCAAATCGACCAATATCTTTGCTGGTCAACGAAGAAGCGCTCGGGCGGCCGCCGCGCGTCACCCGAGAGCAGACGCAGTACATACGGATGTTTGATCTCAATACCATTTTTGCTGCCAAAGAGCCCTATCCCAGCGCAAAAGAGCCTCATTTGACATCTTTGTGGTTCTCACAGCTGTTCTTGTTGAACCCTAAACAAACCAAAAACTGTCTTTCCTCCTCTTCCTCTCCCTCGCCCTCGTCCTCCTCCTGCAGGTGGCTGATGAGATCGTGTCAAGGTCCGTTGGCAGAGTGAAAGACGAGACGCAATCTCTCGCGCAGATGCTTCTCGCCGACCTTTCTGGCAACGCATCTGCGCTTGTCGACAGCACACTTGACAAACTGCCACAGGTATTTTGTGTTTTGTGTTTTCCCCCCTCCTGCAACCGGACGTCTGTATTTTTTTGGCATAGGTTTTATTTTTTCCCCAAACCGGACATTACGATGTAAGGTTTTGAAAAAAACGGCATGTCCAGTTTTTTGGGGGACAAAATTTGACTTGATTTCAAACGTCCGAATGGACCGCGGCTGATTTCGGATGGCGCGCGCCGGCTTGAGAGCTTGCTGCCGCGCGACACGCTAAACCCTGAACCATAAGGCTGAAGTCTGAAGCGTGCACTCAGGCGGCAGACGACACAGTATCTCCACTCATCGACAAGGTCAAGGACGAGACGCAGAATCTCATCTGGGGGCTGCTGAGCGACCTACTGCACCCAGTGCTCTACATACTCATCGTTGCACAGGTCTGTTCGACGCTCATAACCATCTTTCTCCTCGAGTGCGGGGGCAAACTCGTGGCGATCTACAGGCGCCGTCAACAGCGCCTCCAAGAAAACGCCCTCGCCAAGCTCTCCGACCCCGACCCCAACGCCCCTCGAAGCCTTATTACTTTCGTAGCGCCTGCAGTTGTGCACACGCAGAGCAGCGCTAATCATGCTGCTGGCGGACAGTCAACCAACACATACTCAGACACGACCTGCCAGAGACATTCGAATATGTGTTGCGCTACAGCACATACCGATTCGCACCACCCACCGAGTTCGCTCTTGCCCGAGGCCGTGACATGCGAGGTTACCAAACACGAGGACTGCCTTCTGCATCTTGCGCTGCCAGTCTGTCAGCAGGCGTGTTGCGGCAACGTGGGTAGAGGAGGAGGAGGAGAGAATGAAGGCGGGGCAGGGGTTTGGGATGGTGGTGGAGGGGGGGAGGCAGAGGTGGGTACAGGTAGGAAGTTGGGCGACTCAAAGGAGGAGGACCGTGACGGCGGAATCATGCGACTGTGCACCTTGCTAGAGGCTAATTTGGGCGCGCACACCTCTCCATCTAGATTGCATGGAAACGCCCGCCGAAATCCACACATTCGGGAGCCCAAGAGAGCGGGAGAGACTGCGGAGCCTCAGGTACCACATATACCAATTTCTCCGCCATTTTTTCCCCCCACCCACACGAAGCTGCATGGCAAGAGTTAGTTTTTTACTATACATAGTTGCACAGACATAGTTGCACAGTCACTCTGACCGGTTGGGTTGGTTGTTGTACAAGTGTTGGGCTGTTTTGGGGGTGTTCTTGCAGGATTTCAGGGGTTGGGGCGTTTGGGGGTGAACCTCCACTGCCAGTGGAGGAAAACCGAGTGGCACGCGTCGTAGTCTCGCCGTGCGCCCGGCTGTAGGTCTCTTTGGAAGGTTTCTTGTCAGAGAAATTGGTGTCTTTTGACATGTTTTGCGTATCTTTCAGGGCTGGTTGGCAGGAAAGGACCACACGGACCACACTTTGTCCTCCGAGGCCCCGCCGCAAGACCACCACAAGCCCACAATGTCTTTGATAGATACTCTCTCCAACGTTGCCACGCCCACGGGCCACGCATTTGGTGTAGCTCCCCAGCTTCCCGTGGCCCTCTCAGCTCCCGCCTGTCTGTCGCGTGGCACGAGTCAGGATGGTTGTGAGGGAGGTAGAGTGGGCGAGATAGAGAAACGGAGTGAGGGAAGTAGAGGTCTTGAGGCAACTAGCGCTGTATGTGCACCGCCACCTCATACCTACCACGCCACCGCAGAGGATGGAGGCAAGTGTGCAGGTGAAGGGGCCACAGTGGCGCACAGCAAGTGTGCAGGGGGGGTGGTCACGGTAGGAGCGCACACACACGGGGTGAGTGGTGGTGTGGGTAGTTTGACGCGGTCACGCGCATTATCACGTTTAGCACCTCTCCTGCCAACTGAACCTGCAAGTAAGCCACTCGCACCGCACCACAAGTGTATTGGCCCGTCACCAATGGCCTCGCCGTCATCGTCATGTGGCACCTCTTCTGGAACGCCAACTGGTGCCCGTTTTTCACTGCGCGCAGCGTTTCCTGCGTTTTCGGTGGCGGCCTCGAATGGATTTGTTGCTGGCGGCACTCTTGCAGCAGTTGTGGCGAGTTCCTTTGCATCCGTTGAGATGCATGGCGCTGCCGCGGGGGTAGGAGGTGGAGACAAAGGTGGGGATGGAGAGGGGATGGAGAGGGTGCCAGGATATGAGCACACAGACGCACACACGCCACTCAGCACCGATTACTGCAACACCCAGGGAGCTATGGCGTGGTCTGACTCTGCAGGGGAGAGTGGAGGGAAAGGGGATGAAAGAGGAAGTTGGGGTGGGATAGGTGGAGGAGGCGCGCGAATCGTTGGGGCTCTGCGCGCAAACTTGTCATCAGCGTCCAAAATGGCGTCGTCAATGCATCGGCGCACCAAGTCGTCGCCGGTGATGCTGAGACACCTGGTCGTTCCATGGGAGGGTGTGCGCTCTGGCTCGGGTGATGGACTGCTCGTGAGAGGAGAAAGCGACTCCTTCAGCCTGCTACAACATGCACAGGAAGACTCCTTTGCAATGCCTCCAGAAGGTGTTCTCCAAGCTGTGCCACCAGAACGGACAGTTCTGCCAAACTGCCAAGATCAAGATTCTGGCGAGTGGCCACACGACTGGTTTGAACGTGCGCAACACAAAGACGCAGCCCTTAAACATGCAGCCCTTCCTTCAACACCACCACCAACAACACACTCAAACGCGTCAGAACCAACCACTGCAAAAATGGAGAATGGCGAAATAGCGGTGCGTGTGGCGACGCGTGCAGCAACGTCTGTGCCGACGTGTGCGTCCGAGTCTCTACCATTTGACCCTACCACCGAAGTTGTTGCATCTGTTGGAAACTTGCAACCACTTGCAACACACTTACAAACAGGGAGCTGCGGTCACAGTAGCTATGGAGAAAGAGAAAGAGAAGGGGGCAGTGGGGGTGTTGATACTCGGAATTCAGGATCCCCCACCAATCACTGTGGATTGGTTCACCATAAGCGAAGCTACACATACTCCGACGGTTGCAATCCGTTTGCGCCAAATTTGTTTTGAGGATTCAGAGCTGATAGAGAGAGGCGAGGAAGAGAGAGAGAGAGCGAGAAGAGAAAGAAAGCTACTCGCAGGCGTATTAGATTGTAATGGTTGGACATGTTATCAAGAGACATGATAAGATGTCGTCATGTCTCTTGAGAACATGTCATGACATGTCATTTTATCGTGTAGATCGGGCAATACGATTGGCCCAATCATATCACTATCCGTATGAATGTGAAGGTGTCCGAATGCGCGTGCCACGCGCCCGTCAGACCATGAGCACTGTTACAAGTGAAGGTGTCTTGTATGAGTGTGTAGGTTAGTGTGTAGGTGTGATGCAATGACGACATGACGGATGGAGTGTTGCAATCACGACATGACAGATAATATGTTTGAATTTTCGAAAACTCTACTCTCAAAACGAGCAAAACGAGCTCTCACGAGTGAGCGGAGTGATGCCAATTTCAATTTGAGAATCATGAAATGAGGTCAAAGCGAGGGTTCCGAGACCTCTCACCGTGGCCCGGGCCCGCAAAGTGTACCCGGCAGTCGCTGCAGTATACACGACGTCTCTCATTATTGGTCTTGTGTCATCATTTTAAAAGAGTGTAGCGGTCGGGGGAAAGCATTCCTCCGGCTGCATCTAGCGATAAAGCGCCCACGAACAAAATCTACCGCCGCGCGTCAAGTGAGCAACGCCTACGAACGAGATCTTGTCACGGATCAGAACATTTAGTTTAGGCCCTTTTTAGGTCAAACGTATCTTTTGGAAAGTTTTTTGTTCCAATCCAGTTCGCGAGCAGCTGGGGTTTTCAGCCAGCGGCGACTGGAGAATTCTTTGTCGAGTTTGGAGCATTAAAAGTTACATGTGTACTTGTGTCTCTGGCTTGTCCCTTCTCATCTAACGTGTCTTTTGTGAACACGGAATAGATGAAACGCTCATCTTCAATACCCAAAGGAACAAGTCTAGTGTTCCTAAAAGCAGGAGAAGTCTGACTTAAGGTGTGTGAGGTGGAAATGGAGCGAATGGTATATCATGATTCGAGATCCCCTTTGAATTTCAAGATTTTTAATACACGTTTGGCGGACCTCAGCCGAAAAGATTGCGATGAACGCATTCTTGGGCGGAAGAAGGATTATTGCATAGCTCTTCAGTTGAGTGACACACCACCCATCGACCACTTAGTGATAAGACAGTTCGTGAGCGGACGGCCTAGACACCGTCACCTCCCGTGACATATTTTTCCAGATTACCATATGTCCACATTGTGCATGGGGAAGAGCGACACACCACCCACAGGTTCGTGAGCGGACCGCCTAGATACCGCTGAACTATCAGTGGAGTTCAAAGTTCGTGAGCAGTTCGTGGTTTGGGCGCGCGGCAAGCTGAGGGGCTTTACCCCGTAGCAGCAGCGCGCCATCCGCCCTCAGCCACGACTCGGATTCATATGCATCGATTCATACAGATATCATCTTTTTCCCCCACATTTTCCCGAGTTGAGCCTGCAGCTGGTCTGTCACGGTTGCCCACATGCTGAGGAATGGGACTCGAGAACCCGCTAGTGGGCAAAATGACTTCATGTCTTTCCGACGGCGGACAGTGTCACGTTCATTTCTTTCTTTCTTTCTTCGGTGCAAAACTTGATCACTCTCGAGCTGAGGAGACTCAATTCTGCACGGCGACCAGTGCCTTGCCAAGAGGGCCAAGGGTGTCGTGTACATTGCCTTCCTCATGGACACCCATGAGGTGTGCCGCCCTCCAGTGGTGTTGGGCAGTGCCACCAAGAAACCGCGCCGCGCCTGAAGCCTGAGACCCGGGCGCCTGAGCCTCCACGTATTGTACAAGGTTTTTGGAGGATGTGTTGGTGCCAGTGCATTTGAGTGGTCAATAAACCCTATATTCTGAGACACTGTGTTTTGGAATGCAATTGGCACATGTCAGCATGTTTTCCCCAGGCAGAATGTGCATTGTGGGCCGGGCAAGTGCCAAATTGGTGACTGTGTCACGACTCAGATTCGTCGCAACCAACAAATCATTTCTTGTACTGATTTTATTTTCAAGTTCGTATTGGTTATTTTGCTAGTTTTGCAGGTTGTCAGATTATCAATGCTCGATGCTGCCACTGTAATCAGACGCCTGATCACTGAGACCCGCGGGAAAACACGGGAAACCCACGGAAAAGTTTTTAGGGGTGGTTTCACGACTTTCTCGACGCACAGGGGAAAGTTTCTTGGGTCCCTTGGGATCCAATGCCCAGTTTCCATCGAACCGGACATGGAATTACCAGATATGGAAATATCCATCTCACGTACGGTTTCGAGAGGGGGGGGGAAAGAGGGCAAAACAGGGGGGAAATTGGTTTGGAACCCACAATTTTTGTTGGTTTGGAACCCACAATTTTTGAACAGTGACTTTGGAGTCCGCATACCAAAAGAACGATCATCACATTGCTGTTGAGTTCGAAGATACTGGTCAAACCAAAACAAAAGAAAGGTACTAGTACCTGGGTCCAAGCCCCTGTAACAAGAAGTTTGTGGTGCGGACTGAACCGGTGATTTTCATTGTTTGGTTGTGGTTTTATATTCCCACGGACAGTACACACCAGAAAATCTGCAAGCTTTGCAGAGAATAGCAGTACCAAAATCACGAAGCACACTTTTATTCGTCCGTCCTGTCTACACCGATTGCTCTGTCAAATGTGGACCCCAAATGGGGTCACATGATGATAGAGAGGCTTGAAAAATCACATACAGTTCGTGGGTGGTCCTGGTGTCTCTAAAGGGAAAAGTGTATAAATGGTGACCTTGCATCGGAGGGGTGCAGGCGGGGGAGTGCGGAGTGGGGGGTGTGGATGCTAAAAAAACTTGAGAAAAATGATAACGTAGTAGCCTACTAAAAAATAGAATCAATGAGAAACGTCAAGGCATCAAATGACAAAAAGAAATTAGACGCCGACAGAAAGAAATGAGACGTCTTTGCAAGATGTGCACCAAGTCTTGAATCGTGAAAGCTAGTGGTGTATCGTCAAACCTGACACACCCGTCATGAACATAGACCAAGACGCACAACCCCCCCCTCCCCACCTTTCATATCTTGCCGGGCAGAATTGATGCGCAGTTTCTTGAGCGTGCGCGCGGCGCGCTTGCTTAGATTCTGAGCCCCTTCCCGCTTTGTGAGGAGTTGAAAGAGCACGAGGCGCATCTGCCGTCTCCTCAGTGCACCAGCGTTCCACTGTATATGATGACCCTTCCTGCGATTCCAGCGCGCATCGTCGCTCTCTTGACCCGTTGTCTGATCCACAGGTCGAACTGTTGCAGCCGTTCTGTCGCTCCCCCCACCCGCTGCATGTCGTTGTTGCCCATTACCTGCCCCGAGCGAGAGGTGCTGGGCGTCATGGTCGGCTTGTGCACACGACGGTGTAGCTGCCTCTTGCATATCAGCGTCGCTACCCGTGCCTGCAGTCTTGTCGTCACCTACCCGTGTCTTTTTGCTTGCACCTGCGCCACGTTTTCCCGGTGCTCGACGGCATCGTGTCCACCCAGGGGCGCGCCGGACTAGGAGAGGGAGCCCAGGAAGCCCGCTTATAACCACACTGCCATCCTCGCGCGTGTGTTCCCTGCGCTGTGCTACGTCTTCCGTGCACACGTCGTCGAGCTGCTGTACCGGTAAGATGATGCATTCTTTGGTATCTGTAGAATCGTGCAAGCGCACCTTGAAATGAACTCCGCAATGTCCAGTCACGACTCCGACTTGCAAGTCGGCAAGTCGCCCTACTTTGCCGTGCGGGGTGCGCACACGCACATATGAGCCTATCCTGAAGCGTGGCACAAGGAAGCAGCTGGCATTGGTCGCCTTGAGTGAGAGTTGGTTGCATACCAAATCGCGGGAGGCGCGTAGCATTTGGAGGAAGTCTGCTCGGCTCACTTGACGAGCCCCCATCTTGAGCTTGTACTCCATGCCCATTCCAAGATCCCAAAAGTCAAAGCCACGCTCGTGCAACAGCAGAGCCAAGCCAAGGCATTGGACGCTGCCAGAACCACCTTTGGCTGTGAAGCCAGAGAGCGAGCAGTACGTCTTGCCCACCGAGTAACCCAGCTCGCCAGCCACTAGTTTGCCCTCATGCGTTACTTCAATACTGTGCATCTTGACCTGCCCAGTGCCACCTGAACGGAAGAGGTGCTTGAAGCTGTCAATAATGGGTGGGTGCAGCCAGCTCTCGCCGTGTTGTACCAGGCACTTTTCGACGACCTCATCAAAGGCTGTATCAACTGACAGCTGGTAGTTGTGCGATTTTGAGCGCGCGGACCTCGAGACTTTCAGGTCATCGAACAGCACGATGCACCGTTCCTGATGCAGTTTGGGCAGCAAAATGTACTCAACTGGGCCATCTACCGGGCCGTGTGCGGTGGGCAGGTAGCCCTCGTGCATCAGCGCGGCCAAGAAGGAGGGTTCAAAGCACGAGCTCCAACAAAAATCCGAAGGCCAATGCTTGGCAATGTGCGCCGTGACAGAAGCAAGATTTGGCTCCGCGAGCGGCTCGCACATTTTTGGCGTCAGCAGTGGGATCTGCGCCAGCCTGCCGCAGAGAATACCGCACGGGGCGAGTCAGCATGCCCGATCGGGCAAGGCGGCGCGTGGCCTGAAGGTTCTCTAAATCTCTCGAACGACACCGACACACGGGCAGAGCACTTGGCACACGCACGGATGGCCTACCAGGGATTGTGCCGGAGAAGCGTCTCGTCAACCTCTGCTTGACCCTTGTCACTGTGAAGTTTTTCCTTTTTCTTTTCACCCTTGCCCGTCCTTCCCACGCTGCTGCCTCCCAATTCATCGCCGCCGCCCTGCTGCAAGCTGTGTCCCACATCCGGGCCTCCACCCGACATGCCGTGCACAGTCGTGACACTGCTCGTCGCTGCGGGTGTGCGGGTTGCACGCGTAAGCGTGGTTCATGATGTAAATGAAAACATCCACGCATGCTCACACGCAATCACCACGAACATACACACACACACACACCCAATCACACACACGAAAACACAAAAACACACAAAAACACTTGAAATCATACTCAGCCCATGCACAAAAACTCACGGCAGGGCTTGTAAGACTGGCTTGCAGCTGAGTGTGCCCTAATTTGAAAATTGCGCGTGAAACGCAGAAACGTTTCTGTTCTTCAAACTGGGAATTGCGATGTCATGCATGACAGCGCTCTCGGGAGCGGTTGGGCCAACGCAACCGCTGTCAGGTGCGCAATGCCGTGCCAATTGACCAATTCCTCACCCTTCCCGCGAGACCGTCCGGTTCCTTGTTGGCGTGTGCGTGGTCTTGTTTTTTGCGAGATGTGTTCAGGCGTGTTTGAAAACAAGAAGTTATTGCCTGCCAAATAGATGGTTGTGATGGCGATAGGGCTTGCCCTACCGGAACTTGCCGAGAATGGTGCACTCGTATGCGTCACTGTCTTGTCTCTCCCGGCGCGGCGTTCTCCACAGATCTGACAACCAAACTCGAACACACTCGCGCACACACGCTGGCGCGCACTCCCACTCACGCGCAGGCATCAAGAGCGCCAAGGGTGGGGCACCTGTGGACGCCAAATGTCTAATTTCGACGGAAGGTGGCGTGGTGGTGATCAAGCGGGCGTCCGACGGCATGCTCGTCACAACAGGCGGGGCATTTAAGCGGTCGTTGCCAGACCCGCGGCTGGCACTGCGGCAAAAGGCGCTGGAGGAGGACACGTACAATGATTCGCTCAAGACCATTATCGAGCGCGACTTCTTCCCAGAGGTCCCCTTCCTGCGCGCACGGCAGGAGCTCGACGATGCAATAAAGAGCCGCGACCCAGGGCGGATACAGGAAGCGCAGCACAACATCCGACGGTGCGCTGCCACGCCAGGGGGAGGATCACTGCGCACGCCACGACCGGGTGCTCACGGTTCCTCAGTGCCCGGGACGCCTGCGCACTCGTCGCGCGGGGTCACCCCTGCGATGTCGGAGTTTGGGGGCAGCATGTGTGCCACACACGACGAGGAGATGGAACGGGCGGACAAAGTCCGCCGGATGACGAAGGGGAGGCGTCTGGACCAGTTCCTGCATAAGTACACTTCAGAGGATAACCAGTCCGCTTCGCAGCTGCTGCTCGATGACTCTGTGCGCCTGGAGCAGTCGCGAATGTGGGTCCACGAGCAAGCGCTCGAGTTCAACACACGCCAGCAGAAACTCATTGAAAACGGGCCGCGCCAGGAGGATGGCACGCTTAATATGGTGCTCAGTGCCAAATACGACGAAACGCAGGCACTGATGAATTATGCACCAAAGTCGCAGTTCGTGGCCCCTGCCGTCGTCTCACGTGTGGGCGCAGTCAAAGAGATCAACACGGGTGGCACGCGAATGCACAAGACGATGCTCGAACGCCTGCAAAAGGCAGGCATGGCCAACAGCGCACTCGCTGCTGGTGCCAATGGTCATCCGGGCTTCGTTGGTGTAACAGGACGATTGCAGGCTGGCGCGTCGCCAGCGCACGGTGGTGGTCCTGGTGGCCTCCCGCCCAGTGTACCAGCGTCGCCGCGGGTCGGAGGATTTGGATTTCTTGTGACACCATCACCGGCGCCTGGGGTTGACGATGACGCGCCCATGTTCACGTGGGGTGCAGTTGATGGAACGCCGCTGCTGTTGCACGAGGATCCGATTCCAGGGTATCAGCCCTTCAAAGTGCAGGAGAAAACCGAGCGCGAAGAGCTGGCTGAGCGCATGTACAAACGCACTCTGATGAAAAAAGATGCGCGCGGCGAATTCAAGGAGTTTCGCAAAGATTCGGGCGGCAGCTCGCTCTCTGCCCGAAGTGGACAGTCGGGTATCACCAAGTCGAGCACATCGCGTGCATCCACTCCACACTTGGGCGCGCGCGCGTCTACGCCCGTGCTCTCGGAGGCTGCTCGTAAGCTCGCTGCCAAAGTTGGGCTGGGCCCCAGGGGTGTCGACAAACAGCTCCGTGCCAGTTACCGCAATTCGTCGCAGCAGCGCACAGGCGCACACACACCTGCGTCGGTGGCTGGTGGCACGCCGCGGATGACGTCGATGGCTCGCTCTACGGGCCCTGGGACTCCGCGCATGACGAGTCAGAGCCCGGCGCCGCAGCGCAAGGATCTAGTGCAACGCCCGTCTTCCTCTGCGCCAGCCTTCGCAGCGGGCGCCAAGTCGAGCGGCACGAGCAAGTCGAGCGGCACGAGCAAATCACACTTGACCGATGGCCTCCTCCAGCTCTAGCAGATAGGAGGGGGGAAGAAAGGAGGCAAAGAATTTCAAGCTGGTTACTCTGCTTTCTTTTTACATGCAACATAACATTTCAATTTTTTGTGTGTGGTTGTAGTGCCGTGGACGTGTTCTGCTGTTGCACTTGGGAGGAGGGTGTGTAGGTGCATCTGTCGATTGCGAGTCATAGGATTGCCGATACATAGATTATCAAGGGTGTGTGGGTGCATCTGTCGATTGCGAGTGCCTGTCGATTGCGAGTCCCTGTTGATTGCGAGTTGTAGCATCTGTCGATTGCGAGTCATGCATAGGGTTGCCGATACATAGATTATCAAGCCATAGATTATCAAGCCTCATTTCACAATTTGACGTTGCAAATTTGCGCGATGTAGGCACTTTGTCCCCACCCACAGATTTGGGAATTCTCTAGGGTAGCAACAGATGGAAGACGGCAACATGATTGATAGGGCTCCCCAAGACTAGGATGATGGGCTGCTTAGGGAATCAACAAGATGTTTGGCCTCTAACAGGGTGGACAAGACACGTATATACGGTGTCTTGACTCATACGCCACTTTCTGCAAATCCGTCATTAATTACAGGGCTCTTTTGCAGAATATGACCTGTAAAGAGAAGGCATCTTATGGGTTGTGGGTACCTCTAGGTTGGGTACACGTGTGACCTTGACAGAGCGCCGCACTTGTAACCATTTCTTGGGTGCACTTGTAAGCATGCGACACCACCGTCACAAGCCTCGTACACTTGATTGTCTTGGCAATCATGCATTCAAGTCTGCATCAAGGCATCAAGTAACCACCAACCATCGTCTCTTATTCCCCACCCCCCCTCTATCTCCCCCCTCCTCATCTGTGAGCACTCGGTGTGTGTATGTCGGCAAGAGCACGTCAGCCTCGCGCTCAGATTGGCTGTGAGTCTCATGGCTACAATCAGTCATGTTGGTGGAATGAGTCTTGTGATGATGCCGCGCATTGCTGTCAAGACTCGGCGCATTCTTGTCAAGACGAAGCGCGCCATCCCTATCATGACTACCTTCCTTGTCTGTGCCTGTGGGTGGGTGGGTGAGCGGGAGCGGAACAAGATTGCAACTTGTGCGACTTGCCCATTGCGCTGCCTGCAACTCGTCTGCCTCAGACCAGTCTGAGCCTGAGCCCCCCACCCTTGGCTCTTTGATGAAGGAAGGTTCTTTGGTGATGGTTTGGCGGGAAGCGTCGTATGTCCATGTTACTTCTTCGTCCACTGCTATGTCACGAATGGCCTTGAATACCAGGTTCTGCACACACACACACACACACACACACACACACACACACACACACACACACACACACACACACACACACACACACACACACACACACACACACACACACA
>Ga0209390_10007416_pt1 | contig 14066 bp, 14 predicted proteins | sample BON01_FD_187212 | JGI IMG/M metagenome (GOLD analysis project Ga0209390, IMG submission 187212) | Freshwater microbial communities from Lake Bonney liftoff mats and glacier meltwater in Antarctica - BON-01 (SPAdes) (version 2) | ecosystem: Environmental > Aquatic > Freshwater > Ice > Glacier... | reverse complement strand
CTCTACAATACTCAACTGATCTTTGATGCCGATGGTACCCTCCTGCTGAAGCGGCGCAAAATCACACCGACTTACCACGAGCGAATGGTCTGGGGACAAGGTGACGGAGCAGGATTGAAGGTAGTGGATACGGCGGTGGGGAAGCTGGGGGCATTAGCTTGTTGGGAACATTACAATCCCCTGGCGAGGTTTGCACTAATGGCACAGCACGAGCAAATTCACTGCGCTCAATTCCCTGGTTCGATGGTAGGTCAGATTTTTGCCGACCAAATGGACGTGACGATTCGCCATCATGCCCTCGAAGCAGGTTGTTTTGTTGTAAATTCCACAGGCTGGCTCTCTCTCGAACAGATCGGTCAAATTACCACCGATGAAAAGCTCCAAAAAGCACTCAGCGGTGGGTGTTTTACCACGATTATCAGTCCCGAAGGTAATATTCTCCATCCCCCAATTACTGAAGGTGAAGGCATTGCGATCGCGGATCTCGATTTCGCGCTGATTACTAAACGCAAGCGGATGATGGATTCGATCGGACACTACGCTCGTCCCGATTTGTTGCAATTGCAATTGAATCTGCGTCAATGGGAGGTTGTGAATGGAGTTAATTCAGTTGACAGTTGACAGTTGTCTAGTCGGGCAACCAGCCCAGTACAGTTGACAGCGACCGCTACCTAGAAGGAAGAGGATTGGAGTAATGAAGCCTCTTCTTTTAATTTCTCCCAAAAAGGGAGAGGCTTTAAACCAATTCTTTCTGGTAAAAGCGGAGATCTACCCACTCCACTGAGCCAGTACGCTCCTCGGAGGGGATTTATTCGACCCACCCTCAGCCCCTCCTCGGAGGGGAGTAACAGAGATGAATAAGCAAAAATTAATAACCGAACTGCAATCTCAAGGATTGCAAATAATCGAAGTCGGAGCGGGAGTATCTGGGAGAAAAGGTGGTGCAGGGCCATCCGACCACAAAGCAGTGACGATCGACGGTACGACAATTATGGTACCGATCTATACTGAAACCGCCGCTCAATCCCCTTACACCGCCACTCTTGACCCCGCATCCACCCAAGCAACCATTAGCATAGAAGGACGAGAAATCATTCCAATCGAATTTCCTAAAACCCCCGAATTCTATAACCTCACCACCGCCGACGGCATCCCCTACTGGAAAATCGCCCTTCTCCACAGCCATGATGTCCTTGCCACCACCGTCCTCCAAACCTGTACGCGCTACCGCAATAGCGATACAGTGTGCCAGTTCTGCGCGATCGAGCAATCTCTCCAAGCCGGACGAACGATCGCCCGCAAAACCCCCGCTCAACTAGCCGAAGTCGCCGCAGCAGCAGTTCGCCTTGATGGGGTCAAACACATGGTAATGACCAACGGCACCCCAAATACAAGCGGTCGCGGTGCCGCTTACTTAGCCGAATGCGCTGTTGCAATTAAACAGCGAGTCGATCTGCTAATTCAAGCCCAGTGCGAACCTCCCGATGATTTTGGCTGGTTCCAGCAGCTCAAAGACGCAGGTGTCGATAGTTTGGGGATGCACCTCGAAGCCATTACCCCAACAGTCCGCGCCAAAATCATGCCTGGAAAAGCTGATGTGCCCGTCGAGTATTACTTCCAAGCCTTCACAGCAGCCGTAGAGGTATTTGGACGGGGACAGGTGAGCACCTATTTGTTAGCTGGATTGGGAGACACCATCGCCGATCTGGTGGCAGGTTGCGATCGATTGATTCAAATTGGCGTTTATCCCTTTGTCGTGCCCTTTGTGCCGATTACAGGTACCCCTTTAGCACATCACCCCGCCCCTAGTAGTGAGATGATGTTTGCCCTTTATCAGCAAGTCGGTGCATTGCTCAAGCGATCGAATATGTCATCCAAAGACATTAAAGCTGGCTGCGGTAAATGTGGAGCTTGTTCGGCGTTATCTAATTTTGAGGACTAATTCTATCTCCTATTCCCTATCCCCTAATGTCTGACTATCTATTCAAACTAGCCAAAACCCAACCAGAAATCTCCGCCTATTTGGTTCTCCGTCACAAAATCTTCGTTGAAGAACAGGGTATATTCATAGGGAATGATGTCGATTCAATCGATGAAATTGCCTATCCTATTATTGCTGTTAAACCCGATGCGGCATCGATCGAAGTGCTTGGTATCGTCCGTATTTATGAAGCTGAACCGAGACTTTGGTATGGCGGTAGATTGGGTACTCATCCCGACCGACGCAAAGGTTGGCACATCGGCAAAGGATCGATTGATAAAGCAGTCACCACCGCGAATAATTGGGGCTGCGATCGATTCCTCGCTACAGTTCAAATCCAAAACGTTCGCTTTTTCCAACGATTGCATTGGGATTCCCTCGAACAAATCGAAATTTGTGGTATTGCCCACCATCTAATGCAAGCAGATTTAGACTTTTATCCCGCTAATAATGAGCTTCGTCCATTAGAGTACGGCCAAGCATCTTAGCTGAACGATCGGTAGAACTAAATTTAAGTGTTTCAAGTAGCGGAAAAATCGAAGTGGAACTCAAGTTATTAGCCCAAATACTTAAAAAATCTCTGGGGATCGTGCATAAGCAAGATATTCAATCCGTTGCTAGGTTTCTGTCCACTGACAATGCTGTAAGTGATGTACTACTAGGCGATGATTGCGCCGCAATTCCCGATCGCGATGGTTATTTGCTACTCGCAGCAGAGGGGATGATGCCTGATTTCATCGCCGCCGATCCGTGGTTTGCGGGATGGAGTGCGGTCATGGTAAATGTCAGTGATATCTACGCGATGGGGGGCGACCGATCGCAGTTGTAGATACGATCTGGAGCCAAACCGCCGACATTAGTCAACTAGTAGCAGGGATGAGTGCCGCCGCACGGGCTTATCAAGTACCGATCGTCGGCGGACATACGAACAGTCACAGTGAATATAATGCCCTCTCTGTCGCTATTGTGGGACGTGCTGGGCAACTGATTTCTAGCTTCCAGGCTCAACCTGGCGATCGATTGTTGATGGCGGTCGATCTACGTGGCAAACCTCACCCTAAATATCCATTCTGGAACGCCGCCACCACCACAGACCCCGTCCGGCTCCGTGCCGATCTGGAATTGTTACCAAAATTGGCTGAAAATGGGCTGTGTGATGCTGGAAAAGATATTAGCATGGGTGGTATCATCGGCACTACTTTAATGCTGTTAGAAACTTCTAGATGCGGTGCAGTTATCGATCTTGATGCCGTTCCCGTCCCCCCAGATTTACCCCTCGATCGATGGCTGATTAGTTTTCCCAGTTACGGATTTTTATTAAGTATCCGTCCCGAGCGAGTCTTGTCCGTTATGCAGATGTTTCTCGATCGTCAAATTACCTGTAGTGACATCGGTGAAATCCAGGCCAACCCTCAACCGATCCTCAAATCCCAAACCGAGTCTACACTCTTTTGGGATTTTACTCAAGCAGCCCTCACCGGATTTGGGCACAGCAGTTAAATCCTGTATTTACAATCGTAACCATGCCTGAAATTCGCTTTAAAATTCAATGGCCAGATGGTACTCAAGAAACTTGTTATTCACCTTCTTCGATCGTCAAAGCATATTTTGAACCAGCCCGAGATTATGACCTCTTAGATTTTGTAGATCGCTGTCGTACTGCTTTGAATATTGCTAGCGATCGAGTCCGTCTTAAATATGGTAAACCTTGTAGTTTAGCGATCGGACAATTAGCCACAATCGAAGCAAAGGCGGTGCGATTTAGATCGGAATCAATATCGATCGTCCGAGTGATTGAATTTATCGAATAGACAGCCGATCGAATCGATCCTCAAATTGTCAACTAGCTTGAGGATCGCCACCTCCTCAAAAAAACTTTGTTTAAACCGGATCGAGTGGTTCGCAAAATCGGTTGATTCCAGCTTCGTGAGCGTATAACAGTACAGGTAAAATCAACAGCTTTGGGCAAATTTTAATCTGTAAGAAGTGTTGGTATAATGGTAAAAAATTACCATTTATCATATCGTTACGAAATTCCGATCGACAGATGGCCACACGGCATTTTTTCGCCAATCCTGGTAACCATTCACTATTATCGATCTCTGGTTGTTGACCGACACGAATCGCCAATGCCATTGCAGCATCTTCGAGATTGCCTTCACAATCAGCAATAGTTTCCAATGAGACAATCGCATCTGGAACCTCTGCAAATTGACTTTGCAATTCCTCGATGATTTGGAGGTCTATCATATTAATTTCTAATGCAATGAAGTTTGCACTCAGGCAACTTTAATACTTGTGTAAACTTAGAATTTATCAATGAGTTGAAGATCGATCGGATTAGAAGTTAATCCGATCGATCTTCAACTAGGCAACTTTAACACCCTTCCAAAAAGCGACATAACCGCCAATATTTTTAGCTGCATCCTTAGGCTCTGGATAATACCAAGCAGCATCTGAATTAACTGCACCATTTACGTCAATACTATAATAGTTAGCTACGCCTTTCCAGCCACAAGTCGTGTGAGTATTGCTATCCTTAAAATATTGTTTATCGATACTATCTGCTGGAAAGTAATGATTGTTATCGACCATAACTGTGGCATTGCTTTCTGCTAATGTAACACCGTTCCAAATTGCTTTAGTCATGATTTTAGCTATAAATGATCTCAATCGTAAACTACCCTCACTATAACATTCAACCCTCAGTGCCATTTACCGGATGACTTTGGGCCAGCAAATGAGCATTTACCGATGATCCGATCGTATCGGCTAACAAATCTGCACTATTAATCACACCTAGCGAACTAGTATTCGATGCCATTGCTTCCATCCGTTGCGGATTTTGAAGGAGATTGAGGACTTCCACAGACAGAAATTGAGCTGTGAGACTTTCTTGGCGAAACAGCAACGCGCCATTAGCAGCAGCTAAAACATTGGCGTTGTGATATTGATGATCCTCAGCCGCGTAAGGGTAGGGAATCAAAATCGAGGGCGTACGAGTAATCATCAACTCATTGAGTGTCGCTGCACCAGCACGACTAATCGCCAAATCTGCCCGCTGAAATAATCCTGCCATATTGTCATAAAAAGGCAACACAATATATTGCGGATGTTCGATTTTCTCCGGTGGCGCATTCGCACCACCGACAATGTGCACGATCGTCACCCCAGCATCCAACCAAGTATTCACGCATTCCCGAATCATCTGATTGAGGGCTACCGCGCCTTGAGAGCCACCAACAACGACGATTAATGGACTAACATCGGGAATGGCTAAATCGAGCGGTTGCGGGGTCAGGAATTGCTGGCGACAGGGTGTGCCCAGATAGATTGTTTTGGCGCGGGGGAGGTATTTACTCGTAGCGATAAAGCCGACTGCTACTTTGGTACAAAACGGACTGAGCCAGCGAGTAACTTTGCCAGGAATCGCATTTGACTCATGGAGGACAACTGGTAAGCCGAGGGAATAGCCAGCTAAAATGGCAGGTGCGGAGATATAACCGCCAGTACTAAAAACAGCATCAAATTTACCTTGTTTGAGCAGTTTGCGGACTTGAAATATCCCTCTAACCAATCCAGCCAGAGTTTTGAGTGTATTGATGCCAAATTTTCCTTGAAAACCACCGACACGAATCAGATGTAGCGGATACTCTTTGGGGACTAATTTTGATTCTAAGCGATCGGGTACGCCTAACCATTCAATCTGATATCCTGAAAGCTTTTGGGCAACTGCGATCGCGGGGAATACATGTCCCCCAGTTCCGCTGGCAGCAATCAGTAGCTTAGGAGCTGTTTTTGACACTAGTATTTTAACTCCTCACCTGCGACACAGCTATCTTAGCCGTAGGCGTAGCCTCTCCGCTAGGAGAATCGCTGTTCTGTTATTCTAAATGTATTATCGATCGGGTGATTAATCTCATGTTCGATCGAGATATGAGTAACACTCTTCTCTCACACCTGAACCCTAAACCTGTGATGTTGCAATCCATCTACCGTCTTCCACCTTCTACTGTGTCTAAATCTTGGTATCGACTGGCAATTGCGGCACTGGTTGTTGGTTGCCAGCAAGCTGTAGTCCTCCCCGTTCGAGCTGATAGCTCAGTATCGACTGCGCCTACAGCACTCAAAACGATGCTGTCCAATATCGATGCAGCCGCAAATGGGCGGAAATTAACCGAACTCTCACGTTACTACAGCCCGAACTTCACCACCAGCGATGGCTTGAATAAAGCAGCATGGCAGCAGTCGCTCGGTCAACTTTGGCAAAACTATAGCAATCTTACCTATACCACCACCCTAGAAGGCTGGCAAGCAGCGAAAAATGGTTATACAGCTAACACTGTGACCAAAATTACTGGCATTCAGAACATGGATGGTAGAACGCTCAAGCTCCAGTCAACCATTCAATCTCGTCAAAAGATTGTTGGGGGGCAGATCGTGCAACAACAAGTTTTGCAAGAACGCACCCAAGTATCGAGTGGTACTAAGCCACCCACGATCGAACTCAACCTACCAAATCAACTTCGATCTAATGCCGAATATAGCCTAGATGCGATCGTCAACGAACCCCTTGGTGAAGATGTGCTCATGGGTACAACTATCCAACAACCAGTTTCTGCTCGAGCATATGCTCAAGCACCCAAATATAAACTAGAGTTACTCACGGCTGGCGGCTTATTTAAAATCGCTCGCGCTCCAGGTAAATCCGGCGATTATTGGTTCTCTACGATCTTTATTCGTCCAACGGGGATGACTACTCTCACTCAGCGGGTTCGTGTGATCGCAGGAAATTAGTCGTTGCTGCCCGCCGATCCTGAAGCAGCATCATTAAATATTGAGTTCAGTAGTTGAGTAGGGTAGGCACTGCTACTGAGTGAGTGACTCAGATCGTGACGCTTGCGGGGCGTGGCGGGCGACCAAACCCACCATCTAGGTTTCCGACTATTTTGATGTTATTGCTGTTTACCAAGTAACAAGGGTCATGAGCCAACGCCTGCATGTGCGTTCGTTTTTGAGCTGGGGTTTGAATCCCTGCCTCAAAAACGAACTTATTACTCATTACTTATTACTCGATCGAGCCAACCTACTTACCCAGTAATTTCACAACCCCGATCCCGCCAAAATATAAAGCTAAAACTGCACCTGCAAGTAAACTTTGAGTCAAGGGATCTGTAGATGGTGTCACAACTGCGCCTACAACCATCGAGCCTACTACCACACTCTTCCAACCAGACAGCATCGATTGAGAAGAGAGAATACCCAGTAGAGATAATAAAATTTGGACAACAGGTAGTTCAAATAGCAACCCTGTCGCAAATAGTAACACCAGGATAAACTCAAAATAGCGATCGATCGACCAAGCCTGTTTGACGACATCCGCCCCATAGCCGATCAGAAAATTGAGCGCAGCCGGAATCAGTAAATAATAAGCAAAGGCAATCCCCGCGACAAATAGCACCGACGAACCAGCCACTACAGGCAATACCAACTGTCGTTCGCGCTGTGTCAATCCTGGGATGACAAATTGGATGATTTGGTACAGTACCACCGGACTAGCGACTAATAAGCCACAGTAGCCAGCTACTTTGACTGAGACAAAAAAGTATTCACCTGGAGCGAGTTGGAGAAACTCGATCCCCATCGCCGGGACTTCTAAAATTTGGACGATTTGTTTAGCATAGACAAAACATCCCATCGCACCGATTGCTACAGCAATTATTCCGTAGAAAATTCGCTGGCGCAACTCTTCTAGATGGTCGAAAAAAGACATTTCCAATCCCATCGGATCGTCTAATTCGGCATTATTACTGGCAGCCAGATCGGGATCGGGCGACCATAGTGCAGTACTCAGTTCGGGATTGGCCTGAAAACCTTTGTTTACTTCTGAAGTCATCGAAGAACTTGTGGCGGAACTTTCCCCTAATTATATTCGATCTTAATTGCACGATCGCGAGCCAGTCAATGCGCCAGTAGATACCTGCCTCAATTTGCCCGCGCTCATTGCAGCAGGTATCTGGGCAACAGCGCAAAGATGCGATCGATAGTGATTTGAGATTGCTAATAATTGCCGATGAGTGTTAATGGGTAACGTTTTCAATTTATCCCTAGATCTATTTGGGGATCGCAACCTTTGCGTATTGGGTCAGCGATCGATGATAATTAAGGATTGTTAACCAAATTTCCTGTATAGCCCGGTGAATAACCTGAGTACTGTCTCCGATACCAAGCGTAATTTCTACTCTCAACATACTCGCCCGATTAATTCGATTTATCGGCGGGTGGTAGAAGAATTAATGGTAGAAATGCACTTGCTTTCTACTAATGTTGATTTTGCCTACGATCCGATCTACGCGCTGGGTGTAGTCAGTAGCTTCGACAGGTTTATGGCAAGTTATCGTCCCGAAACCGATAAACAATCGATTTTTGTCGCTCTGTGTCAATCGATGGGTGGCAATGCCGAGCAATCCCGTAAAGATGCTGCTGAAGTTCAAGAATTTGCCCGCAGTATGCAGGAGCAAGACATTGTTAATTGGCTGGCTCATCCGACTCCTGATGGGATGGGGGCACAATTAGCCAATAAGGTCGAATCGATCTCGAATAATCCTAAATTCAAATATAGTCGCTTATTTGGGATTGGTTTATTTACGATCCTCGAACAAGCAGCACCCGATTTACTCAAAGATGAGAAAAAACGTCAAGCTGCAATCTTGCAAATCGGTGAAGCGATGCACCTGCCTACTGACAAAGTCCAAAAAGATCTAGATACCTATCGTAGCAATTTGGATAAACTAGTCCAAATGGAAGCGGTCATGTCTGACTTGGCAGAAGCCGAGCGCAAAAAACGTGAAAAACGGGCACAGGAAAAAGCAGCAGCTATTCCTGTGGCTACTGCTCCTAGTGAATCTTAGGGAATAGGGGATGGGGGATAGGGAAGAGTCTTAATTCATTCCTTATGTCCCTAGTAGTAAACTTAGATTTGTTAGCACCTATTTGCGGATCGATGCCATCAGTGGTAACACGAGATCTGCTAATTCTGACTGATTGACAATCAGGCATGGCATCGCATAGCTCTCATAATTTCGACCTACAACCGCTGGAAAAGTCGGCTCATCCCTCAACGATCGCCAAGACCCTCCAGCAGCATGTACAATCGCCCACACAGCCGCTAGATCCCAGATTTTGGGAGTTGCCTCCACGCCACCTAGACTCGCACCAGCCGCAACCGCCAAAAAGTTGTAAGTAGCCACCCCCAACATCCGAATTTTACAGGGAAATCCCGGCTGCCAGATCTGAATACTGCGGGCACATAAACTGAAAAAATGATTGCTACTAAAGCGATCTTGACTGACATGAATCGGACGATCGTTTAGATAAGCACCAGTAGGCAGATCTAATCCGGTATCTCCCGCCCAATAACCGTAAAAAGTTTGATTCACAGGTGGAAAATAGACATATCCAAACACTGGACTCCCATCATAAAGCAACCCGATCGAGATTCCCCATAATGGAATCCCTCGCGTAAAATTTGTCGTCCCATCCAACGGATCGATTACCCACGTCCAGCGAGCATCTGTAAAGCCATGCTCGGCTTCCTCGCTCAAAATAGCATGATCGGGAAAAGTCTCGGTAATACTCGATCGAATTTCCGCATCCGCCCATCGATCGGACTCAGTAACTAGACTACCATCCGCCTTTTCCAATCCCTGCACGCGGCCAAAGTCTAACATTAGTCGTGCGCCTACTCTGTGAGCAGTAGTATGAGCAAGATCCAATACTCGATTCCAAAATTCCATGTTGTTTAATTTTGTCTATTTGCTCTAGCTTACTCGAGTCATTACGATCCGGTTCGCAGCGAACAATCGTCCCGCTGTGCAGTCTGGGTAGTACGCACAAGTGATTTTATTGAGACGAAAACCTTTGTGTGTTTCTGGACTTGCTGCAAGGTTGTACTGTGGCTCTGAACACATTCTCTTCCGGTTCACCTGAAGTAAGCTGTGAGTGCGAGCCACTGCGTTTAAAAAATTTGTCCTCTGGGACACGCATATTCGGATGTCGATCGGCTAAAATGCGGACAATAGCGATCGCCAATTGAGAGCTACGATGCTCATCCCCAGCGGCTATGCTCAAGCGTTCTTAGGTCGCCAAAACATCGTCTTAGTTGTAATTTGTGGCTGGTGTTTTGTTAACGCAGTGACAGATAAAAACGTCATGGCAAAAGGATCTGAGCTACAAAACACAGATCTTTATCGATATATTTTCCAGATCGATCGAGATCGATAGAAAGTAACTATTTGGAGTAAATATCAATCATGTCACCAACAGCCAAAAATCCGTTATTGACGATCGAGCAAGAATACGGACAAAGTATCTGGATGGATAACTTGAGCCGCGATCTGCTCACATCCGGCGAACTCGCCGAACTCGTCACCACCCGTGGCGTATTGGGAATCACTTCCAACCCCGCAATTTTTGAAAAAGCGATCGGTGGTAACGCCATTTATGACACCGAAATTGTCACTGGAATCAACGCAGGTAAATCCCTCAACGACATTTACGAGTCGCTAATATTTACAGATATTCGTCACGCCTGTGACATTTTACTCCCCGTCCACAAGCAAACCAACGGGATCGATGGCTACGTCAGTATCGAAGTCCCGCCGACAATTGCCGCAGATAGCAAGAGCACCATCAGCGAAGCCCGACGGTACTACGGAAAGATCGATCGTCCCAATGTGATGATCAAGATTCCTGGCACCCCAGAGGGCTTGCCAGCCGTCGAACAGATGATTAGTGAAGGCATCAGCATCAATGTCACCCTGCTGTTTTCAGTCGCAAGTTATGTAGAGTCAGCTTGGGCATACATCCGCGGCTTAGAAACCCGTGCAGCCAGAGGCGAAGACATCAGTAATATCTCCTCCGTTGCCAGCTTCTTCCTGAGTCGAATCGACACCAACATTGATAGTAAACTAGACCACCTGCTCAAAGATCTCACCGACACCGCCAAAACCGCAAAAATCTCCGCCCTCAAAGGCAAAATCGCGATCGCCAACGCCAAAGTAGCCTATCAAGAATACAAAAAGATCGTCGCGACAGATCGCTGGAAACAATTAGCCGCCAAAGGTGCGCGAGTCCAACGCCTACTGTGGGCAAGTACAGGAACCAAAGACCCTAGCTACAGCGATGTCATGTACGTCGATGGACTAGTTGGCGCAGATACCGTCAATACCCTACCACCAAATACGCTCGAAGCTTGCGCCGATCATTGCGATCCCGCCAGTCGGATCGAAGCTGGAGTCGATGAAGCCTATAGCCTCATCGCCAGCCTCAAAGATCCCGAGATCGACATCGATCTCGATCGCGTTATGGATGAACTATTAATCGATGGGATCGACAAATTCGTCAAACCCTTTGAATCACTGATGAAATCTCTTGATGGTAAAGTAAAATCTTTGACACCAGGGTAGAGAAATGAGCGGTGGGTTGGGCGGGGCACCCGCCCGTGCCGCAGTACCCACCCGACTAGATCTGCCCAGATCGCATGATTACCGATCGTAATTTAAACCAGTTTGGATGCTCACAGAATTAAGCGGGTCGAGCCACCATATCAAAAACTTTTAACGAAGCAATCCCAGATTGGGTGCTCTGTCAACCAAGGTGGCGTTACGGCTGTGGCATAACACACCCTAGATGACCTAGCAGATCCGGATTTTACCCCACCACTAACCAAATACTAGCCCTTAATTCAAATTCCACCCCAGCAACCAGAAGCATGATCGACTTATTAGAAAATCCTTTCCGGCTAGGCTTACGACAAGAACGAGTCCCCGAACCCCAAATCCTCACCATCTTCGGAGCCTCCGGCGACCTCACCCATCGTAAACTGATCCCGGCACTATATCAGATGCGGCTCGATCGCCGACTCCCACCCGAAATCACGATCGTCGGAGTTGCCCGCCGCGACTGGAGCCACGAATACTTCCGCGAACATTCCAAAAAAGGGATCGAAGAATTCGGGAACGGCATTCAAGACGAAACAGCCTGGTCAGAATTTGCCAAAGGCTTGTATTATTGCTCCGGTGACATCGACAAACCCGAAAGCTACCAAAAACTCAAAGCTTTCCTCAGCGAAGTTGACAGCGAACGCCGCACCCTGGGCAATCGGGTATATTACCTCTCCGTCGCCCCCAACTTCTTCCCCGAAGCCATCAAGCAACTAGGGAGTGCTGGATTACTTAGCGATATCCAAAAACATCGCCTGATGATCGAAAAACCTTTTGGTCGCGATCTCCCTTCTGCCCGCGTCCTCAATCGTGTAGTGAGAGAGCATTGTCACGAAAGCCAAGTGTACCGGATCGACCACTACCTGGGCAAAGAAACCGTCCAAAACTTGCTGGTGTTACGATTTGCCAATGCGATCTTTGAACCCCTCTGGAATCGCAATTATATCGATCACATCCAGATCACCGTCGCCGAAACCGTCGGTGTTGAAGATCGGGCGGGTTATTATGAATCCGCTGGTGCATTAAGAGACATGATTCAAAACCATCTGATGCAGGTATTTTGTCTCACCGCGATGGAACCGCCCAACGCCCTCGATGCCGATTCGATTCGGACTGAAAAAGTCAAAGTCTTAGAAGCTACCCGCCTCGCTGATGTCAACAATCTTAGTCGATCGGCAATTCGGGGACAATATCAAGCCGGCTGGATGAAAGGCGACCAAGTTCCTGGCTATCGCGAAGAAGTAGGTGTCGCGCCCGAATCAGTGACTTCGAGCTTTGTCGCCATGAAATTTATGGTCGATAACTGGCGGTGGAAAGATGTGCCTTTTTATCTGCGAACTGGTAAACGTTTACCTAAAAAGGTTTCCGAAATCGCCGTACAGTTCAAAGAAGTGCCCTGGTTGATCTTCCAGTCAGCTTCCCGCCAAGCTAATCCCAATGTGCTAACAGTACAGATTTATCCGAATGAAGGCATCTCACTTCAATTTGAAGCCAAGATGCCAGGCGCAGATCTTCGCACCCGCACGGAGAACATGGACTTCAATTACCAAGAGGCTTTTGGTGTGAAATCTTCCGATGCTTATGATAGGCTTCTCATCGACTGTATGCTCGGCGATCAAACTTTATTTACCCGCTCCGATGAGGTTGAAGAGGCGTGGCGGATTGTCACTCCCGCGCTATCAGATTGGGAAGCTAATACCAATCCCGATTCGGTTTCGCTTTATGAAGCAGGTACCTGGGGGCCTCTAGCCGCCGAAGATCTGATCAACGATGATGGCCGGAAATGGCATCGCTCTTGAGTTGCTGCGTAGATCTCACCCACCCCACAGGCCTTTGTCACCCGACTAGCCAGCAGCCCTACGGGCACCCCTCCGTCGGCATAGCCTTTGCCGTTGCAGAGGAGGGGATTTCCCGCCCTACCCTCTACCCTCTACCCTTTGACAGATGAGTACCCAATCTCCGCCAGTTGTCTCATTGCGCGCGCCGAAGGATGTTTCTGTCGCTGATATCGAACATGAATTAGGGCAGATCTGGAAAGATTATCAACCAGAGAGTCAGATTCAAGATGCGATCGTCGCTACTCAGGCTACTACCTTCACATTGATGGTGTATGAGCCAGAACCAACCCAGCACATGTTAGCAGTGTTGGGCTTCTACGATGGGCCGATCGATGGGATATTTGGTCCCGCTCAAGTCAAAGCGATTAGAGCGGCCCAATTAGCCTATCGGGTAGCTGTGACTGGTAAACTCGACCGCGAGACGATGAGCAAAATCCAAGCTGATTATCACGAAAAGATTGCTAGCACTCAAGATACACACGCCCTCGCCGTCGAAAAAGATGTCGATAATCGCGGCTATGTAGTCACAGATGCGATCGCTAATACCCATCCTCGGCGAATTGTCACCCTCTGTCCGGTCATGAGTGAAGACACTGGTGTCACCGCCCAGGTGTCCATCTATTGCCCCATGAAGAAGCAATACCTACATACCCTCATTGGTAGTGAATACGTCACATTACGCGCCACTCCAGATGCCTTAGAGCGCAATCGTGAGAGTATCGCTAATCTCGCCGTATCTGACTT